>Ga0075012_10000294_pt1 | contig 54323 bp, 53 predicted proteins | sample All_14_2_FD_71474 | JGI IMG/M metagenome (GOLD analysis project Ga0075012, IMG submission 71474) | Freshwater microbial communities in response to fracking from Pennsylvania, USA - Allegheny Zone_MetaG_DW_15 | ecosystem: Environmental > Aquatic > Deep subsurface > Groundwater > Drilled... | reverse complement strand
TTACCTGATTACTTTAGAGTAAACAACAACTTGCATATTATTATCGTTGATAAAAATGCTCAAATTCACATAATTAAGCCAAATGAAGATATTAAGGATAAATGGGACGAATTCAAACTTTAATTTGATTTTCGCTGCCCAACCTTACACACTGACGTTCGCAATATTTGGTTTTTACTGCCACCTTTCTCCAACTCAACCCGTCCATATATCTTAGCCTCAGCACCTTCTCCTGATTTTCCGGCAACTTCGCTAGTTCCGCATCCACTACAAAAAGCTTCTTCTCAAGCGAAATCAGCTCGCCGGTCAGCTCGCGTTCCATCGCATCAAGTTCGGCAACGTACTCCGCCAGCCGATCTCGCGTCGGATCACTGCGTCCGCATTCGCCAAGCTGACGCTGGGTATACTCCGCGCGCGAGCGGAGCCGCTCGATGCGCTCCTGCAAAGCTTCAACGCGCAGCTTCTGGCGGCGCACGTTTTTCAGGTCCTCTATCGTCATAAATTATCCTAAAATCCTCTACACAACTCCTGCACACTCGGTATAAGACTCCTGATCCGGAAGCATTGCATGGTTGCGTCCGTCAATCAGCGCGAGCACATCCTTCGGGATTTTCGCGCGTTGCTGCTCCGCTTCCAATGCCGCCCGATACGACCGCATAAAGTTCGACTGCGTTACCGACAGGCTTTCGATATCAGCCATCGCCCATTGGCAGAGCTGCGATGCGCTTCCGACAGCACGCTGTATCACTGGCGGGAGGGATAGAAAATCCGCGCGCGTCGCGTAGCAGCTCATTTTGCCGCGGACGATGTTCCAAGCCTCGGCTTCGGTCAGTGCGTCAGGCGTTGTCAGTTTTGTAATTGCCGCTTTAATCGCTCCGATATGCGGCGGAAAGCCTTTCGCGTCCGACGCAATGAACGTTTTTACCGCAGCACTCACGAGCGCAAACGGGTCGTCTTTGAACATGTCGCGCCAGAGAATCACCGTATCCCTGTAATCCTCAGCTCTCATAGCCTTCTGAAAATTCGGGTATGCAACACGAAGAATCGCCAATATCCTCATAGTTTCCGGTTTGTCCATTTTTTGCCTCCTCGTCTAGTAGCATCTGCTTGAAAGGATTTGTGCTTGACTGATCGCGTGGTTTTGCTGTCTCCCGACCTTCCCACGTTCGCACTGCCGCCTGCCAGTCCTTCATCGGCTGATTGCCAACACGCCAGCCTTTCGCCTCGTAGAAGTCGAAAAACCGTTGAGGATCAACGCTGTTTCCTCGCTCCCGACAGTATTCGCGTATATCCTCCACCGTGGGTTTGGTGAAGCGGCGCGGTATTTCCGCGCAGAATGCTTTCGCATTCTCTTTATCTTTCTCTTTCGCTTTTACATTCTCTTTAGCTTTCTCTTTCTCTTTCTCTTTAGGTTCTGTCTTGGTTACGGTTTGGTTCTCGTTTGGTTTCGCAATGGTTACGCTTAGGTTATCGTTTGCTTTAACCTCGGTTTCACTTTGGTTCTCATTTGGGTCTTGTTCCGAGGATTTCACAGGCCGTCCTCCGCGCGCGCCAACGTCACGTCTTCGGTTGTTGGCATCGATCTGCGGACGCATAAGGGTAAAAAAACCGCTCGCAATACCATCGGCACCGAAGTCGGGCTCCGTATCATAAAGCGCGTAATCGGCAATCGCGTTATAAAGGAGCAGCTGCGTTTCCGCGGGCAGCCCCTTCATAGCGTTCCTGAATGATTCGTAGAAAATAAATCCGTCGCGCATTTACGTTGCCCTCTTCCTTGTTTCATACGTTCGTGAATCCGGTCCTGATCACACCCTGGCCTATATGCCGCGCTTCGGCATCAGAAACTCTAATCGTCGGTTTTCACGCCGCTCGGTAAGCGGCAGGACCGAGATTAGTTCGCGTTGACTCATAGTTTCACCTGCGTCCCTGGCATGGAGCCTAAGCGGAGCAGCGACCTACCCTGACAACCCGTTGTTCATATGGGTTTGTATTCTTTCTGGCTGCAACCTCGTTCCTCTTACCTTTCGGCGGGAAATATAAGGAAATGGCATCCGTGTCCGCGCTGAGGAAATGCAGAATATCATAGCAAAGGTCGGTCTTCGGAAATGTACGCCCGGCCAATATGTCGTTGATGTGCGTTGCCGATACACCAACGCCGCGCGCGAGCTTTTTTATCGTTATGTCCTGCGAAGTCATAAGACCGCGCAGATCAAGATATAACCGTTCCATGTTTATCTCCCTTCGTGAAACTTCGTCATATCTCATTCTCATCATTTGATGAAAACATAGTTTGTTTACCATGTTCAACTCGTTCGGCAAAAAAAATATCGTTGATTGTTCCACCGAGAGCTTTTGATAATTTCACTAGCGTATCTGCAGTGGTATTAACAACCCTCCCGCTTTCAAGTCCAGATATCGTAGTTCTAGAAACGCCAGCCATAGTAGATAACTTAACTTGCGTCAGCTTCTTCTGCATCCGATAAGCTTTGATTTTGTTGATCATACGCATCCACCTCTTTCTTGCCCGCAGTTTATCATGCTAAACATGTTTTGTCAATCATGGTAAACATTTTTTCTTGACTTATCTGTTTTTGTTCAATATACTAGACATCGAGGTGTAGGATTATGAATATTGGCGAGATGATAAAACGGTTTCGAGATAAAAATGGAGTAACGCAGCAAACATTCGCGGACAATTGCGGGGTTTCGAAGAGTTACGTTTCTTTGCTTGAAAGCGGAAAGTCCACACGTTCCAAAGAGCCGATTATCCCATCCATAGAGGTCGCGCATCGAATGGCCAACTATATGAAAATCAGTATCGATAGTCTGTTTGATTCGGTCGATGGGAAGCAACCCGTTTCTTTGCTTGAGGAACCACGCGCTATAGCAATTCCTGTTCTCGGTTTCGTTCCGGCAGGGGTTCCGTTTGAAGCCATTGAGTGTATTATCGACTATGAGGAAATACCTGTTGAAATGGCACGTACCGGTGAATTTTTCGGGCTTCAAATTAAAGGCGATAGTATGGCTCCACGCATAGTGGACGGCGACGTCGTAATCGTTAAAAAGCAACCCACAATCGAATCTGGAGACATAGCCATTATTATGGTCAACGGAGACGATGCAACCTGTAAACGAGTTTTATACCACGAAAGTGGCCTTTCCCTTATTTCTAATAATCCGGCTTATCCACCATCTTACTTCACAGCACAGGAGATGGAGCGTATTCCGATTCAAGTGATAGGGAAAGTGGTAGAACTACGCGGTAAATTCTGAGGTCGCACAATAAGCAAATAAAAAACCGCCCCAGTGCTATGAACACCAAGGCGGCGAGTGCAGATAAAAATACCTGTGACGGGTCCTTTTTCTGCGCCCTCAATATATCACAGAAACGGAGGGTAACACAATGGCATTGCAGAGATACCTGCACAATCAAATCGATATTATGCGGGTAAATAGTCAAACAGGGGGTGAAAAATTTGCCAACACGAATTGTTGAAGCACAATGGCTGAAGAAACAAAAGCGCTGGCAGATAAAGGTGCAGGCAGACGGTGTTCGACGAGCCTTCACCAGTTCGATCCCCGGCCGCGCAGGTAAGGCCGAAGCACACCGCAAAGCTGATGAATGGCTTGCGCAGTCCCTTGTTGAATCAACATCCCTTGTACCCATAATATGGTATAAGTGGGTAGCCTCGCTCAATAGCGCCGATGCAATAACAAAAGCCGGAACGTTTTGGAAACAGTACATATCGTCGGTAATCGGCAAGAAGCAGATTGGAAGTGTAACCGAAGGTGATCTTCAAGAAATTATTAACCGTGCCGCAAAAAAGGGGCTAGCGTGGAAAAGTATATCGAATATACGCTGTATCATCGCCGGATTCGTTAAATGGTCGCGCAAAAACAGATTCACTACGATTACTACGGAAGACCTAGACATCCCTAAGAACGCTCCGAAAGGGAAAAAAGTTATACTTCAACCATCTGATATCGTAAAGATGTGGTCCGTGAAACAAACTCCTTATAGCAATCTTTTCAAGCTAGCAGTGCTTACCGGCCTGCGTCCTGGGGAACTGATTGGACTTCAGTGGAAGGATATAGTCGATTCAAGGCTGCATGTCCAACGCGCAATCAATTACTCAGGCGAGATCACGGAAGGTAAAAATGAAAATGCACAGCGCATCATATGGCTCGGAGAGTATGAGCAGAATATCCTTCAGCAACAGCGCGTATACCTAAAGAAATCCGGAATCATATCTCCTTGGATTTTTCCGAAATACGATGGCCAACACACGAAACAGCAAGCCGTCACGCGCGGATGGAAAACATTCTGTAAGTATGCCGGAGTCACAACAAACGTCACTCCCTACGGCTGGCGGCACACATTCGTCAGCATCAATAACGAAATGCCAGAGGGATTGAAGCGCCGCCGCGTCGGTCACGCCATGAACATGGATACCGAAGGTGTTTATGGGCAGGCGGTTATCGGTGAAGACGAGCTTGCGGCAAATTACGTGAAACAGAAATTCGATACGATTTTCAACTCTTCCCAAGAACCTACCTTTTAGTCCACCTTTAGTTTAAAGAAAGCAGCGTGGTAGCATTAGTCTTACGCCTCAAAATTTCAAAAATTTAAAGGTGTTCTATCGGCCGCTTGAAATAAAAATGGAGCGAAACTGTATCACCCGAATGAGCCGCCACTGGATGAATTGAATAGGCTTCCCATCCATTTTCCCCCATCAATTTAAAGAACTGATCTAGTGTCAGACCTTCTAATGTTTTTTGTGCTTCATCTAAAGTTCCTCGAACGACGGAGATCCTTTTATACTCCCATTTGATCACTTTAGCGCCTCCATTGTTAGTTTTCTTAACCGCTTAAATCATTTACCATGCAGGACGTTTAAATGTATATATAAGACAAGAGGTTTCTGGCTTTGCTATTTGTAGAGCCGATTCTGTTATTGGCGTAACAGAAACAAGCTCCCATCCCTGTTTTCCAAGATTATTGAGGTATTCAGATAAAGACATGTTATCAAGGTATTTAACTTTTTCTTTGCCAAAATCGCTCCTGTAGATAAGAATATCGCAATAGGTCCATTTTCTTGATTCATAACCCATAATGCAACTCCTTGAAATCTGGATCGTATCAGATTAAAGCCCTCTGTGGTTTCATGTATTCTGCCTTAGAACTAGAGAATACCAATGCTATTTCATTGAGAGCAAATCATATTTACTACTGATTCTGTAGGACTATTTATTTTAAGAATTATTGTAGATATTATAGCATCAAGTTTCACAAACTGTCAAAGTTGTACTTTTTACTACGTTTTACTCGCTTGAGTATTTTCTCATGTTCTCTTGCAGAAGAATTCCTCAACATCGAAGATGGTAACTACAGTCGAGAGAAACCTTGATTACGATAAAATGCTAGCAAAGGCGTTGAATATTTTGGCACACTCTATGTGATCTTCATTGCTATCCCAAAACCCGTTTTGTAACCCACTTGCGGGTTAAACTGCGCGAATTACGTATTCGCAGGCAAAGAGACGATCTCTAAAAAAGCCCGCATCTTAGCGGTTTTTGCGCAAATGCGCATAAATCATCCGCATATACGAATCGCTAAATTTGGGTTCGAGCCCCTCCATCCCCACCAGCTAAGTACTCACGAAGTGATACAATTCGTGAGTACTTTTTCTATGCAAAAAGCCCAGACTTTCTGGGCTTTTTCAGGTTTCGGAGTTTTGATGGCTCTTGCGAAAATCGGCCGATGATGCCTTCCGACATAAACGGTAAGGAAATTTGCACCCACCCCCGAGGAAACGCGCAAGAGTATTGGGTAAACGCGCAAGAGTTCAGAAAATCATGACTGTTCTTCGCGATCTTCTGCGCAGTACGCAGCTGGCTATTCCAATAAAAGCAGCACTTCAGCTATGGCGTTAACGCGTCATAATACTACCAGATTTGTGTAATGGCTGTGTTGGGTTAACTAAGTTCTAGTAGTCTCATACTATCCGGTCAAAGAGAGAACATCACAAACAACTTCAACACTAATCAACGTCCAAATTCCGAATAATGGCTATTGCGTCCTTTTATTGGTGGTTTGTTTTTCGATATTGGTAACCGAAATACCGTGTCAAGTGTTTAATAATTGCTGTAGCCTTGCTTTTATGTTTGTAAACACTACACTTAAATGTTTCTTGGCGTCCTCAGTGATAAGTGATGTGTGAGCAACTGCATCTCTCATAGGTTTATATACTTTTGCATCTCTCGCTATACCTAGCTCTTTGTTGGGATCGGTAGGTTTGTCCACGAGGTTTGCAAGGTCATCCATGCTCAAGTATTGCAGATCGTCTTTGGATTCTCGAACATCATATGCAATATTTGCGGCAGACTTAGCTGTTTGTTCTCTTGTTCTCCATTTCGAAGCTTCTGCCACTGCTTCAGGTGAAGTCGCTATGCTTTTATGATTAATAAATTTGCGCAACAAATTCTCCGCAATAAAACATTCGGTGTATGAGGGAATATTAAACTGCGCCTCTTCACCCAATGAAGCAACCCATGCAATAACAGTCCCATTTGGATTCTCTGGAATCATTTCTTCAGTAGCTGCGTTATATAATTCTTGCGCCTTTCTTCTTTTTCGAGTCACTGCAGGGTTGTCGGGATCGCCATCTTTTCCAATTCTTCTTCTTAAAAGATCCCATTCATCAATGATTCCACGTGTTATTGCATCAAGCTCGACTAAAAAATCATTAAATAGCGGGTCATCTTTCAATATCCCTTCTCTGCTGCTAGTGAATGCGTCAGTATTATAATCAAGTGCATTGAAATGAATTTGACCGTATAAGTAACTTTCGACGAGTCTTGCTGTTGGAATATGTCTTAACAAGTCTTTGTCTCGCAGTCTTCCATTTACGAATAGATCAAGAGATACTTTTTCACTTGTGCCTCGAATTTTTAAGTCGGAAGGTTTTTTTGTAGATGCAATAAAGCCATAGATGTTTTTATTTGATGTTTTATTTGAAAAATTGACAACGTTCGAATTAACAGCTGGAGAAAGCTTTTCTGTTAAATAACTGTCTTTAACATCATTAATTTGCCAAACGAATTGAGTTGAACTAGCCAACTCATCCAAAGCATTCATATCTACAATGTCACCATTCAAAAAAATAGAGAAGGTTTCATCTAATAAAGAAAAGCGAAAATTTAATGCAATAATTTTCTTGAGATATTCTACTGTATTAATTACACCCTCATTTAGATTTTCAAAGAATATTGCTGTTCCTGATGATAAATCTTTCAACTTCTCGCTCGTCATAGCATCAATACTACCTAGTGGATACTCGTTTGCACCAATGTCATCTTTTATGGCTTCGTCGAGGCCTGAATTATCTATTAATCCTCCAACAACCACATTACCGTTAGCTTTAGATGCGATTTGTACTTTTTGGGCACATGATAATAAAGCGAGTTTGCCAATACCTTTTCGCCCAATATAGGGCCTTCCTTTATCAGTGGTATTCTTGTCAGGTTTACGTTTCGAGTAGCCGATTTTAAGAAACTTGTTTTGAAAATCATCACTTGTCATTCCTGATCCGTCATCAATAATAAACATAGAGCGTGCTTCTCTATCTATATTAATCCACACATTTGATGCATCTGCATCCCATGAGTTAGAAATGGCCTCGCCAATAACGGTGATAAAATTACGATAAAGATTTCTTCCTAAATGGTTTAATACACTCAGAGAGATGTTAAATGTATAGCTCATATTAACGCTCCTTCAAGATGTGCATTTATACTCATCCCGATAACCTCACCCAATCGAACAGGGACAGCATTGCCAATATGTCTTGCAATATCTTTGATCGAAAAATCCGTGTTCGGATCAATAAAGATGTAATTTGGCGGAAATGTTTGCAGTAATGCCCCTTCCCTTAAAGAAAGAGCTCGATCTTGCTCTGGATGCCCATATCTACCAGTTCCATAACAATAAAACTGAGTGGTAATAGTGGGTCCGATTTGATTCCATCGCATTCTCGCGTAAACAGAACTGTATGTTTGACCACTTTCCTTCTTGTGGCATTGGCAACGCAATTCCTCAGGCCAATCACGCCAAGTCCCCCCAGGAAGAGAATGTCTGATTCGTTGAAGGTTAAGAGGAGATAAGTTCGAAGAACGATGTAAAGGATCGTTTTCGTCAATTTGCCCTGCCTCTATGTGCGGCAAATCCCGAATGAAGTCATTCACATAAACAGCATCTCTATGATGTGTAGGTGGTATTAATTTGATATCTCCTAAACGTGATGCTAATAAAACAAAGCGCCTCCTGCTTTGTGAAATGCCATAGTCTGGGCAATAAACAACTTGAGTATAAATATGGTATCCAAGCCGACATAACAGTTCAACGAAGTCACAATATAACTGAGTCTGTTGAATCTGAGGTACGTTCTCCATTGATACTATGGTTGGATTAACAACCTCAATAATACGTCCAAATTCTGCTAATAGGTTATATTTTTCATCGTCAACATTCCTTGCTCCATATTTAAATCTCATTGTTGAGAATGGTTGACAAGGGGCGCATCCTACAAGAACACGAATAACATCAGGATTGTAGCATTCTGTAATCTCATTGCCTTGCATTTCCCTGATGTTTGCGTTGTGAAATGGAATATGGTTATTTTCTTCATAGGCAAAGCGACAGGTTTCATCAATATCAAACCCTGCGACTACATTTAAACCAGAATCAAGCAGTCCTCTTGTGAGGCCGCCTACACCGCAAAATAAATCAATTGCTTCTACGGGCATTTATTCACCTTCTTATGAAAGGGTATTCCCACCAACGGAAGCTGTAACTTGTTTCAGATACTCCCTTTCCGTTTCTTTTCAATAATACACAATTTCATAGTTCTAAACAAGATGGGCATTTGACGAAGAGCGATTTTAACCTCAAGCACTTGCCTTTTTCAGTCGCACGGATATATTTACGGAAATCATATCTCTATCGCGAACAATCATAAACATAATGAAGTCCACAAATCAAATTAAACTCCATTGCTTAATTTCAATAACGAACGTTGTAGCAAACATTGTGCTTTCGAGGTTTCTGCGATAGAATTTTAAACAGCAATCCAAAACTACTTTTTTGCCGAACTGTTTATGCGCGTTGTTTCGCTGAGCTTGTGTTGTTGCGAAAAAAAGTTGCGCAAAGCAAGGCGTTCAATCTTTTTTTAAACTATTAGGAGGGCCCATGATATTTACCCCATATCCACATGAAAGTTCAGTCATTCAAATGATCCGTCAATTACGCAACGAAGAGTATGCGTTGATTCGGATGACGTTTACCATGATAGACAAGAACAATCTGGATGCTAACGGTATTCTTCGAGATCTTCTTCAAAAATGGGAGCTTGTTGATTACGAGAAGCTCAAACACGGCGGTCAGTATGGCGTTTCTTATGATACCCTCTTCATTCATCGGGGTAAAACCGAAAACGTTAGACTCAAATTTTATTGCGTTGCCAACGATAGAGGGGACCGACGTTTCTCAATTGAAACAATAAAACGACGTATGATTGCGAAGGAAATCAACGAAGGTGATTTGCTATATATTTCTGTATTTCAAAAGCCAGATGATAGCCCTCAGTTATACTTTGTTAATCTGACCAACAACATCCCTACAGAACAAGAACTCCTCAACTCAATTGGAGTCGATGCTATTACGCAATTGTTCGGTGAAATCCGTCCTCTTCTGAAAGAAATAATTCAGGGCGGATACTATGACAATTCTAAGGGGCGTGGGCCAATTGCGCCAAAAGATGTTGGCGATACCTTGGAGGAGTTACTTGGCATCGGGACGAATAATCGCCGTGACGCGGACTACAATGGGCTAATAGAAGTGAAAGCCAAAGGCGCAGGACAGACACTTGATACGCTTTTTACATTACGCCCACGATTTGAAGGAACGCGAGTTGCGGATTATGAGCCAAATGACAGGAACCGCGTTTCGGCTTTTGCTAGAATCTATGGCTACGATTCAGATCGTCATCCAGGTTGTAGTAGCCTTTATATCACCATTGGCTCATTTGATGCCCCGCAAAACAACCAAGGATTCCACCTTAGTGTTGATGATGAAGCTGGTCAAGTGAATGTTGTATGGAGAGACCCTAAAACTGGTAAAAGCGAAATCGCAGCTTTTTGGCTTTTTGCCGATTTACGAGATCAGCTTTATCAGAAGCATCCTTCAACGTTATGGGCAAAAGCAGAAAGCCGTGTTGTTGATGGTATTATACAATTCAAGTATAACGAATTTGAATTCTCAAGAGCACCGCAGTTTACTACGTTTCTATCTCTGATAAAATTAGGGATCATAACCTATGATTGGAGAGGTTACACAGCAAAGGCGGGGAAATATACCGGAAAAAACCACGGAAACGCTTGGCGTATTAGACCGTATGCAAAATCCGAGCTCTTCGGGCAAATTGAAGTAGCTGCTCTGTGATCTCGACAATAATGCAATAAAGGAACAAACCGCTACAAATGGCTTGTTCCTTTTTTATTAGAGAACCTTAATAATCTCTAATGCAACCGCCTTTGCTAATAGTGGTGGCACAGCATTTCCGACCTGTGTATATTGCGGAATTTCGACCCGGCGCAAAAGCCCACCAGTGGTTCTCTTCCCCAGAAATTCGAATGAATCATCAAAAGATTGGCAGCGAGCCATTTCCCTTACGCTGAAAGTTCTTGGCTCCCAAGGACTAATGTAATCATCAGCAATTGTCACTACAGTTGCTGAAGGCGAATCGGGGCTCCAGCGCTGTCGGATGTTCTTCTTTGTTAAAAGGACTGAAATTTGCTCTTTTGTGGCTTTCCCTTCTTTGAAATGAGAAATCACCTCGGCTGATGTCATTCCAAATGCATCACAACAGAGTTTTACTAGCGCAGTTTTCCCTTCTAGATCAATTCCTTTTTCCATGATTCTCTTCTTAAGAAGCGTACCTGACTCACCAGGACTAAATAGCTCGAATCTCTCTCTAACCACATCAGTTTGCTTTGGCAACTCAGTATTAGTAGCGATTTTTGCTGGAATCGGCAACCCGTTAATATCTGGCGTCCGACCGTTGATGCTTTCCCTCTGATACTGACTGCTTCTTGCATTGACTGCATCCCTAACCGATGATTCGTTAATTAAGTCTCCAATCGCATCTTTCAACGTCAGATAATTCTCTGGCATGACTGTCGGCGCAGGATATTGAGGTGGTTTTAACCCATTTCGATACCCAATGAAGATAATACGATTTCTACGCTGAGGTACACCATAATCAGCAGCATTTAGTATTTTCGGTTTTAGTGTACTATATCCGATTTGCTCTAATTCGTTCTGTAGTATTACTGGCGTTACGCTACCATCGGGATATCGGATTCCAGTAATTCCAATATACCCCGAAAACTGCATGTCAACGAATCCCTCAACATTTTCAAAGACAATATATCTTGGGCGGATTTCATTGATTACTCTAACATACTCTTCGAACAACATATTTCTTGGATCCGATTTGTCGCGTCTCCCTGCCCTTGAGAAGCCTTGACAGCTAGGTCCGCCAATCATGAGGTCGATTTCCGGAATGTCTTTTCCTTTGAAAATTTCAAGTCCCGAAATTCTTTTTCTGATATCTGCACCAGTAAGGTTTTTTATATCTTCCCGCTCATACCAGGTGTTCTTCCCTTGGAATAGGCCAAGCTGTTCATGTCTATGTCGGTATGTTTTCTCAACCATTTCGCTAATGTCTGAGCTAAAAAGAATATGAAAGCCTGCTTGGATGAGCCCCTCCGAGCATCCGCCAGCGCCACAAAATAAATCTATTGCATAGGGCATTGTATGGTCCTCCACTGAATCATGGTTGGGGCACGGTCATTATAGCATAGGATACGCAACAATGTCCAGGCCTAGTAATTATGATTATTATAGCCGGAGCAGAAAAACGTTGAACTGGTATTCACCCCTAATCAGACACGGAGTAATCGTTCCCCATATAAACTGTATTAGGCATGTAGAATAAATTCATAGTTTTCCTTCACTTGGATTATTACTCTCGCTACCGCCACATTCCAAAGTTCCTCATCGAACTCCACGATCGGCCCTGCCGCCTTTAACACCTTATAGAACGTATCCAACTCGCGCTTTCTTGCTTTCCGCTGTTCACGTTGCTCCTCGATCTTGCCGATCTCCTCCTCAAGCGTCAGGCTTTGCGCCAAGAGCTCTGCGTATTGATCGTCGTATACGTTCTGTTCGATCAACGCCCGTGCGTAATCATCAACCAATCTCCGCATCATCACGGATACTTCATCCAGTTCCTTGCGTGAGAAGGCTTCCCTTTCTTCGAATTCATGAGTATCGGTCAACAGCGAAATTAGCAACCTGATATCCGACAGAACCTGCTCCTTATTCGTGATCACCCGATTCATATCTTCAACAAACGCCGCCTTGATCTGATCTTCGGTCACGTGCGGCGTTTTGCATGGTTCACCATTGTCATACTTGTGCTGGCAGCGCCAAATCACAGTGCGGTATTTGTCGTTGCTATGCCAAACCTTCCTACCATAATAGCTGCCGCATTCTCCGCAGATAATCTTGCTGGAAAAGCACCCGCTCCTGCCGATATATCGGACTTCGCGGCGGCGCTTCAACTCCTGCTGAACCTCATCAAATACCTCGGGCGAAATGATCGCTGGGTGGCTTTGTTCGACGTAATATTGCGGCAGTTCGCCCTCGTTGCGTTTTATCTCCTTGGTAAGAAAATTTACACAGAAGGTCTTTTGCAGAAGCGCATCACCCTTGTACTTTTCGTTCGTCAGGATGCTCTCCACCGTGCCCGAATACCAAACCGACTTGCCTGCCGGAGACGGTATTCTTTGTGCCGTGAGCCTTTTCGCAATTCCAGAAGGCATCAGCCCATCAAGGAATAGTTTGTAAATTAGCCGTACCGTTTCCGCCTGCTCTTCCACAATCTGCGGCTGCCCGTTTGAGCCTTTCTCGTAGCCGAGGAACTGTTTGTAAGGAAGGTAGACTTTCCCCTCCTCGCACTTCGCGCGCTTGCCCCAGGCGACATTCTCGCTGATCGATCGGCTCTCCTCCTGCGCGAGCGAGCTCATTATCGTAATCAGAAGCTCGCCTTTGGAGTCCATGGTGTATATGTTCTCCTTTTCGAAGTACACCTCGACGCCCTTATCCTTTAGCTGGCGTACCGCTGTCAACGTATCGACCGTGTTTCTGGCGAATCGCGAGATACTCTTCGTTATAATCAGATCAATCTTCCCCGACAGCGCGTCCGCGATCATCCGATTGAAGCCTTCGCGCTTCTTCGTGTTCGTCCCGCTGATACCTTCGTCCGTATAAACCTCGACCATCGTCCATTCAGCGTTTGCGGTGATCTGTCGAGTATAATAATCCACCTGAGCCTCGAAGCTCGTGAATTGTTCATCGCTGTCCGTCGATACGCGCGCATATGCGGCGACACGGCGTTTCGCTTGTACAAGAGATTTGTTTTCCTGCGCCGCTACGGCTGCCCGCTCAATTTTTCGTACCCGCTTCTGAATCGCTTCCATCGTCATGCATCTCCTTCATCAACAAAGATTTTTCTCTTGCCGTCTGTTTCATTTCATCCGTCCAGCTATCTGCCCGCGAGCGGTCCTGCCATATCGTCTGGACGGTTCGTACATCCCTGAATATATATATGAGAGAATTCCCGTCCGCTGCTCTAATGTGGGCGATTTGTGTTTCGAACACATCCTCGCAGAATTCGTGCGTCCCCATTGCTTGCGCTGTAATTTCCAACAAAGTCGCTTCGGGGATCCGTTTCGAATGACAAGCGGTTGCTCCAAACTGAACGGTAGTCGAACACTGCCAGAATGGCGCTCCACGCTTTGTGATTCTTTTATAATGCTTCCCGCAATTACCGCACACAATTCTGCTGCTAAAAGGGTATCTTTGTATGTTCGGGTGATGCCCTCCGACGATTTTCAATTCTTCCGCGATACGAAGCTGAACCTGCTCAAATACGAATTTCTCTATAATGGCCGGATGGGTTTCTTCCGCATAATACATAGGACGCTCCCCGTGGTTCCAAGCTGCGCGCTTGCTCAGGTGATCGATAATGTACTTTTTCTGTGAAAGCGCATCGCCCCTGTATTTCTCATTTTTCAGCATCCCGAGAATTTTACCGGCAGTCCACTGTCCCCCGCGGAGTGTAGTTATGCCCTTTTCAGTTAATCGTCTTGCTATCTCCGCTGTGCCACCGCCACTCAAATAATCGAAAAAAATAGAGCGGACGATTTCAGCCCGCACCTGATCGATTTCTACTCTACCTTTTGTTATGGTGTACCCGAACATCTCTCGCAAATTGACCAGTTCGCCCTGCTCCATCTTCTTCCGAATTCGCCATTTGCAGTTTTCGGATACGGAGCGGCTCTCCTCTTGTGCAAAAGAAGAGAGGATGGAGAGCATCAGCTCCCCGTCCCCTGAATTGCTATGGATATTCTCCCGTTCGAAAAAAACGTCCACGCCTCTCTGCTTTAGTTCTCGCAGGATATTCAGCGTATCCAGCGTATTTCTCGAAAATCGACTGAGCGACTTCGTAATTACCATATCGATCAGACCGGCATAACAGTCTGCAATCAGGCGCTGGAATTCAGGACGTTTATCCTTGGTGCCGGTCAGACCTTCGTCCGCGTACACGCCGACATACAGCCATTCTGGGTTCCGCTGAATATAAGCGCCATAGTAGCTGATCTGAGCCGCCAATGATTCTAACATGGTTTCCTTATCACTGGAAACGCGAGCGTAAGCGGCAACCCGCTTTCGCGGCAAAATTGCTTGCACCCTTGGCTGAATTTTTCGAATCACTCGGCTCATATCTCGCTCCTTGTACATGGCATATTACCTCTGCTTACAGACTTTATCAACCGATGTTTGATTCCCTAAGCAAAGGTAAAAAGGGTTATACTTTTCGATCATCTTTCGATCGAAGCCATCGTATTCATCATGGCTGATCAGCCCGCGCTGTAGCATGGTTTTAATCGCCGCCATCACTGTCCTATAACGCAATTCACGCTCAAACTGCTCGATTGTCATCTGGTTCCTTGTTCATAAAGCGATTCTGTATGTAGCAGGCGTGGCAACAGTACTTCCTGTGGTTCTTCTCGTAATCTTTGAAAACGCGCCCGCAGAAAGAGCACTCCGTTTGAACGACGGACTTCAATCGCAACTTATCTCTATTCTGCTTCCACCAGGCTCTTCGGCACAGATCAGAGCAAAACTGCTTTCGTTTGCCATTTGCATTCTGTACGAGAACCGCTCCACATTGTTTGCACTGATCAGCATCGTGATTTCCCCCTTTGGTCTCATCTGGTTGGATTCCCATTCTCAGGCAAATTGATTTCACTGTATTTCGTGACAATTGAAGTGCGTCTGCAATCTGGCTGTAGCTTTTGCCTGCTTTTCGTAATTGCTGAATGTTTTGTCTTTCCCTTCCCGTAGGAAAATCCTCCTTTTTATGTCTTGACGATAGTCTGCTGACTGCAGATTAAAGCTGAGATATCCCGAAAATGGTTTTCACCCTTTCCACTATCCCGAATCATCTATCTAGGTATCGAAAAGGAGGCTCGCGTGAGCCTCCGTGTTCGGTCGTGTTTGGTTTTCAGCCGTTATTGGGGTAATTGCTTTACCTGAGGCATAAGCCGCTCAGTCGCGGCGACGTTGCCCCAGTTTGCGCTGATTCTAGATTAGCGAAGTAGCGCTGTCATCACAGAGTAGGGTCTATTCATTATCATCCTCCTTCATTGTTGCGTATGAAGAATTCCCTGAGAGATTTCGCAACAGGATGGTCCGCGAATTTTTGAACTCCTTTCCGATGAATCCGAGCCGAAGTAGAAAGCAGCGAAACGCATATTTTTCATTTTCCACTATATGTTCTGTTGCTGTGACACGCTTTTGTGTGTGCGCCAGGTCGCAAAGCCCCTGTACCAGTTGGTAGTAGGCTTTGATCTCAGCCGGGTCATCCGTCGGTCGGAACCATCCGAATTCGATTCTATCCACATGTTCTGTGATCGGCAGGCTGTCTGTACCGAGTGTTTTCTTGAGCAGCGTCGCTTTGCTCGCAACCAGTCGATGTAAGTTTTCCATGGCAACGGTCATCATCCCGCCATTTGGAATCTCGACCGAGAGCCTGTCGAAACTATCAACCTGTGATGATTTAACCTCATTCTTCTGATTCTCGATCGCCTCCTGCATGTTCGGCTTTGCCATTTCAGCAACTCGTACGCCAATAAACCCATCGTGAGCAAGCTCGCGAATCAGCATCTCGATCTGTGCCTCGTCTGTTCCATCCATGCAAGTGACTGTACCATTCTTGTCGACCGTGTAAGCCCCCACCTGAAACGCGAAGCTCGGCGCGCCGAGGTATCGCGTTGTGTCCTGCAGTACATCCCGCATGACCGCGACTATCGCCTTCCGCCTGTCCCCCGTAACATTGTACTTGATCTGCATCGTAATTACCTTCCTTTCAATTTGGTAGTCACATACATTGATCAAACAGGTGTGGATATCAAGCTAATTCTGTACAGATAGCGGTCATTTGCTGAATCAATCCTTTTGTGCAGGAGAGGAGCATGGCTACTCCACTGAAGTCTATATCATTTCCCCCTGCGCGCTGTTAACAATCGCTCCATGACATCATCCTGTGGGTTTGTTCCCGTATAATAAGAACCGCAGTTCTCTTTAACGATTTGGAAGATTTCATACCAGAGCCGATTCGTCTGCGCCATGTAGTTTTGGCTCATAGCCACATACGGAGATTGGATTGCGCTTCCTGTCGTTGGATGCTTTGCTAAGAAGCCATATTCAGTAACCGCTTCTTCGCATTGAATCCAGCGGGCTGCGCTCATCGCATAGCGCTCCAACAACTGTGGAGATACGATCTTCGCACACCCACGCTGGTCAAGCCACACCCATGTGTTTATAAATATCTCCGCTGCTTCAAGGGTACGACCGTTCTTTTGCCGCGCTGACAGCATTTCATGCGGTTGCGGCTGAACTGTATGACTTTGCCCAGTCATGTTCGAAAAATTGACGATAGTCAGCTTCCGCCTGCCGGGATTGCCATCCAGCAGCTTCTCAGTCAGCGCCTTGCGCGGTCTACCGCCTTGTCCCGGTCTAGGGCCCCGTCTTCCCATTGCTATTCCTCCTGTGACAAAACTTCCGGGGCTATTCCCCTTAAAACTTTCGCGATTTTTTACACGCGACCCCGCCACGTTGTCCATAAATTAAAGCTGTAGGGATTAATAGTCCCCCACCAGTCAAGCGATATCAGTCATATGATTGTTTTGTCACTCCACATCTTTTTTTGCATGATATCACTGTGCAATCATGTGTCATTTACTGTCGTCCCGATGGCATTCGCTAGAGTTGGCTGCAGGTGAGAACAGCACCATACGAGTGCCGAATAGACGTATCATTTTCTATCTGAGAGGCTCAAAAATGATATTCGTAATTCTTGTGGCAGATGTGGCAGGTTTTTAAGTCCTCTCTATACGTGGCTGTTTTTATAATTACCTTTTTACCTGCCACATCTGCCACATTGGATTTTCTCACTTAGAAATCGCTGTAATAAGCAGGTCAGACATCCAAGCGGTCTCTGTGGCAGATGTGGCAGGTTTTTAAGTCCTCTCTATACGTAGCTGTTTTTATAACTACCTTTTTTCCTGCCACATCTGCCACAAAGGTCAATCAAACGGAATTCCATCCTTAATATCAGTAAATCCGTTCATATCGAACCGAAGCTTATACCCAATGAACATCGTCGTCTGTTCTCCGCCGATTTTAGGCCGTTTCCGCTCTATGCGTCCGTACACCGCGATTGCCTGCTTGAAATTGCGCATGTTTTCCGCGTAACATCCGTTCGCGTCGCACCACTTCTGGTATCGTGCATACACCACGGAAGTCCGTTCTTCGCCGTGCGCATCAGGTTCTAACTCATCCTCGATGAACAAAGCAATCTTATCGCTGTCATGCTGGTACCGTTTCGTGGCAAAGGCGACCGATTGAGGCAGCACCAAACCTTCAGATTCCAGTTTTCGATGTCCTTCCAGCAGCCAATTCAAGATCGCGCTTTGATTCTCTGGTTTTTGGAACAACGGTTTGAGTGTCTTATCCTGCTCGCCTTCTTCAAAATGCCGCTCGAACGGGATGATCATTATTCTTCCGCTCGAAAAGAGCGTGATATCCGTGATCACAGGTAGGTAGTTGGTATTCATGAAGATCTTGAACTGCGGACGGAAATCAAAGCTGTTTTCATGCAGAAACCGCGCGTTGAGCGTATCATTGCCTGTCATGGTCTTTACCTGCGCCGCATTGAGTAAAAGACCTTTACTGGGCTCAGAGATGTTTGCAAACCTAATACCGGCCAGTCGAGCAATGTCCTCAGTAGGGTTCTGGCTGCTGACATTTTGCTTCATACTGATCGTCTCGGGACGCACTGTGCTACCATAATCGCCCATAACATTTAACACGCTCTCCATGAGTGTACCTTTGCCGTTACGCGTCGTTGCACCAAAGAGGATAAACAGGCATTCAAACCGCGTATCGCCGCTCAGAGCATATCCCAACGATCTCTGCAAGAAATCAGCTCTTTCCCTGTCACCGCTCATGATCTCATTTATGAACGCATCAAATCGTTCGCAATGAGCGTCAGGGTCGAAAATGACGGTCGAAATCTTTGTCAGTTTGTCATTGGCATCGTGCGGTAAGAACTCCTTCGACTTCAGATTCAACGTACCGTTTTGGCAGTTAAACAAATACGGGTCCACATCAAATTCGGTCATATGAACTGGGTAGACGCCCTGGGCATCCTTAAGGATGGTCTCCCGTGTACGTCGGATTTGCCACCTCCACCAATTTTCGCCGAATTTTCTTTTTAAGCCATCATCTTCAATACCGGCGACATACACCAATAAGATGTCAGCAAGTTCCATACATAAGTCCATGGTTTTCAGGTTGCCAACATCAGGAATCCATCGCATACCGTCAAAAACGTACCAGAGCTTTCGTTCTGGCACGTATCGAACGGTGTCCTTGTAAAAATCAGCGAAAAGCCTGCTGTTTCCGATGTCCGAACTCTTGTATCTCTCCGTTCTTTCAGGGCAGAACGTATATAAGATCGGCGGCACAGTAATCCCATTTCTCCGAGTACGTTTCTCTATTGGGGGCAGCTCATGCGCTTGTTCCACGGAATCCTGAATCCATGCGCGAAACCGCTCCATATCGTCTGCCAGGAGCTCATTGGGGTCTTTGTAGTCCTCAGGCGTGGTCAGGGACAAATGCGTAATGTCCATAGATCTCAACTGTTCACAGAGCTTATGTGAAGCTTCTCTACCGGCTTCATCCCGATCCATGCAGACGATCAACGGCGGTATCCATGATCTTTTCTTCAACGCACTTATGAGCTTATTTGATCCCGCCCCGCACATCGAAACCGCGTAACCACCCTCCTGCATGATCGACAATGCGCAGAGTGCGCTTTCAACGACGAAAACAGGCTCGTCCTGATCAAGCGTTTCCTCGTAGAAAAGCGGTTCCGGTCCAACAACATCTGTTCTGGGTTTGAAAAACTGCTTCCCTGCTAAGCTGCGGGATATGTAATACGTCGATTCAGAGCCGTATGGGATCACGATCGCGTTTCTTCCTGAGTCGAACCCAAATCGAAACCGCAGCATGCTTTCGCCAGTGAATCCCCGCGATTCTAAATAGTCCTGCGCTCGGCGCGTAATGGCGAATGCTTCTATTGTTGTGTCGATGTATTCCTGCAAATGCGGCTCCTTAAACTCCGTAGGCTTCCTTGGCGTCGGAGAAAATTCATCCAGATGAAATGCTTCTGTTACCTTCGTCACGGCTTCCAATGTACTGATATCCTTCATTTTTGCAACCAGATCGATTGCATCCCCGGAAGCATCGCACCCGAAACATTTGAATCGTCCATCTTTGAACGAAAGGGAGGGTGTACGATCTTGGTGAAACGGACACCTGGCTTTCCCGCCATGCACCTCCAGCCCCAGCCACTTTGCTACCGCTACGATATCCGTCGATTCACGGATTCGTTGAAAATCGATCAAACGTGTTTCCCCCTAACCCATTGCTTCTTTGGTAACAAAAAAGAGCACTGCTAGATTCGTGCTCTTTGCTTCATCGGACGGCCCCTGCGTTTTACAATGCTTCTGCCGTTATCGTATTGCACCGTTGTGATCAATTCCTGACCAATCGCCGCAGCATATGGGGTTAGATCGATCACCCCATCTTCGCGGCGCGGATGCATTTCTCCAAAGTAGTGCTGGCGTGCGTTTTGATGTTCTTGCTCCGGTTTGGCCTCTTTCGACTCCTTCGGATGTGCTTGTCGGTATCGCTTATATTTCCTGCTGTTGCCTCTGGGCATACCTATCACCTACGATTAATTCGGCTTCACCAAGGTTTCTCTCCTCAGTCAGGTGCTTGCCGGCGCCCTTGAAATTCTCTCTAGGTTCAATCATTGCCTGCGTGCCTCGCGATCCAGTCCATGAACTGTTCGACCGGAATGGCGATTCGCTTTCCAATCTTCAGTGTTGGAAACCCCGGTCGCTTCGTTAATTGATACGCCGTGTAGGCGCTTACACCCAGATGTTTCGCCATCTCTTTTACATTCATTGCGATCTTGTCCATGTCTTCCTCCCAATCTGTAGCGATAATTGCGTTTCTCGCTACTACATGTAGTATATGTGCGTTATACGCAATAGTCAATATGTTTTAGTGAATTAATTGTTAATTTGCGCAATATTATTTTTTTTATTGATTTTTGCGTTATTCGCAATTATAATGGCAATGAGGTGTAATGATATGTTTGGTGAACGGTTAATTGAACTGCGAAAAGAAAAAGGGTTAAGTCAAAAAGAATGCGCCGCAGCCTTCGGCGTCGACGCATCTAAGTACAATAAATGGGAAAACGAAAAGAACAGTCCGGACTACGAGACGGTCTGTCGCCTCGCGCAATTCTTCAGTACCACTACGGATTATTTGCTTGGCAATTCAAACGTGCGTCATCTTCCCGATCAGGTTCCGTTACAGGACTGGCAGCGTGCATTACAAGCTCAACTTACAAATTCATTACAATCATTTTATATGAAGAATTCTGATCTGCCGATGCTAGGACTTGAGAATGCGCTTCTGATCGGTATACGCCAAGCCTTCCAAAAAATACTGAAAACAGCCAGTACTTTCATTGATTCAATCAATCAGCTCCCACAACCATTGCCGCAGTTAGAAAGTTCAGTCAACCAATTCTTGCAGGTGTTTGATAATCTCCACATCGAAGATGGGTTGATGGTGGAGGTAATGCTGCGTGACGCGCTTGAAAAGAACGTTCCAGGGTATCGAGATTACAGAGTCATGATTGTGGATGAATGGGTTCGGCAGCAGATTGATGAATTGTAGTTTCATACTACGCATTTAAGATATTTCTTCACTTAAGTGCTTTTATAGGTTAAAGGGGGTCGCGTTTCGCGACTCCCTTGAGTTTATGTAAAATTCCCATATTCTTTAACTAGACTGCTACCTAGCATCGTGATTTACGATCCCCTTTCAATATCAAGCTAATATCAAATGTAAATCGAAGAATAGTAATCACAGAACCACTACGTCGCATTTCACGAAGTAGTGGCTTAATTCATGCAAGTCCTATAAATTGTTGCTCCAAAAAGACAAATCTGCTTCTCGGATTAAAATCGAAAACCAGTTCGTGTCCCATTTCAAAACTGCTTTTCAAAGGGTATCTCGAAACGATATACCCTTGTTGGCTGAATCACGACCATACATACCTATTGGCTTTAGGTACCCTTCATCGCGTTTCGCGATGTAGGGGTACGGTTGCTTTGACTCATTCAACCGCATGGTGAACACATCTTATAAATTCCAATGGTATTTTATAGATCTCTCTGTCAAATTTTTAGCGGTCAACCTGTAATTCGAATCCTTCAATGGCAGTTTATTGGATGAATGCCTTAACATGAAATGGTTTATGTCTCTGGAGGACGTCTGAGACAAAGTAGAGCGCTGGCGAAGAGATTACAACGAGTTCCGTCCGTACAGCGCACTAACATACCTGACGCCGGCTGAATTTGCCCAGAAATCGGGCTCTGAGGCCGTCTGAACATGACCTGCTCCCATTCTAAATAGACTGTTCTTTGGGGAGACACTGCATTCAACCAATATAATGGCATGTCTCCTGAATCTTATATTGAGGACAGATAAGTCCGAACGCCGAAAAAAGAGACAATACCAACTTTTGTCAGCTTTCATGATATAAAACTGCAACAAGTGTATCCCTAGTAACGATGCGTTTGTTTACTACCTTGATTTTTTGTCAAAAAACGGCTTATAATCACGTTATCACATAGAAAATTCAGGAATTGACCTATGGCAAAACGAAATGAAAGTACAATCCAGTTTACTCCGGTTCCATCAGATCACGCGACTGCGGCAATTTATTCGCAGATTTCAAACTTAATCCTCTCCGGCGAGTTAAGACCCGGAGACCGGCTACCTTCCGAGAGAAAAATGATGATTATGTTTGAACGCTCACGTCCAACCATACGGGAAGCGCTCCGCATGCTGGAACGATCCGAATTGATTAAAACTCTCCCTAGCAGCGGTGGTGCAGTCATCGTCGAACCCACCAGCAGCTCCGTTGAGGAGCCCTTGGAAACGATGCTCACGCTGAATCAGATACAAAATAGCGATCTGCTTGAATATCGTGCATTGAACGAGATCGCTACTGCAGGATGGGCTGCTGAACGCAGGACTGAGAGGGATCTTGCTCACATCATGCGTCACATTCAGCAGTCTGAATTGGTCGGCGATAATTTTTCGGAATTTGTCAGTCACGATCTGCAGTTTCATCACGCGATTGCACAGGCAGGAGGCAACAGCGTATCCGGCATGGTCAACCGCGTTATGCATACGCTGGTCTCGAGCAAACTCGAAGAAGCATTCGCGAAAAAATCTGCTGCTAGCAAACACGAAATGATGCAAACGGTGCTTGCGTCACATCGCGAGATCTACGGAGCAATCGTTGAACGCGACGCGGAACGGGCACAAAGAGTCATGCGAGAACACATGGATCTCTTTGCCGAGGATTTATAATCTAGTAAAACATCAAACAAGAGCGACCTAATCCGGGTCGCTCTTTTGCTTTTGCAGTTCTTCAACAAGTTTTCGAATGGTCGGATTTCGATTTGTTTCCAGCCAGACTGCGCATACGCTGGACGGCGCGCTATTTGGGATGGGAACACTGCGCACTTCCGCGTTATGTTCGAGTCGAGTGTTTTGGTCTAGCGTCGCAATTCCAATTCCTGCCTCGACACAGAGGAGTAAACTTTCCAACGAATTCAATGTACGCACAACATGCGGCGTAAACCCGGCAGCCTTGCACTGTTCAAATAGAAGCGAATACCCTGTGGGGGATTCATTTGGAGAGATCGCGATGAAATTTTCGTCCGCCAGCATGGAAAGCGTCAAATCCTTTATGCTTGCTTTCGGATTATGTCGACTGATCGCGATGATGCCGTATTGCTGAAGAAGCTCTACATATTGCGCTCCTGGAATCTGCTCCGCTTCAAACAGCAGCGTGATGATCAGGTCGTAATGGTTGTTTAACAGCCCGTTTCGCAAATTTGAGAATCCGTTCCGCTCTAGTCGAATATCGAGTGTTGGCAAATCAAGGCCGAATTTATGCAAACGCGACAGGATCGGATCGTTGATCTCCTGTCCTTCCAGAATACCGATGGAGAGATCTCCGATTGCACCGCGGCCGATTGCCCGCGTGTATTCGATTGCCCGGTCGGCCGTCGCAGGTAAATCATGAAACTGATCATACAAATATCGGCCAGCATTTGTCAAACGCACACCGCGATTTACCCGGTGAAACAGCGGAACTCCTATCTCAGCCTCGAGAAGTGCAATCTGCTTGCTTAATGCGGGTTGTGAAATATAGAGATTTTTTGCTGCCTCCGTAAAGTTTTCGCATTTTGCCGCCTCCACGAATATACGAATGTTGGATAGCGTCATACATCTCACCTCGGCTTTATTATTTCATAATTGCTTTCACTTCGCAAGTTATCCAATTATCCGAAATGGTTATTTATTCATTTGCCTTGCATCCAGCAAAATCGTTACGAACGATTGTATTTTCGTGCTGTGTTGCGGTTTTGTCATATTTCTATTCATAACCAATTCGGAATGAATTCTTGCGAAATAGCAATTTTACACTGGTAAGACCAGAACGATATAATCAAAACAGCTCTTAGTCTGAACAAGACGGACGCTTCTCAAAATTCAAATATCTGAATGGAGGAAACATGCATGTCTAAGTCCGATGGCGTAGCAAAAAGTAATTTTGGTAAAAAGGGATGGGGCATTCTAATTCTGGCGTTCTTCAGCATTCTGCTGATGAGTTTGATCGTGTATGACTCGCTGAACGTAACGGTTCCGGCTTTTGCAGCACAAAAAGGCTGGAATGTGGCAATTCTTTACATTTTCTCGACGATCGCCGCATGGATCTCGGTGATTGGCGCAGCACTTTGGGGTGGAATCTGCAGCAAGAAGACCAATCGTTTCGGATGGGTCGCCGCACTGCTTCTCGGCGCAGTCGGTTGTGTCATTTGGGCATTTGCCGGCAGCCCGGTCGTTTATCTGATCTGCCTTGCGCTTGCTATGGTCGGCGGCATGGGATTTGCATACATCGCAAACCTGAACGTGATCAGCAACTGGTTCCCGACAAAAAAAGGTCTGGTCATGGGTTGGGTCACCATCGGCTTCCCTCTGTCCGCAACGATTGCAGTTCCGTTAGTCTCCGGTCTGCTGGGAGCGGTCGGTTTACAGGGCGTTTACTTTGTATTTGCAGGCCTTTGCGTTGTGCTTGCGTTGCTGGTTGGAATAATCGTTCGGGATTATCCGGAGCAGTCCGGCGCATTCCCGGATAACAACAAGAACTTTGATAAAGAACAGGCGCAGAAAGAGCTCGATGCAGGCCTGGAGTACATGAAAACTTCCCCTTGGACCGGCAAAGCCATGTTCAAAGCGAAAGAAACCAAAAAGATCGTGTTCTCCCTCGGTGTCATGGAATTGCTCGCGCTCGGCATTATGACCAACTATGTACCGCGTATGATGCAGATTGGCTTCGCGGAAGAGCAGATCATTCCCTTGCTGATTATCGCCGGCGTTGTCGCGATGTTCGGCAGCTATCTCTGCGGTGTTCTCGACGCACACGTGGGTCCGAAAAAGGCGATCTGGATCACCTATCTGTTCGGCATTTTCTCTCTGATTCTCAACCTCGTCGGCGGCGCGCTGAAGGTGAACGGAATGGAGAAAATTGCGTTTGTTCTGATCGTCGCAGCACAACCGTTCCTTGGCGTCATGCTAGGCGGTGCGGCGAACTACTTGGTTTCCCTTACGGCAACCATCTGGGGACGTTATGACTTCCCCGCCGCATATCGCGTGCTCAAGCCGCTGGTTGCCATCGTCGGCGCTCTCGGCATCTCCATCTGCGGTGTACTGGGCAACACAGTCGGATATGCGTACGCGTATCTGTTCTTCGCGGTGTTGGCGGTCATTGCAGTGTTTGTAACCTTGAATATCAACGATACCTATGTCGGTAGGAAGTAAATCACGGAAGGACTGAATCATCTCATGAAAATTCTAGCAATATCTGGCGGAACAAAAAACGGAAGCAATGACGCCATGGCAAAGGAAGCCCTGATGGGCGCGCAGGAATCCGGCGCGGAAATTGAGTTCATCCGTTTGCTGGACTTGAATCTGAAAGCCTGCACCGGCTGCATCGCCTGCGTCAACTCCCTCATGACCGGCGGCAACGGGGATTGCGTCATCAAAGACGACTTCCGTTGGCTGGATGATAAAATTCTGGATGCTGATGGCGTTATCTTCGTTATGCCGATCTTTGAACAGGCGGCACCAGGCATTATGAACGTACTGCAGGATCGTCTGGCAGGGCCGGGACACGACACCGGCACCAACACAGTCGCGGGCTTCATCGCAAAAGAAATGGGCAAACCCGGTCCGGATCCGCGCAAGTTCAAGAAAAAAGCCGTATCGTTCATCTCCATAGGCGGCAGCGACTGGTGCACCCGCATTTCTGCGGATATGAACAATGTCGCGATGTGCGGTATGTGGACGGTCATCGACGACGAGCTGTTCCAGTGGAGCAAATCGATCGTGCTCGACGATGCCGCGGTCGCGAAATGTCACGCTGTAGGTGTGCACATCGCCGAAGCGGCCAAGGATATCGACACCGCAGTCTATCTCGGCGATCCAGGCGTGTGCCCGCTCTGCCACTGCAGAAATTTCTATCTCGATCCCAACGGTACTGCGGTCTGCGAAGTTTGCGGCATGGTCGGAGAACTAAAAGTTGTGGATAATTTTTACAATTTTATCGTGGAGCCTGAGCAATACCAGCATGCACATACGTTGATGCCAGGAAAAATGAAACACATGGAAGATATCGGCCGCAACGAAGGCAAGCTGGCAGCCGAAAAGAAGACCCCCGCTTATCAGGAACGCATCAATAAGTATAAAGCGTTCATCTCCGCATCCAAACCTGAATAACACCATCTATCCTTCGGGAACCCTGTCAATCGGGGTTCCCGAAGGATAGAAATACAAGAAGTTACCTGCTGAGATGCAGGTTAATTTAAAAAGTTAATTGGTAAGACCAGTTTTGTATAGATGATCTTACTTCACTGATTTTGAAATAAAGGAGCCTATTCATGGAAAAACAAATGATGAGCGGCAATGAAGCGATTGCGCGCGGGGTTTATGAAGCGGGCTGCCACGTAGCAGCCGCGTACCCCGGAACTCCAAGCACAGAAATTTTGGAAAATATCGGTGCGCTCTACAAGGATGATATCTACTGTCAATGGGCCTGCAACGAGAAAGTCGCATTTGAAATCGCCAGCGGCGCAAGCATCGGCGGCGCGCGCGCGTTTTGTGCGTTTAAACACGTCGGCATGAACGTCGCGACCGACCCGATCTTCACGATTGGATATGCGGGCGTCAACGGCGGTCTTGTGTTTGTCAGTGCAGACGATCCCGGCTGTCACAGCTCGCAGAACGAGCAGGACAACCGCCTTTATGCGCAGCATGCAAAGATCGCCATGATGGAGCCGACCGACGCGAAAGAATGCCGCGAATATGCCATGGCGGCGTTTGACCTGAGTGAGCGTTTTGATATCCCTGTCATGCTACGAATGACGACGCGCGTATGCCATTCCAAGAGCGTTGTCGCGGTCAGCGAGCGCAATAACATGCCCGTGAAAAAATATGAGCGCAACATCGGAAAATTCGCGATGCTTCCGGGAACCGCTCGCGCACGTCACGCAATCCGCGAAAAGCTCCTGCTCGAGATGGAAGAATACGCCAACGACTGTACGTTTAACTGCGTAGAAATGGCTGATAATCGAGAAGTTGGCATCATCTCCAGCGGAATCAGCTATCAGCACGCAAAGGAAGTATTCGGCAGTTCTGCGAGCTTTCTCAAGTTGGGCTTAACATATCCTCTCCCCCGCACACTGATCTCCGAGTTTGCTTCGCAGTTCAAGACGCTCTACGTGATCGAGGAAAACGAGCCGTATCTGGAAGCTGCCGTCCGTTCTCTTGGTTTTGCCAATGTCATCGGCAAGGAGCTTTTCCCGATCCTCGGTGAGCTCAACACGCAGATCATCCGCAATGCGGTGTTCGGAAAAACTGAGCAGGTGGCTGCCGCGGTCGATCTGCCAATTCCCCCGCGCCCGCCGGTTCTCTGCGCGGGCTGCCCGCACCGAGGATACTATTACGCGCAGGGTACGCGGATCAAGAACTTGGTCCCGGTCAGCGATATAGGATGCTACGCGCTTTCGATCAACCCTCCGCTCAACGGTTTTGATTACTCCATCTGCATGGGCTCCGGCTTTTCTTCCCTGATCGGGCTTTCCAAAGCGTTGGAGATGCAGGGTGATACCCGCAAAGTAGTTGGTACGCTTGGCGATTCCACATTCTTCCATTCGGGCATCAACTCGCTCATCGATATCGTCACGAGCGAAGCAAACGTGATCGCTGTCGTACTTGACAACTCAATTACGGCCATGACTGGCCATCAGGACAACCCGGGCACATTGGTCAATCTGATGGGACAACCTTCGCCTTCGATTCATATCGAAGATATGGTTCTTGCCACCGGGCTGGCGGAGGAGCGAATCCGGATCGTAGATCCGCTTGATATCGCCGCTGTGCAAAGTGCGCTGGACGAGGGTATCGCGGTCAAAGGTCCGTTTGTCATCATTACGAAGCGCCCCTGCGTGCTCATCAAAAACGTCGCCAAAGCCAATGTCGGTAAGCACTGCCGTATCGATGAGGAAAAGTGCAAAAGCTGCAAGAACTGCATGAAGATTGCCTGTCCCGCGATTTCGTTCAGCAACAATAAGGCTTCTATCTCTGATCCGTTCGCCTGCACCGGTTGCGGGCTGTGTATCACAATGTGCAAGTTTGATGCTATCGAAAAGGTTGGTGAATGATGATGTTGAAAACCATTTTACTCGTAGGCGTCGGCGGTCAGGGCACCATCCTAGTCTCCAAAATTCTCTCAGAAGGTTTGATGTCGCTCGGTTACGACGTCAAGATGAGTGAAATCCACGGTATGAGCCAGCGCGGCGGTTCCGTGACCACGCAAATCAAGTATGGCGAAAAAGTATACTCACCGATCGTCGTGGAAGGCGAGGCGGATTTGATCATCGCGTTTGAAAAGCTGGAGGCGCTGCGCGCTCTGCCATTCCTGAAAGCAGGCGGCCAGATGATACTTGACGATCACGAAATTTTCCCGATGCCGGTCCTGACCGGTGCCGCAGAATATCCGCATAACACGGTAGCCGCGCTGAAGAAAGTTATAACCAAGCTCTCCGTCGTACAAGCATATGATATGGCTGCAAAACTCGGCAACAGCAAAGCGCAGAATATCGTATTGCTCGGTGCTCTGGTCAAGGCGATAGGTCTGGAATCCGTTGATTGGAAAGCGATCATTGCCGAATACGTTCCGAAGAAGGCTGTCGAAATGAATATGGCCGCCTACGACGCGGGCTACGGCATGTAATTCACAACCGGGCTGGGCGATGTTCTCTCCCTGCCGCCCGACCTGGATTCTTTCCTCGAACAGAACAGGAGCTGTACTATGTATCGAAATTTTGATGAACTAGTCGCCAAAGTGAAATCGAGCCCGAAAAAGCGCGTGCTTGCCGTGGCGTCCGCCGCCGACGGTGCGGTCATCGACGCCGTGATTCAGGCGGAAAAAGCCGGGCTCGTGTCTCCCGTCTTCGTCGGAGATGCGGAAAAAATCGCCGAGCTGCTGCGGATGCGCGATCTCTCGGTATCCGCATACAATATCGTCCACGCTGCCGATGACGCGGCGGGACAGCGCGCCGTCGATCTCGTTCGCGACGGAAGCGCCCACGTGCTCATGAAAGGGCTGATGGAAACCAGAGATTTTCTGGGTCCGATTGTGAAAAAGGAAAATGAGCTTCGCACCGGCGGCATCATGAGCCATGTGGTTTTCTTCGGGTTGCCAAACTATCATAAACTACTGATGACCACGGACGGCGGCATGGTCATGTACCCCACGCTCGAGGATAAAAAACATATCATTGAAAACGCAACCCACGCGCTGCGGAACATGGGATTTTCCCTGCCAAGGCACGCGGTGGTCTGCGCGATCGAAACCGTCAACCCCAAAATGACAGAGACGGTGGAAGCCGACGCATTGAAAAAGATGAATCTTTCCGGCGAAATCACGGGCTGCGTGGTGGAAGGACCGATTTCTTATGACGTCGCCATGAGCGCCGAGATCGCGCATCACAAAGGTTATGTTTCCGAGTATGTCGGGAATTTCGACTGCATGATCATGCCGAACATGCAAGCGGGCAATATCCTTGGAAAATGCTTCACCGTTACGGTTGGCGCTCCGATGGCGGGCATCATTGTCGGCGCAAAAGCGCCCGCCGTCATGACCTCGCGCGGGTCGGACGCAAACGAAAAATTCTACTCGATCGCAATGGCTGCTTTGGCGGCGGAGGTTTGAGATATGCAGAAAATACTGGTCATCAATCCTGGCTCAACCTCTACCAAAATTGCCGTCTACGATGCGCATCAGCAGCTCTGGCAGGAAGATATCATACATGACGGCGCTGCTCTGCACGCATACCCGACCATATTTGCTCAGAAAGAATTCCGCCTTCCGCTCGTGATTGAAACCTATCAAAATCACGGCGACAAGTTGGAAGAACTTGCCTGCGTGATGTCCCGCGGCGGTTTGCTGCCGCCGCTCGCCTCCGGCGCATATGAGATCAACGAGTGCATGCTGGATGTACTTGAGCATCGCCCGATGAACCACCACGCAAGCAATCTCGGCGCAGCAATCGCATATGAAATCGCAACACCGCTTGGCATCCGCGCCTACATATACGATCCTGTCACCGTCGATGAAATGATCGACCTTGTACGAATCACGGGACTGAAGGAGATCCGCCGCCACGGGCAGGGTCACAACCTCAACATGCGGGCAGCAGCGCTAAAATATTGCCGCGAAAACGGTCAGGCGTACGATACGCAAAACCTGATCGTCGCGCATCTCGGCGGCGGCATCACGCTCTCTCTGCACAGTCAGGGACGAATTATCGATATGGTCAGCGACGACGAAGGCCCGTTCTCACCGGAGCGCGCGGGATTGATGCCAGCCTTCAAGCTCGTCAAGCTCATTGACAAGCAGCAGCTGAACTATAAGGACACGATGTCGCTGCTGCAGCGTCAGGGAGGGCTCACTGCCCTGCTCGGAACCGCGGACGCACGCGAGGTGGAAAAACGGATCGCCGCCGGCGATGAATACGCCGCGCTGGTTCTGGAAGCGATGACACTCGGTGTTGCCGAGAGTATCGCCCGCCTGTCTGTCGTCGTCAGCGGTCGCGTGGACGCAATCCTTTTGACCGGCGGCATCGCGCATTCCGCGCGCGTCACGGAGTGGATCGCAGGGCGTGTCCGCTTCATTGCGCCGGTTCATCTGTTGCCGGGGGAAAATGAAATGCAGGCGCTAGCCGACGGCGCTTGCCGAATTCTATCCGGAGAGGAGGCGGCAAAACCCTATGTCGAACCTGAAAACTATCAGTTCTAGTCCGGCACTGGAATTGCCTGCCGATTCGAAACCGAAGTGCTCCAAAAAAGTCTGGGCGAAGCGTATCGGGATTTATCTGCTTGGGTTGTTCATCCTCGCCTTTGCCGTCTCCATCTCTGTCCGCTCAAACCTTGGGGTGTCTCCGGTTAGTTCCGTTCCGTTTGTGTTCAGCAAAGTGTTCGGAATCGAGTTCGGCAACATGACGATCATTGAATTCAGCGCGTACGTGCTGATTCAGATCATCATCCTGCGGAAGAATTTCAAATGGATCCAGTTGCTGCAGATCGCTTGCGCTGTTATCTTTGGCAAGTTTGTGACACTGACGAGCTCTCTGATCTCCGGATGGACGCCGGGCAGCTATGTTGAGCAGCTCTGCATGATTCTGCTTGCCACCGTTCTGATTGCAACCGGAATCAAGCTCTATCTGCTTGGCGAACTTGTCCCGCAGGCCGCGGACGGTCTGGTGCAGACCATCTCACGCAAATGGGGCTTCAAGATTGCGAATGTGAAAAACATCTTCGACATTTGCAGCATCACCGTTGCAGCGAGCGTATCTCTGCTGGTTAAAGGCCACATCATTGGCCTGCGTGAAGGCACCGTCATCGCAGCGCTTGGCGTGGGACGCGTACTCGCCTTCTGGAACTGGCTCGACCACGGCAGACTGCATCGATTCATCTATGGCGATGCCCTAGAGCAGCCGATCAAAATCAAAACGGAGGAAAACACATGAAAAAACTGGTTTGCACCGTCAATAAAGAACGATTCGATAAATACGGAGTCCATTTTACACCGGATTGGGAGATTCAATACTTAAACGCGCCCTATACAGACGAGGAGATGATTGCCGCCTGCAAAACCAAGGACTACATCTTCGTCAATTCGGTTCACCCCGTAACCGCGGCAGTCATTTCCGCCTGCCCGCATCTGAAAATGATTCATGTGGAGGGCGTCGGGTACGATAAAGTGGACGCCGCAGAAGCGGCCAGACACAACATCCCGGTTTGCAACAACCGAGCAACCAACAATGGTGCCGTTGCCGAACACACAGTTGGTTTAATCCTTTCCGCGATGCGCCGCACTGCCTATTGCAACGAACAGATTTACACCGCAGGATTTGCCGGATGCCAGAGTGAGTTCCGGAGCGAAGGTGAACGGGAACTTGCAGGCAAGCATGTCGGTTTGATCGGTATGGGCGCAATCGGCCGCGAGGTTGCTAAGCGCCTGAAAAACTGGGATTGCCGCGTGAGCTACTATGATGCTTACCGGCCTGCGCCCGAAATCGAAAAAGAACTTCAGGTCGAATATCTGGATCTTGAGGAACTGATCGAAAGCTGCGATGTCATTAGTCTCCACGTTCCGGTTTTGCCGGAAACCATCGGAATGATGAATACGGATCGTTTCCGCCGCATGAAAAAAACCGCGTACCTCGTCAACACGGCGCGCGGTGAAGTCATTGATCAGAATGCATTGGCAGAGGCACTTGAGCACGGAGAAATTGCCGGTGCGGCGCTGGATATCCTGACGCCGGAACCGGCTCCAGCCGATCACGTACTGCTTACGCTGTCTCCTGCCGCGAAAAAGCGGCTGACGCTGACCCCGCATGTTGCGGGAACAACGGATGAAGCATTCACCCGTATGCTGAAAAATGCGATCGAGAACTTTGAGCGTGTCGAACGCGGAGAAAAGGCGCTCAATATCGTAAACGGTATATGATAGCTACGATCCGCGTTCCAGTTCCAAAAACGCAAGCGTGAGCTGAATCCGTAGCCGCTCATAACCCTGATCCAACCTTAAACCGAACTGTTCCCGAATCTTGTTCATGCGGAAAAAGAGTGTGTTTTTATGGATAAAAAGATGCTCTGCTGCAATTGTTGGGTGGTCTACGTTTTGCAGATACTCCGCCAGGGTACGGAGCAGTTCGGTTTCGTTTTCCTGATCGTAAGTAGCAATAGCCGCAACGCTGGGATGGTAGAAATCCTGAATCGTCTCCGTAGTCGAGAGAATCCGCCCAATATGATGACAGACATAATCGCCATACTGGTGCAACTGTCGTTCGGGATGCAGGCGCGTACCGATATCGAATGCGACAATGCACTGCTGATAGCAGCGTTTCACCATCAGCAGATCATCAGTCTGTTCACTGATTGCGGCCGACAACTGATTCAGTTGAAGATACTCATTCAAAACGCCGCCCGGTTCAAATAATGTTGTTTGCGCACCGCCGTCCGGAAGCAGAAATATGAGCTTGTTTTCGTAGATTACCCATCTGCTGTGCGGCATAAGCTTGTGCAGCTGTTCCGCAAGCAGCTGTGCCTTTCGGTCAAACGCACCGTAGTTCTTGTCGAATATGGTCAACAGCCTCATTTGCTTTGACAGTGTCCAGCCGAGCTGACGGGAGCGCACCTGCGCGGTTCGGCTGTCTCGAATCCGCCCGTCCAGCAACTCGCTGAGCAAAATGCTATGCATCATCGCGCTGTTTTGTTTGTAAAAGTCATCCTTCTGCAGCTCGATGGAAACCAGCTTGCATAGAAAATTACTCAGCTCGTAATCGTACCGGGTAAACGCGTGGTCATGTTCCATGATCGCGACCTGAGCTGCTTCTACCCCGTAGACATAGACAAGCCCGGTAATCCAGCCAACGCCCATATCCGGATCCTTACTGTAGTATGGGTATCTATGCTTTCTTGCACGGTCATACAGATTATCCTTATGGATTGCATCGATCGTCTGATCGATCAGATATCCCTGCCTACGCTGTTCTTCAATATCGGGTCGCTCCGGGATGACTCGTTTGTCCATCGCAAGGATGCGGTAGCTCGTATCTGTTACAATGACGAGGCTTTTCAGCATCTCCGCTGCCATGTCTACGATTGCCTGCAACCCTTCCGGATGTTCCAGCACACCCATCAAACGCTGAATATCGCTGTTGATCTTCTGTTCAGTCGCAAAAATATTCGCGACCTTGCCCAGCAGCATCCATAGATCGCCTTTGATGGACAGCACATTGCAGTTTGGGGGAAGCTTTGGGCTTTCGTTGTTGAGCACGCCCAGAAAACAGGTTTCATTTGGCGCAGTCTGCGGCAGATTGTCCAGATTACAAAGATATACTACGTTTTGCAGCAATTCCGTCTCCGCCAGATAAGGCTGATACGCATATACTTCGACACGTGGATTCACCTTATTGATCCAACTTAGATCAGGTGAATTCAACTCGTCAAATAATGTAGATATCTTCATGATAAACCTCTCATTTTGATTGGTCTGCAACACAAAAACATGTTCATCAGCACATGGTTTGTTGTGACGTTGCACATTGTAAGATCCCCTTTCAGTCTAATATAATTAACATATAAGTGCAAGTGCCTATCATTTTCTATCATTGTGTTAAAACTTAATTAGGAGGCCTGTTCATGGAATTGAGAACTGAGATTTTGCGCGAATTAGTGGAGCGCGCCGCACCGTTGTTTCAAAAACAACCGGAGCAAATAACCGAGAATATGCGCTTCGTCGAAGATTTTCACGCGAAATCCGTCCACTATTCACAAATTACCACGTATCTGGAAGACAAGTTCAACGTTGAAATTCCATATATGACGTTTCGGCGCAAAGCAACCGTCGGCGAAGCGGTTGATTATGTGCTCGAACTTTGTGAAAACGAATAAAGGAGACCGACATGGCTGAATATTTCACCAAAAAAGAAATCTATCAGGGCGAAGAGATCGAAGCGATCTATCGCGTTGCACGTAAGCCCGCTCCGGTGGATCCCGCCAAGGATCTGAGCAAAAGCGACAATCCCATGGATGCCATGGGGCACGGCTTTTGCCCCGCCTTCCATCAGCGCGTGTACGAAGCCGCGGAAGGAATCATCTGTGAGCAGGATGTCGCAGTCAAAATGCGCGACGGTGCGACGATCTATTGCGACATCCTTCGTCCCAAGGATTCTCCGGTTCGTGTACCCGTCATCATCAGCTGGAGTTGGTTCGGCAAGCGTCCCGGCGACGGCATGAGCGAATGGCAGCTGATGGGCGTTCCACCGCAAACCGTTTCCCGACTTGCAAAATTTGAATCCCCAGATCCCATGTACTGGTGCTATCAGGGATACGCGGTCGCAAACGTGGACGCGCGCGGCGCGGGTCATAGCGAAGGCGACGTACATATGTTTACGCACCAGGACAGTGAGGACGGTTACGATTTTATCGAGTGGGTTTCGCAGCAGCCCTGGTGCAACGGCAAGGTCGGCATGTCCGGCAACAGCGGCGTTGCCATGCATCAATATCGCATCGCTGCCTATCAGCCGCCGCACCTGACCTGCATCGCGCCCTGGGAAGCCACAACGGACATCTACCGCGAAGCAATCTACGAAGGCGGCATCCCCGCTCTTTCGTTTAACGACTTCATCGCGGCGCAGGTGACCGGTAACGGCGGCGTGGACGATCAGGTTGCGATGGCGCGCAAATATCCGCTCATGAACGGCTACTGGCAGGACAAGATTCCCGATTTCTCGAAGATCGTCATTCCCGTCTATGCGACGGCCGGCTTCTCGCACTTCCATCTGCGCGGCAGCGTACAGGGCTTCCGGAAGATCAAAACCAAGCAAAAATGGATCCGCATGCATCGCGATTTCGAATGGCCGGATTCGTATGCGCCGGAAAATCTGGAAGATTTGAAACGGTTTTACGACCGGTATCTCAAAGACATCCACAACGGCTGGGAAATGACCCCGCGTGTACGCGTCGATATCATGGATGCCTATGACTGTGATTTCCAGATGAGGCGCGCCGAGAAAGCCTTCCCGCTGGAGCGGACGACGTATGAACGGTATTATCTCAACGCCGCCGACAAGAGCGTGCAAGCAGCCCCTGTCGAAACACAGAGCAGCATCAGCTACGATGGCAATACCGGCTTTGTCGAGTTCAACATGCCGTTTACGGAAGATACCGAACTGACCGGATATATGTATCTGCGTCTCTTCGTGGAGGCCGATGGACATGACGACATGGACCTGTTCGTCAACATCCAGAAAGCGGATGTGGATGGCAACTGGATTCCCTGGACAACGCTCAACGAGCCGCATCCTGGTGCCTGGGGAAAAATCCGTGTTTCGCACCGCGAACTCGACGAAAAGCTATCGTCCAAATTCCAGCCGGTCATGGCACATCGCCGCGAACTGAAACTTCAGCCTGGAGAAATCGTTCCGATCGATGTGGAGATCGTGCCTTCCGCGCGCATCTGGCACAAGGGCGAGCAGCTCCGCATCCAGATCGCCGGACATTACATCCGTGAAGGCTGGTTTGAACCGCTGGCCTGGGATACCGACAATAAGGGTAACCATGTGATCCACACCGGCGGGCAGTATGAGAGCTTCATTCAGGTCCCCGTCATCCCCCCGCGTTATCGCAGCGGCGACTACGTCTACCGTTAAGCCATATGATTAGCGGCATCGGGGTGGATCTGCAGAATTGTACTGAGTTTAACCCCGCTTATCTTCAGGAGGGCGATCCGTTCTGCTCGCGCACATTTTCGCAACGCGAGCAGAACGAGGCCTCTTCCAGACCAGATCCTGCGGATTATTTCGCAGGACGTTTCTGCGCGAAGGAAGCCGTTTTCAAGGCACTCACCGTTCATGCGGAACGAATCGACCTGCGTGAAATTGAGATACTGACCGGCGAATTCGGCGAACCAACCGTGTTTCTCAGCGGGCAGGCGCGAAAAGCTGCCGAAACGCAAAACATTGAGCGGGTTCTGATCTCTCTTTCACACAGCGGTTCGTTCGTGACCGCGTTTGCAGTTGCGCAGACCAAAGAATAACGAGGAGCATCGAAGTATGTCTGAATCCTTTTTTGATCGTCTGGAGCAGCAGGCGAAATCCGATCCCAAAGCCATCGCGTTCCCCGAAGCGGACAACGAAATGATTCTGCGAGCCGCCTGCGAGTTGGTCAAGCTAAGCGCGGGAATTCCCACACTCATCGGCAACCCACAGGAGATTCAAGCGCGACTTGCAGAGTACGCACTCAGTGCAGACGGCATCCATGTGTTCGACAACACTGATCCCGCTGCCTGCGAGTCCATCGTGGCGCAATACAGCGCGAAATATACCGACCTTTCGGAGAAATCTGTTCTGCGCAAAATCAAGAATCCTCTCAACTGCGCGATGTTTCTGACCAAGCTGAACCATACGGATTGCGTCGCAGCCGGCAGGTCTTATACGACTGCCGACGTGATCATCTCAGCGCAGTCCATCCTCGGCCTCAAAGACGGCTCCGGCGTCGTCAGCAGTCTCGGCATCGTCAATGCGCCGAATTTCAACGGCAGCGAAGGCGGAATGCTTGCAATCGCGGACTGCGCGATCAACCCGTTCCCAAGCGCGGATGAGTTGGCCGACATCGCCATCAACTCCGCCGATACCGTATCCGCGCTGATGGGCTGGGAGCCACGCATCGCGATGCTTTCCTTCTCCTCTTGCGGCAGCTCGGAGCACGAAAGTATCGATGTAATCCGCGCTTCCATCGATATCGTGAGAACCCGAAGACCAAACCTGAAAATCGACGGAGAATTCCAGTTGGACACGGCAATTCTTCCCGCGGTTGCAAAGAAGAAAGTACCCTATGAAAGCGCTGTCGCCGGTAAAGCGAACGTTCTGATTTTTCCGAACCTGCATGCCGGCAATATCGGCGTAAAGTTGATCCAGATTTTCGGCGGTGCGGATGCGTACGGACCGGTTCTTCAGGGATTTGCGTATCCCTTGTGCGATTTTTCCCGCAGCGCGCCGCTCTCCGAAATGCTGGGCAATATCCTGATCCTGCTCGTTCGCGCGCAGAAGGAGGGTCGAAATGTTTAGAATTCTGACAGTCAGTCCCGGTTCAACCTCTACCAAACTTGCAGTGTTTGAGGATGACAACCGTGTATTCAAAGTGAACGTCATGCACGACACGGAGATGCTGAAGCAATTCAAGTTCATCTCTGACCAGTTGCCCTACCGGAAGCAAACGATTCTTGCCGAATTGGAAAAGTCGGGATTCCGGCTTGGTGATATGGATGCTTTTTCCGCATACAGCGGCGGACTCGAACCGCTAGAAGGCGGCGTGTATCCGGTCAATGAAATCATACTCGAGCATTCGCGCCAGGGACGCACGGTCAAGCATCCCGCGATCCTCGGCGCGCAGCTGATCGATCTGTTCCGAACCGAAACGGGAAAACCCGCTTATCTCGTTAATCCGCCGGATGTCGACGAGTTTCAACCGCTCGCGCGCTTTACCGGAATCAAAGGTCTTTATCGGGAGAGCCGCATACATGTGCTGAATCAAAAGGAAGTCGCGATGCGATATGTCGCCGAAACCGGCAAGCCCTACGAGGATTGCAATCTGGTGGTTGCTCACGTTGGCGGCGGTCTTTCCGTCAGCGCACACCAGAAAGGGCGCATGATCGACGGAAACGACGTACTCAATGGCGACGGCCCGATGGCTCCCAACCGCAGCGGAACCGTGCCCGCTGTCCCGATTATCAAAATGTGCTATTCCGGAGAATTCACCGAACAGGAGATGATCGCAAAAATCAGTAAAACCGGCGGTTTGATGAGCCACCTCGACACCGACAATACGCTTGAAATCTCCAAACGCATCGCAGGAGGCGATGAATACGCTAAGCTTGTCTATTCTGCTATGGCATACCAGCTTGCAAAGGCGATCGGCTCCTACAGCGTTGTTCTGCGCGGTCAGGTGGATGGAATTCTTCTGACCGGCGGAGTCAGCAACGATACAGCGTTCGTCGCTCTCGTATCCGAGTTGGTAGATTGGATTGCTCCGGTCAAAGCATACGGCGGAGATTTTGAGATGGAAGCGCTTGCGTCTGGTGCGATCCGCGCATTAAGCGGCAAGGAAGCACTCAAGACATATACCGGCATCCCTGTGTTCAACGGCTTTGCTGAGGCAATTCCGGGCAAATCATAATAAAATTATTTTCAAGGAGGATTTCCCATGATTAAACGAACCATTCCGGAGCTAAAAGGCTATGCGGCCCCCGGTCATTTCGGCATGACTGCCATGCGCATTCACGGCAAAGAAGAAACCGGTGCGGAAAAATTCTGGGTCGGCTTATCTACATTCCTGCCCGGCGGCGGCGCGGAATACGCTTACGAAGACAACCCCCTCGAAAAGTTCTACTATGTGCTGGAAGGCGAAATGACCGTGAAAGACAAAGAAGGAACGGAATACGTCGTCCACGCGGGTGAGTCGATCTCCTTCAAACCCTTTGAAGGGCGCTATCTCGACAACAAGAGCAACAAACCCGCTGTCATGCTCGTCGTGATCAACTATCCGGCGTAAGGAGAATATTGTTATGTTAACGAAAGATTTTGTACAGAAACTGTTTAACATCGAAGATAAAGTCGCGCTGGTCACCGGCGCCACCGGCGCGCTCGGCAGCGCCGTCGCAAAAGGATATGCGCTGCAGGGCGCAAAGGTCGTTCTGACCGGACGCAATCAGGACAAACTCAATAAGCTTGTCGACGAGTTCATATCGGAAGGGCTGGCTTGCGCCGCAATCGCGGGAGATCCCGCTGTGGAAGCCGACGCGAAGAAAGTCATCGATTTTGCTGTTGCGACCTACGGTGAACTGAATATTCTCGCGGTTTGCCACGGCTACAATGCGCCCAAAGGCATTCTCGAGCAGTCCGCCGACGAGTGGCAGAAGATTATGGATGCCGACCTGAAATCCGTCTATATCGTCTGCAAGGCCTCCGCCGAACAGATGGTCGCGCAGGGAAAAGGCGGTAAGATTATCGTAACTTCGTCCGCGCGCAGCAAGATGGGCATGAAGGGTTACACCGGCTATTGCGCATCCAAGGGCGGGTGCGATCTGATGATCCAGTCCATGGCGAGCGATCTTGCTCCGCACCATATCAACGTCAACACCATCAACCCGACGGTGTTCCGCAGTGATCTGACGGAGTGGATGTTCGATCCGGCAAGTGCTGTCTACCAGAACTTCCTCAAGCGTCTGCCGATCGGCCGTCTCGGTGAGCCGGAAGATTTCGTCGGCATGGCGACGTTCCTTGCAAGTCCGGCAAGCGATTTCCTAACCGGCGGAAACTATGACTGCACCGGCGGATATTGGGCTTGCTGACATGCAAAGCGTTTCAAACATTCTCATCTATGGCGCAGGGATGATGGGCAAGAGCATCGCAATGGTGCTCTCGTCCAATCCCGCGTGCTCGATTACGATGTTCGACGTGGTGGATGGGGACGTGTTCCCCGTCCTCCGCGCCAACTTCGCGCAGCTGGTTTCCCACGGCGTGCTCGCGCAGCGCGAAGTAGACGAGCGACTTTCCCGCATACGATTCACCGCGAAAAGCGACGATCCCGCCATTGCGAATGCCGATCTGGTCGTCGAATGCGTGTTTGAAGACATGACGCTCAAGCAGGAGACGTTTGCAAAGCTTGAACAACTCTGCCGCGAAGACTGCATTTTTTGCACAAACACATCCGTTATGAGCCCGACGGAAATCTCTGCCAAACTCACGCATAGAAACAGGTTTGTCGGAACGCATTTCTGGAACCCCGCACACCTGATCCCGCTCGTGGAAGTTGTGCGCACCCAATTCACAGACAACGAAGTTGTCGAAACCGTGCTCGCGCTGCTGCGCGGTGTCGGAAAAAAAGCGGTTCTGTGTAAGAAAGATGTTCCGGGGTTTATCGCAAACCGCATGCAGCACGCGCTCTGGCGCGAAGCGATCTCCATCGTGGAAAACGGCATTGCGGACGCGGAAACCGTGGACGAGGCGGTTCGCAGCAGTTTCGGCCTGCGCCTGCCGCAGCTTGCTCCCCTGGAAAACGCCGATATGGTCGGTCTGGAACTGACAAAGCAGATACACGCATACATCCTGCCGCATATCGAGGATTCACACGCGCCCAGTTCACTGCTGAGCGGGCATCTTGAAAAGGGGGAACTGGGGTACAAGAGTGGCAAAGGCTTCTTCACACGCAGCCCCGAAGAGATTGCAAAGCAAAAAAGCGATCTGAACGAATACCTGATCCGAATGATCTACGACAAATAAAAGCGATCTAAATAAGTATTTATTTCTTACGATTTACTATAAATAATTTTCGGAGGAAACTACCCATGGGCAAAAAAGTAATGATCGATTTGACGCATCCATTCAGCGCGGAAATCCCCCGTTGGCCGTATTTTGACAAACCCGTCATCGACAACAACCATACGATGGCAAAGGGCGGCGTACTGACGCAGAAGATCACCTGCACCATGCACACAGGAACGCATTGCGATGCGCCGCGTCACGTCATGGAACGCGAATTTGACGGCCGCCGTGCGCGCTATACGCACGAAATGCCGGTTGACGCCTATACGGGCGAAGCCGTCTGCCTGCCAATCGAGGTGGAACGCTGGGGTCTCATCACACCGAAGCATCTGGAAGCTGCCTGCGAAAAAGTAGGCATCAAACCCAGCGAGCTGGAAGGCATGGTTGTTTGCCTCAACACCGGGATGCATCGCAAGTTTGACGATTCCAAGGAGTACTATCATTATTCCTGTGGCACCGGCATCGAAGCAGGCCGCTGGTTTGTGGAGCACAAAGTCAAGTGCGTCGCCATGGACTCCCAGGCACTCGATCACCCGCTGCACACCGCCATGGGCAACAACGGCATGACGCGCATGAACCTCATGGGCGCTTCCGGCAGGCCGATCACCGAAGAATATGCCGAACAGTTCGGCGAAGAAGCCTATGCCGAGTTTGACAAGGATGCCTATATCAAGCTGCACGGCAAAGAAGCGTATGACAAGAAGTTCGGCGATCTCGAAGCAATCGGCTGCTGGGGTACCTGGGAACCCTGCCACAAGATGATGCTTGGGCACGGCATCGTGGGCGTAGAAAACCTCGGCGGAGATCTGGACAAGGTTTCCGGCAAGCGGTTCCGTTTCTTCTGCTTCCCGCTTCGCTGGTATCTTGGCGACGGCTCCATGGCGCGCTGCATTGCGGAGATCGATGAAGACGACCTCAACGACGTGCCGACTCGCACCTATACCTACGGCGGCAACATCTGAGAGGCGGAGCTATGGCGGATCTGAGCAACAAACGTATCATCACAATCGCAACCACGGGTGCGTGGCCGACGAAGGAGAATAACCCGAACGTGCCGCTCACGCCGCGTGAGATCGCGGATGATGTCTACGCCTGCTGGCAGGCGGGCGCCGCGGTTGCACACATCCATGTGCGCGACGATAACGGCAAAGCATCCATGAGTTACGAGAAGTTCGCGGAGACAGTCGATTACATCCGCGCATATAAGGACTGCGACATCATACTGAATCTGACAACGAGCGGCGGTGTCAACCTGCTGGAAGCCGACCGTCTCAAACCGTTTTCCGAGCTCAAACCGGAGATGGCGTCGTATGATTGCGGCACGATGAACTGGGCGCACACGACGATCTTCGAAAACAATCCGGCGTTCCTGGAAAAGCTTGGCCTACTGATGCAGGAGAAGAACGTGAAGCCCGAAATTGAAGCGTTCGACCCCGGCATGATCTACAACGCACAGTACTATCTAAAAAAAGGTGTGCTCAAAGCGCCGCTTCACTTTCAGTTCTGTATGGGCGTTGCCGGTGGCATCGCCGCCTCCACAAAAAATCTCGTGTTCATGAAAAGCGTGATGGACGAGGTGGCTCCCGGCTCCACCTGGAGCGCGTTCGGTGTAGGGAAAGGCGCGATGGAAATACTCTATGCGGCGATCGCGCTTGGCGGAAACATCCGCGTCGGCATGGAGGACAACGTGCTCTACAAAAAAGGGCAGGTTGCGCAAAGCAACGCCGAATTCGTTTTGCGCGCGCGTCGAATCATCGAAGAGTACACCTGCGAAGTAGCAACCCCCACCGAAGCGCGAGAAATTCTCGGCCTGAAATAAACTAAGGGAGTAACCCAACAATGAACAAAGTTACCACTGCCACCGAAGCAATCAAAGCCGTACGTGACGGCGATACACTGCTCGTAGGCGGATTTTTGGAAACCGGATGCCCGGAAACATTGATTGGCGCGCTGCTGAATACAAGCTGCGCTTCCAATCTGACGGTCGTTTCCAACGATCTCGGCACCGGCGAAATGAATATGTGCAAATTGCAGGGAACAGGGCGCGTGGTCAAAATACACGGCTCGTATGTCGGCGCGAACCCGATGAATGCGAAAATGCTTTTTGACAACCCTGAAAGCGTTACGCTCTGGCCTCAGGGTACGCTGGCCGAGAAAATCCGTGCGGGCGGCGCGGGAATCAAGGGGTTCTATACCCCCGTCGGTGTCGGGACGATCATCGAACAAGGCAAGGAAAAGCGTATATTCGACGGTGTCGAGTATTTGCTGGAGCTGGGCATGCGCGGCAACGTCGCGTTCATTAAGGCGGCTGTCGCGGATAAATCCGGCAACTGCTTCATGAAAGGTACTGCGAAGAATTTCGGCGCGCTGATGGCACGTGCTGCCGATTATGTTGTCTGTGAAGCGCAGAAAATCGTTGAGGTCGGAGAAATCGATCCGGAGCTCATCACCGTACCCAGCATATTTGTCGATGCCGTCGTCCCGTCGGAGGTGTAAAAAATGGACATTAAGAATCTGATCGCAAAACGTATCGCCAAAGAGCTCAGGCACGGCGACGTCGTCAATCTCGGCATCGGCATCCCGACGCTGGTGGCAAACCATCTGCTAAAGGATATCGAAGTCGTGTTCCAGTCAGAGAATGGTGTGCTCGGCTCCGGCCCTGCGCCGGAGCCTGGCAAGGAAGACCGCGAGATCACCAACGCCGGCGGATTCCCGATCACGGTCGTTCCCGGCGCTTCGTTCTTTGACAGCGCAACCTCGTTCGGCATAATCCGCGGCGGGCACGTCGATCTGACCGTGCTCGGAGCACTGCAGGTAGACGAACAGGGCAACCTCGCCAGCTGGATGGTTCCCGGCAAAAAGCTCTCCGGCATGGGCGGTGCGATGGATCTCGTCGTAGGCGCAAAAAAAGTAATCATCGCAATGGAGCATACGGCAAAAGGCACGCACAAGATCCTGAGTCGCTGCGAATATCCGTTAACCGCCGTGAAGGTCGTCGATATGATCGTCACCGAGATGGGCGTCATGGAAATTTCGCCGGACGGAATTGTTCTGCGCGAAATCAATCCGGAATATACGGTGGAAGAGGTTCAGGCCGCGACAGGCGCTAAGCTCATAATCAGCGATCCGCTTTTGTGCATGGAATGCGATCCTGCGCCAAATGAAATGGAGGCATAAGGAGTATGTCGAATATTGTCATCGTGAGCGCTTGCAGAACAGCAATCGGTAAGTTCAGCGGAACACTGGCCGGCACATCCGCCGTACAGCTGGGTTCTATCGTAATCGCAGAGGCGATCAAACGCGCCGGTATTCAGCCTTCCGATGTTGACGAAGTCCTGATGGGTTGCGTGCTGCAGACAGGTCTCGGGCAAAACGTTGCCCGTCAGGCTGCCGTTCAGGCCGGAATCCCGGTTGAAAAACCCGCCATGACCATCAACAACGTATGCGGTTCCGGCCTCAAGGCCATCAATCTCGCCGCAGCGATGATTTCTGCGGGTGAAGCAGACGTCATCGTGGCAGGCGGAATGGAAAACATGTCCGCGTCTCCCTATACGCTCCCCCAAGCCCGTTTCGGTTACCGTATGAACAATGGTTCCCTCGTTGACGTTATGGTCAACGACGGTCTCTGGGATAGCTTCAATAATTACCATATGGGAATTACCGCCGAAAACGTTGCCGAAAAATACGGTGTCTGCCGCGCGGATCAGGACGCGTTTGCGGCAATGAGTCAGCAAAAATGCGAGGCGGCTCAGGCGGCAGGAAAATTCTCCGATGAGATCGTTGCCGTTCCGATTAAGGTGAAGAAAGAAATCGTTCCGTTTCTGGTCGACGAGTACCCGCGTCAGGGTGTGACGGCAGAGAGTTTGGCAAAGCTTTCGCCTGCATTCAAGCCGGATGGAACCGTCACCGCAGCAAACGCCAGCGGAATCAATGACGGCGCAGCATGCGTCATCGTGATGAGCGAAGAAAAAGCGAAAGCGCTCGGCGTAAAGCCGTTGGCAAGGCTTGTTTCCTCTGCATCCGTTGGTGTCGATCCCTCCGTCATGGGAATCGGTCCGGTCGAATCGACGCGTAAAGCCCTCGCAAAGGCAGACCTCAGCATCGCGGATATCGATCTGTTCGAAGCGAACGAAGCATTTGCCGCGCAATGCATCGCCGTCGGAAAAGAACTGGGAATTCCGGACGAAAAGCTGAACGTGAATGGCGGAGCCATTGCGCTTGGTCATCCAATCGGTGCATCCGGCTGCCGTATCCTCGTCTCACTGCTCCATGAAATGAAGCGGCAAAATGCGAAACGCGGCCTGGCAACCCTTTGTGTCGGCGGTGGAATGGGCGTCACGACGATCGTCGAATCTCTTTAACGCAACGTCTATATCACCGAATTTGGGCAGAAACAGAAATACAAGTATAGGAGTTACAGAATGATGAAGCAACTTTCAGCAGATGTAATCGTATTTGCGGCAGGGCCGTCCGGTCTTGCTGCCGCCGCGCAGGCGGCGGAGAACGGCGCAAAAGTCGTCGTGTTCGAAAAAGCGAACGTCGTTGGCGGCGCGGCAAACATGGGTATGGGCCCCCTCGGGATCGGGACACGTCAGCAAAAGGACATGATGGTGGACATCACCGTTGAAAAAGCGTTCAAGATGTTTATGGAATACACGCATTGGCGCGTGGACGCAAACCTCGTGAAAAAGTATTTTGAGAATTCGGCAGCCACCATCGCCTGGCTTGAAGATATGGGCGTTGAGTTTGCCGGCGCATACAAGTATTTCCCGAAGTCGGAAGCGACATGGCATATCGTCGCGGTCAACGGCGGAATTGGCCGCAACGGCGGTGCGATCATGAACAAAGCGATCATGGAACATGCAAAGAGTCACGGTGCGGAATTCTATCTGGAAACCTGCGTCAACAAAATCCTGGTGGAAAACGGCAAGGTTGTCGGCGTTATGGCGAAAGGGCCGGATGGCGAAGAAATCGAAGCGCGCGCGAAGGCTGTTATCGTCGCAACCGGCGGTGCCGGCGATAACCCCGCAATGATCAAAGAGCGTATGGGATACACCTTTGGCGTTGATATGTTCAATTTTGCGATCCCCGGCTTAAAAGGTGAAGGAATTCGTATGGCGCAGGAAGTCGGCGCGGCGTCCACGGAAATGACGGTAGAAATGATCTATGTGCTTCCCAAGAGCGATATGGGCCCGGACTGCGTCCCCGCGGTATTCATGCAACCGAATCTTCTCGTAAACCTGAATGGCGACCGCTTCATCAACGAGGAGCAGATGCAAAACACCACGTTTACCGGAAATGCCATCAATATTCAGAGAGGCAGCAGCGCGTTCTCCATCCTCGATTCCTCGATCCTGCGCGGTTACAAGAAGAACGGGCCGGACGTCGTGAACTTCGTGCATCACCCGGAGAGCGTCGCCGATTTTGACGACGTGGTTTCGCAGTATATCTCCGAAGGCAACGACGACGTCTATAAGGCGGACAGCATCGAAGCACTGGCGGAAATGATCGGGATCGATCCCGCCAAACTCGCCGAGTCCGTTAAATCCTATAACGAAATGTGCGAGTCCGCGGACACGCTGTTCTATAAGCCGCGCGAGTATATGAAGCCCATCAAGAAAGCCCCGTTTTATGCCGGCCGGTTCCGTCCGGGCGGATATGGCACGCTCGGCGGCATCAAGATCAATTGTGATGGCGAAGTGCTCAACAAGGATTGGGACCCGATTCCCGGACTATATGCAGCGGGAACCGATACCTGCAATATTTACGGTGATAGCTACATGTTCCTTTTACCGGGTAACACGATGGGCTACTGCCTCAATACCGGTCGTTTCGCAGGTGAATCTGCCGCAAAATTCGCATTGGAGAATGAATAACACAACTCATGGAAGAGAATCGCATCAATCTCACCATTGACGGGAAGCCTGTCACGGTGACGGACGGCAAAACCATATTGGATGCCGCACTGGAAAACGGAATCTATATCCCCCACCTTTGCAGCCACGAAAATCTGCACCCTGTTGGCGCATGCCGCATGTGCATGGTCAAGGTGCAGGGGCGGGACGGCGTAGCCGCGAGCTGCACAACGCGCGCGGAAGATGGCATGGTTGTGGACACGAAGGATGAGCTTGCGGAGAAAATCCGCAAGCTCTCCACCGATCTGATGTTTAAAACGCATCCGTCAGAGTGCGTGGGATGCCCCAAATACGGAAAATGCCAACTGCAATCTATTCTCCAGGTCGTTGGCGACACCGGGCGAAAGCTGTATGCGTTTCCGACCCGCATCCCGGCCGATGCGCATAACCCCATGATCCTGCACGAAATGAACCGCTGCATCCTCTGCGGCCGCTGCGTGCGCGCCTGCGGCGAGCTGCGCGGCGTCGGCGCCATCCGCTTTGAAAAAGCGGAGAACGGGCGCATGCGCATTGTCGTCGATGGCACGAGTTTGAATGAAGCAGGCTGCCGGTTCTGCGGTGCATGTGTTGAGGTCTGCCCAACTGGCTCCATCCGCGAGCACGAAGCGATTGCGGAGAAAACAATTGGCAAACCCCGCAACGACGCTTTGGTTCCCTGCCGTGCGGGTTGTCCCGCGCACATCGATATTCCGCGTTACATTCGCTTTATCAAAGAGGGCAACTTCCCCGCGGCTTCAGCGGTGGTACGCGAAAAATCGCCCTTTCCTCGTGTGCTCGGTGCGGTTTGTACGCACCCCTGCGAGCTGGAATGCAAGCGCAACGCGTTGAATTCGCCCGTATCGATTCGGAATCTAAAACGCTATGCGGCTGAACACGAAGAATCTAGTTGGCGCGAAAAAATCCGCCACAGTCCGGCAACCGGAAAGCGCGTTGCGGTGATCGGTGCGGGCCCCGCCGGCATGACCGCTGCGCGTTACCTCGCGTCGAAGGGGCACGCCGTAACGGTTTTTGAAAAGCAGCCGCAACCGGGCGGTATGATGCGCTACGGCATTCCGCCGCATCGGCTGTCCGCAGATACAATCGATCTGGAGATTCAGGATATTCTTGATCTCGGCGTCACGCTCAAAACGGACACCTGCATCGAAAACGCACCGGTTCTGCTTCGGCAAGGGTTTGACGCGGTCTATGCCGCGATCGGCACGCATCGTGGCATCGCACTCCCGGTCAAAGGCAACAACCTGGACGGTGTGCTGATCAACACCGACTTTTTGCGGCAGAACGCAATGGGAACCCCAGCGAAGATCGGCAATCGCATTATCGTGCTCGGCGGTGGAAATGTCGCACTCGATTGCGCGGCGGTCGCCCGCAGACTTGGCGCAGAAGATGTTCATCTTGCCTGTTTGGAGTCTTACGAAACCATGCCGTCTTCCGAAGAAGAGCGCAAGTGGGCAGAAGAAGAGGGTATCATAATACACCCCGCAACCTCTTTTCTTGAAATCATGGGTGCAGACGGTAAAGTCAGTGGTTTAAAAATCGCTTCTGTGAAAAGCTTCCGCTTTGAGGCAGACAGCCGCAGTGTGATCGAACTTGTCCCGGACAGCGAACAGGTAATTTCGGCGGACACGATTATTTTCGCGGTCGGTCAGAGGCCGGATTTACAAGACGCATTTGGTTTGCCCCTTGTACGTGGCAGAATCGAAATTTGTGACGGCTGCAAGACCCCGGTGGAAGGCATCTTTGCCGGCGGGGACGCGGTGACGGGCACGCAATCCGTCATCAAAGCGATTGCTGCCGGACGTGATGCGGCGCAACAGATCGACCGTTATCTCGGCGGAGACGGCGAGATTGAAGAAGCACTCGCGCCCGAACAGCATCGTTGTGCTTACATCGGGAAATTCGCAGGCTTTGCTATGCTTCCGCGTCAGGAGGCCGAAGTCGTCGCGCCGGAAATCCGGATAAAAGGATTCGAGCGGATGGATCTCGGGTTTAGGGAAGAAACGGCACTATGCGAAGCAAACCGCTGCCTGCAATGCGATTTGAGAACCGATCTCGCTCCCCAGCAGTTCTGGAGCAGCTTTTCTCAGGGAGGTGATAAGGCATGACCGAAAGAATTCAGATTCTACGTGAGCGCGGAAACGGGCGTGTCTTGTGCAATCTTGCCGCCGGGTGCGACACGAATTCTATCGATGCGTATTTAATCCGAACCCATCCAGACGCAATGGCTGCCGGATTGAAGCAGCTTTATGAACAAGCAAACGCAAACGAACTTCTCATCTATGCGCCGGTTGGTATGGATGTTTCTGCGCTTCTCGCTGCACTCGCGGATATCAACGTCGCAACAACTTACGGACCTGCTTCTCCGGTTCTTCGGGAGGAAAGCGCTCTATATGCCGCAATCGCTTCTGGCGAGATTCGATCCGATCCCGAGGGTTACGCGCTTCGCCGCGCATACGAACAAGAGGGGTTCGATGGCAGGCCGACGCTGATTGTGGACGGTGAAACAGCGTATTTTGTCTCACCGTCACCCCGCGCGACGAAGTTCATTCGCATTCGGAATTCAGACCCGATCGAAGTCCCGATCGGCATCTCGCTGGAACAGCTTCTGCAAGCGCAGAACCTGCCCTTTGGCAAGGGTCTGCTCCTGGGTGGAAATCTGGGATATTTCGTCGCAGAGGAGTCTCTCGCGGAAACGATTATCTCTCAAGATCGGCTTTTCGACAGCATCGATCTGTTCTCGGATGCAGACTGCATGGCTGACGCGCTCAATACGCTGCTTGCATTCAGCCGCGAACAATCCTGCCAGAGATGTGTGTTATGCCGCGAAGGAACCTATCAGCTCTCCGCGATTTTCTCCGCAATCGTTGGTGGAAAAGGAACGCGCGACTCCCTGCCGTTGGTCGAGGATATTTCTCCTCTGATTGCGGCAGGCGCGCTTTGTGCATTCGGTCGAAACATGGTGTCCCTCTCTCTGAGCGGCGTTTCATTGTTTCGAAAAGAGCTTGAATCGCATATCGTTAAAAAATCCTGTCCCGCGGGAAAATGCGCCGCGTTTGCAAAATATCTGATCGATCCATGCAAATGCACCGGATGCGGCGATTGTTTGGATGCCTGCGAATATGACGCAATTGATGGAAAGTCCGGTTTCATACACGTAATCGACAATTCAATGTGTGAGAAATGCGACGCCTGCAGAAAGGTTTGTCCAGAAGAAGCGATCCTGATCAACGCATCGCAGGTTCGTACGCCGGTAAAACCAATTCGAGTGGGAACGTTTCGCTAAGAAATACCGCATGGTGTCCTTAACCATGCGGTATATTACTGTTCCTGCGTATTTCCTATTTAAGTGTGTCAAACATGTTGTGTTTTTTGTTCCATTTGGAATCTTTGCGGAGAAGTTCCGAATACTTTTGAAAACGTCCGTGAAAAATGATCGACCGAATCGTATCCGACAAGCTGCGCTACTTCAAAAACTTTCAATTGCGTATTTGACAGATACTCCTGCGCACGAGCCATTTTCAAACTTCTCACAATCGCATTAAAGCTCTTCCCTACGTTTTTCTGAATGACCTTACACAAATATGTCTCGTTGTAATGAAATGTTTGCGCGAGCGAAGCCAACGTGACAGTTCTGTAGTTTTGCTGAATATACTGAAGCATGAGCGTAAAATCTCCACGATTCAGCAGGTTATCATCCATGCGGTACATCGTAATCGTATTGCTGTAAAGACGCATCGTTTGCGCGAGAAAAAGATTTAATAAGCAGACCGCGCTCACGTTTGCGTATAAATCTTCGCTGTTGCACTCATAGACCAGCTGCTGAAGAAGTCTCCTGATCTCCGGCTGCAGCTCCGTCTTTAGTTTTAGATAGTTTGCCTGATTCGTACCATAAAGAGATTTGCGAAAGAAAGACGATACGAGATCTTTTTTTGTGAGCAATGCGCCAAAAATGGAGTCAAAGGTGCTGGAGCGAACGGAAATACTGATAGCAAGGCATGTGGGGTCCATAGGCTGATTATGCGGCGACATCGGTGGAATGATGCACATTTCCCCCTCCGTAAGTTGGATTGATTCTCCCCCGAAAAGCAGTTTACAACTTCCCAAATACAGATACGTAATTTCAAAATAATCATGTGAATGCAGCGTCTCATCCAAATAGGGCAGATGCTTGAAAGCAAAAACATCTTTTTCCCACGGGAACATACTGCCTTCCCTGATCATGGATTGCTGGTGAAATTGTCCGACCGTATTTAAAATAGTCGTAGCGTTCACCGGAAGCGCTTTGATCATTTCGTCGAATTGTAGTGCTGTTTCGCACTCAAAAAAAGGCGGATAATCGGTCAGATGTTCCGTCAAAGCGCCACTTACATAAAGCGCGTCCAGCGCATCCGGAAATGATATGCAGGTTCTTGTGCGTCTGTGGTAGTTTTCCACGCATTCCTGCACTGATCCAACGGTTGTGTACAATGTCTTTTCTAACATAACTACCTCTATATTTAGAAACATATTCGCTTATTGTTTGGTTATACTAGAGTGTAAATATATCTTCATTTAATGCCAAACACATCGCAAAGTCAATAATTATAACAAAATAAGTCGGATTATCATGAAAATACTACATTCAGATTATTCTTTTTCTTTGTTATGATGCTTGTATAGAAGAATATTCATTTTCTCATCCAAAAATCGAAATGCTTCTGACGCATACAAGAAACCAATCGTGAAAGATTACCATCAAACGTACTAGTAAAAAGGTATAAAAAATTATGGAACAAGAAGCAAACGTTGCTCCTGATTTGACAATCATTGAAACAAGAGAACTCTGCAAATCGTTCGGTCCGACCCTCGCGGTGGATCGGGTGGATCTGCACATTTATCGCGGTCAAATCACCGGCCTGATCGGCGAAAACGGTTCCGGAAAATCAACCATTGCTTCCATTATAGCGGGTATGCTGCCGGCTACCAAAGGTGAAATGTTTTATAACGGAACGCCCTACAAACCTTCTTCCATGATTGAAGCAGGCCAATTTGGAATCGGTATGATCGTTCAGGAACAGGGATATGTTCCGGGAATCACCATTGCGCAGAACATCTTTCTGGGTGAGGAAAGTCGCTTTATCAAATCCGGATTTGTTTCCGCCGGCGCAATGAATTTAGCCGCTCGGGAAGCGCTCGATCATATTGGATTTTCGGAAGCCGACCCGCGCATGTATATCGACCAGCTCAATCTGCAGGATCGGAAATTGGTCGAAATCGCGCGTGTCATGAGCAATTCGCCGGAAGTGCTGATCGTCGATGAGACGACGACTGCACTGTCACAGCGCGGACGCGAAATCCTGTACGGCATCATTCGTCGTATGCGGGATGAAAACAAAGCAGTCATCTTCATTTCGCACGATCTGCAGGAACTCATGGATATGTGCGATACACTCACCGTGCTCCGCGACGGGCGGTTGGTTGCAACGATGGATCGCGCTGGGTTTTCGGAACGCGAAATCAAACACAGTATGGTTGGCCGCGACCTTGGCGAACATTACTATCGCGAAAGCTTCGACTTGAACCTGCAGAGAGAACCTCTCCTGGAAGTCGATTCAATCACCACCGGAAACGGCCTTCTGATGAACGTATCATTTCAGATTCAGAAAGGCGAGATTCTAGGAATCGGCGGTTTATCGCACTGCGGCATGCACGAACTCGGCAAAGCTCTCTTTGGAGACGAGCCCCTCCTGACCGGTTCCATCCGACATATTCCATCAAATCAGCTGATTGCAAACCCGCGCACAGCGCTATCGCTGGGAATGGGTTATGTGAGTAAGGATCGCGACAACGAAGCGCTCGTCCTCTCCGCTTCCATAAAGGATAACATCGCGTCCGCAGGACTGGACAAGATCCTAACAGGTCCGTTCATTTTCCCCAAAAAAGAACGTGATTATGTCAACAGGCAAGTGGAAGGTCTCTCGATTCGATGTGCCTCCATTCGACAAAATGTCCAGTATCTTTCCGGCGGCAACAAGCAGAAGGTTGTGTTCGGAAAATGGATTGGCCGCGAATGCGACATTCTAATTCTGGATTGCCCCACACGCGGCGTCGACGTAGGCGTGAAGGCCGCGATGTACGCTCTTATGGAGCAGATGAAGCACGAGGGAAAAACCATCATCATGATTTCCGAAGAGTTGGCCGAGTTAATCGGAATGTCCGACCGCCTGTTGATCTTGTCGGACGGTAAAATCGCCGGAGAATTCAATCACAGCCGCTCGATGACAGAACAAGAAATCATCGAATGCATGATTTGAGGTAGCACATGAAGAAATTCTGGGACATCATCAAACAATATTTCCCGCTACTGGGGTTTTGTTTCGTGATCGTTTTTTTCGCAATTGCAACGAAAGGGGCGATCCTTTCCAAGCAAAGTATGCAGAGCTTGCTCAATTCTGTCATCGCGACAGCGCTCGTTTCCCTCGGAGCGGTGTTTGTTTTTGGTTCGGGTAACTTTGATATGTCCATGGGCGGATGCCTTGCTTTTTCTGCGGTAATCGGCGGCTATGCCGCCATCGCAACAGGAAGCCTATTGCTGGCACTATTCGTTTGCCTGGTCGTATCACTTGCGCTCGGGCTGCTCAAAGGGCTCTTTGCTGCCTTTGTCGAAGTTCCGCTCTTCATCGTAACGATCGTACTCGGTTCCATCATCTCAGCGGTCGTGCTGGTAATCATGGGAGTAAACGTCACCATCCACCTGAGCGATTCAATGCACGAAATCCGTTCATTCACGTTCGGAGAGATCTCCTTCATCAATCTTCTGATTCTCGGCGTATACTTCATACTCTCTGTCGTTTTGTTTGACCTGACCAAAATCGGCCGCCAGATTAAGATTCTCGGCGGAAATCCGGTAACCGCACGGCAAACCGGAATGAACGCGCGGAAGATCAAGATTTTGGCATTTCTCATCAGCGCGGTCGGCGTCGGACTCGCGGCTTTTGCGATACTGGTGCGCGTTCGCGCGGTCGGCACGACAACGGCGGGGTCTATGGGAACCGATGTCATGAC
>Ga0075012_10000293_pt1 | contig 54372 bp, 55 predicted proteins | sample All_14_2_FD_71474 | JGI IMG/M metagenome (GOLD analysis project Ga0075012, IMG submission 71474) | Freshwater microbial communities in response to fracking from Pennsylvania, USA - Allegheny Zone_MetaG_DW_15 | ecosystem: Environmental > Aquatic > Deep subsurface > Groundwater > Drilled... | reverse complement strand
ACCCCGAATGGAAACATTGCCTAAAAGTCGCTTATCCCCCGCTCGTCGTACTCCAAGTCTTCGCCGAATTCCACGCCGTATTCATCGCAATCTGCGCATTCATACTGTTCTCGCCGCCCCCTCCACCGCCGCCGCCCGACTGCTCAAATCCCGAAGTGCCAATCCCCCACTCCGTCAAGCATTGTCCAAACTGATGCGACATCAAAAGCCGTTGTTCCATCGTCGAACCCGCCCACTGCTGCCGCAAACCGGCATAAATCTTCGGCGCATTCGCAATCAACATCTGCAACTGTGGATCCATCTCTGGCAACCCCTGAATGATCTGATTCCGGATCGTCATCACGGCCTCGGGAGTCGCCTCTTCTGCCGGGCGCCCACTCGCCACCCACATAAAGAACAACATCTCCATCGTTGCATCGACATCGCCTTCACTAATCTCCTGATCCCAGCCATCCTTCTTCGGCGCATCTTTCGCCTGCGCCAATTGATTCGAACGCCGCGAAATCGCATCCCACATCACCTGCGCATAGCCAATTCCCGCCTGCGCACCATTGCGAAAAGCATTCTCAAAAACCGCCTTCCCTTCTTGCCGACTCTGCTCGCGCTCCGCCGCCGTACCCGTCGTCAAAGTCTGCAAAAGCCCCGCCCCCTGCTCCGCCAAAACCCGCTTCCCTTCGGCATCCGCTTTCGAATAAAACTCAATAAACCGTTCCCTAGTTGCCAAAAACTCGGTCTCCGTGAACTGAATATCGAACAAGATCTCAATCACTGTAACAAAATTCGCCACACTGCCATAGGTCAATGGCGGCTCACCTTTCACAATCACCGAACCCATTGAATCTCGCTTAAAATTCCCCTTGATCTGGCCCGCAGCCCCTTTCAATGATTCTTTCGTAAACAACCCACCCCCGCCCGAACCACCTGCCCGGGGTGTCCGCGATTCCACCGCAAAGCTCGTTTCAACATCCGCCACCAGCTTCTGGTGCTTCGCATCCCCAACTTTCGCATAAGCAATCACCGCCATCGCATGGCGCTTCCCACTCACAACCGTAATTCGACCCGAAAAATTCACCCCTTCCTCATCAGAATAAGTCAAATCAACCCGACTACCTTTCTTGCCATCAAACGTGACTTCACTCCGTTTCTGGCTCTTGACCGTGCCCTCTCCTTCAATTACACCCATCAAAAATTGGATAAATGTGTCCGAAATTTCCTTGTGCTGAGAGGGCTCAATATCGCGCCCCGCTGTCTGCACAAAAACCGTCACCGTTCCTGCTGGCTCGTCAACATCGGGAGCAAACTCAGTCAACGCCAGCCCATCCCCCAACTCCGTTTTGCTCGAACTCCATCCGTCGGGCACGTTCAAAGCAAACGCCCCTCCAGGATCACTATAGGCCCCAGAAGAGCCAAGGATCAAAAGTGCCGGAATCAAACCCAGAATCGCCATGCCCCAAGTGTACAAACATACTCAATAAAATAACATTAAAATGTCGAATCACAACTACTCTTGGCGAATTTTGACAAGCATATCAGTAACATTGACGTTTAAGAGAAAGAGATGTATGATGTACCCCTGCAAATCGTTGCAAGCATACTGAATTCACATAATCTCAACTTTCCCGTTCCGCCCGGAGACGATCTCGCTCTTGACGTCGACGTTCATTTGCCGCAAACCATCGACGTTTCTCCAAAATATCCCCTATCAAATACTCTTCTTCACAAGCACATATCGCCTCATGGTTCTTCAAGACTGCTCCAACATCCTTGATCCACCGATCCATCGCCGGATCGTCATGAGAATGCAAATCTAAGCTAAAAACTCCAACAAACCGCGCATGATGAGCACACCACTCCAGCGGGTCAGGATATTCCTCCATTCATTTACCAATTTTCTCTTCGTGCATATCCTAACCCTCAGTAACCCTCTTCACAAAAGCCCAAGCATCGTCCATCGCCTCCGCTACAACCATCAAATGCTCCGTATTCGAGTAAGTCTAATCATTTGTCCGCGAAGTTATTGCCTCCATAAATGCCCTATATACTCCGCCGAATACCGAGACTTGTCAATAATCGGATCATCTTGAACTTTTAGATCCGCTGCAATTACCATTAAATTGAATAACATCGCATCATAAGTATGCCAAAAATCGCCCTCGAAACCAAACCAGGCTCCTTTGCGTACAAAAAAGGTGGCCGACCCGTCCAAATTCAAATACTCTTGTCCAAAATGCAGCACCACTAAATACCGGCTCTCCGAACTCCGCGGCTCCAGCGGCGGAATCAGCGCCTGGCTCGATGCTGATCTCGCGGTCTTCACAGCCATAAGTTGCACAAACTGTGGAATCACAGAATTCTACGATGTGTCCCTCAAAGAGTTCATGAACAAACACGCAATCAAAGACTCCGGCAACAAACCTTTCGGATAAATGGAAACACCCAAATTCATCTTCAAATGCTCAAAGTGCAGTTGCACCGACTACGAAATATCTGAGCTAAGAGGAGCAAGCGGCGGATTTTCCGCCATCTTAAACCTCGACACCAAAATTCTCACAGTTGTCAGTTGTGCTAACTGCGGATACTCCGAAACCTACAAGATGGGCAGCGCCATGTTCAAGCACCGCCATAACATTGAATAGCCGTAAGCTTCTATTTTTCCGTCACCCGCTTCACAAAAGCCCAAGCATCATCTGTCGCCTCCGCAACAACCATCAAATGCTCTGCATTCGCATAAGTCTTAAACTCCGTAGCCTGCTTACCCAAAGCGTCAACTGACCCTTTCAGCATCGCCATCTCATGCGCGCCGACCGCCACAAAAAACGGAATTCCTTCCGGAGCCCTGCCTCCCGCAGGAGCAAAGGTGACGATCGCATCAACATCGTCTGCCGCCGCCATCAAAGCAATTCCCCCACCCATCGAATGCCCCCCGATCACTAATTTTTCCGGCTTGATCCCCTGCTTCTCCATCCAATCTCGGCAATCCTTCACCGCCTTCCCTGTCGCCTGCGGAGACAAAACTAACCACCCTTCATCCGTCGCTTTTTTCACAAAACGACCCGCCCCATAACTCTCTGGAAACATATTCTCGCTGCCCCCCGCCCCGTGCAAAACAATCATCACCTTCTTCCGCTGGGCAAGCTTCCCAAATGGTGCATCCGGCGCACAAATGCGAATCATCGTCTCCCCACTTCGCGCATAAACCGGCGAAAGCTCATCTTGCTTTTCCGGAACAACGGAATCCATTCGTGCCACCGAATCAGCCACCGCAAAAGGTGACTCAATGCCATCCCCCCTCGCCGAACCAACAAGCTGAGCAACCCCTGCCCACGGCGAACTTTCCGCCAGCCGCATCGTCTCAAACCGCCGGGCATTCACAAGCCACGCCGAACCACTATCCAACTTAACGCCATTGACCTCAAAATCCTCCTTGCCCCGAACCGAATCATGAAAAGGCGGGTAAATCATCGGCATCATCCGCGCCTGAGTCAACACCTTGCGCTTCACCGTTTCACCCGGCTTAATCGTAAATTCGTGCCCCTCCCACTTCAACGTGAGCGGCTCCATCAAATTATTATAAGCCCACCCAATACTCACTTCGACCTCTTCCCCCGGCTCATAAATCTGCGGCCGCACCCTAAAAATCAAGGATTCCCGCCCCACCGGTTTTGTCCCGATCAACTCTGCCGTCGCAAAATCCAAACCTTTACAAACTTCACCATATTTCCCCGAAAAGAACCCCATCACGGACTGATTGATTGTTTTCACGGCGAACTTTTTCCGCTCCTCCGATGCCTTCACCCAAGCCGCATCAAGCCGCCGCAGCCGAATCCCCATATCCACCCGATCCGCCGCTAGATTCGCCTGACCCAGCACCACCATCGCCGCAAGACTCGTAATCATTTATCTTCCCACCATATCAATTTAGACTACATGGCGAAAGATTACGTTTCCAGATAACACCAGACGGACTCACTCAATGCGATAGATTGAGTAGCCGCGAAGGATGCCGGCAAGATTGTAGAAGTCCCGTGGATACATATAATTTTCCTTCCCAGCAGGATCACGAACAACTCCAAAATCATCAACCACATACCGCTGACCTTCCTTAACTTCGAGAACAAGCTTGATGCGATTCTCACTCAAATCTCCCTCCGCCACGCCCTTTTTAAGGCAATTCATCACATGATCCAGGGTCTGTTTGCGCATATGTTTCAAAGGCACTTCCGGAACAATCGTCGCCAATTCCACTTCCGTCATCGGCTCACTCACCATTAAATTGAACGGAATGTACTTGAGCAAATGAATATCCGCTTCCGAGCGGTCAGTGTTTAATTTCTCCTGACCAACTGATGGTATCGCTCCAAGCATGACCAAAAGCAGGCAAGTGATACATGCAATTTTTCTCATAATTTCGTCAACCCCCATAGCTAAGCAAGCTATTGATATATAGCGTCCGTTTCTTCCCGTCAACACACTCAACCTCCACCGTAATCCGCTGCCGACTCCGCATCACCAAATCCCGAACCATCGCCCGCTGCGCCTCCCCTCCATTCCCCAATGCTTTCCCCAGCTCTTCCGCCGAAATGTTGTCCACCGCTGTAATCACCCCGCCCGAACATAAACCCTCTTCACTCGCATCATCAAAGCGGGGAATCCGGCCAATCCGCAAAACCCCGCCCGTCAGCCGAACGGGAAACCGGAAAACCTCCGCACTCAGAACCGCCCCCATGTGCTCCGTATTCGAGCTTTGCCTAAACCAAATCTCCTTCTTCACTCCATCATAAAGCACCCTCCGAGAACCCAATATTCGCACCGCCAACGAACCATCAACCCCCGGCAGGGCCTCATCAACCTTCCCCCATGTCCCAACAAAGAAAGGCAAGGTCTGGCCCCCAAACATCACATCCTTCCAAAACCCGCGAACAAAAACCGAGTCCCCCGCCGACTGCTCCCAAAGCTCGCCCCACTTCGGCGGCTCCTGACCACTGACCTGATCCATATCCGAGCTCAGCAAAGCAGGCAACAGGTTCATCTTAAACGCCCCCGCCTTAAACTGATCCGTAACCAAGTCCTCAACCTCGTTCGGCACCAGCTTCACCCGAATCACCGTCGGTTCATCATCCGGCGATCCCGCTTTCAACCACGTCAAAGCTTGCCCCACCTGCGCTGAATCAAAAACCTGCAAAGTCTCGTTCCAATAATCCAAGGCGACAATGTTCTTTGCAAAAAAGTCCGAGCCCATAAATAGCGCAACCTTCTTGTCCGTCACCGTCCGAGGAATCTCATCCGACCGCCAAAATGTATCCGAAACCTTCAGGTCATGCGTCAACCCCGCATACTTCACCACAAGAGTCTCGCCAAATTCTTCGTGGGTCTCCGTCGCCGCATGACTCTCAAAATTAAGCGGCTCCACCACCGCATACCGCTTCTGCCCATTCAGTTCAATCGGCATCGCCCGAAAGCTCCCAAACTCCTCCAATTTCACCGGATCAAAAACCGGCTCCTGAGCAAAAACCACACTACTCACCATCAATATCGCCGAAAGCATCTTCCCAAATTATATCAACACAACCCATTTCCACAAAGCAAACCGTCATATCATAAAATTGTCTGCTCCAACCAAACCCAAACGTCAAACACGCAAATGAACCAATACATCCTCCTCCTCCACTACACCGAAGAAGCCGAAGCCGCCTTCAACGCCCTCACTCCCGAAGACCGCAAAGCTGCCATCGCCAAATACAAAGAATTCGCCGAATCTCTCCGCCAAAAAGGGCAACTCATCGCCGCCGAGGGCCTCCAAGATTCCGGCAAAGTCATCCGCAAAACCCACGGCACTATTTCCATCACCGACGGCCCCTATATCCTCGCCAAAGAAATGGTCGGCGGCTTCTATCTCTTCACCGCTAACAACATCGATGAAGCCACCGATATCGCCCAACATTGCCCTGCTCTCTTAACCGGCGGAACCGTCGAACTCCGCCCAATTTGAATTCAAACAAGGACTAAAGACCCCCCCCTCTTAAAAAAACATTTGTTGTTATTTCCGAAACACACTACAATAGATATCTATATGAATATTAATCGCCTACTCAAATTAAGCGGACTCATGTTATTCTTGCTTTTCATCGCGATCTCTGCCGCCCAGCGTGGTCCAAGCAACCCCGCCCTCCTCCTCGATGTCCAACGTGACTACACGGGCAACATTCGTGCAACAGATCGTATGTGGTTCTACAAAGATGCAAACGGCAACAATCTTCCTAACGGTGGCGGACAATACCCGCTAATCGAAGTACCAGAAAACAATAATCTCGGAATCACTTCAACAAAAGCAGTTTATGTCCGGGGTGACGACGTTGTTGTCAAAGTCAAACTGAAAACTTACCTTGGCGCACCGGATGCCGTTGTCGGAACCCTCACAGTCGACCAGGCAAAGTATGTCAGCAATGGAACCGAAAACTCCATATCTGTCTCTGGCCCAGGCACCGTTAGCGTTCCGGGCAGCGGTGGTTCACAAGAAATAACCTTGACCTTCAGCGGACTTCCCAACTTCGTGAGCAAAGGTCAACTCAAATTCCGCTACTTTGTTACCCTCACTCAGGCGAGCGGTACCAACCCTACCGGATACATCGCATGGGGACAAACTAGCTCTGCCGCTCTTTGGCCAGATACTCTCTACATCACCGATCAAACTCCAACCGGACTCCAAACTGTTCCGTGGACAGACTTGCTAGGATTCAGTTGCAGTTGGGCGCAGGGACAAACAGGAATGACAAATGTTAGAAACCAGTTAGCTTACGGTATCTATTGGGGCAATTGGGTTTATAGTGCTAATAGTCCGCACTACACAACGTATGTTAATGGTAGTTTTCAAAATCAACGATTTAATCTAAAGGATTGCCTTGAAGAAATATCAAATGAAAACATGGATTGTCAGGATTTCTCCAATCTCTTTTCACTTTCCGCAATGGGGCAAGGTCATTCGCCTGCTATCAAAAGAGTTATCATCCCAGGTGGCGATCCAGCTTTCAAAACTAACAAAACGTGCCCTTCATCACTTATTCCAACTATTCCGAGTATGTACTCTCAATATGTTTTTAACTTCCATCAAATTGCCTTTCTTTCGGGAGTTGTCGATACAACTTCGGCTCATTGGACAGACTCAAATGGCTCTCTTTATCAATATCCTCCCGTTGGATGGGATTTGCTGTCCTTCTGGCAAGTACCCCAATTGAATTACTTCCTAGAATATAGAGGATTGGTGTTTGGACCACCAAATGCGACTACGCCGACTGTCGCTCCAGACCCTACAGAGGTGCCGATAACGCTCCATTCAATAGAATAAAGCAGGAAAACAACAATGATTAGTTTAATGCTAGCTATCGCAACTACAAGCAACGCCAGTTTTAGCAATGAAGCCCAAGTGTTTCTCCCGCTACTGAAGACTTATGAGTTTGAACTAAATGATGAAAACAATTATAACTACGGCTTTTTCTTAAGTGCCAAACATAAAGCCGAACGATATAGAATTAAAGTAAAGTTAGTTCCGGGCAAATACGCTCATGGGACAGATTACGTTAATTCTGCAAACTATAACCTAATAATTAACCACGACACAATTAAGAACTTACCGCTCAGTTCGGAGTATGGATACTTTTTGGAGCCAGGAGTCCTTAATACATATGCAATCGGTTCAAGTGCCGATGTGCGTGTGAGAATTGACGCTCCCTCTGAAGATAAAATTCGCCCCGGACACCGGCTACCAGTTCACGAAGAATGGGACATGGAAAAATTAAGAATGCTTGCCGAGAATGCCACTCGATATTCGTTCGCGGCTTTTTCTGGTTATCAATGTGTTCCTACAGAATTGACAACGATCTTTTCTGGTGATAGCCTCAAAACATTGCAACTGGTCGCCACTCGAACCTATTATGTGCAGTTACAAGATGTTGCAAACGCAATTAGGAACTATCAACTTGTTGCATCTGCCGATTCACTCAGTGCACAGCTAAGTAGTTCAGGCAGACCCACGTTTCTCTTCGTCGCCGGAGCCAACGCCTTCAAAAAAGGCGACACCTGGATTGATCTCCCCGATACAACTGTCCTCATAAACGGTGAACTCTGGGTCCCAACAACCGTCCTCGAACACCTAAACTAATCACAATCCCGTCTAAAGCAAAATCTCCATCACCCGCACGTCATGCCACTCTCCATCAAGCTGGCCATGACGTTCAAACACCCCCACTTCCCGGAACCCACAACGCTCCATCACCGCCGCACTTGTCCCATTCCCCGCGATCAAATTCCCCACAATTTTATGAAAACCCCGTGCCCGCACAACATCAATAAACGCTCCTAAAACCGCCGACCCATATCCTCGCCCCCGCGCACTCCGTGCCACATAAAACGAGAACTCCAAAACCCCCCGCGTAAGCGCAACGACCCGAATAGCGAACTCCCACCGCATAAGCCACCACCTCACATTCCACTTCCAGAACAATAAACGGCAACCCGACTTCAAACCAAGCCTCAATATCCTCCGCCGATCGCAAATCCGTCTCAAAAGTCGCAATCCGATCCTCAATCCCCTCGTTATAAATCCGCGCAATCAGCGCCGCATCGGCCAATTCCGCGTCTCGAATCACCATACGCAACATTTACCAGAATAAAACAAAACCCCTGTCGGTATCCTTCTGCCACACCCGACACCACAACACGAGCAAAAACCAAGCTCGGAGATCACAATGAAAAACTATCTCATCACCATCTTCAACACACCCGAAGCCGAAGAGCATTGGCAATCCATGACCCCTCAAGAAATGCAAGCCGGTCTTGCCCAATACATGGCCTACAGCGAAAAACTCCGCGAAGAAGGCCGCCTTGTCGCCGCCGAGGGCCTCAGCATGAACGGTTCAACCCTCAAGCTCAATAACGGCAATGTAGAAGTCACCGACGGCCCCTACATTCTTGCCAAAGAACTCGTCGGCGGATTCTATTACATCGCTGCCAACTCCCTCGCCGAAGCCACCGAAATCGCCAAAACTTGCCCCGGGCTCATGCATGGCGGCACGGTCGAAGTACGCGAACAAATGGATTACGGCGACTAAAAGCCCCGCTGGCTGGGGTCCACCTAGATGAAGAACCCCAGCCCAAACTTGTCGGTATCTCCGCCTTCAAAACGACAGAAAGAAGATGACCAAATATCTGCTCATGATCTATAACAACATCGATGAAGTCCAAAAATGGATGACGATGTCCCCCGAAGAACAAGCTTCCGCAATGCAAGAAGTCGCCACCAAATACATCGCCTACACCCAGCGACTCATTGACGAGGGCCGCTACATCGCCAGCGAGGGACTCGGCAACCACGGAAAAGTCCTCGTCGGCAAAACCGATGTCGAAGTAACAGACGGCCCCTACATCTTCGCCAAAGAACTCGTCGGTGGATTCTTCTACTTCACCGCTGAAAATCTCGAGGAAGCCACTGCAATCGCCCAAGATTGTCCCGCTCTCTATTTCGGAGCCCGTGTCGAAATCCGAGAACAAATGAAGTACTAAGCATGAATCCCAACCTGCCGAACTTCCGCGACGAGCACTCGCGAATCACCGCCACCCTCGTCCGAAAGTTCGGCCCCCAACACCTCGAATCCATCCTCGACGCCACCCAAGAAGCGTTCGTCGCCGCTCTCCAATCCTGGCCCCTGCAAGGCGAACCCCAAAACCCTTCTGCCTGGCTCACCACCGCCGCCGAACGCCGGCTCATCGACCATTTCCGTAAAACCCGGCGTGAAACAGAATTCCCCGACCGCGATTTCGCCGACCAATCCCTCACTCATAAACCCGAAGAAGACGAGTTAAAACTCTATTTCCTCATCAGTTCCCCCAAACTCAAATTCAGCGAGCAAGTCTGCCTCATGCTCCGCACCCTCGGTGGACTCACATCCCTCGAAATCGCCCGATTGCTCCACGAATCTGAAGAAGCCGTTCAACGCCGAATCTCCCGCGCCAAAAACAAGCTCTCGCCCGAAGATCTCGAACTCCACAACCCCGAATCGAGCCTTCCCGCCATCCTTCTCGCTCTCTATCTCCTCTTCACCGAAGGATACGAAGCAACCCGAGGCGAAGAGTATCTCCGCGCCGATCTCGCCGTCGAAGCCCTCCGACTCACTCAACAACTCTCCAATCTCACCGGCAAGGATGACCCCTCATTCCATGCTCTCCTCGCCCTCATGCATTTCAATATCAGTCGGCTCCCCGCCCGCACAAACCAAGATGGGCTCCCCATCCTCCTCAAAGACCAAGACAAATCTCTCTACGATCAAGCCCATATTGCCGCCGGATTCTTCCACCTCACAAAAGCTCAAACCGCCACCCAACTCACTCGCTACCACCTCGAGGCCGGACTTGCCGCCAGCATCGCCGGCGGAGCAACATCCCAAGAAATCCTCTACTGGCACGAACTCATCGTCGAACGGTTCCCCAGCCCCCTAGCTCACCTTTCACTTGCCATCGCCAAGGGGCACCATCACGGCGCTCAGCAAGGACTCGACGCCCTGTCCGAACTCAAATCGAACTCCCATATCACTCAAACTCCCTACTATCTGTCCGCCATCGGTTACTTCTATTCCGAACTAGGAAACCGCAAAGCCGCCGCTCAAGCTTACAAAAAAGCCATCGGACTGACGATGTCGTCCCCCACCAAGAAATCGCTCGAACAACGTTACATCGAACTCAGCGAACCCGCTCAATAATTCTGTACTCTTCGCCCATCACTTCAACCACATCCCCCACTCGAATCTTCCTCCCCCGGCGTTTATCCAACTCTCCGTTAATTTTCACTTCGTTCTCATACAAAAACTCGCGAATCTCCCCACCCATGCCAATCAATCCAATCGCCTTGATTAACTGCCCCAATGTTATGAACTCCGTGTAAATCCCATATTCCTTTTGCACAACGAACAGCATACAGAAAAAAATGCCCCCGGAAACCGGGGGCAATCAATAAATGCAGACAAAAAAGTCGTTATCGTCCTAAAGCGGACTGAGCAGCCTCTAGAACTGCCTCGCTGGTCAACCGTTCGCGATAATCAGGATTCGAATGCACAAACTTGATCGTGCCTTTCGCATCACTAATGAAAACACTCGGCACCGGCAAAATATGGTGCGTCTGACCGGAAGATTTCTCGATATCAATCTTGTAATTGTTCTTATACGTTGAAACCGTCGTCGCGTCAAGCTCAAATGCCACGCCAAACGCCTTCATCGCCGCCGCGGAAGAATCGGAGTAGATTGAATAACTCAACTCTTCCTTTCCTAAAGTCTTCTTGATCTCGACCGGCAAATCCGGCGAAAGCGCCACGATCTGGTAACCCAACTCTTTCAAACCCGATTCTGCTTTTCTCAGCTCTGCCAAATGTCGGTTACAGAACGGACACCAGCCTCCCCGATAAAAAATAAAGACCGTCGGCTTTGCCTGCGCAATTTTGAGAGTCGTCGTTTCTTTGCCCTCCAGATCAAAAACCTTTGACTCAGGAATCAACTTCCCAACCGCAATCGGTTTAGCATCCTCCGCCTTTGTCGGAACTGCTTGCACAAAAGTCGCAACGCCAACCGAACCCAATACCGCCAAAGCGGCGATTCCAACAATTCGAGCAAATCTCGGTGAATTATTCATAAGCACACCAACCAGAAGGTACTTTCCCCCATTTCGGTTCCTTAATTCCCAACAAAAAATCCCCTTTTAATCAAAACCTTTGTTACCCTAAATGAGAGCCATGTCAAATCGCTGGCACCATTTTCGCTATAGTTTCAACCGCCGAGCCGTCGTCTTCCAAGGCGTCAATCTCTGGTCTTTCAATTGGCAACCTGTCGGCATCAACGCCGAGATGCGCCTTCCCGGAACCGAAACGACGATCGAAGTTCCAATCTACGAAATCCGCCACCGCGGCCGATCCTTATTCTTCGCCGCCCACGAAATTCTCCCCAATTACTGGATATTCGCCGCAAAAGACGACCCGTTCGATAGTGAAGGCTGCGCCGTTGAGCCATCCCCCGAACCTCCCCAACGTTCAAACTATAGCAACCTTCCCGAGTGCCTCAACGAATTCCTTTAGAACTCAATAAAGCAACCGATCGCCGAAGTCGTTGGCATGCTCACCGGTTTGCCTGCTAGAATCTCGTCCAACGCAACTCGCAAATCCCGCCGATATCCTTCACGAATTTTGCCGTGCTCAATATTCTGATTGTCAATCCGGCCCCGATACAGGAGCCGCCCATCACGTCCAAACACAGCCGCTTCCGGAGTAACCCTAGCCCCGACCAACTTCGCAACCTTACGCTGGTAATCAATAATCCCCGACATTTTCAAACCGAATTCAGAGCCATGAGCCACAAACTTCTCCGCTAATTCCTGATCACCCACATAAACCCGCACAAACTGAACCCCCTTATCCTTATAGTCGCCATAGATGCGACCAATCTCCGGCGCGTACCGGTTCGCAATCGGGCACTCATGACTAATAAACAAAAGCACCGTCGCCTCATGCCCCGATGTCTCCACCGTGACCGGTTTCCCCGTCAAGTCGGTCGCTCCCGCAAGCACCATCGGTTCGACGGGCAGTCCATCAACCGCACCGACCAAAGCCACGCAAGCCAAAATCGAACTCAACACATCGAGAGTGTACTAAACAAATCTGTTGTACAATCATGTCAATGGTATCGAAGCTCCCGTTTCCCCATATTTCTTCGATCCTTATCTTTGCTTTTTCCGTGACCGCAGTCCCCAAATTCCAGGCCGAGCCCAACTTTGCCAACGACATCGCCCCTATCATCAAAAAGAAATGCCTCCCATGCCATCAACCTGGTGGCATCGGCCCGTTCGATTTCACGACCTACCGCAATTTTAATCGCCACATCGACCTAATCAGGATTCAAGTTCTCAGTCGAAATATGCCTCCCACCCGTGCGACATCCGATTTCGAACCCCTTGCCATCGCGCCTCCTCTCACTGATCAAGAAATCGTCATTTTCCAGAAGTACGAAGCGGCAAAACTCCCCGAGGGTAAACCGTTAACCGAACCAATCACCCGCGAACATGACCCCGCCCAATTCAAGCCCACCAAAATAATCGCATCCCCCAAATCTCTTCCCGTCCGCGCCGAGGGCCCGACCTACTGGCAAACCCACACTTTCCCAATCACCGAGCCTATCAACCTCTCAGGACTCACCGTTCTTCCAAATCGTCCAGGCGTCCTCCGCTCCGCCCAATTCGCCATTCTCGCTCCTGGTTTCAAACCACCCGCGCAAAATACAGAACCTAGCATCTTTCTAGATATACCCGGGCTGACGCAACTCGGATCATGGGCTCCCGGATTCCCTGACTGGCAACTGCCAAGTCATACCACCAAGACCATCTCAAAAGGCTCTCACCTCATTGTCATCACCAAAGTCCAGCCGTCTGGAAAACCCGAAGACGGCGATTTCAAACTTGGACTCCTCACCGCCAAATCTCCCGCCCCCAACGAACTCGAAGTAATCACCTTCTCCAAACCCGATTTCATCATCAAAGCGAACGAATCACCGACCTTTACCCTCGGCAAAAAACTCACCCAGTCTGCCGAGCTCATCGGCCTCATTCCCCAAGCCCGGTATTACGCTGGCCAAATCGAAGCCGAACTCCAAATCGACAATTCAAACGTCCAGAGCCTGCTCAAAGTCCCCAAATGGGATCCGCTCTGGATCGGCAGTTACCTCTATCCAAAACCCATCACGCTCCCCGCTGGGGCCGACCTTCAATTCAAATTCACCTATTTTAACGACGAAAAGTGTCTCATGAACGAAAATAAAAGCCCGGAAGATGTCTCTTCCGGGCCCAATCTCACCGATGAAGTGTGCCGAATGCACATCCTCATTTCACGTCCAAGGCGCTAGCGCTTTATCTCAAACTTGACCTGATCAACGAGTGCCTGCAACCGTGGACCCGTCCGAGTAAACGGTGTCCATCGCACCCGGACCCGAATCAAATTCGTCCCCGGTTGAACATAGTCTTCTGTGTTTTCACTCACTACGCCAACCGCCGTTCCAAAGCTCGCTGATAAACCGGAAACATTCATCTGAACCCAGTCTGAACTCTCCCAATTGTAAACTTCCAGACTCTGTTGAAAACCACCGGACATAACGCGCGAAACGACCGAAATCTGAATACGATCCGGATGCGAATCAAACGCCGGTGTCCATGTTTCGAATCCTCCAACATATCCCTCAGCAGGAGGCAATCCCCCCGGAATAAATCTCGCAACATTTCCATCAGCTGCCAGGAGCGAACTTAAGTCCCCACTCGAAAGTGTTCCGATCGTCGTCGTAAACGCTTCAGGTGCCTTAGTTCGGGTAACCGCCTCCGAAGGGTCAACCAAATAGAACCCGGTGTTGATATCGCTAATAACAACATTTCCACTTGGGAAGTAAGGATAGGTGCTCCAAGCTCCGTCAAATCCTCGGTTGTCATTGTTTGGATACGTGTCATAGAATCCAGCTTGTACAGGCGATTCCGGATTCGGCATCGTGTCAAAAATTCTCAATCCGCTGCGATAGTTGGCCTGGAAAATAAACCCATCGTCCGTGTATTGGTTGTGATCAATTGCCGGCAAATTCGTCGAGAACGTTCCGACATAAAATGCGTTCAGAGGGTCTGCAACATTGAATACCAGCGATCGAGTATTCACGCTCAATCCACTTTCATCCAGTTCATCATCCACATAAAGGTACTGCCCGTCTTCGCTAATCCAGCCTTGATGGCAGTAGTTCATGTTCGGATAGACAATCCGCTTAATCATGATCGGAGCTTCTTTATTCGTGAAGTCGTAGACATCCACACCCCGACCCTCACTAAATCCGTACCAAATTTGCTTGCCTGCCATCGGACCAGTCGTATAGTTCACCAACTGACCGTCGTGGTGATAGTTCGTGGTCATCGAATCTGGCCCTACTTGAACCGGATTTGCCGGATCACTCAAGTCAAAGCACATTGTTGTGCCCGTTCCGCCTCGCGTCCCACAGGTGTAAAGGTATCCGTTAACCGTATCAAGGGCAACGTTATGCGCTCGGCTCGGATTTGTCAAAGTTTGAACAAGCGTGACATTGCCATTATCAATGTCTGTCATGTCCACAACCTGAATCCCCGTGCCTGCGGTTTCTGTGACCGAATAAGCGAATCCGTTGTAAACCTTAATATCTCCCCATGTGCTCGAACTATGCGGAATTGTCTTGATGACCACCGGATTCGACGGATCAGTGACTTCAATATAAGCCACCTGATTGTTCATGCCCATAATCGCATATTCGCGACCCGACGGACTCACATAACCCCAGCAATCATTTCCCGAACCTGCACCAAAAGTCGCCAACCCAATATGGCTCTTCAGAACAACCCCACTACTGACCTGCGCCATCGCGCATCCAACCGCAGCCATCGCAATCGCGACGAGCCCGGCCCTCTTTAAACTCAAGGCAAGCTTCATTTAATTTTCACCAACGCAATTCAATCCGAATCAATCTAAATTCTAACTGATAACCCCGCCAATCCGTCAACTTTATCGCAACAATCGTAGATTTGCGGGGTATCTCCAGCAAGAAAAAAAGAAGAAGGGCAGGGATTCCAAAAAATCCCTGCCCAAAATCCAAATAGAAGTTCAATTACTCCGGCAAAATACGAGAAATCCGACCATTAGCACCTTCAAGCATCACCCAAAGATAACCGTCCGGCCCCATTCGCACGTCGCGAACGCGCTCTTTCATATCCAAATGGGTAATCCCAAGAACCTTTCCATTCGCATCAAGATCAACTCGGCGAACATCGCGACCCGCCAAACCACCGCTAAACAAGTCGCCTTTCCATTTCGGCATCTTGTCTCCGGTATAGACGGCTAGCCCGCTCGGAGCCGGGCACGGCGTCCAAGCCACAATCGGATCTTCCATTCCTGGCAAAGATGTGTCATCGGTGATTTTCGGCCCTGAATATTCCCGACTGAACGTTGCTTTTGGCCAACCATAATTTTTGCCCTTCTGAATCACATTGACTTCGTCGCCGCCATTCGCACCATGCTCATTTGCATAAATCCGGCCCGAAAGCGGATCGCGTGCCATTCCTTGAATGTTGCGGTGACCCAATGAATAAACTTGCGGAGTCGCACCCGCCGTTCCAACAAACGGATTATCCTTCGCAGGTTTGCCATTCTCATCAAGCCGCAAAACCTTGCCCAAATCGCTGTCCAAGTCCTGAACGTAATGGCGCGTAAACTTGCCATTCATCGAATTCGGTGGATTCCCACCATCCCCCAAACTCATCAAAAGCGTCCCATCCGGTAACCACAAAATCCGTGAACCAAAGTGTTGACCGCCCGGCTTGCTAAAATTCGGCTTATAAATAACTTCCGTACCTTGCAACTGATTCCCCACCAATTTCCCCCGCGCCAAAACCGTGTGATTCCCCCGGCCATCGCCCTGAGCCAAAGTCAAATAAACCCAGCCATTCTCCTTGAAATTCGGGTGGAGCGAAACATCCATCAATCCGCCCTGACCAATTGCCGCAGCCTGTGGCAAACCAGTAATTTCTGTTTTTTCTCCTGTTTTCGGATCAATCTTAAGCAGCGTTCCCGAAAGCATCGTCACCAACATGTTGCCGTCCGGCAAAAACTGCATCCCCCACGGATTCCTCAACTCTCGAACAACCGGTTCTTCCTTCCAACCTGGCTCATTAGCCGGAACACCGGTCGGCTGTACCTTTGCCGTCTGTCCCGTCTGTGCAACCTCTTCACCCGGTGCTGCCGGTGCTTTTTCCGAAGTTGCTTGCACACAAGCCACAGTCCCCAAAGCCGCGATAAATGCTGCGGTCATAAATCCAACGATTTGACGATTACCCTTCATACTTAAACTCTACTCCCTCCAATTCAAAAATCACTCAAAATACCGAGTCTTTAACTTAAAAAATGAGCGTTCCAACGAATGGTTGTGACCATGTTGTTCCCTTCTGGTTCAGATTGCATCGTGATCTCCGGATGCATCGCCTGCAAAATCTGAGTCGCCTCAATGCGATCGGATGCTCGATCAAACATTAAAACCATCGCCGCATCAATCAATACCTGCGAAAGTGTCGCAACCTCAACTTCCATTAAGCCAAGTCGGCCCTCCCAACCCCGATAGAGACGCATCTCCTGATTAGAATGGCAAGCAAGCTGAACACAGTCTCTAAATTCTGCATTCCTCCACACCATCATAAATCCGTTAGCAAAAACATCATCCATTAAGAATAGGACATCCGGGCGATCTGGCCCTTGCACGATCGTTTCAAAGTGAGTTGCGAAGTCTTGACCATAATGAAAAAACGGATGAGACATCCGTTCAACCAGTCCACGCCCACTCCAATCGCCAGAATATTTACCTGTTACCTCCAAACCAGATTTCTCAATGGCATCAACACTCATTTTCAGAAACTCTTGACCCGTACAGCCCGAGACCATCGCCGTCTTTTTGCCTTCAGCGGCAAACACCGCCGCGAGCTGGCTCGCCATTTCCAAAACGTTGATACGAATAATCCACCCCCCTGATCCAGAAAACGAAACGACCGGTACTCTCTGAGCTTCCAGTTCTTTAACCGCATCCAAATGCATCCCAATGACAATTGCACCGTCAACTCGGCCCTGCTCAATCGCATAAACCAAATCTGTCGGCAATCCAATTGGCAACCCTCCTTCCTGAGGTGCGATCGCAAAAAATAGACCACCTTCAACTTTATCCGTTGGCATCCGCGACATCATTTCTCCAAGAATCATCCCCCAAACAGGTGACCCCCCCGACATCAAAAACGCACTATTGATCACAACCGCAATCCGCTTCAGCAACACTCGATCAGTAACATAAATCCCGCTCCCATGGCGACGCTCTATGACCCCCCTTGCCTCAAGCCCCCGCATCGCCGTATTCAACGTCGCCAACGAAATTTCTAACTTCTGACAAAGCGCCCTAACCGAAGGCAACCGTTCACCCGCCCCAAGTTCCCTCGCCATAATTTCCAAATCACGCGAAACGCGATCAGATTTTGTTTCCCTCGTCCGGCGCGTAACTAACCCTGCATCCATCACCCAATCTCCCTTCCAAACGGCTTCTTAACTGTTCTGGCAAAAATCATAACACATTTAATGCCATTCACCGCCACGCCAACCAACCGCCGACCGTAAAAAGAGAGCCAGGTATCCTCAACCTGCTTCAAGACAGTCATCATCATGCAATCGGCGCCCGACGATAAATTAAAACATCACCCCGGAAAGCGACCGGTGTTTCTCGCCCTTTGTGATATCTTCAGCATCCGATACCACCTGCGACGGCTTAAAGAAGACCTCGCCGTAACCAAAGCTGCCCTCGAACGGCGCAAAGCCCTCCTCGCCGGAACCGCAACCGAAGAAGAACTCCCCAATATCTTCCGTGGCAAACTAATGGGCGTATTCTTCGCCACCGGATGGACAAACCTCATCGGGATCGTCCTCGGTGCATTCTTGCAATACAGTTTCCAAAACCCTCTTATCGGCCTCTATGCCACCCCTCCCCTCTGTTTTACTGTGACGGCAATCGCTTTCCAAATCGGATGGTGGTTCGATAACAAAAAAATCTACCAAACGGTTAACAAAACACCTAATACCCAGTTCCTCGCTCTGCAAAGGGATATGTGGCCCGTGCACAAAGCATCCCTCCCAATCGCAATTGGCTTCTCACTCCTCAACTATATCCTTCTAACCCCCTTCTACATACTACTAACAACTTTTGCCCCCAATCTTGCAAAAAACACTCCAGCCGGTGCCCTCATCGTGATTATCGAATTCCTCTTCATTGGTGGAACCTTTGTCCGACTCATGGGCGATTTCTTTGACCGCCACGGCTTCACCCTCGCCGCAAAATACCGCGAAATCTGCATCCCCAAAACTCAAAGCCTCTGAAGTGCTTCCACAATATCCCGCGCCGCATGCGGCAACGCTTGAGCCTTTGCCGCCGCCGACATCTTCTTCAATTTCTCCACGGTCAAAGAGGCCAACTCGGATTCAATCTGCTGAACTTCCGTAACAATGACCCCCGCCCCACAGTCTTTCAAAAACAGTGCATTCCCTTCTTCCTGCCCCGGAATCAAAAACGGCTTATAAACCATAAATGGAATCCCGCTCGCTAAGCTCTCAAAAGTCGTCAACCCTCCCGGTTTGCTAATCAAAAGATGGCAAGTCTGCATCAATTCCGCCATTTTGTTCTGATCAATTTGTCCAAAAATATCGACCATTTGGTTATCGCCAAATGCTTTTGTCAGATCTTCCTTCACCGCTTCATTCCGGCCTGCAATCACCTTCACTCGCCAACCCGCGTCAACCACTTCCGCCACCGCATTCACCAGCGGTCCACCCCCAATCCCTCCCGACGATACAATTGCTACTTTTTCGCCATCCCAGTCACACTCAAACTTCGTCTCACCAAACACAGGATGGATCGGAATCCCCGTGACTAAGCAATGTTTTCCAAAGGCTGGACGCCGACGCATCAGAACTTCCTTCGACCAACTCTGAGGCACAAAAAAGTAATCCGGACGACCCCGCAACCACATGCGATGCACGTACAAGTCCGTAACCACCACCCCAATCCTAAATCCAAACTCCCGGCGCAACGGCACCAATCTTGGCTGAGGCAAACTATGCGTGCAAATTACCCAATCCGGTTTAAATTCTTCAATCGCCTTCCGAACCCGTTTTGTAAAAACATAGTCGAGCCCCGTCTGAAACGTGTAATTGAAAAGTGGGCGATCCGAACTCTTATAGAGGTGCCCCCAAACAGCAGGTCTATCCCTGACAAGTTTCTCATATCCCCCTCGATACCATGTCGTGAATCCTTCCGAAGTAAAGTCCAAAACATCAATAACTTCCGCCGCCATGCCTGCCCGCTCCGCCTCGGCCGCAACTGCAAACGCCGCCGACATATGACCATTTCCCGTCGAAGCCGACAAAATCAACAAACGTGGCTTATTCAATCGCTTTCTCCGCCCGGCGCTCCGCTTGCTTCCTCGCTCTCATAATGATCGGCCAAACCCGTCGCCGATGCAATCGCTGCAAAAGAGCACAATAAAAGTCACTCCAAATAACATAAATCGTATAAGGCACCGCGAGCCACAACCCCTTCCAAATCACAAAGAAAAGCGGCAACAAATCCAGAGCCGCCATCGTTAAATGCACAAGTTCACTCACCCGTGATCCATTCTCAAAGCGAACAAGATCATTCGTACTTCGCCCCACATATTCCACTTTCTTACCCGCCAATCTCTCTCGTTTCGTCAAACGCAAATGATCAATCACATATTCAACCAAATGCTGGAACCAAAAAAGTCCCGCCGCCCGGTAAAGCCGATCAGTCTCCCACTTCTTCGGCGCAAAAAGCCAATCCCCCCAAGTCTCACTCGTCAAAGGTACTTCCTTCGGTTGTTCAATAGCAGTATTCGGCTCAATCTTCGCCATAACTGCCGACTTATAGCTCTCCATCACTAAAAGTGCAGCATGAAAAACCACCAATACAACATAAAGCCACATGATCCACCCCGCATCAAACTCAATCAACAAAAGCAAGACTGGTATATGAAAGACCATCCGCCAAAAGTTAGCTAAACCAAAATAACGCGCACCCGACTGCATCTCCCAAAGTTGTTCACCTGAAAATTCCCGACACTCCGACGCATGACTCAGACTCGGCAAAGGTGATTCACCTGTGCAACGACATGTAAAGAGATGAAGCTGTCGAACCCCTAAGATCTCTAGTAGCCGCATGAACATAGAAAATCCACTATTTGGTTGACAACTTCACCAAACGCCGTCTCCCACTATATTCTTCTGTTTCATCTGCCATATTGAGCAACTCTAACCGTCCATCAAAATGTTCGACAATCGCTGTCCTATGCTCAACCCAATCCCCTGTATTGACATATAAAAAACCATCCTCTTGCACAACAATCTGCGGGCGATGAACATGACCGCAAACCACACCATCAAACCCCGCCTCCCGTGCATAGTTCATCACCAAATCTTCGTAATGCGTCGCCTTCCCAATAAACTTCTTAATCCCCCGCTTCGTCACCGTCGTGAAGTCAATCGGACGCTTACCATCCTCACCCCGTTTTTTGTTTAAGCTGGCATTTGCCATACCCAGCACTTCATAAGCCCATGCCCCAACAAACGCAATCGGCTGATATTTGGTGCAGCTCCGATCAAAAATATCTCCGTGCACCACCAACAAATCCTTGCCATCCGCGGTCTCATGCAAAAAACTCGGCTCAATATAGATGTTTCCAAGTTGAACTCCATGCACGCGCCGCATAAACGCATCATGATTTCCTGGGGTGTATCGAACAATTGCCCCCCGGTTCCCCTGTTCCAAAATCTCCCGCAAAACTCCTGTCGCATTCGGACCCCATTTACGATCCTTCCGCCCAACCCACCCATCGATCAAATCCCCAACAAGATACAAATACTCGCATTCAACCGATTCCAAAAAGCGCAACGACTTTTCTGTCTGAGATCCCACCGCTCCTATATGGATGTCCGAGACGAACACCGATCGGTACTTTTTCCGTTCCTGCATCCCCAAAAGCGATCTACGCTCACCCTATTGTACGCGATTCACTCCTAGCACTAAAACCTAACCACGACTCACATCGTTTACTCAAGTAACATCACTAAACCACCGATTGCGATGCAAAACGATGCACCGGCAACCAAGCCACTCCGAGAATTAACCCCCGTTGCGCCCGAATGGCGCGCAATTTGGGCCGTCATGGCCCTCACTCTCATCATCCACCTCCTCTGCATCAACGGCTACGGCTACTTCCGCGACGAACTCTACTACCTAGCTTGCGCCAACCGGCTCGATTGGGGCTACGTCGATCACCCCCCCCTCTCCGTTGCAATCCTCAAACTCTTCACGTCTGTCCTCGGCGAACACCTGTGGGCCGTCCGAACTCCCGGAATCCTCGCCGGACTCGGCACCGTCGCCCTCTATGGCCTCGTCGCTGCTCGCTTGGGCGCCAACAAGCTCGGACAAACCCTCGCCTGTCTCTTCGCCGGCATCGCTCCCGTCTGCGCCGTCGTTACCCATCTCTATTCGATGAACGGCATCGACATCACTATCTGGGCCGCCGCCGCTCTCATCTGGCTCAAAGTCGAACAAGATGAAAACCCCAAACTCTGGCTCTGGCTCGGGCTCATCTGCGGCATCGCCATGCTCAACAAACTCAGCGGAGCCTGGCTCGTTGCGGGAATCGGATGTAGCACCCTTTTCAGCCCCCGACGAACTGAACTCAAAACCCCCTATCCCTGGCTCGCTTTTATCATCGCATTCCTCGTCTTCGTTCCCCACTTTGTATGGCAACAAGAACACGGATGGATCACCCAAGAGTTCGTTCGCAACGCCGCCGAATTCAAAATGGTCGCCTTGCCCCCCTGGATTATCCTCGGAGTCCAAGTCGTCGTGACCAATCCTATCCTTGCCCTTATGTGGATCATTGGCATCGTCTCCGTTGTCAAAAATCCTAACTGGCGCGGATACGCCGTCCCTTATTTCCTCGTTATCACCCTCCTGCTCATCTCCATGCGCAGCCGCGAAAACTACCCCGCACCTGCCTATATCTTTATCGTCCCGTTCGGCGCAATCATCCTCAGCGAATGGCTAGGCAAATCAAAGGCTCGCCTGGCTGGCTATGTCACCGCCGTCATCCTGTCCTCGATTTTCTGTCTCGCGCTGGCCCTTCCCCTACTCCCTCCACGAGTCTTTGAAAATGTTGTTAACCGGATCGTATCCGGGGCCCAAGTCGATGTTCCCGCTTCCGAAGTCGGCAAAAAATCACCTCTCCAGGGCCATGCCGATATGTTCGGATGGCAAAAAATGGCCCGCGTCACTTACAAAATTTGGGAAACCCTCCCCGAAGAAGAACGCAAACGCACTCCCGTCTTCGGAATGAACTACGGTGAAAGCGCGGCCATCTGGTTCAACAACCGCGACAAAGCTGATTTCAAAGTCATCGGTCGTCACAACGAATACTGGCTTTGGGGACCCGGCGATTGGGACGGCCAAACCCTCATCGTTGTCGGCACCCTGACCCCAAAAATCGAAAACAGTTTCGAATCAAGCCAGCAAGTCGCCCAACTCTACGAACCTTGGGCCGTCCCCGAAGAATCAAACGCTCCCATCACCATTCTTCGCGGACTAAAAAAATCTGTACCCGAATTCTGGCAAGAAATCAGGCATATCCAGTAGCAAAACCCCGGCAACCCTGCCTATAGTTCAGATTCAAACCGCTGGAACAAATCATTCGAGGCTCCTAAACAAGGTCTCGCTTTGCTTTGCTTTCAATGGATAACCCGATCCGACAAGATCATATCGTCCCCGTTGCCGTTCAAAATCCCCTGCTCGCGCAACATCTCGCAATCCGCGCAAATCGCGTCACGGAATCCCCTGCCGGACAAGCTACAACTGCTGATCGAAACCCTAATCTCAATAAGCAAACTGGAATCTCCTCGGGCGGTGGTGGCCCTGGTTTAACTGATGAGCTCAATCCCGAATACCTTCGGTCAAAGAATCGCCTCGAAGCCGCTCAGTCCACCCTCCACCAACTCAGCGATCTCATCGATGGTGTCTTTCAAGGCGTCGCAAGCTCTGGATATGGCCCCGCCAGCACCCGGAACAATCAGCGTCTCGTCAAAAGCGCGGTCAGCGCTGCCAGCGAGATTGTCGCCCACGCCGAATCCGATGGCGACAAGCTGTTCCGGATTCAATACGCCAACCTCTTCAGCAAATCTCTGCCGATCCAAAATCGGCAGGCTGTTGCCGCATATAATCAAGCCGCCGAATACACCCCACTCTCAAACCGCGATCCCTCACTGATTCGCCAAACCATGAATATCGTCAACCTGCACGTTACCGGCCCCAACGGAATCCTTTCCGACCTGCAAAATCTCGCCGACAACGGCCCGCACACCACCGACCGCGCCAAACGTGCCCTCAACGAAGCCAAATCAACCCTCGGCAGTCTTCAACACGTCATCACCGACACCCAAATCAAACTCGCTGATCAACTAAACCTCCCCGTCGTTGCTCGTCCCAAGGGACCTCTCGACAAACTCCTCTAACTCAGCGACTTCTTCCACTCGTCCAGCTTCATCAATGCTTCAAGCGGCGATAGCTTATTCACATCCAAATCCTTCAAAGCCTCCACCACCGCATGGGGCTCAACTTCAAAGAGCGACATTTGCATCCGTTGCAAGCTCACCGGCACCTCCACTCGTTGCTCTCGGCCCTCGAGCGAATTCAGAACCTCCTCCGCTCGCCTCACGACCGTCGGCGGAACCCCTGCCATCTTTGCCACATGAAGTCCATAACTCCGATCCGTTCCGCCCGGCAAAACCTTATGAGCCCATATAATCTGGTCGCCCCGCTCTTCAACCGCAACCCGGAAATTCGCCACCCCCGGTGTCTGCTCCGCAATCTGATTGATCTGATGGTAATGGGTCGCAAAAAGCGTCTTCGCCCGAGTATTCGCCAAATATTCAACCATCGCCCACGCAATCGCCAAACCATCAAAAGTTGATGTGCCCCGCCCAACTTCATCCAAAACCACCAAACTCCGCGCCGTTGCATTATTCAAAATATTCGCGCTCTCCACCATCTCGACCATAAACGTACTCTGCCCCAAGGCAATCTCGTCCTTCGCCCCAATCCGTGTAAACACCCGGTCGCAAAGCCCAATACGGCACCTCGTCGCCGGCACAAAACACCCAATCTGCGCCATCACCACCATTAATGCCGCCTGCCTAAGATAAGTGGATTTACCGCTCATATTCGGCCCGGTCAAAACAATTAACCGAATATCGTCCCCCAAATCCAAATCGTTCGGCACATAAGTCCCCACCCCCGCATCCACCACAGGATGCCGACCCGCCACAACCTCCAAAACATCCTCCTCCACAATCTCCGGCTTCACGTAATGGCGCGACAACCCAACTTCCGAAAAAGTGCACAAAACATCAAGCTCCGCAATCACCCGTGCCGTCTTGAGTAGAGCCGGACCGTGCGCCGTTACCAAATCCCGCAACCGGCAAAAAATATCAAACTCCAGTTCGTCCGCTTTCTCTTCCGCCCCCAAAACCGCCGACTCGTGCTCCTTCAGCTCCGCCGTGATGTACCGCTCCGCATTCGCCAAGGTCTGTTTGCGAATGTAATGTTCCGGCACCCGATCCGCCATCGCCCGGGAAACTTCCAGATAATAACCAAACACCGAGTTATAACCCACTTTCAGCTTATCTAATCCCGTTGCCTCCCGCTCTTTCGCTTCTAATCTTGCGATGTACCCCTTGCCATCCTTCGCCAGCCTCCGAAGTTCATCAAGTTCAACATCAAACCCCGACTTAATCACTCCCCCATCCCGCGCCGTAACCGGTGCCGAATCCGCCACTCCCCGCCTCAGTTGCTCCGCCAAATCCTCGTGCCGATCAAAGTCGTTTTTTAGCTTTTTAATGTGCCCCAAAGCCACTTTCCGCACTGCATCTTCAATCGTTGGCAGTGCCTCCAACGAGTCTCTTAATCCAAGCAGATCCCTGGGCGAAGCCAAACCACTCGCACACCGACTCACCGACCGCTCAATATCGCTCAGCCGCTTCAGCCCCGCGCGTAAATCAGCCCGGACTAAAACATGACCGCCAAACCGCTCAACTGCTTCCAGCCGCGACCGGATCAGCTCAACATCCAATAGCGGCTGTTCTATCCAGCGACGTAAGAGCCGCGCCCCCATCGTCGTCACCGTCTCATCCAAAACACTCAAAAGCGTATTGCGCCGACCCCCATCCGCCAAATTCTGAGTCAGCTCCAAGCTCCGCCGAGTACTCGGGTCAAGTTGCATAAACCCATCGGTCGAATAATATGAAATCCCCGAAACATGCGATAAACCAATTCCATTCGTCCTCGCATAATCCAAAACCATTCCCGCCGCTACACTCGCCCCCACCCGATCTTCAAGCCCAAACCCACCCAGCCCACTCACCGAAAACTGATCCTTCAAAAGCCGATCTGCCTTCCTAGAATCAACTCCATCCAAACTTGTCGAGATAATCCCCAGACCTTGCGCCGCCGTATCCTCCACCCCGCTCGCATGTTTTTCCGAGTACAAAAGTTCTGCTGGCATCAGCCGCGCGAGTTCCTGCAAAATCCGCTCCGCAACGTGATCGCCCTCGATCTCCGTCGCCATAAATTCTCCTGTCGAAGAATCCAGTGTCGCAATCCCCGCTTTCCCGTTAACCATGCAGAGGGCCGCCAAAAAGTTATTGCTCCCCGGGGTCAACATCGATTCCTCCATCAATGTCCCCGCCGTCAAAACCCGAGTGACTTCCCGCTTGACCAATCCCTGCGCCTTCTTTGGATCCTCAACCTGATCGCAAAGTGCCACCTTATGCCCCGCCCGCACCAATCCCGCTAAATATTTCTCAACCGAATGAAAAGGAACTCCCGCCATCGAAATTCGGCCATTTTTCCCATCCTCTCGCCCCGTTAAAGTGATCTCTAGCGTCCGAGCCGCAGTCTCCGCATCTTCCCCATAAAATTCATAAAAATCACCTACGCGCATCGCCATCAAAACCCCCGGATGAGCCTCCTTCGCCCGGAAATATTGTTGAAGCATGGGGGTTTGTGCTTGCACTGAAAAACTCTCTCAAAGAGTATGCCGAATCAAGAGGCACACTCTCCACCATCGAACCAGCTAAAATAACCAGCAACGGTCATGAAGAAACTCCTTATCCGATGGATCCTCCTTGTAATTTCAATAATTGCGGCAAGTTACTTAACAAACTTAGTCATTAAAGGCGGAATTATCGTCGATCCGACCCCCCAAGGAATTATGACCCTCTTCATCGGCAGCGCATTCCTTGCCATCGTCAACGCCACTCTCGGCAAGTTCCTCAAGTTCATCTCCCTCCCCATCAGCTGTCTCACACTTGGACTCTTCGCCCTCGTAATCAATGCCGCTCTCTTCTGGGCTGTCGGCAGTCTTGGCATGGGCTACACCGTCAACGGATTCCTCGCCGCATTAGTCGGCTCAATCCTCGTCTCCGCCGTGAGTGGCGTACTCGGGGCATTTGTATCGGATGACAAAAAAGAGAAAGACTAGACGCCTCCAGAATTGGCTCATTCCCACCGCCGAGCTTTACCGCTACGTTCTGCTCGCCGGGGGAGGATTCCTTGCGCTCCTGCTTGGCATTCACATGAGCTTTCAACATGTCCTTCAAGCCGTCTTCGGCCCCGTCGGACAAGCATGGGATAAAGTCGCGCAAGACCTCGCTAACTCTCCCGACAGCCGCCAAGCAACCCACCTCGTCGGCCTGATCTTCATGATCATCGGCGGATACAGCATCTACCGAGGTGTCCGCGGATTCTTCCGCCGACTCGGTTCCGACGCAAACTCCTCCCAAGCTGGCAAAAAAACCCTCGTTGGCGGTTACCTCAAGCGGCAACAACTCGCCCGAGGTCCCCGCATTGTCGTGCTCGGCGGCGGTACCGGAATGTCCACCCTCCTGCGCGGACTCAAACAGTACAGTTCCAACATCACCGCCATCGTCACGGTCACTGATGACGGCGGTAGCTCCGGAAGGCTCACCCAAGAAATGGGCATCATCCCCCCCGGCGACATGAGAAACTGCCTCGTCGCCCTTGCCGACGCTGAAAAGCGTATGACTGACCTATTCCAATACCGGTTCAGTCAAGGCACCGGAGCCCTCAGTGGACACAGCGTCGGCAACCTGCTTCTCGCTGGATTTGTCGAACAAGCGGGCGGCGACTTCGACGAAGCTCTCACCCTCGCCAGCGAAGTCCTCGCAATCCGTGGACGCGTCATCCCCTCCACCACCGACAAAGTCACCCTCCGCGCCCTCATGGAAGACGGCAGCACCCTCGACGGCGAAACCACCATCGTCGAATCCAGCCTAAAAATCCAGCGCATTTACCTCAATCCTTCGTTCGCCAAACCCCACCCCAGCGCCATCGAAGCCATCCACGAAGCCGACCTCATCTGCATCGGGCCCGGAAGCGTTTACACCAGCATCATCCCCAACCTCATCGTCCCCGGAATCGCCGAAGCCATCCTCGAATCCGACGCCATGAAGGTCTACATCTGCAATGTCATGACCCAAACGGGCGAAAGCGACCACCTCTCCGCCGCCGAACACGTCGTCGCCATCCAAGCTAACATTCCCAACCGAGTATTCGATTACGTCTTTGTCAACACCGCCACTCCCCACCAAGACCTTGTCAAAAAATATCAAGAATCTGGACAAGATCTCGTTGTTGCTGATAACGACCGAATCAAACAAATGGGGTACAAGCCAGTACCGGGCAACTTTATGTCCGAATCCGATTACGTTCGACATGACCCCATGCGCATTGCCGCAAGGCTCATCGACCTCCTCAAAAAATCATGAGCCGAAAGCCAGGAATTGCCATCATCATCAGCGGACCAAGTGGAGTCGGTAAAGACACCATCATCGACCGCTGGCGCGAAATCGACCCCACAGTTGAGCGCGTCGTCGCCTTCACCACTCGTCCACCCCGACCCGGAGAAGTCGATGGACACTCTTACTTTTTTGTTTCGTCCAGCACGTTCAATTCCCTCGCCGAATCGGGACACTTCCTCGAATACAAAGAAGTCCACGGCAACTTCTATGCAACTCCCCTCAAAAACCTTCGGGAAATGATCCGCCAAGGCAAAAAAGCGATCCTCAAAATCGATGTCCAGGGTGCCCTTCAAGTCATCGATGAACACCCCGAATTCCTCACTATTTTCCTCCTCCCCCCCACCCCCGAAGAACTCAATCGACGACTCAGTGAACGAGGCACCGAAGACCCCGCCACCCTCTCCGAACGCATCAAGAACGCAGAATTTGAACTCGCCCAAGCTCATCTCTACAAACATCAAGTCATCAACGACGATGTCGAAGAATGCGTCAAAAAAATCAGCGAAATCGTGGAGCAAGAATGTCAAACATCGTCTTAGGAGTCTGCGGCTCCATCTCCGCCTATCGGGCATGCGATCTCGCCCGTGACCTCATGCGCGCCGGACACACCGTCAGAGTTTGCCTCACCGATTCCGCCGCCCAGTTTGTTACTGCCGTACTGTTCGAAACCCTAACTGGGAACCCCTGCCTGACTAACACTTTTGAAGAACCCACCCGGGGCCGCATGGCTCATATCGACTGGGCACGCGAAGCCGACCTCATCCTCATAGCACCCGCCACTGCCAACACTCTCAATAAACTCGCCAACGGCATCGGCGACGATATGCTGACCACGCTCATCCTCGCCGCCCAAGTCCCCCTCATCATCGCGCCAGCAATGAACCCTGCGATGCTCATCCACCCCGAAACCCAAGCAAGCCTAAACACTCTCCAAGCCCAAGGCGCATTCATCATCGAACCAACCGAAGGCGACGTCGCTTCAGGCGAAACCGGACACGGCAAGCTCGCCCCCAACTCCACAATTCTCGAGACCGTGCAAACAATCCTGAACAAACGATCTCTCCTCACAGGCAAAACCGTCCTCATCACAAGCGGCCCAACCCAAGAACCCATCGATACCGTCCGATACATTTCCAACCGATCAAGCGGAAAAATGGGTGATGCCATGGCCCGCGCTCTAAAGCTCATGGGCGCGAACGTCATCGTCGTCACCGGCCCAACCAACATTCCCCCAACTGCAAATTCCACGACGGTGCATGTCACAACCGCCGATCAAATGCTCGCCGCATGCCAAAAGCACGCCCCCCAAGCCGACTGGATCATCGGGCTCGCCGCCGTCGCCGATTACAAAATCGCCCATCCAAGCGACACAAAACTCCGCCGCAGCGAAGAATCTGTCAACCTTTCGCTCGTGCCCAATCCCGACATTATCGGCACCCTCGCAAAAGAAAACCCGACGAAAAAAGTAATCGCATTCGCCGCCGAACCCAGCGATGACCCCACCTATGCGACCGAAAAAATGCGCCGCAAAGGCGTCTCCGCCATCGCCCTCAACGATATCTCAAACCCCCAAATCGGGTTTCAAAGCGACGAAAACGAAATCACCCTTATCCTCAATACTGGCGAAACCCATAAATCTGGTCGCAAGTCGAAGCTCGCCTGTGCTCTCTGGATGCTCGAAATCCTCGCCGAACAACCCTAATCGCGTTTCAAGCTCAGCGAGACTTTCGCCGTCGCTCCAAAAAGGCCGACAAATTCGCCTTCCATCGATTGCCACAGACCCGATTTCGCATCAATCAACCAATAACCCTTTCCAAGTTCCGGTCGCTCCCGGCCCGGCCCACCCAATACAAAGTTGACTTTCGCATTGCCATCGCTCAGAGACTCCATATTGTAAGTCAGCCGCGCACCTTCAAACGCACCCTTGGCCGGATACTCATACTGCCACCCACCCCCCACTTCCACCGGCTTATCTGGTGCTACAAACGCCCGCGCCACCGCAAACATCCACTGGTTCTGCTCATCATCATTTTTGCCCAGCTTCACCGTCGCAACCGCGCCCCGTTTCGTAAATACTAATTCCGATTTTGAACCCCGGTTGTCGCGAATATCCTGCCCCCCAACCCGCATCAACGCCCCCAAATTCATCGACTCAATCAAATAGCCATGATCATCCAAAACTGTGACTGTCTGCTTCAACGAAGCTTCAATCTCCATCGGATTCTCCGCATCATGACTGACCGCTCGCATCGTATAGGTCAACGATTCACCCATGCGTGGTGACCACCGCAATGCATAACTCTCTGCAGAAAATTCACCATGCCCCACAACTCCCGCGAAGAAAGCCAAGCTCAAAACCGTCATAATTATAGAATTAGACGAGTAAACATCTACTTCGGCTACTACCTTGGAAAAAGCAATGCGTAAAATCCTCATCACGCTCGCAAGTTTTGGAATCCTTGTATTATCTTTTGCCGCGATCAAACCGCCAATACCATCGTCCAATTTCAAGATTGACAACCTCTTCTTCGCCCAAGGCTCATACATCTTTGTTCATGCGCCTCTTCAAATAGCCGCCGGGTCAATTAGTAGCGCACAGGTCAGTTACGATAGCCGCTATATCGCTTACTTGAACGATCCGATCGCAAATCAATCAGCCTCCTTCGTTCCAGTCACCGACCTCTATGACGAAAACATTGATCCCGGCCCCCGAAGAAGCGCGTATATCTATGACCTTAAATCCGGTCAAACAACTCAAATTCTGAATATTGAGGGTCAAAACATCAAACCCACAAAGTTTCAATGGCTCCCCCAAAGTCCATATTTATACATTGAATACACACGCGATCAAAGAACGATAAATTGCGTAATCAATGCAAGCAACTCCTCAAAAACGTTCCTGCCGGATGTAACCGCAGAAAACGCATCCGAGTCTATCTGGTTTTTGTCCTCCACGAATGAAGTCGTTCGAGTTCAGGACACATCTACCGATGAACAAATTGTTTCCACCCTCACATTCATTAATTTACAATCCGGAAACCAACGAACTCTCACATTGGATGATCACGACTCTTACGACTTTTGGTCAGACGGCAAAAAGCTCTTTGTCGGAGGAGACAGATATGACTATGAGGATGATCCAGAAGATGATGTCGCTTTTGAAGTTGATTTAACCACCGGCACAATTGCACCCGGAAAATTAAGTTATGATTTCAGTCGGACCACTTATTCCGTGGAATTCGGAACAAACTACTGCACGATCACCGGAGAATATCTGGAGAATTCTGCCGAACCAAAATTCTCCGAATATGAAACCCTCCTCTCCACCGAAGGTCTTGCTGGAGAAGCAACTTATGACCGAAAGTTTGTTTTCTACGCCACCCGAGCGGGGCTCTTCCTTTCGAAACTGCAGCCATTTAGCGCAGATCAAATATTGCAAACCTTTGGGCCGGCACTGAAAGCCAAGGCATTGAGCACCGCAAAGCAAGTCGGTATAGGCAACGCAATTTATTGTGCGGACTATGATGATAAATTCCCTCTTGCCAACAACTTTGCCGATGCTATCTTGCCTTATATAAAAAATCAACACCTTATAACTGGATTTCAATACATGATGGACGGTGAACTTGCCACCGAAATTGAGGACATCTCGGACAAAGTTTTAGGCAAGATCGAGACTCCATTTGGAACGGCGTTCGTCTTCGCTGACACCAGCGTCAAGTGGCAAAACTGGGATGAGCCCAAAACCAATATTCAGTTCTGATTGATCATGAAAACTCTCCTCTCAATCCTCACAACCCTCACGATCGTCTCCACCTCGTTGGGCCAAATCGACCCCGAATACCTCGACTCCATCCCCGTCGAAAACGCATTCAAATTCAAAAAAGAGTATCGCTATGTCATGCCCGCCCGCCAAATGTTTTATGGCGGAGTCGCTGGAGTCCAAGCTCGGTCAGACAGCCGCATGCTTGCCTTCGTTGCCGACCCTCAAGCCAACCAAAAAATCCCCTTTTTCCCTGGTGTGCAAAATTTGAATTCTAATTCAAGTGATAACCCCGGCATTTACACACTTGATCTGACTTCCGGAACCTCAAAGTTGATCTACCCTCTCAATCAACCTGATACACAAATCAGTTCCTATTCATGGCTCGATTCAACTCCCTATCTCACCGTAACTTTATCTAATACAGAATCAAACACTGATACAGTTTATCTCGTCAATCCCACAAACAATTCCCGTCAAGCTATATACACTTCAACAACAGGAGAATTCGTTGGAGACCCCCTTTATGATAAAGCTACAAACACGGTAACCATTTTCAATGAAAGGAAAACAGAAAGCCAGATTTTCTCGCAAGCCGTTGTGATTAGCTTGTCAAACAATTCCAAAACAGTCTATTCAAACGTCGGTGCCAGACCATATTTCATGCAAAATGACAACGGAACCATTGTCGAAACAGAATGGTCGCAAACTAGCCCGAGACTAGAAGTAATTGGAGAATTCAATCCTGCAAATGGAACTACCACTCTAACCGAGCGACGCATTCTCTCCTCAGAACAAACCCCCTACTTCGTCAATCCAAATGGGCCATCGATTCGAATCACAGACTCAAATAGTCGCGAATCAAATCAGAAAATCGCTGTCAATTCGTATGCAACATTAACAGTCAAAGGAACCGAAGGTGGTTCAACAATTGACGGACAAATTGCCTGGTTCGTTGACCGCTCCGGACTCCACATTAACGCAATTCGGCCGCTCACCTCCGACCAATATCTTGAGCTTGTTGCTGATATAGTTCGACAAGAAACAGTATCTCGGGCAAAGCAAGTGGGCACGGGCATGATGATTTACTGTGCCGACTACGACGACCAATTCCCCCCACACAATGACTGGCAAACAAACATCCACCCTTATCTTAAAAATAGCAAAATCACCGAGGGATTCAACTATCTTCTCAATGGCGAAAACGCATCCGACATAGCCGACCCCGCCAATACTGTCCTCGGCACCATCGACACCCCCTTCGGACAAGCAATCGTCCGCGTCGACGGCTCCGTCATTTGGAAGGATCGTCCAAAAACGATACAATTTCAAACCCTATTGAAGAATGGTTCCTAATATTCTTTCCGACTCCGCATATCGCCGTAATTTTGGATGTGGGCTTTCTCGAAAATCAGTTGGATGAGTTGCTCGCTCAAGCATCCAAGAAACATCTTCCCATTCTTCGCGAAAAACACGTTCCATCTCCCGTAGAGCCTCAATTAAAACAGTCTCTCGAACCGAATTCTCCATCTCTGTTCGATACCCCAATGCTTCACGTACTTCTAGCATACGGTTCTCTTCGCCATGAATTCTCTCAATGTTCGAAAGCATATGCCAATCACTAGCGAACTTCCACCTCACCAGAGAAAGTTGGTCAAACTGCAGTCCACAATAAACTGATACGCGTTTGCCTGAACATCTATTCCGAACGGAGACTAGCGTTGTCATGTCTTTGCTAATACGGTAAAAGCAATACGGCGACCGCTGAAACTCTAATCGAATCAGTTCATCGTAGAGCAACTTCCGGATATTGAAGTTCACCGAATGAGTCTATCTTGTAGCGAGCTTAGAACCTGAGCCCGCAATAATCCGCCAAGCCCTTCAACTCAGCAACCAAATTCGAAAACTGATCCGAGTCCAATGCCTGCGACCCATCACTCAACGCCTCGTTCGGGTCAGGATGCATTTCAATCATCACTCCATCCGCCCCCACAACCATCGCCGCCTTCGCAAGTGGAGTGACCAGCGAAGCAACCCCGGTGCCATGGCTCGGATCAACCACCACCGGCAAGTGCGTCAAGCTCTTCAAAACCGGCACCGCATTCAGATCCATCGTATTGCGAACGTAGGTTTTATCCATCGCCAAAATCCCGCGCTCACAAAGAACAACGTTGTTATTCCCTTCATTCAAAATATATTCACTCGCCAAAACAAATTCGTCAATCGTCGCCGACGGCCCACGTTTCAAGAACACAGGCATCCCCGACCGACCCGCTTCAATCAAGAGCGGGAAATTCTGCATGCTCCTCGCCCCAATCTGCAACATATCCGTGTGCTGAGCAACAAGCTCAACTTTCTCGGCCGACATCACCTCAGTAATCGTCGCTAGCCCGGTTTCTTCAGAAACCTGCTTCATAATCCGCAACCCCTCTTCCTGCAAACCTTGGAACGAATAAGGCGAAGTTCGCGGCTTAAAAGCACCCCCGCGCAACATCGTCGCGCCCGATGCCTTAACCACATCCGCTGCCTTACGGAACTGGTCATAACTTTCAACCGAACACGGCCCCCCAATAACCACAAATGTCCCCGATCCAAACTCGATATTTTTAACTTTAACAATCGTCTTCTCGGGATGAAATTCCAAGCCCGAAAGCCGGAATGGGCTCGAAGTCTGCGTAATCTTACTAACAAAGTCAAGCCGACCAATAATCGACTCAAGATCAACGCGCTGATCCTGACTCAAGCTTGAAGGGATCCCTACGGCCCGTCGCGGCTCGCCCGGCAGAACAAGCGGCTCAATCCCTCTGTTGCGAATAATTTCGCATACCTGATCAATCTGAGCATCGCTCGCCCCAACTTTCATTAAAATCAACATGGCAAGCTCAAATATACCAATTCAACTCAACTGTCCCAGGCTAGACGACCAACCTCGCAACAATGCCAGGACAACCGATTTGTTTAAGTTTTCATTTCGGCACTCACACATTGCCGACAGAATGCAGAGCGGACAACCATCTGCACAACGGCACGATTCCACAAGCTGAAGCGCATTCTTAACCAGCTTTGCCCTCTCCCGATAACACTGCTCAACCAATCCCAATCCCCCGGGAGCAACATCATAAAGATAAACGGCCGGCTCCATCCTGTCCGGTGCCATCAAATACCAACTTGACCCCATATCTCGCCGATCACACCCCGCCACCAGTGGAGCAACTGCCGATAGCGCGTGTTCCAACGCATGAACACCTCCCGTCGCAGATTCCACCCCCAACTCAAACCCTTTAACACCTCCGTATGCCATACCAAACCGCAACGCAATCGTATCAATTGTGCGGCTCATCGGTTCAAGTTCTTCGTCCGAAAGCACAACATTTCCTTTCAAACTCATCTTCCGATATCCCGTTACCAATGTTGTAACGCTCACAGCTTCCAGAGAACTGCGCCGATCACCCTGATCGTCTTCCTCCAAAACCGCCCTCGACTCAATCAAACTCTGAACAACCGGCTGAGTGTAATAATCCCCATCAAACTTCGCCAAAAAAGCAACGCCCTTATCAAAATCAACCGCTTCAACAATGTAACTCTCCCCTCGATGCAAATGCACGGCACCCACATGTGCACCTTGCATCGCCCGCCACTTCTCCATTTCCCCGAGTGCCGTCCCCCCAACAAAAAGTTGCACACTTTCATTGTCCGCACTCCGAATGTTCACCTCCGCCGCCGGAGTTCGGTGAGCAGGAAAGAAAAGCATCCCCGCTGACTCTTGAATCTCTCCCGCCGTCAGCAAATCCTCCGCCACACCTCTTGCTCCAACTGCATCAATCTCCACCCAAGTCATCGGCCGTTCATAAATTGCACACTTCAACTGCCGCGAAGCAATAAAAGGATTCTTAAAGCTAGCCAGAGAAGGCTCTGGCTCTGCCGCTAGCAGATTAATCCGCCTCGCCAAATACTGCTCTAGCGGATCAGCATGGGCCAACATCATCGCCATACCCCCTCTTCCTCCCCTGCCCGCCCGACCTGCCTGTTGCCAAAAACTCGCCCGACTCCCCGGATACCCATTCAATATCACCAAATCTAAACCCCCAACATCGACACCTAGCTCCATGGCATTGGTTGTCGCAATCCCTCGCAATTCACCGGAAAAGAGCCTATTCTCTATATCTCTGCGTTCATTAGGCGTGTATCCCCCTCGGTAAGCATCAATCCATTCCGGATCACCTCCCAACTTACTGAGTTCATTCCGTCCCGCCCGCAACACTAACTCAACCCCATTCCGACTCCGACAAAACACCATCGTCTTAACCCCATGCGTGACCGACTCCGCCAGCAACTCCGCCACCTCACTATTGGGGCTCGGTGCCTCACCTGCCTCGTCATCAACCGCCTCAACCACCAATATCTGCTTTTCACCCTGCGGAGCTCCGTCCTGAGTGATCAGAGTTGCCGATCTCCCCGACAAATCTTCAAAATGCTGCGCCGCATTACTAATCGTCGCCGAGCAAGCAATAATTTGAGGTCGCGCCCCGTGCCAAGCACACAATCTCAAAAGCCGCCGAATCACCCACCCAAAGTGGCCCCCAAATGCGCCGCGATAAACGTGCGCCTCATCAATCACAATTAGTCGCAAGTTCTTTAAAAATCGCAACCAATTTTCATGCCCCGGTAGCATGCCGATGTGCAACATATCTGGATTTGTCAAAACGATATTCGCCTGCCGACGAATCGCCGACCGCCCCGACCGCTCCGTATCACCGTCGTAGGTCGCACACAAAACCGCATCTCCCGGAACGAGTTCGCCGAGTTTCCCCAACTGATCTTGGGCAAGCGCCTTTGTCGGAAACAAAAACAAACATCTCGCCGCCGGCTCATCCAAGCATGCCTTGAGCGCTGGCAAAACATAACAAAGTGACTTGCCACTCCCCGTCCCGGTAAGCACCATCAGATCCTCTCCCCGGGAGAATCCTTCTACTGCCTCCGACTGATGCGAATAAAGCTTCTTGATTCCCACCTGCCCCAACCACTCGCGAAGCATCACCGGAACTTCCTCCGGAATATCCGCATAAATGGCATCCCTCGCTGGAATTTGCACTCCATGAACCGGGCGCGAACTTAAAATCTCGCCGATTCTCCGTGGATCAAGCATCAGTCTAAAGAGTTAAGCACATCGCCCGCCCGATCACGATCTTTCATCGTCAATCGCGCCGCTCCAATACTTGCAAACGTCAAAATAACCATCGGCAACCCCATCAAAGTCATCGAGAAAATATCGCCCGATGGTGTAATGATCGCCGCCGCCGTAAACACCCCGACCGCCGCCTGCCGCCAATATCGTGTGATCGCCTCCGGAGTTATAATCCCAAGTTTCGTCAAGAAAAATACGATCAAAGGTAGTTGAAATCCAATTCCAAACGCCAACATCATTTTCGAGCAAAATAGTATCGTTTCGGATGGATTTAATAGCGTTGTTGTTCCCGAGAAATCCTCGCCCATCTGAGCAAACCATTTGAAAGTCACAGGCAAAATCATGTATCCCAAGAATCCTCCTAAAGCGAATAGTAAAACTGAGATAGGCACCACAACACGCAGTGGTTTCTGCTCATGAGGTTTTAGACCTGGCTTTATGAAACCCCATAATTGCAAGACGGTCAGTGGAATTGTTACAGCCGCACCTAATACCACGGACATTTTCAGTCGAAACATAAAAGCTTCAGATGGCGAATTCCATACTTGCTGATACTTGTAATCTTTGGGCAAATTCGAGACTACAATCCCCATTAGGTGCTCAAACACTGGAATAACTAAAAACCACCCTATGACCATACCAACGGCAATAACTGCCGCAATCCTGAACAACCGAACTCGGAGTTCTTCAAGGTGCTCCCCCAAAGTAAGACGAAGCTCATCGGACTGTTCCGATGAGCTTCCATCTTCTTGATCAAGGCGCCTTGCCATGACTTCTATTATCAGCTATTTTTGATGACCACTGTATGACCTTACTGTTCAAGAACGGTCGTACGGCGTGAAGTTTGTCTCAAGATAACCTTGGTCGCAGCAAATCCACCAGCTGAACCAGTCCCGCGACCATCACCTTGTGCACCAAACCCTTGCCCCCCTGCACCCGGAGGGGGCCCTGCAAGTCCGCCACCATTCTCACCGCCGGCACGTTGTTGCAAGAGCGACGCAGGATCAAACTGTTCAAAGAAGTTGTTATTGAGAAAATCACCCGGAGTAATTCCAGATCTTCGGATCATCTTTCCACCAGCTGGCCCAGCTCCACCACCGGATCCACCTGCAGCTCCAACACCAACCGGCCCGCGACCAGGATTGCCATTCCCACCAGATGTCCCACCGCCTTGGGCACCACCAACTTCAACCAAGACCTCAGAAGTAAATCTCATGTCCTCACGAATCATGATTCCACGATCAATCGCAAACCATTGAATTGCTTCAATCTTAAGTGACTGAGCCTGACCAGCAACACCTTCCAAACTCTTTATGTTCTTCAAGTCGCTTGCACCAAGTGAAAGCTCGGAACGAATCTTTGCACAAGGGAATCCTTGCTCCCATTCAACTGCTTCCAGTGTCGCGCTACCTGGAAGATTTTCGACCATTTTGTCAATTTCGTCCTTCTGTTCAAGATCAAGACTTCCTTGAGGAATGGCCGCTGCCCAACGATCTCCAACTGACTTAGGGCTACCTGGCAAAACTGCCGGCGGGAAAAGTGCAAACAAATCTGTTCGGGCATCGGTCGAGTCGCCTTCCCATGGGAAATAAACCGGAAGGGAAGTAAAAACTTCGCGACCCCGATCCGTAATGCGCATAAAAATGGGATGCATTTCATAGTCCATGAACTTCGTTGGTTCAGGATTCTGAGCAGTAACTAGGTAGGCATGATCCTTACCCTTATCTGGCAATGCCTGCATTCGAATCAACCCTTGGTTACCATAGTTGTTCGTATGCGCAACCAAATAGCGAACTTTCTGTTCGTTCAAAACAATCTCGGCCGCGCGTGAACCAAGTTGGGCCTGAGCCTGCGTTACAAATGCCACCGTCGAAGTTTGAGTTCGATTGTAAACATATTCTCGACCCGGATAGAACTTGTAGCGCAAGTCAAAACCATTCGGACGACTATTAACAATACTCGTCGAGTTATCAAGTGTAACGTTAACGCTCGATCTGTTCAAAACCTGCGGAGCACCTTGAGTGTAAAAATAAAGCACGGTCTCAATGGTCATCGGGCCATCGGCAATCTTGCGCTCTTTCGTATCAAGGTTGTAAACATAATCGTTCCCTTCAATATCCGGAACGACTGCTTCCAAAAACTTTCCGTTGACCAAAACCCCAATGTAGCCGCCTTCCGGAATGCTGTTCTTCGGAATGCGGACTTTCACCACCTCTCGAACCTTGGATCCATCTGCCGGACGTCGAATTGTGAACGTCCCTTGAGCAAATGCCCCTACGACAAAAAGTGTCGCCAAAGCTGTTGTTAGTAATCTCATCAAGAAATCTCCGGTGCTTTCGAACCCGAAAGTTTTCAGCACGTACTGGTTATCCTACGTAAAAGACGACATCACTGTCCCCCAACGTTACACCAAGATTCAAAGCTCCGGTTAAAAAGCTTCGTGGAAAATTCTACCCGGACCACACCAAAAAATCGATCACAATAGTAGGCGACCCATGTCCACTATTTCCCTCGACCTCGACTCCCTCAATCCGCAACAAAACGAAGCCGTCATGCACCCCGGCGGACCCCTCATGATCGTTGCCGGAGCTGGGTCAGGAAAAACCCGAGTCATTACCTACAGGATCGCCCGTCTCATGGAAGAAGGATGCCCCCCCTATCGCATTCTCGCCGTAACATTTACAAATAAAGCCGCAAAAGAAATGCGCGAGCGAATCGAACATATTGTCGGCCCTCAAGCCACCCAAATCTGGATGGGCACCTTCCACGCCCTTTGCGCCCGAATCCTCCGCTCCGACGGTACCGCCATCGGTATCGACCGCAATTTCGTCGTCTACGATGACTCCGAGCAACTCAGCCTCATCAAAGACCTCATCAAAAACAAAGGTTACGACGACAAAGCCATCCAACCCCGAGGTGTCCTCAGCGAAATCAGCCGCGCAAAAGAAAAAATGCTGACCCCCGAAAAATATGCCGATCGGGCAAGCTCATTTTTCGAAAGAACCGTAGCCGGAATCTACAAAGACTATCAAAAGCGACTCCAAAACGCAAACTCACTCGACTTCGATGACCTCCTTTTTAAAGCCGTAAAACTTCTCGAAGATTCACCGGAAACCCTCCAAAAGTACCAAGAAAAGTTCCTCCACGTCCTCGTCGACGAGTACCAAGATGTCAACTTCACCCAATATCGACTCGCCGATCTCCTTGCCGGAAAACATAAAAACTTGACCGTTGTCGGGGACGATGACCAATCTATCTATGCGTGGCGAGGCGCCGACGTCGGCCTGATGATGAGGTTCACCCTTGACCACCCGTCCGCCACTCTCATCACCCTCGACCAAAACTACCGATCAACCCAAAACATTCTCGCCGGTGCTTACAACGTCGTCAAACACAACCGGTCACGCAACGATAAAAAGCTCTGGACTGCTAACGATTCGGGCGAACTCATCCAAATCGGCGAATCCGGAACAGAACACGAAGAAGCCCGCCTCGCTGTCGATACAATCAATCACGAAATCCGTACCGGTCGCCGTAAATATGGTGATTTCGCCATCCTCTACCGCACTAACGCGCAGTCCCGCGTAGTGGAAGAAGCATTCCTTACCCATCAAATCCCCCACATCTTGGTCGGGGGTCAGCGATTCTATGACCGCAAGGAAATAAAGGACATGATCGCCTATCTTCGGGTCGCTTGGAACCCCGCCGACGAAGTCTCTTTCCGACGTACGATCAACACTCCAACTCGAGGAGTCGGCCCAACTGTTCTCCAAAAAGCCAACGCATTCGCCGACGCCCGTGGAATCTCCCTCTATCAAGCTGTTTCCGATCCTCAATTCGAACAGGAAATCCAAAAGAAACCGCTGTCCAGCATCCGCTCCTACTGCAAAGCGATCGAAGACGCTCGCGAGCTCATTCCCGCCGGAGCCGTCACCCCGATTCTTAAACTACTCATGCAACGCAGCGGCTATCTCGATGAACTCCGCGCCGAACGAACCGACGAAGCCCAAGCAAGACTAGAAAACCTCCAAGAACTCATTAACGTCACTGCCCAATTCGACGCCGACCCATCCCAAGACCACGACCTCGGACAATTTCTCGAAACCGTCGCCCTCGTCAGCGATATCGACACCATGAAAGACAACGGCGACGGCGTCAAACTCATGACCCTCCACTCGTCAAAGGGCCTCGAATTCCCCGTTGTATTTCTCATGGGTCTCGAAGAAGGCATCTTCCCCCACAGTCGCGCCCTCGGCAACGACACCGAGCTCGAAGAAGAACGCCGCCTCTGCTACGTCGGCATGACCCGCGCCCGCGAAAGTCTTTACATGACATACGCCCGCCGCCGATCCCAATATGGCCAGGCAAATTTCAACCCCAGATCCCGATTTATTGATGACCTCCCCCGCGAAATAATCGACCAAATGCCGGGAACAACGATGGACACATCGTTCACCCGCGTCAGCAATGCCCCCCGCCTCGAACCACTACGAACCGGCGGATATGCCATCACAGAAGAACCCCGCGCAGCCGCATCTTCCTGGAACCCCCCGTTCACCGTTGGTCAAAAAGTCACCCACCGTAAATTTGGAGTCGGAATCGTCGTCGCCTGCGCTCCTCTCAAAAACGATGCCGAAGTCACAGTTGCCTTCCCCGGCGCAACCGGCATCAAAAAAATGGTTCAATCACTCGCAAAGCTGGAGGCAATCTGAACCGCTCAATTCTCTTAATCCTTCCCATTCTCCTCCTCTCCGGATGCAATCGCGGACAAAACGTCATGCCTCTCGCCCCCGGCAACACTTGGACATACCAAGCCAAATCCGGGCTCAACACCCGTATCGTCACAATAAAAATTAACCAAAAAGCTCCTGTCGGTCGCATCGAAGGATTTGTCCTGTCCTCCGAAGTCGGCGATTCCACCCTTGCGTGGCAAGGCAACCAATTGATCTCTGGTCGTCTCGCCAACAGCGAATTCTTCCCACCCCTCCCCATCTACGCAAACATAAACGACGGTGATGTCATCAACTGGAATGGCACTATTCGCGCATCCGGATCCGCAAAGTCGGCAAAAGGACAACTCAAAGTCAAACACGTTGAAGAAGAAATCGACGGTAAAAAACTTAAACTGTCCGTCGGTCAGGTCACATTATTGATCGAAAACGAAACCCACGAGATCACGACCTGGTTTCAAATCGGTAAGGGAATTTTCCGGCAAGAGCACCGCATCAACGACACTCTTGCCACTCAACTAAAATACGTCTCTGGTCCTTAAAAAGCCATACCCTGATAGTCTCGCATCAGGCCAATCACTCGACCAATCACGCGAGCATTGTCTTCTGGTCGCACATCAATCGGTTCATAAGCCGGATTACTCGGCATCAGCTTGATAACCCCATCCCGCATATGCATCCGCTTCACGGTTGCTTCGTTTTCAACCAAAACTGCCACCAATTCACCATGCGATGCCGTGTCCTGGGGTTTGATCACAACCAAGTCGCGTGGATTGATCCCATCGCCCGTCATTGAATCACCCTTAACCCGCAAAACAAAAGCATTCGCAATATTGCGAACCATCTCGCTCGGCACCGGAATCATGTCTTCAATCGTATCATCCGCCAAAATCGGCGCACCTGCCGCAATCGAACCCAAAAGTGGCAACATGCTCACATTAATCGTGTTCTGATAAGCCGGATGAATCACTTTAATCGAACGAGGCGTGTTCGCCCGCTCAATGTAACCCTTCTTTTCCAAAGCATCCAAATGAACGGTCACCCCACGTAGCGAACCAATCTTGAACCGGGCTCCAATTTCACGAATCGAAGGCGGATATCCATTCTCCGCTTGGTAATCTGATACGAATCGCAAAATCTCTTCCTGACGTGCGGTTAATCCCTTTGCCATAACTCTCACCTGCAGACATAGTCTTCTGTCTGCCAGACATCTCCATTATTCACATTAAGTGTCTACATGTCAAGTGTGGTTCCGGGTCTCGGAAACTTTCGGGCGTCATAATAACGTTTCCTTCACTCAGGAGAACGCATTTTGTCAATTATCACGATTCGTAAAGCAATGGAAAAAAAAGGCTGTCAAGCAGTCTTGTTGGTATTAGGCGTCCTTTTGGCTGCCAGCATGATCTTTTCAGGTCAATATGGCAATCCCCAAGGGCAAACCCCGGAAACTCAAGTCGCATTTGAAGTGGGTTCTCAAAAAGTCACCCTCGAACAATTCAATGAACGAGTAAGGACTGTTTCCCAGTCGCAAGCCGCCAATATGGCCCCCGGCACCCCCCAAGCAGAACTTGCTGCTCACATGACCGCCGTTCAAGGATTCGTGAACGATTCCGCCATTGCCAGCCTGGCCAAAGAAAAAGGCGTCTCCATCACTGATGCAAATATCCGTACCGTCGGCGAAAACGTCGCCAGCCAGTATATGGAGCAAACCCGGGCCACTCTCATCATGCAAGGCATGATCAAACAAGACGCATCCAAAGAAGAGGCTGATAAAAAAATCGCCGAACTTACCGGTGGCAAAACTCCCGATCAACTCATCAAAGAACAATCGGATGAAATTGTCAAAAAATATGGCGACCCCAAAACGAAGACCGAAGTCGCAAATGCCCTTCTCCCATCCCTCGTCCAAGATTCATACAAAAACGCTGCACAATTCACCGAAGATGACCTGAAAGCCGCCTACAACGACTACAGCTTCAGCATCATCAAATTCGATGACCTCAGTAAGCCGCTTGAAGATCGGCAATCTGCCGCCATCGACGCCATCGAAAAAATTAAGGGGGGAGCCGACTTCGCCGCAGTTCAAGCCGAAGTCAACCCCAAAGCAAAGCCGGAAGATAAGAATGTCACCCTCTCGGGCGGTGCCCTCGATTCTAGCCCCGAGCTCATGCCCCTCAAAAACCTCAAACCCGGTGAACTGAGCGACATGATCCTCGCTGGTGGATCACCCACCATCTATCGATTCAATTCCGTCAAACCAAACCTACCTAAAGATTTTGAAGCAATAAAAGCAATGCTCCTCGAAAACGGCAAAGCAACCAAAGCGCGACAAATTTTCGAAGAAGACCTCAAGAAAAAAACCGATGGTTTGAAGCCCGTATTCAAAGACAAAGCCCTTGAAATTGGCTTCGCCGTCTACACCGCATACGGCAATCCGGAATTCCAAAAAGATCCAACCAAGCTCACTGCTTTCCTCAAAGAAAAGCAAGCTGAACTCCGAGATCCCCTGTTCGCATCCAACTTTTTCCCCAACATTGCCGCCGCCACCGAATTTCTGGTTCAAGAAACTCTCTATGCTCAAGCAAAAGAGGAAGAAAAAGTCGAAATGCTCGATGATCGAATCGAGTCTGCAAACGGAATGCTGGAATTCTTCGAAGACAACAGCTTCCGCATAACCTTTGCCAAGGAGCTACTCGACAAAGGCCGCAACGACGATGCCCTCCTTTTTGCCACCACAGCCGCCCAAGCAAACGGCGACTTCGAGCAAACTGGTCAGGCGATCTATGCTCAGATTTCAATGCTGATCACCGATGCTGAAGCCAAAAAAGCCTGGAGTAAAGAAGGCATCGATACCTTGAAGAAAGAACAAGATCGATGGCAAACCGAACACGCCACCTATCTGTCTGAACAAAAAGAGATCGAAGACGCTCAGAAGAAAGCTCAAGAAGAACTCGATAAAGAGCTCAACGAGCAAAAGAAAACTGAAGCCACCGGCTCAACCGGAACCGTTCCAAACTCCGGAACAGGCACAACCCCACCCGTCGGTGGAGCCACCATTCCTGGCACTGGAAACTAACAACCATGGAAAAGGGTCAGCTCTACGTCGTAGCCGGCCCCATCGGCAACCTCCAAGACATCTCGCAGCGAATGCGAGATGTTTTGGCATCTGCTGACCTTGTTCTTGCCGAAGACACAAGGGTCACCGGCAAACTTCTCGCCCACCTCGGCACCAAAATTCCCCAAGCCACCCTCAACGACTACACCAACGCCAAAAAGATCGCCGAATTCCGCGATGAAATCCTCGCCGGAAAGATCATCGCCATCCTCAGCGATGCTGGAACTCCCACAATTAGTGACCCTGGCACCCAACTCATCGATATCTGCCTCGATTCCGATATCACCGTCACGCCAATTCCCGGCCCCAGTGCCGTCAGCACTGCCCTCAGCGCCAGCGGATTCTTCGCCCAACGTTACGCCTTCCTCGGATTTCTTCCCCGCAAACCCGGCCCTGCCAAAAAAGTAATCGAACCCCTCGCCGACTCCTCGTTCACCCTTGTGCTGTTCGAAAGCCCCCATAGATTTCAAAAAACCCTCGCCCTTTGTGCCGAAATTCTTGGTTCTCGTCGATACGTCATCGCCCGAGAATTAACCAAAATGAACGAACAAATTTATCGTGGAACATTCCCCGAAATTCCAACCGAAAAGCAAGTTCCCCATAAAGGCGAATTCACATTAGTCATAGAGGGGTCAAGAAAGCCCCTAGAATTGGAATAATTAAGCTATAATGACCGGAGCCAAGGAGTACAACGTGATGAGATTCACGAAAAAACAACAACTATTTGCCCTGATGACCTGCCTCATGACCCTCATGAGCACCGTCTCGTTTGGTCAATTAATGACCGAAACGTACCGTCTTCAACCCGAAGATGTCATCACTATTCAAGTTTATCGAGTTCAAGAAATCAACGCTGTCGTACCAATCGGTCCTGACGGCAATATCTCTGCCCCCTTCCTTGGCACCATCAAGGCGGGCGGAAAAACGATCAAAGAACTCGAAGCTGATCTCACCGCTGGATATGTCAACAAACTCCAGCTTAACGATCCAATCGTATCCGTAACCATCCGCGAATACCGCCGACTCAAAGCATCCGTCAACGGATTTGTCGGTCGACCCGGCGTTTACGATATTCGACCCAACGATCGACTCATGGATCTTCTCAGCTCCGCTGGTGGCACAAGCACCGACGGGCGAGCCGACCTCAGCAAAGCCTATTTGGTCAAAAAATCAAGTGGCGAACGCATCCCCATCGATATCCGCGCCCTACTGGCTGGCGATGCGAGCCAAAACTATCTCATCGAAGATGGTGACCTGCTTCAAGTCCCCGAAGAAACCGACAGCCGCGTTGTCGTTGCTGGACGAGTTCGACAAGAGGGCCCAATTCCGTACCGCGAGCAAATGAAACTTTCCGAAGTCATCGCGACCGCCGGAAAGATCGAAAAACGATCAAAACTTTCTAAAGTCCAAGTCTTCCGACCGCTCCCCGGTCGCCCGAACGACTTCCTCGTTATCGAAGCCAACATGATTGAATTCGAAGGCGGAAAAGATCCAAGCCAAAACATCACCATGCAACCCGGCGATTTGGTCTACATCCCCGACTCTGGCAACATTGATTTTGAAACTATCAACTCAATCGCCAACGTGTTCTTCATCTTCGACCGAATCGGAATCAACCCATTCGGTAGCCTCGGCGGCAATTAGTCGTCACATAGAAAAAAGCGAGGCAATTTAATTCGAATTGCCTCGCTTTTTTATTAACCTTTACAGAATTTCGTAGTTAGAGGTCACTTCCGGTGCCGCCCTCAAAGTCGAGACCACGGTGCAATACTTTTCGTCGCTCAGTTGAACGGATCGCGCAACCGCAACCTCATCCAAATTTTCACCTTCAACAAAGTGCTTAATCGTAATCGACTGAAATGGTCGAGGGAACTCGCCCGGTGGATTTCGCACTCCACTCACCTCAATCCAATATTTCGTTACGACCTGTTTCTTCTTCTGCAAAATCGAAATCACGTCCATGGCCGAACAAGCCGCTGCCGATGCGAGCAATGCCTCTACTGGCGAAACCCCAAGGTCATTCCCTCCATGATCCGCATGAGCGTCCATCAGCAAAATTTTGCCGTTCGACCCCACTCCCTCAAACGCCATCCCGCCTTTCCATTCAACTTTCATCGTTCAATTTTCCTTACCATTACCAAGAAGCCGTCATTGCCCAAAACGATTCCCCAGTCCTAGTCAATCGGATCAATCAAAGGCTAATCATGCTTGGAAACATAGGCCAATTCACCACTCGCCGACGGCTCCAACCGATAGATATCCCACCCCTTCGCCGCCGTTGATTCTTCCAATTTATAAGCCAGAACCACTCGCTCACCATCTGTGCGAAGCTGAATCGCTCCATAAGTCGCCACCGCCCGACCCAAAAGCCGCTCCAGATTTTCGATCTGCTTTTTCAAAGCATCTCGTCCCGGATCATTGTTGGCCATATCCTTCAATACCCGCCGCTTATCCACCAGCTCTTCAATCCGTTTGTCCGAAGTGTCAAATTTCGGCTTGCCCGATCTAGAAAGCTCCGTGCAAAAAATCAGCGGTCTGCGTCCCCGCGAACTCTTGCCCACCAATCCCAAAGTGTCTGACCGCGGATGAGCATGCGGCTCATTATCCCCGCTCGAAATCACCGTCGCCGCCGCATTCACGCACCGCAAAAAAGTTTCCGAAACATCCGCCGAACCATGATGGCAAGACTTCGCCACATCAACTTCAAACACCGACCTCGCCGCACGAATCAGTTCCTCTTCACCCGCGGCCGTCCCTGCCGGACTCGCCAAACCCGTATGTTTCTCCAGCAAGATATTCTCACTCGCGATGTTCAAATCGCCCCCCAACATAATCCGGACATTCTTATAAACCAACTTCAAAACAACCGAGTGACCATTCTTCGTCTTCCCGTCATTCGATTCCAATCGCCTTAAACCAAAGCCGCCCCCAACCGGCTCTAAAACTGGCCCCAAAACTTCAATCCTTAACCCCGGCGTCTTCAGCCAATCAAAGCGCATCGCATCCGGCGAGTATTTCCCCCCTCCATCCGGTTTCAAAGCTAGCATCTCATGACTGCCGATTTTCCCTCGACCCTTAAACAGCATATTCGCATAGATTTTGCTTCCTCGCAATGCCGGATCACTAATCACCGCATCAAGGTCTGCCGTGTCCCAAGCTAATTCTGTTTGAAAAGTCCGACTCCCGACCTTGGTTGTGTCACCCAAATTCTTTGCTCCCTCGCGCTCCACCAATCCATTCGTATAAAGCCGCTTAAACGACAAATTTTGAATATCAAATAGCGACCGAAATCCTCCGTAATGATCCTGATCCGGGTGCGATATCACCGCCGCATCGAACTGACGAGGCGCCCGGAATCCCGCAAATCTCCACCCCAAAAAGCGCGCCATATTGTCACCTTCCCCTGCATCTATAACCATAAATTCCTCATCCGGCGTAACCAAGAAGCACCCATCACCCTGCCCGATATCAACAAAAACAACCTCCAAAATCTTGTCATCCTGCAAGTCACTCTCCCGCATCACTCACAACATCCACCCAATCACCAAACAGCAAATGTTTCACTTTCGTTAACTTCGTACCGTCCTTCTTAAAAACGTGGGCATCAGGAAATTTCACATACTTGTAACTCATGCCGATATCATATCAATTTCCCGCATGATCTGCTCACCCTCAAGATTAAGTTCATAATAAATCTCGGCGAGGGAGCGGATGGTTGCTGGTGTGGCCCCCGGTCTTCAAAACCGTGTGTGGCGCTTTTGGGCGCTGGGTGGGTTCGATTCCCACACGTTCCCGCCAAATTTCCCCTCGTCGCACCGTCCCTATTTCTGGCAAACCGGAAATTCCATGGACGATCAAATCTCCCGCTACCACGCCGCCCACTTCGACGGCACATCAACATCGTCCCTCAACCCCGGTGATCAAGTCCCCGAATCCGGCCTCACTTGGATCCACATCGAAGCTAATTCCGCTCCCCAAGATAACCCGGCCCTCACCGAAATCCTCGACTCATTCCCCCTCACCGCCAGCGACTTTTTCAACGACTATCTCCGCCTCGGTGTCGAATACCGACCCGAAGGGTTCGCCCTCCTCTGCACCATCCCCACCTGCACAGAGCAGCCCATCTACCGCCCCATCGTCTTCTTCGCCACCCAAAACTGCCTCCTTACAATCACGCAAGAACTCGTGCCCGAAATCACCGAAGAATTCCAAGCCTGGCAAAAAAATCCCAACGAAGTCGGCGGAAACATCGGACGCCTCCTCTATTCCCTCCTCGATATCTGCCTCGATTCATATTTCCCCCTCATCGATCTCGTCAACGACCAAATCGACGAACTTGAAGCCCAAATTTTTGAAAGTCCCCGCACAACTCCCACCGATGCGCTTCTCATCAAACGCAAACTCCTCACCATCCGCAAGCAAGTCAGCCCCGTCCGCGAAAACATTAACTCCATCATCCGCCACGGACAGCCTATCGTCAAATCTGAGCAACTGCCCGAATACCAAGACCTTTACAACCACAGCCTCCGCATCGCCGAAAACCTCGACCTCGGTCGCGACCTTCTCGCCGGTCTAATCGATATCCAGCTAAGCATCACCAGTAACCGCCTCAACGAAGTCATGCGCACCCTTACCGTCATCACCACGGTGCTCATGACCGCCGCCCTTATCGCCGGCATCTACGGCATGAATTTCAAACACATGCCCGAACTCAACTGGCAAATCGGATACCCCTTTGCAATTGGGCTCATGATTCTCAGCGGCTTCGGCATTGTCGCCTGGTTCCGCCACGCCGGAATCATTGCGTCAAAAGAAAAAGACTAAGCTCAAATCGGTCGCAAGAAATCAAAAAGTGCCAGCGGCACATTCCTTAAAACGAAAAACCCAATCCCCGCATACGCCGTCGCATAAGTCAACTTCCGAGTCCAAATCCCAATGGATTCGCCACTCTTTTTCCCTTCCGTTAACTTTGCCAACCCCAAGGCGAAAACCCAGGGCAATATCAAAAGGACATACCAAGCATTGTCCCGCAGTGCCAGCCCAATATCGCCCCGAATCAAAGCCCACGTCGCCCTCGTCGCTCCGCATCCCGGACAATACAAATGAGTCAGTTGATGAAAAGCGCATGGCAAACCAACCGTTGCCACAATCAAAAAATAGATCGCCACACCCACTCCAAAAACAACGCGATTATTTAAGAGATTTTTCATCAATTCACAACATCCCCGGCACGCTCAAGATCACGTTACACAGAAGCCCCACTAAACCTAATCCAATCGACCAGTTCGCCCATAAATCAGCCGATGCCGCTGCTGAATGCGCCATCGCATAATCCCCCCGGCGCGCATGCCCATCAACCTGCGCCGCATAAACAATCGAAACCACCCCAATGGGCAAACAACAACACAAGGTCACAATAATCGCTTTGATGAGGTGATTCTCAACCGGCGAATAAGCCTGTGCCCGGGGATAATTTCCGTACTGCGAGCTCTGTCCACTACCATACTGAGAGCCGTACTGAGAACCATACTGTGATCCATATTGAGAACCTTGAGTTGGCGGGTTCCCTTGAAGTGGCGGCGACACTTGATGCCGTGGTAGAAAGATTCCTGGAACCTGAGAGATAGGAAATTGTAGAGCCGTGCCAACTTGAATCGCTTGCATCGATGCATCAATTCTCCCTTCGCGCACCCACGCATTAATCTCATCGATTCGTGCCGGCCCATACCGATTCCCCGCCGTATCAACTATGAAATATTCCAATGTCTCCTCCTTAATTCAAAACAATTATCCCCTCAGTCACGTTGCAAATGTCCAACTTTTTATCGCTCCGCATCTCCTTCTTCCCAATCCAGTTTAAAGCGACCAAACTCATCCTCCGGCTCAACATGAACCATCACCTTACGCACGAAAGGTAATCGCGCCGTCACCGCATCATTCACCTGATGTGCCAAATCGTGCCCCTCTCGAACGCTCAATCCCCCCTCCACCAAAATATCCAAGTCAACAAAATAATCAAGCCCCAATTTCCGCACCCAGCACCGATGCGTCCCCTTAACCCCCTTCACCGAATAAGCAATCTCTCGAATCTCCGCCACAATTTTCTGATCCGGAACCGCATCCGTAAGCTCACTCAACGCCGGGCGAAGTAAGTGCCAAGCATTGAAAGCCAGAATTCCCGCCGCAAGCAAAGCCGCCCAGTCATCTGCCGCCTCAAAACCTGGCCCCCCAATCAAAGCAATCGAAATGCCAATAAACGCTGCAAACGATGTAATCGCGTCGCTCCGGTGATGCCAAGCATCTGCCTCCAACGCCATGCTCTTGGTCTTTTTGCCCCGATCACGAACAAACCTAAACAGAACTTCTTTCACAAAAATAACTCCCAATAAAACAATCAGAGTAAATGCCGCCGGCGTTTGGTGGGGATGCATGATCTCCCACACACTGGTAATCGCCACGACAATCGCCGCACCAAAAAGCATCAGCGCAATCACCGCCGCCGCCATCGGCTCTGCTCGACCCTTACCATAAGGGTGTTTCTGACTCGGTGCCTCGGCCGCAACCTTCAATCCGCCCAAAACAACCAACGAACTCAAAACATCAGAAGTCGATTCAATCGCGTCCGCAATCAGAGCCTGCGAATTCCCCAAAACTCCCGCTGCCCCTTTGACAACTGCAAGCGCTCCGTTGGTCAGCACCCCAACAACCACTGAATGACGAGCAAGACGAACCGCTTCGTCCCGCGTCATTTCTCTCATAGGCCAAGCTTATCCCATCTGTTTATCGCCATAAAGAGTTTGGATATAGCCAATCTGCCCCGTATGATAAACCGAGTTCCAATTGTGATAATTCATAACCGAAGCAACTGTCCACTTTTCTGGCCCCCAGAACGACATCTCTTCGCTCAATTTCTCATCCGGCATCGACCGAATTGACTCAACTAACCGCGCCAAATTTTCCCTCAGCAATGCAACCGCCTCTTCCAGCGAAAGTGCTGACTTGCTCTGTTCAAATTCTTCAATCATCTCCGGAGTAAAGTCCGGCATCTTGAATTCTGCGAGAACCGTTACCATCGCGCCACAAATCAACGCGCACTCCGCAACCTGGTCACGCGCTGAACGACCTTCATCCAGCGGCCGCCAATCCTCTTTCCCATCAGGCATCCGAGTCGCCTGATGAATCAAACCTTCCGTCGCCCGCATCGTCTCGTCTGCAATAAAGTCCTGAACTCTCATACAACCAGTAAATTAATGTCTACGTTAAAAAACAAGCCTTCTCAAAAAATTCGTTCGAGATTACGTATTCATAACTTAAATTCTGTAAAATCACTCCATGCGGAAACTTCTTCTATCAATCCTACTTTTAACAACTCATCTCGCCTTTGCCCAAAACAGCTTCACACCCGTATTTCTCGACTCCCGAACTGAAATCCGAGTCGCCCTTCCCACCCCCCGCGAATCCATCACCGCAAAAGATTTCATCCTCTGGATCAACAAAAACAAACTGACCCCCATTGACCTTCGCGTCACCGAATACGCCAAAAAACCGAACACCCCCGCCACGCCCGATAAAGTCGTGCTCCCCGGAACCATCGCCCCCGCTCTCGGTGGGAACGCATGGGATCCCAACGACGACACCACCCAAATGACCGCCACCGCCCCCGGAATCTACGAACTCCAAATCGTCCTCCCCGGTGGCAACTACGAGTTCAAACTTGCCCGAGGCGGATCATGGGCGCAAAACTGGGGCAAAGATTTCCGCCCCAACGGACAAGACATATCCTTCACGGTTCCTGCACCCGAACGCGCCATCCGATTCGTCGCAAACTTCAACACCAACACCCTCAAAAACTCACTCGAGCATCCCGACGAAGTCCCCGCTCCCACAAATCCTCGCCGCGCAAACCAAAACACCGACGGAAATCCTCAAAAAATCCAGTCCGTCGCCCTCACTTTGCCCCGTGCCCTCACCAATCAAGAGCTCCTCCAACCCATGATGCTCTCCAATGGTAGCTTCGAATACCAGCAAGTCATCCTGCGCGATGTCCTCAATGACCCTATCTTCCAATACACCAAAAACGACCTCGGCTACACTCTCACCAAATCAAAAACCAGCTTCAAAGTCTGGTCTCCTGTCTCAAAAACCGCCCAAGTCATCCTCACCCATCCCAGCCGCCCGACCCCTCTCATCGTCCCTCTCAAAAAAGGCAGTGCCGGAGTATGGTACGGAGCCACCAACAAAAATCTCACTGGCTGGACATACCAGTACGAATTCAACTCGTACGAAAAAATCCGCCGCGCCGCCGATATTTACGCCCCCGCCGCCACCCAAGATTCCATGAAAAGCGTGATCGTTGATCTCGCCACCACCAACCCGCCCGGTTGGCCAAAATCCCTCCCAAAAACAAATCACAAACCGACCGACTCAATCATTTACGAACTTCACGTCCGCGACTTCACCATCGACTCCAGCAGCGGAATCAAACCCGAATGGCGAGGCAAGTACCTCGGCTTCACCCAAACCGGAACTAAGTTCAACGGTCAACCTACTGGCATCGACTACCTCAAATGGCTCGGCGTAACCGACGTCCACATCCTCCCTTTCCAAAATTTCAATCCCGACCACAGTTCCAATTACAACTGGGGCTACGAAACCACCCTCTTCAATGTCCCCGAAGAACAATACAGCACCAAACCTGCCGATCCCATCACAACCATCCGCGAAACCAAAGCGATGATCGCCGCCCTCCACAAAGCAGGGCTCCGGATTATCCAAGATGTCGTTTATAACCACACCGTGCCCACCCACGGCGAACGGTCCGCATTCGATCAAACCGTTCCCTACTTCTACTTCCGAACCAACGACGCCGGTGAACTCCTAAACGAATCTGGAGTCGGCAACGCCCTCGCCGACGAACGACCAATGGTGCGAAAATTCGTTCGAGACTCTCTTGTCTTCTGGCTCAAAGAGTATCAACTCGACGGCTACCGCTTTGACCTCATAGGAATGTTCACCCCCGAGAG
>Ga0075012_10000290_pt1 | contig 54516 bp, 46 predicted proteins | sample All_14_2_FD_71474 | JGI IMG/M metagenome (GOLD analysis project Ga0075012, IMG submission 71474) | Freshwater microbial communities in response to fracking from Pennsylvania, USA - Allegheny Zone_MetaG_DW_15 | ecosystem: Environmental > Aquatic > Deep subsurface > Groundwater > Drilled... | reverse complement strand
TGTGGTCGGAGGGGGTGGTCAACCGGTTGGCGGGGAGGAGGACGGAGCCGCAGTCACGTGGGGGGTTCACGGGTTTCCAGCGTAGGGGTTCTGGACAGAATACAACCAGGTAAAACGGGATCCGTTGCGTGGGCTACCGGTAGGAGGGGATGGCAAAGGCTTCGGCCCGGTCCACCTTTTCGGTGGGTCCGAGGGGCGGGGTCAGCGGGACGGCCTTTGCGCCTTCCTCGAAGCAACCGATGTCCGCGTGGCTGTCCCTGGCGAAGCCGGTGAGATCGGTGGAGGGAGAAGCGTCCGGTTTGGCCCGGTCCACGGCCCGGCTTCCTGGTTTCAGCCGGAAATCCTTTTCGGCAAAATTGACAAAGAGATCGGTGAAAGCTTGTTGGCCGGTTTCCGCCGAATGCAGAAATAGGCTTCCCGGATAGCCCTCGTAACTGGTGAAGGATTTTCGCGGCTCGCGGCTCAACACCCAAAAGAGGATGTTGTTCGAAGCTTTCAGGGTGGGAATATCGCCGGCTTTCATGACGGTAATGCCGGTGAAGATGTTGTTTTCAACCGTGACGCCCGACAGGTCTTTCCCCTCGGCGGCATAGAGTTGGATATCCCCGTGGGGCAGGGTGTTGTGGCGGATCACGATGTTATCCCCGAGGCCGTCGAGCACCATATGCCGGGTGAGCGGATCGAAGATCAGGTTGTTCTCCAGAACGATATCGTGATAGCTGAGCCCTTTCTTTTTGTCGGGATAGAGGGTGACTGCCGCGGTTGATCCAAAGTTATGGATCACATTGTTGCGGGCGATCAGGTCGGAGCTGCGGATGGAAAGGCCCGAACCGTGGGACAGGTCACTCGGAATGACTTTGGTGAGGGAATCGACGCCATCGCCTCCGTCGGCCAGGCGGACCGGTTTTCCGAGGGCAAAGAGAATCTTGATGGTACTCTCGGGGGTCACCTCGATTTTGTCCTTGGATACCGTGTAAACTTCCCCCTTGGCCCCGGTTTCATCTTGGACGACCTTGCTTCCTTTTTTGAGGGAACCTTTCACCTCGCCATAGAGGAACAGGCGCACAATGCGGGGGCTTTGGTGGTGGATGTAGTTTCCTTCCAGGAGGACTTGGCTGCTGCCTTCGCCGATTTTGAGCGCGCTTGAAGCAATATCATGAATGTGGCAGTTCCGGATGGTCAGGTTTTTCCCGCCCACCGAGAGGGCCGCAGTGACATGGGAAACTTCACAGTTCTCGAACGTGAGGTCCTCCGCCCCGCCCCCGACACCATCCGGCCATTCCGTTCCGTCGTCCTCGGCAAAGATTTTGCATTTGGAAAAATGGACCTTGGCGACACTTCTCAAATAGACAGCCCAGGGGCGGTGGGGTGGCTTGGAGCGGACGGTGATGCCTTCGAAGCGCAGCCAGGCGTTTTTGTTGCCATAGAGCTGAATAAAATCGAAAACCGGCGGTTGGGAGGGATCTGCCGCCTCCAGTTTCAACCACTCGGTTCGCAGGGGGAGCGCGCGTTGGAATGGGGCGGCTGCCGTGTCATTCGGGGCCACACCTTCGATGTAGTTGCCGTATTCCCCCGGGGCGATTCGCACCACGTCGCCACTTCCCCCGCCCGGTTTCCCAGCAAGGGTGGTTTGCATCTGTTCCAGGGTTGTCCAAGGGTGGGACTGGCTGCCGTCAGGATCCGTGGCCGTGCTTTTCAGGTCGAGGTAATAAGTTTCCGCTCGAAGGGCCTGGGTCAGTAACAGAAACAGGATCAAAGGTAGCGTGGTTCTCATAAAGGGGGTTCTAATTTAATCATTCGATTGATGTCTGACGGATGCAAGTTGGATATTTCGGATTGGGGATGGATAAATCAGGCCGCGTCCAGATAACGGGGCGGGGTGTTGACAGCGTCCTGGATGGCCTCGCGCAGCGCATCGGGGAAGCGTTGTTCCAGGGCGAAAAAGAGTTCGCGGCTGATCCAGGCGTCGGTGGCGGCGTATTGGATCTGGGCGGGGGTGAGTTCGGCGGCGGCCCAGTTGGTGACCTGGGCCTGCTTGGAGATGCGGTAGCCCAGGAGCAGTCCCGCCAGGTTGCGCAGCCCGGTTTTGGCGATTTTCTGTTTCGCGGCCAGCCTTCCGAGATCGAGGATGCTGCGTTCGGCGAAGGGGAAGCGTTCCTTGAGTTTGACCAGGTCCTGGTCGAGGGCGATGCCGGTCTTGAGGATGTCCGGGCTGGAAAGGATGACGTTGATCAGCCCGACGGATTCGATGCGGGCGAGTTGGATGAGGTAGGCCGCGTCGGCGGTGGCCATCTGGATGACGGTGGGGAGGTAGGACTGGCCCTTGCGGAACGAGGGGCGGGTTTCGGTGTCGAAGCCGACCACCTTCTCGCGGCGCAGGTCGGGGATGTGCCGGACGAGGTCCTCATCCGAGCGGATGAGGTGGATGGGGCCTTCGTAGCGGAAGAGGGGCAGGGAAGCGAGTTCCTCCTTGGTGATGACGTTTTGGGGCTCGGGGTGGGTCATTTCTTCGTGCGTTCTCCTTCACAATCGGCAAGCTCGCGGCGATGTCCATCCTGAAAGCAACTGTTGTGATATTGTTACTCGGTTTATCCGGGGCCCGGGCGGGGGAATTGGTCGACCTGAAGGAGGTCATTCCCGGGATTCTGGTCGATTTGCGCTATGCCGGCCCGAAAAACATCACCGGAAAGCCGATTTACCGGGAAAACCGGGCCCGGTTGCGGTCCCAAGCGGCGGCGAAGCTGAAAATCGTCCAGGAAAAGCTCCGGCGGAGCGGCCTGCAACTGGTCGTCTGGGACGCCTACCGTCCCCCATGGGCGCAGGAGGAATTGTGGAAGGCCTTCCCGAATGCAAATTTTGTGGCCCCACCGAAGCAGGGATCCCGGCACAGCCGGGGGACCAGCGTGGACGTCAGCCTGGCCGACCTGGCCGGAAAGCCGGTGGCGGTGCCGACGGATCACGATGTGTTTTCGCCGCTGGCCGACCACAATTTCAGCGACCTGCCGAAAGCGGCGGCCGGGAATGCCGAGAAACTGCGCCGGGCCATGTTCGAGAGCGGGTGGAGCGGGGTGCCCTCCGAGTGGTGGCACTACGACCTGCGAAATTGGAAGGATTATCCTTTCATTGAGGAGAAGAAAAACTGACCTGCCGTTCCGGGACGGGTTTCCTCATTGCCCTGGGAACTGATTGGGATAGTGTGTGGGGGATGAATACACGCACGCACCTTTGGATTGCGCCGTGGGCCCTGGCCGCCCTCTTGGTGTCGTTTCCCGGGACGGGATCGGCCGATGAACCTGCGGCTGCACCGGCCCCTGCGGAAACTTCCAAGCCGGCGGTTGCAACCCTTCAGGGGGAGAGCGCTTATGTGGTCGATTTTCTGGACTACCGCCTGGAGATCCAGCTCAAGATCGAGAAAATCTGGGGGAATTACCTCGCCAAATTCGGGTCGCAACTCAAGCGCGGACGGGCGGTTTTTGCCTATCATGTCAATCCCGATGGAAAAATCACGCTGGTCGAACCTGCGGGCAAAACGGTGGACAAGGATCTGGCCGTGCTGGCGCACCGTTCCATCGTGGAAGCAAACAAGGTGATGGTGCCATTCCCCCCGAGCGTGAAGGCCAAACATCCCTCGGGCTACTTCAACCAGATCGCCTTCACAGTGAAGTGAGGGTTGCTGCCCGGTGGGTATGGGTGAAGCGCAACGCATCACCCTGGATCGGGGTGTATTCCCGCATCAGGCCCGATTGATCCTCAGTACTTCCATGCCACCGCCAGGCTGACGCGCGTGCGGTCGAACTCACGCGCGGGCGTGTTGGGGACATCGCTTTCCGCCCAACTGTATTCGTAGGCCGCCCGCAGGTTCCAAGGATGCTTCCAGATGGTTTTCCACTCCAGGCGGGGGGTGAAAATCCGGTCGCGCCGGTCGAAGGGGAAGAAATCGTCCTCATGTACCTTGAAGCCGGCGATGCAGGCGAGCCAGGGGCCTCCCAGCGATTCGGAGACGAGATCGTGCCGGTATTCTGCGTCCCACATGCCTTCCCGCATCATGCAAATGCCGGATGAGGAGGGGAAGAGGTACTGTTTGCCCGAGAGGGTGAGATTGTCCTGTGGTCCGAGACGGAAACCGACACTGCCGCGGTAATACACCTCGGTGCGCCCGGTCATTTCACCCGCGGGAAGTGTGCTGTAGAAATCGCGGAAATCGGGGCCGGCTTCTGCATCCACTTTCAGCCAGGGAAAGATATTGCCCTGCACGCCCCCGAGGACCCGGAGGTAGCGGTTGTCGTATTGGACCGGATTCCCGCGCAGGAGGGCCTGGTCCTCCTCGCCGACGCGGATGCCGGCGAAAACATCCCAGTCTTTCTGCACCGCCCGGCCGAAATCGAGCCCGAGGCTGAAGTCGGAGCGGTCGACAAAGTTCTGGCAGCTTTTGACGCTGGAATAATCGGTCATGAAATCATGCAGTTGGCCCCGGTAGACAGCCCGGGTCCACCATGGCCCCGGGCGCCAGGTGACCTGGGCGGTGTGTTCGAGCATGAAATTGCGGCGGCGGTTGCGGGCCTCCGGGGCTCCGGCTGCGGGGAGGCCGCCCGGGCCGTTCCAGATGGGCGATTCTGTGGCGCCGTCGGTATAGATCTGCTGCAAATCACCCTGCCAGGACCAGTCCCCGTTCTTTCCGGCAAATTCCAGGCGGGCGGTGTGTTTCTGGTGCGATTCCTCTTCGGCTTGGTGGTACTCGTTACCTTCCCATGTGTAGCTCGGGGTCCAAGTCCCGGCCTCACCGGCATCGGCTTTCACGCCCAGATGAACCAGGCCCTGGGAGATCCATGAAGTTCTGTTGCCCAAGGGGCCGAATTCGTAGGTGTACACATTGTCGTCGTAAGTCTCTTTGGCCGAGGCATCAACGATCAGCAGGAAAGGTTGGTGGATCTTGTCCGGGGCCGTGGGAACGGGGTCAGAGGCGGCCGCATAAGAGGCAATAAAAGGAGCAAACAGGGCAATGGGCAGTAGACGCACTGAAGAAATCTAGGAGAAACACTTATGATAATAAAGAAATATTATTAGTATAACTTATTCTAAAGACCTGATCAGTCCAAGTTGATGAAGGCAGGAAAATGATATCAAATTCGACTGATTAAGCATCAAAAGGCAAGCGCGACAGGAGTTCGCGTTCCACCTCTGCCTTAAGGTGGAGCGGGCTCTCCGAGCACGCGGGGCATCGTGTTCTCGACGTGCCCGGTCACGAGGGTTTGGTGTGATCTGCGGGATCCTGCTTGACCTCCGCAGCGTGGCAGATAGCAACGATGTCCATTGTCCAGAGGCTCTGGCATGAATCGACCTCGATGACTTCCCCTTCTCCCGCAGACCGCAAAGAGAGTTTGCTCCGTTTTCTGGGCCCCCAACTGCGCCCCGACTGGAAACTGCTGGTCCTGGCGGTGACCCTGAATGCCACCCACGGCGTGGCCATTACCTTCCAGAATCTGGCGCCCAAATATCTCATTGATAATATCGTGGCCCCGGTTCTGTCCGATGGGGAACGGGGGCTCAGGCTGGCCAAACTCATGGCTCTCTACCTGGTGGTTTCGCTGGTTTTCCGGATGGGCTTCTGGCACGTGAGCTTCCGGATGTTCACCGGGGTGAGGGAGAAAATCCTTCTCCGCCTGCGGGCGAGGTTTTACCGCCATATCAATTCCCTCTGTCTGCGCTTCCACGGCCGGCACAATTCCGGGGAATTGTTCAGCTACCTCTTCGGTTCGCCATTGGCCCAGATGCAGCAATTCATGCAACAGACGGCACTGAACGGGCCGGGGATGGTGGCGGTGCTGGTCTCGAGCCTTGCGGCACTCCTGATGTGGGATTTTGTCATGACGGCGGTGGTGGCGCTCTCGGTGTTCACCAGCGTCTGGCTCATGAACCAGGCCCGCCACAAGATCCACGGTTACCACAGCGAATTCCAGAGCACGGAGAGCCAGGTCAGTGGCCGGGTGGCCGACCTGATCCGCGGCACCCGCGAGATCAAACTCTACGCCGCCGAGGGGACGGTCGGCCGCGATTTCAAGGAACAGGCCACCACCATCAGCCGCAAAAGTGTCTGGCGCGACGTGAAATCGCACATCGAATGGATGAAGCAGGAGGGCGCGGGTTATGTGTTCTTTGTCCTGGTTTGCTCGGTCGGGGCGTGGCGCTGCCACAGCGGCCACATCACCCAGGGCGAACTGGTGGGTTATCTGCTTTCCTACGCCGGCCTCCAGAGTCCCCTGCAACAACTCTATCAAATCGTGACCCTCTACGGAAGCGCCGAGGCCTCGTTCGGCCGCATGAATGCCGTATTGCAAACGCCCAGTTCCACGCCGGAGCCCGCGGCTGGCACCGCCCTGGAGGTGCCGCGCTCGGGGGAACTGGTGTTCGACGACGTCCATTTCCGTTATGCGACCAAGGAAATCCTCAAGGGAATTTCCTTCCGCATTCCCTACGGGCAGAAGGTGGCCTTCGTTGGCCCCTCGGGAGCCGGGAAAACCACCATCTCCCAGTTGATGCTGCGGCTTTACGATCCCAGCGCGGGCCAAATCACGGTGGGCGGGGTCGAACTTTCCCGTTGCCGGGGTTCGGATGTGCGCAAGCGCTTCGGGGTGGTGCCGCAGGCCCCGTATTTTTTCCAGACCAGCCTGCGGGAGAACCTGCAACTGGTCCGCCCCGATGCCGATGAGGGCATGATCCGCCGGGCCTGCGAGATGGCGAACGCCTGGGAATTCATCCAGCAACTTCCCGAGGGATTGGATACCCGGATTGGCGAGGGGGGATCGAACCTGAGCGGGGGGCAGCGCCAGCGGCTCGCCATCGCCCGGGTGTTGCTGGTCGATCCGCCCTTCCTGATCTTCGACGAGGCCACCAGCGCGCTCGACACGGTGAGCGAGCGACTGATCCAGGAATCCCTGGAGAAAAACCTCAGCGGCAAGACCGCGGTGTTCATCGCCCACCGCCTGGCCACCATCCAGTCGTGCGACCGCATCCTCGTGCTGGACCAGGGCCGGCTGGTCCAAGATGGGACCTATGCCGGGTTGGCTGAACAGCCGGGCCTCTTCCGCAACATGGTCGAGGCCGACCGGTTTGCGGGGTAAGCCGGAACGAGGCGGTTAGGTCTTTCGTAGAGGAACACGGAACGTGTTTCTTGGTAGACCGGGCAGAGGGCACGAAACTTGTTCCAAGTTCCGCTACAAGCAGAGCACGATCTGCCGACCGTATGGTGATCCGCAGAGTAGCACAGGCTCCTCTCGTTTCTCATACTCGCCCTCGTGCTCGTTCTCTCGATCCCAGAGAGCACGAGAATGAGAGCGAGTATGAGAATGAACGGCTGATCAAAGAGAATAGGCTCTAAGGAGCGGGGGATCCCACTTCATACGCTCCCGCATCCGGCAGATCCGGGGCGGCACTTCCCCGGGGGAAGCCCTTGATATCATCGGAGGGCAAGGGCACTGAATTGGGTTTTCCAATATTTTGTGCGGGTGACCCGGCCTTGATTCTCAAATCGCCGGCGCTCGAATCGATGAAGCCGATGGTTTCGTTGAGTTGATCAAGCGTGAGGCGTGTCGTGGAGCGCGAGGGCAGGATGACATCGTGGGCGCCCGGTTGAACCCCGGCCTCTGGAGGTTGTATCCAAAGATTATGATCGGAGGTGGCGATTCCGACCCCCTTCGTATTGGATACGCCGCCCCCGGAAATGATGTTGTTGTAAAAGTAGATCCCCTCAAACCCCGTTCCAAACATATCGACGAACCGCACCCCGGATGCCCCGAAAATCGTATTGTGGAGGAATTTGACGTTCTTTCCCCCGGCGACATTGATGAGGTAGCCCGATGCCGCGTTGTAGTGCGTTGAATAAAAAAGATTGTTTTGGAAAGTCACATCGGTGGGCGGACGGGTAATCTCCTGGATGGGGGATTTTTGGGCGCTCCGCCCTCCTTTGGGGATGTTTTGGATTTTCAGCGCGCCTCCTCCGGGAGTGCTCTTCGACACGTTATTCGTCACATCGACCCGGTTTTTTTCGAAAAGGGTATTCGTCGTCTGGGCCATGATCGAGATGCAGTCGGTATGACAGCAATCACCGGTGGCGGGCGTTACCCCATCCTTGAGCAGGGATTTGAACTGGATGTCCGGATTGGAAGCCAGCTTCCATCCATGGGGGCTGAAATAGGCCGGCGGGCTGTTCTTGTCGCTGGCGAACACGTAAAAACGCGCCCATCCATTGGCATCGATCGGTTTGGAATAGAAAAAGATGCCCTTGCTCCCTGTCACCTCCTGGATCACGGACTCCCACTGGCGGCCCTCAAACGCGGCCGGGTTGCGGCCTTTGGCATCGTAGGCATATCCGGTGTTTATCAATGTGGCGGTAAAAATATTTTGATCGTGAATGTGGTTTCCCCGGATGAGCGAATCGCTTCCCGATCGGCCTCCGCCGAACTGGATGCCGTCCTCGGCCACGTTGCTGATGTCATTGTCCAGAATTTTCCAATGGCGGGACTGCTTGTCAGGATAGGCTTCATTTTCGCCAACGGTGATCCCGCAGCCGCCGTTTTTGATCCGGCAATTCCGGATGGTGACATGGGAGGCATTGCCGGGAGTGCCCGAGCTGATAATGCCGCCGGAGTCGGGCGTGTAGGGGGAGAAACTCACGGCCGGATCGAGCGCTTTTGCCGGAATGCGGGCGATGGCGCCCACCATATCGCAGTTTGTGAAGGTGATGTGCCACGCCCCTGCCAGGTAAACAGCCGAGTTTTCCAGTGATTCGGGGGACTCCACCTCTCCGCGGTCGAAGCGGAAACCCTCGAACGAGAGATGGGTGTCCATCCGGACGCCATCAAAGGCCAGCCGGATCATGTGCGGTTGGCTTTTCCCATTCCATGCTTTGTAGGAAATGGGCTTTTCGGCTGTTCCCGTCTGATAGGGAACCTCTCCCGCCGGACCAGTCGCGGTGGCCATTTTGACGATACCCAGGCTGCCCGCGCAAAAAACCGTGTCGCCGGGTTGGACCGCAGACTGGGCGCGTTGGAAGGTTTTCCAGGGCGATTGCCCGGAACCGGGCGCGCTATCCGAACCGCTGTCGCCATCCAGGTAGTAGTGTTTCCCCTGGGTGGCTGCCGGCCCGGCGGCTTGGGTCGTGGGCAAGGGGGTGAACAAACAGGCGAGCAAAACACAGACAGAAACGATGGAACGGGAATGGAAGTGGGAAAGCAGGATCATGATTTTCGACTGGGGGTGGGGGCAGTATGGGTTGGTTCGTGCCGGGTTCCGGATGAGGGCTTCGCGCTCCCGGAAACCGCCGTTGTGCTTGGGTAGGGAAATGACCCTGCGACCGGGGAGGTATTTTACAACAGCATTTTGACTTTAATCGTTAAGTGGATGGGGTCCACCCGCAGGAGAGCATTATCTGTTTCATATAAACACAGCTTCCTCTCGTTTCTCATACCCGTACTCCCGATCCCTGAGAGCACGAGAATGAGTACGAGTGGCAGTTGAACAGCATACGCTCATACCCGTGGCGGTAGGGTGCGTCCCTCAACCCAGGCAGAGTTGAGGGACACCTTTTTGGGGAACGGAGGCACTCCGGTTTCATTCCGGTGGATCTGGGCAACCACGATGTCCACCGCTCCGGAACCGATGTGTTTGGCCTGGTCGAAGACCTGGGTCCATCCCGGTACGGAGTCAAAAATGATCGCACCAGCTTCTTCCGGAATGCGGACCAGTTTGTGAACTGTTTCACGGAGCATCCAGGGCAGACCGACCAGTACATCTGGCTGATATCGGCGGAACCACCGTAGAAATACCCGGGTACTTTTCTCCATATGGTCGTCCGGAACTTTTGGGAAAATCAGAGGCGGGATACGGGTGACGTCCGAATGCAGGGCCTGTTGGGCCATGAAAGCGCCAAGCATAGCGAAATGGGTTCTTTCCTGGTGCATTAGAGTGTGGATGAACCCGGGACGCCGATAACCCCTCTGGAGCAATTTCGACCATGCGAGGCGGACTGCCTGTCCGTAATCGGAGCCGATGCGGTGGATGTCCGGTTTGTGCAGGGAATACCCCAAGGCACAGGACGCCAAGCCATCGAGTGGAAGCGTGGTGGTCCCACCCTTGCGGAAAACCGGGGCCAAAACAACCCCACGGATGCCCCGGGTGTGCAGGATACGGTGCAGTCGCTGGCCTCCGGCGATTCCCGGCTCTAGACAAAAATCCTCCAATACATATCCAAGTGAGTGCGCACGGTCACGAGCCCCTTGGAGGAGATTCTTGAAATAGATGACCCGCTCGAAATACGCACCCAACTCGGATTCACGCACGAAGGCCAGTACGGGATTTTCGGATGCCGGACGCCGCAAATGGATCCGTGCCATGAGGGTGGAGACCAGGGCATTGGGCCGGTAGTTCATTTGCCGGGCTATTTTCTTGATGCGGGCCCGGGTTTTCACCGGAATGCTGGGATGATCACGCAGGGACAGGGAAACGGTCACCACGGAAACGCCCGCTTCGGCGGCCACCATCCTCATGGTGACCGGACGGACCGGGCCCGGGTTCGTTGGCTTTTTGTTCACTTAACGATTAAAGTATTACAACCGTTGCAACAATCGAGATGAAAATGTATTTTGCCCGAAATAGTCCACCTCTAAAGGTCATAGGCCGTGCAAATCTCCAGCAGTATCCCCAACCCAACCAATCCCATGAAACATTTCAATACTTCCTCCAAATTCCATAGCCATCTTACCGCCATTGCCCTCGTTGCCGCGGCCGCTTGGTTCTCTTCCCAGTCCGCTTTCGCTGCGAGCAATACGTGGGACGGTGGAGCTGCCCCCGACGGCTCCTGGGCGACGGCAGTCAATTGGGCGGGTAACACGATCGTCCCTGGAGCTACGAGTGGCACGACAAACGGCGACCTCGCAACCTTTAATAACAACGTGAACACCTCAATCACGATCGATTCCGGTCGCAATCTCGGGGGCATCAGATTCGATCTCGCAGCGGCTGGCGCTTTCACATTTACCGGCGCTACGCTGGGGCTTAACTCAAGCGGGAACTCCATCACGATCAATTCCGCCGTTACGAACACGCAGACGTTCAATAACGATCTTCTGGGCCCGGCCGGCACTACCTCCACATTTAACTACGCCTTTACGAACAACAGCGCGACCGTCGGCGCCAATCTCATCATTAACGGAGCTGTGACAGGCCGGATGACGGTTGCGGGGAATACATTCGCTTTGAATGGCACGAACAACGGCGAGGTCAATGGAATCATCAGCAACGGAACCGCGGGCGGTTTCGTGTCGGTGTTGAAGAACGGCACGGGCACGTGGACGCTATCCGGCGCCAACAGCTACACCGGTTCCACGACAGTCAATGACGGCACGTTGAAAATTGGCGCGAACAATGCAATCCCGACGGCTAGTGCGGTAACAATCAATGAAAATATCGCAAATAGCACGGCTACCCTGGACCTCAACGGTTTCAATCAGACCCTCACGGGCGTGACTTTTGGGAGCCCCTCCGCGTCCTTCCCCGGCACCTCCACCAGCACGAGCAGAATTACCGGCGTCGGCAGCACTCTGACGCTCAACAGCGTAAACTATTCTACAAATGTTAATAACCATCAGCTTGGCGCGACGATCTCGGTGACGACGCTTGATCTTAATGGTGGAGTGCGGACCTTCTCGGTTGCTGACAGCACCAATGCCGTCACTGAGCTGACCGTTTCCTCCACCATCCAGAATGGCGGTCTCACGAAGACCGGGGCTGGAGTTCTGGCGCTCACCGGTTCGAACACCTACGCCAGCGCAACAAGTGTCTCGGCCGGCACGTTGCTTATTAATGGCACACATGCCATCACCTCGGGGGCGGCCTCAGCCACAGCCTACAATATTACAGGAACCGGCACTTTGGGCGGCACGGGTCTGATTGATCTATCGGCCGTCAACTCCGGAGTGACTATTGCCACTGGAGCCAAGCTGGTGCCGGGAGCATCCGTGGAAAGCCTGACTTTCAGTTTGGGAACCGGGGTTTTGAATACCTCTGGCGCGGTGGGCGGAGCCAATACGGGAGCGTTTGTCTTCGAACTTGGTTCCAATGCAACGCCAGGAGCTACCTACGACCAAGTTGTCTTGACTACCGGTGTTCTGAACATAGGAACGCTTTCCCTTGAGGACGCCGACTTTAACTTCACTGAACTTGCGGGCTTTGGGAGTGGCGTTTACACCCTCTTTGATACCAACAACCCAATCAGTGGATCGTTCGGGGCCGACGTAACCGTTGCGTTCAGTGGCGGCAGGACCGGCACACTCAGCTTTGCGAACGGAACGAATGATATAATTCTCACCGTCATTCCCGAGCCGTCCACTTGGGCTTTGTTGGCAGCGGGCTTGGGTATCCTTCTGTTGCTGTGCCGGTGGGAAAAGCGCGTTTGAGCCCCAGGGCTGGGAACCGGGGACCGGCCTACTTTTGAAGCTCCAATCCTTTCGGATCCTTTTGCTTCACCCAGGCCAGCACTTCAGTCGGCAGATTCTTGAGTTTGTTGTCGCCAATGGTCACGCTCTTGATTTTGGGGAGCTTCGTGATTTCGACGGGCAGGGTCTCGAGGTCGTTCTGGGCCAACTGCAGGTCCTCGAGGTTGCTGCAAAGACCGATCTCCGGGGCGATTTTTTTCAGCAGGGGATAGGACTGCTTGCGGTCGCCGAACAGCCACAACATGCGGAGGGCATCCAGTTTCCCGATTTCTGCCGTCAACTCGGTGATCCCGCATTCCTGCAAATAAAGCCCGACGATGCGGCCCCCCTCAATGACGGAAACTCCCTCGACGGTTTTCTGGGCGAGCCCGTTGGCGTCCAGGATTGCCCGCACCGCTTTGGCGTCGGGATGGCCGGCGGGAAGGGCCTCCGATTTCGCCGCTGCCGATGCGTCCTGGATTTTCGGAAGCGGCGAGGCGTTGTCCGGGGCCTGCGATCGGAATGCGTCGCGCAGGACAAGCAGGAAGCCCTTGGCCAGCATGGCCTCGCCGGCGGGCAGGTTGGGATGCACATCGGCCGGGTCCGCACTGTATTCGGGGCAGTAGACATGCCCGGCCCGGAAATCATCGCTGAGGATCTTGCCCATGTCGAAGAGCGGGACTTTACCCATGTAGCGCTCCCGGACTTTTTCGCTGAACTGGTGGCCGAGTTCGTTCTCCTTGGCTTTCGACGGACCGCAGAATCCGGAGGTGGAAAAAATGAATTTCACCCCGGGAAAATCGGCCCGGAGAGCATCCATCTTGGCGGCGTAGTGATCGAAGAGTTCGGGCTGGGTCATGTTGTCGAAGTAGAGGAAGGCCACATCCACCTTTTTGCCGAAGACATGGGGTTCGTTGCGGAGCACCGCGTCCATCTCGTCGATGCGCTTGGAGAATGGATAGTGTGTCGCCATCTGGTGAACCAGGCTGACCTTGGTGAAAATGTCGGCGGGGATGACTCCCAGGTCCCCGCCAGCCTTGAAAACATCGAACCGCTGGAACGAGGAGAGGAGGGTGTATTTGGGATCCTCCTTGGCGAGTGCGGTCAGGCCCTTGAAGGTATTGAGTCCGAAGGAGCGGCTGACGAAGAGGATTTTTTTGCTCCGCAGCAGGTCCATGTCTTCGGCGGTGATGGTGGAGAAGCGTTCCTTGATCGCTTTGGAATCCACATAGAGGGGGATTTCCGCGGTGCCCTCCGCGGAGCTCCGGCAGGCCGGGCCGGCGAGCAGGGCGAGGGTCAAAAAGACAAGGCGGGCCGGGGAAATGGGAAGGCGGTTCGACATGGGATTAGACGTATCCCGCTTTGACTTGGCGCACAATGCTATTACGGGAGGTTCATTTTCGCCAGGTCTGGACGGCCCCGATGGTGAAGCAGATGAGGGCGGGCCAGAAGGTCACGAAGAAGAGGAGTCCGGGTCCGATGGGATTGGGGTTGGGATCGGGCCAGAGCCCGATGGCCGCGAGCAGGATGATGGCCCAGAGCGGGGTCCAGCCCAGCAGGACCAATCCGAGTCCGATCCTTGTCCAGAGATTGCCGAAGAATGACTTTTTCATCCTGGGAATAGTATATCCATTTTTCCCAGCGAATGACAGCCAAGATCCGGTAGGGGCCGAGGGAAGATCTCCCCCTTTGGGATTTGGTCCGCCTGGGGCGGATGGGATTTGCCCGCCCGGGCGGGTGGTTTGTTATGACCTGTAGGTGCCGAACTCGTGCGCAGCCTCGTACATGGCCACCACATTTTCGGTGGGCGAATTGTCCTGCAGGCAGTGGGTGGGGGACATGCAGTAGCCACCGCCGGGCATCATGATTTCCAGGGTCTCCCGCATGTTGCGGCGGACATCTTCGACGCTGCCACAGGCCACCGGCCCGGCCGTCGAGATGCAACCATGAAAGGTCAGGCGATCGCCCCAATGGGATTTCAAGTAAGCGGGGGACATATTGGCCGCTTCCGGCTGCAGGGTATCCACAATGGTGATGCCCATGCCGGCCAACTCGTCGAAAACCCAGCTGCTCGACCCGCAGGAATGCATCATGACCGGGATGTTCCAGGCCTTGGCCAGTTCGACAAACTTCCGGTGGCGGGGGGCGAGGAACCGCCGGTAGGTATCCATGCTGACGATCGGACCGCGCTGGGTTCCCAGGTCTTCGCCGATCCAGAGAAAGTCGATCCTTCCCCGGGCGGCATTGAGAATCCGTTCCAGCCAGCCCAGTTGGACGGCCATCCGGCGGTCGACGAAGCGTTGCAGGGGGGAGTCCGGGTCGATGATGTCCATCATGGCCTGCTCGACTCCCATGAGCATTCCCGAGGAATTCATGATGTCGGCAATGCCGGGATGCCCGATGTGGAGCGCGCGGTCATGATAACGGCGACAGGTTTCCCCGATGCTGGAATAATCATAGTCGTCCGGCGAAGGCATGGGCCAGTGGTCGAAGGTTTCTTCCGGCGCATCTTTCAGGGGATAGTCGCAAAAATCCCAATACCCGCCCGATTCATGGCCAATCCATCTGGTCCGCAATCCCCATTCCGGGTCCACTCGCCGGTCGGGTATTTCCGGGTGCAGGCGGGGCCCCGTGTATTCCGGTGCGACTCCGCGGAAATCCGTACCCAACCGGCGGAGCAACCCCTCGTCATCCGCGGGGTCCAGGCCGAAATGCTCCTTCATCCGGGCACGCAGACCCGGGTTGTCCAGATACTGGATGGGTACCCGGTCGGGCTCCACATGGTGGAAGGTTTTCAGGACACGTTCACGCGAGGTCATGGATTTCATTTAATTGGGAAGTTCCCGCGGTCAGCAGATGCGGCGTGCGGGCTGCAGGTAGTCCGCATTCCAGGGAATGAGTTGGAGCGGAAGTTTGCGCCAGTAATATTTCAGGTCGTCGCGTTCCCACCCGGAATAGATTTCCTCCCACGAAAGCTCGCCATGCGGCATCAGGGATTTTTCTTCCACCGGTTCATCCACGGATTGGTAGCGGACATCGAGCGAGAGCCGGATGAGTTCCTTGTCGCGGCAGGGGAGGGCCTTGTGGATGGTGTAGCTGGGGAAAGTGATGATGTCCCCCGCCCCATAGTCGCCCTGCGCCCATTGCGTTTCCCCTGGGCACAGGGGTACGGCAATGCCCCCCGCCCCTTTGGCCGGCTGGATGGGCAGGTACCCCTGCCGGTGCGAGCCCTTGAGCATGGACAACCCGCCCAGCGTGCGGGGGCAATCGCCGAGGGGAAACCAGCACGTCCATGTGGCCGGCGTGCCCTGGATGAGGGGGAAATCCTGGTGCGGGGGCGTGGGGGAAACCGCCCTGTGTCCGGTGATCATCCGGGCGATGTGCCGGGGATGGACCAACACTTCGGAGGAGAACAGTTCCTTGAAGAAGCCGAGTAATTTCGGGTGGTGGGGGAGCCGGCGGAACAGCTCCAGTTTTTGCACATCGTGGTAGGCCCGGGTGCTGACGCCGATATCCGTCCGCATTTCCTCCCCGGGCACCCGGTTGAGGGCGGTGAGATTGATCCGTCCGCCCAGCGGATCCTGGCCCGGCTGCCGCCATCCGTGTCGCTCGACCACACCGAGCATCTTCTCCCGCAGCGCCAGCACATCCGCGCGGGGAAGAAAGTGTTTGAAATACAGGAAGCCGTCCTCCCGGGCCCGGTTGCGCAGGGCCGCCGGATCGCCCAGCAAGGGGGTGGAATCGACAAAGAGGATTCCCTCTCCGGAGGAATTTTCCGTCGGATTTGACATTCAACCATGGGAGCACAACTTGGGATAACCCGACATGGCGAAACAGCCCAAACATGGATAAAACGGTCAAAAGAAAATCCCCGCGGAATCCGCGGGGCAAGCCGGTGGTTGTTTTGGCCAATTGGTTCCAATTCGGGTCTTCCGAGATCGCGGTCAGACCCTGCGTGGAAAGCCGCATGTTTCTTTGGTGTGTTTCCGGGAAGGGGAAGATCCGGGCCAATGGAACAGGGTCGGATTTCCAGCCAGATGACTGGGTCCTGCTGCCCTGGCGGCATGAAATCATTTATGAGGCCTGTGGGCAGGCGCCCTTTTTTGTGGGGGGGATCCATATCATTCCGTGTCACTCGGAACGGGGTCCCGTGGTATTCGATGTGGCCCACAACCGGACGCATGCGCTTGCCGGGCACCCCGGGCGCCGTGACGCGTTTTGGCCGGGCATGGATAAAACGGTCCATGGCCGTTTCAGCGCGGCGGATGACCGCCTGGCATTGCTCGCCGCCTACATCGTCGGGCGCTACGTGCAGGTCCCGCCCGCGAGGGGATTGATGACCCAATTGGCCGCCCTGCTGGTGGATGAAATTTCCGTCTCGGTGCATTCGCGGCCGCAGCCATCAAGACCGATTCCGGGGAGTCTCCGGCAGATGCAGGATTTTGTGCGCACCCATCTCGACCGGGAATTGAGCGTGGAGGATCTGGCCCGCGTGGCGCGCTGCAGTCCTTCCGGCGTCCACAGGCAATTCCTGGCCGCTGAATCGGTGTCCCCCGGGAAGTGGATCGCGCGGGCGCGGGCCCAGCGTGCGGCTTTCCTGCTGCGCACAACCAGTCTTCCGGTGCGGGAGGTGGGTGAGCAAGTGGGAATGAGCGACCCGTTCCATTTTTCCCGTTTCTTCAAAAGAACCATGGGGCTCTCCCCCCGTCTCTACCGACAAGACGGGAATTATTTGTAGACTTGGAGCAATAACGGTTGATCGGGAAATGGTCTGCTGCATGGGGTGGTCAAAGGCAAGCGCGCCCGGAGGTCGCGCTTCACCTGTCGAGCGGTTTATTCAATGGGCCGTATCAAATTGTAGGGGAACCGCTCCTCGGTTCCCATTCTACCCGGAAAAGTCCGCCTGATGCAGAGGAATGGATGGGGCGGAAAGGTTCCCTCATGGATTCCCTTTGGGATTTGTTTGTTGGGATTTACCCGCCAGGCGGGTCGGGATTTTCCGCAGCCCGGGCTGCGGAATCAGCTCCACCTGATGCGGTGCGATACCGCCCCGGTCTGCCAGGGGGCGAGCGGCGGCAGTTCGGGAGGCAGGGGCGGCGGTGAGAGTTCCATCCAGCGTCCCGCCTGTTCGCGGATTAGCAACCACCGCGGAATATCCCACGCGGGCGCGGCCAGGATTTGGCGGAGCAGGCTTCGCCATTCGATCAACAACCGGTCGATGTCGCCCACCCCGGCATGTTCGCCCGCAAGCTGGGACTTTCTTTGCGCGCGGTTCAGCAGATCCCTCAACACCTGGCACGCGCCAAATCCGTACGCCGGTGGCACGCCGCCCTCGAGGTAGCCATCGATTTGGAAATTGCCGTAGATCTTCTGGCACGACCGTGCCAGCCGCCCGGCCCAGCGCGGTTCCTCGCCGGCAAAGCGGTCGCCGGCGAATAAATTGATCAAATCGAGGATGGCTTCGGCGGGATCGTATTCCGCGTCTTCCACAATGGCGGCCAGCGCCAGTCCCTCGGGTCCGAGGAAGGACCGGACGATTTCGCCGCGTGGGGTGAGGCGCAGGCGTTTGTCGAGCACTCCGATACGGGTCCAGTGCCAGAGCAGGCTGGGACCGGGCGGGAGCTTGAGGCAGGCGGGTTTGTGGAGACAGTCGCGGCAGCCCTTGAACGGACGCTTGGTCCTTTTCACCAGACGGGCGCGGGCGGTGTCGGTGGCCAGACCGCAGGGCAACGACGCGGGATCATCGCGGTGGGTTTCCTCGCAGCCCAGCCGGATGGGCTCGCGGGCAAAAAAACGGGCGCCCCAGCGGAGGGCTTCTTCGCGGGGTTGGTCGGAGGTTCCGATGGCCCCGAGCAGGGAGGCCCAGGGTAGGGCGGGGGCGCGTTTGAGGGGCATGGCGCGTCCCTGGCCGAGCCGGGGCGAATCCCGGGAAGCGATGTAAAAGCCCACCTCATCCATGCCCCGGCGCCCGGCGCGGCCGCACATCTGCAGGATGTCCTGCGGGGGGATCTGGCGCTGGATGCCGTCCTGGTGGAAGGTGCCCTGGGTGATGAGGACGGAGCGCAGCGAAAAATTGATCCCGGACCCCAACCCCAGGGTGGAGACAACGACGCGGAGCTGGCCGGCCTTGGCCAGGGGTTCGACGAGGGCCGCCCGCTGGGCGTAGGTCATGCCGCTGTGGTGCCAGGTCACCCGCTGGGCCAGGACCTTGGCCAGGTCGCTCCCGGCCAGGGCGGCCTGGTCGGGGGTGAGGTTCAGGGCATCACACGGGGGCAGATCGCGGGCCAGGCCCTTGGCAATTTTCTCCGCGTCCTTGCGGTGGGGGGCAAAAACCAGGATGGGTCCGAGGTCGTCCCGCAGGGCGCCGGTCAGGCAGCGGGCCCAGAAGCCCTCGATGTTGCTCGGAACCCGGCGGGCGAGGGCGTCGCCATCGACTTCTTCCAGGGGGACGGGGCGTTCGCGGTGGCTGACGGTTTCGGCGGGACGTCCGAGGCGCCGGAGCCAGTGGGTGACTTCGGCGGGATTGGCGACCGAGCCGCTGAGCAGGAGCAGACGGACGGGAACGGGCAGGGCCATGACCAGGCCCTCGTAGTGGTTGCCGCGATCGGTGTGGCCCAGCCATTGGTATTCGTCGAGGACGAGCAGGTCGGGTGGGCGCTCAAGGGCGCGGCGCTGGACGGCCTCGAGAGTGCCCACGAGGACGGGGCTGTCGGGGTCCTGGGTGAGGTCGCCGGTGCTGATGCCGACGCGCCAGCCCTTGCGTTTCCATTCGGCGTATTTGTCATTGGCCAGCGCCCGGGTGGGGGCGGTGTAGATGACCTGGCGGGAATAGGTGCCGGCGTCGACGAGCTTTTCAACCACGAAGGTTTTGCCAGCGCCGGTGGGGGCGTCGAGGACGACGTCCCGGCCGTTGCGGGCATGCTGGATGGCTTCGGCCTGCCAGGCATCGGGCAGGACCAGCCGGTTGAGGATTTCGAACACCCACTTGGGATAACGCGAATCCACGGGAAGGCGAGCGCGGAGGTGGGGAGGGGGGTGGTTGATGACACAATTCGGCGGGACGGGGCGCCCATTTCCACTTGAAGCAGACGGGGCTTGGGCTACCTTCGACCCTCTCCCAGAGCCAATCACAAGGAACCGCATGAGCCATCTGAACCGCATCGCCCAAGCCGCCGCCGCGCAGGAATTTTCCAACGAGGAAATCAAGCGCTACAGCCGCCACCTGATCATGCCCGAAGTCACCCTCGAGGGCCAAAAGCGTCTCAAGGCCGCCCGGGTGCTGGTCGTCGGAACCGGCGGGCTCGGTTCCCCCCTGCTGGCCTACCTCGCCGCCGCCGGCGTGGGCAAGATCGGCCTGGTCGATTTCGACCGCGTCGACACCTCGAACCTCCAGCGCCAGATCATCCACACCACGTCCAGCATTGGCAAGTTGAAGACCGAATCGGCCGCAGCGGCCATGAAGGAAATCAATCCCCACATCGAGATCCAGCGCTACGACGTGCCCCTGACGTCGGAAAACGCCATGGGGATCATCCAGGATTACGACATCGTGGCCGACGGGACGGACAACTTTGCCACCCGCTACCTGGTCAACGACGCCTGCGTCCTCCAGAACAAGCCGAACGTTTACGGATCCATCTTCCAATTCGACGGCCAGTCCACCGTGTTCTGGGCCGAGCGCGGGCCGTGCTACCGCTGCCTCTACCCCGAGCCCCCCGATCCGGGTCTGGTTCCGAGCTGCGCCGAAGGCGGCGTGTTGGGGGTGCTCCCCGGCATCATCGGCGTGGTCCAGGCCATCGAAGTGGTCAAGCTCATCATCGGGAAGGGCGACCTATTGGTCGGGCGCCTGTTGTTATTTGATGCGCTCAAGATGAAATTCCGCGAAATGAAATTGCGGAAGGACCCGACCTGTCCGATCTGCGGGCCGAATGCCACGATCAAGGAACTGATTGATTACGACCAATTCTGCGGCACACCTGCGGTCGATGCGCCCGCGAGAAAACTCCTGGCCCTGCCCGAGATCAGCCCGTTTGATTTGAAGCAGAAGCTCGAAGCGAAAGAGGATTTCGTACTGTTGGACGTGCGCGAGCCGCACGAGACCCAGATCTGCGTGATCCCCGGGGCGACCGTGGTGCCGATTGGGGAGCTGCCCAAGCGGTTGCATGAGTTTGATACGGCGAAAGAGATCGTGATCTACTGCAAAGGCGAGATCCGCACCGGTCAGGCCTTCCGGCTGTTGCAACAGGCCGGGTTTGGAAAGCTCAAGGCCCTAGAAGGCGGCATCGAGGGATGGGCCGAAGACGTAGATCCATCCATGCCGACCTATTAAGGAACCGTAGGCGGTAGGCCGTGGACAGAAGGCGGCAAGACAGCCTTGGCCAGCACCTGAAAGCCATTTCCACAGAAATGGTCGCGAAGGGCCGTGAAGTTTCGAATGGATGACTTGGCGCGTTGAACCATGGGGGCGAAGCGCCCATAGGCCTTGCACCCCCATGATGATGGTGTCAGACTGAGCTGGATTGAGCGATCCAGACACGACTAGCAAAATGCAGTCCCAGTTGCGCGCATTGGCGGACCACCTGGAGGAGCAGCGCAATTCCATCTTAAGCCGTTGGCGAACAGCGACTGTAAATGTCCCGGAATTGACCATCGCGTCCTCTTTGACCCGCCTGCAGTTCTATGACCACATTCCGGGTGTCTTGGATGCGTACGCCCACAAGCTGAGGGCCTGGCCCCATGAAGAAAGTGCCCAGGCCCGGAAGGAAGAAAAAAAACAGGTCAAAGATCACGGCCTGCAGCGTTGGCAGCAGGGTTATCAGTTGCGGGAATTGACCCGGGAGTGGGGCCACTTGCAAATGTGTATGATGACCGAGCTGGAAGATTATGCCCAGGCCCATCCCGGCGTGGAGTCCCAGGTCATGTCGACGGCACGGCAGGAATGGGCCCGTTTGTGCTGGGACGGCATCAGTGAGAGCACCACGCAATACTGGAGGTTGCACCAGGCCGAGGCGACCGGACACGTGCGTGAATTGGAGGAAGTCCTGACCACCTTGAACGAACTGGAGCAAGCCCGGGCCGGGGCTTGGCGGGAGGCGGCCCATGATTTGCAGGGAAGCCTGAGTGTGGTGAGGAATGCGACCTCGGTGCTGGACCGTGAAAATATTCCGGAATCCACGCGCATGGAATTTTCCGATTTACTCCAGCGCGGGGTCTCATCCCTGCAGGAAATGCTCAATGATCTGATGAGGCTGGCGCGTTTGGATGCCGGCCTGGAGCAACGCCATATCGCTCCTTTTGATGCGGGCGCTTTGCTGGCAGATATTTGCCAGGCGACCCTGCCCCTGGCGCAACAGCGCGGCCTGTCCTTGAAGATGGAGGGGCCGGATTCGCTTATGGTCGAAGGGGACGCGGCCAAAATCCAGCGCATCCTGCAAAACCTGCTGCTGAACGCCCTGAAATACACCCAGTATGGCGGGGTAAGGGTCATCTGGGGAATGGGGACGGACCGTAACTCCAAGGGATGGATGTTCTGCGTGCAGGATACCGGCCCCGGACTGGATGTCGGGCCTGGTGCCCCCCTGGCGCGCCAGATCCATAAAGCCACCATGTCCGCCCACGCGGTGAACCCTGTTCAACAAAAGGACAACGTGACGAGCGACGTGGCCAATGCCCCCACCTTACCGGCCCAATCCCAAACCCTCCCGAAAAGCCAGCTTCCCGGCGAGGGAGTGGGGCTTTCCATCGTCAAGAGGCTGTGCGAGTTGCTGGATGCCAGTCTCGAGCTGGAAACCAGCCCCGGAGAAGGCACGACGTTCCGCGTGATTTTACCGTGTCGCTATGACGATACGGTGAAATAGTCATTGGCGGGGGGTGAAAACGAGTGCCTTTTCCCCCAGATGATTATTGCTTGAACACGCGAGTGACTGCCGGGCTCTTGGTTAGGCTGACGGGTGTAATCATGGGCCTTTCCATGGGAAGTTGTCCGCCTTCCATACTCCGGATAAACGGCTCACTGGGTTTCCAATTCAACGAGCCGAGTTTTTCCCATTCGCCGATTTCAATGCCGAAGGTTCAATGAACAGAAGGTAACAAAGGAAACAAAGCAAGTCAGTGGGCTTATATGAGAGAGCTTTATCAAGACATGGGGTGGGAATGCTCGGTGTCGCTTCCGGATGGTTTTGTTCGACGCAGGCGCACCCGGAAATAGACACCCAGAACCAACAAGGCGCCGAGGGCGAGCAGGCCGAAGTAGAGGGCAACCCGCTATGGCGGGTAAATCCCATCCGCCTGAGGCGGACCCAATCTGTCAGGCGGTGCCGGTTTGGGATGCCAGTCGCTGCATCTGGGCGCCGAGATCCCGGCGGTTGAGGACCAAATATTCGAAGGTCCCGACCACCCGGGCGATGAGGTGGTATTGGTGGAAGCCGAGGGCATCGAGGAAGACGGCGAGGATCAGTTTGCCGAGGTTGCGCCAGTCGGCCGCCGGGAACCGGCCCGTCTCGGACATGAGGACCGCCGAAAGGGTGAGGAATATGTTCAGGATGTAGGCGAAGTAAAGGATGAGGAAGATTTCCCAAATGCCCGTCTTGCCCAAGGCCAGGGCGGCCACGATCGAAATGTAACCGGCTGTTTCCACGAGCGCGGAGATGCCCTCGAAAAATGCAAAGAAGGGCATGCCGAACAGGCCGGTCAACCCATAGCGCGGGTTGAGGAACATGCGTCGGTTCCACCACAGGGCATCCAAGGTGCCGCGGGTCCACCGGTTCCGCTGGGAGGCGTATTGCGCAAAAGTCTCCGGAACCTCGGTGTAGCTGACGGCGTCCGGCAAATACACGACTTTCGCGCGCAGGCCCTTTTTGCGGTCGAAGATATGGGCGTGCAGGCGGATGGTGAATTCGATGTCATCGGTGATGCAGGTGGCGGAGGAACCCCCCAGTTCCAGAAAGACGCTTTTCTTCACCAACATGAGGGCGCCGGAAATGCAGAGCATGCTGTCCAATTGGCAAAGGCCGAGTCTCGCCCACTGGAAGCTCCGGGCGTACTCCGCCTCCTGGTTCATCCCGAGAAGGGTTTTGGGATAGCCGCGATGGATGATTTTTCCGTCAACCACCGTCAGGCCGTTGGAGGGTCGCACGACTCCCGCCGCGGCGACCACTTCGGGATCGTGCAGGAAAGGACGCACCATGCGCAGCAGGGTGTCGGGCTCGAAGACGCAATCGGCGTCGGTGACGCAGATGAGGGGATGGGAGGCGAAATTCGCGGCGGCATTGATGGCATCCGGTCTCTGTCCCTTTTGCTTGTCCACCACCACGAGTTTCGGGTGCTCCGGCGATTGGTAAACGCCCAGTACCTCCCGGGTTTTGATGGGCTGGGGGTCGCAGCGTTCCACCCGCTTGAGCTTGAACGTCTCAATGAGCACCTGGAGGGTTTTGTCGGAAGAACCATCGTTGGCGACGATCACCTCGTAGTTGGGGTAATCCAGTGCCAGCATATTCCGCAACATGGGAACGATGATGGTTTCCTCATTGTGGGCGGGAATGAGAATGGAGACGGGGGTGGTCAGGGGGGATTGGGCGATCCGGCGGAATTCGCCCGGGGTGAGGCTTTTGTGGTGTTTGCGCACGGCCCGGGCGCTGAGCCAGAGACAAAGGAAATACGAGGCCTCCAGCGCAACGAAGAACGACAGGTTCAGCCAGATCAGGATTTGGACGGTCGTCATAGGGGGACCGTCCCGGTGGGCAGGTCATGGCCGTGGGTTTGCAATACTTGCCGGCTGATTCGCCGGGCGTGGGAATCCGTTTGTTGGATTGCGGCATCCCCGAGCGCTTTCCTGCCTTCACTTCCCATTTGGTAAAGCGCCCGGCCCGCGGACAGGCGGATTTCCCACGTGGGATCGGCCAGGGCCTTTACAACCAGGGGAATGTGACCGGTCGCGTGCAGGATTCCCAGGGACGACATCACGCTGCTTCGAACCCCGTGGTCCGGGTCTTCCGCGAGCCGGGAAATGGGGGTGATCGCGGAGGGGTCGCCGATGGAGGCGAGAGCATCAAGGGCTTTGCGGCGGATTTCCGGGGTCTTGTGCTGGAGAGCTTCCACCAACATGGGAACAGCCTGTTTGGCGTGCAGCATTCCGCAGGCCTGCACCGCAATCGCGAGTGTGCGTTCCGGGATTTGCGGGCCGGTCAGAACTGCCAACAGGGGATCGATGGCACAGTCCCCGAATTGGACCAATACCTCGACCACCCGATCCCCGGACATATTGCCGGCAAAATCCGGGTTGAGCAGGATGGGTTTGACTGCGCCGGCGTACCCGAGCCGGGCGAGGGAATGGGCGGCGGCCAGACGCACGGCCGGCGCTTCGTCATCCAGGGCGTCCATCAGGCCGGGGATGGTGGATTCATCCCCGAGGTAGCCGAGGCTCCGGGCATTCAGCGAGCGGATATCGCGGTCGTTTTCTTTCAGTCCCGCGAGCATGGGCTCCTTGTAGGGAAGGTTTCCCCAAAGAGCCCGCAGGCGCGGCGTCTTTTCGTGCCCAAGGACCACCGCGCGATCGAGCAACAGGGAGAGGGCTGCGGGAAGATCTTTTTTGAGGGCCGCAACGGCTTCCTCGAGGCCGGCCGATCCGGCCAGGTAGCGGTCCACAACAGGGGCTGTGGCATTCCGGAAGCCGGCTTCGTGGCGGCGTCGCCATTCCCCCCTGTAATGCACGCCCAGAACCAAGATGAGCAGCAGGAAGCCGAGTGCCGTGAAGCCGGTCGAGAGGGCGGGGACTACACTGAAAAGATCCATGCCTAGAATGACCACGCCAGACCGACTGTCGGGGTGAATCTTTGGTAAAGCTCGTCGTCGTTTTGATCCATCCGGTAGACATATTCAAACCCGGTGTAGAGGTTCACATCCGAGCCCAGGGGCTGCCGGAAAAAGATGGTGGCGGTGTAGGCGGGACTGAGGGTGGGACGGGCGCTGCCGCCCAGGCCGACCTCCAGGTTGGGATCTGTTCCATAGTCAAAGGCCAGGGTCAGGCGGCGGCCTTCCGGTAATTCGTAATTCAACATGGCGCAGTAGAAGTTGTATTCGAATTCCGAGAAGGCCCATCCGTGGGCATACCGCAGATTCAGCGATAATTTGTCGGTGAGCCCGATCAGCAAGCCGGGCTGGGCCTGGTGGATCAGTTCATTGCTGAAATTCCAACCCCGGTAATCCAGGAGGAGTGCGAGCCGGGGCATGAACTGGTACTGCAGTCCGCCCGAGTAGGACTGGTCCGCCGAGAAATCGGCGTCGGCGCAGGCCATGAGTTTGGCGTGGAGTTCGAGCTTGTCGGTGGGGGAATAGGAAACGAAGCCGCCAAAGGAGGTGTCCGTGCCGGTGGGAGGGCGGTCCCGGAGATCGACTTCCAGCCCGAACGACCACTGTCGGTTGTATTGGTAATACAGTTGGACATTCGCATCCTGCCAGCCTTCCTGGCCGTTGTTGAAAAAGCTGTAACTGTAGCTGGGGGAAACGGTCCACTGTTTGAGTTTCCGGGACGCTTCTTCCTCCGGTGTGATCACTTTCTCTTCGGCGATTGATTTCTCTCCGGCTGCGGGTTTCGGGGACGCTTTGGCGTCGATGTCGGTGCCGGCCCGCAGTACAAGCGGCGAAGCGGTGAAAGCGGCCAGTAGCCAGATCAAGGATGTCGGTTTCATAGGGTGGCGGTTACGGTGTGGGTTTGGGGGGTTTCGCATTCCAGAAGATGATCGATGGTGCTTTCGAGCGTCCACGAGGGTTCGAAGGATGTCAGGCGCTGCAGCTTGTCCAGCACCGGCCGACGGCGGATGATGTGTTCGAATGGTTTCCCGTAGCCTTGTTCGTAGGGCACGAATTTTATGGGTGAGGAACTTCCGGAGCGTTCGATCACCATTTTGGCCAGGTCCAGAATGGTGATTTCGCGCGAGTTCCCGACATTCACCGGCTGGCCCCAGCTTGCGGGGTTTCCGGCCATGAGGTCCAGGGCGACGACCGTGTCGCGGACGTCGCAAAAAGAGCGGGTTTGCGAGCCGTCGCTGAACACCGTGAGGGGTTCGCCGGAAAGGGCCTGCTGGATGAAGCGGGGCAGGACGAATCCGTAATTGCCGGACTGGCGAGGTCCCACGGCATTGAAGAGGCGGGGGATGGCGACAGAAAGCCCATGGGACTGCGCGTAGGCTGCGGCCTGGATTTCATTGGTCAGTTTGCTGAGCGAATATCCGGAGAGGGCGCCGCCCTTTGAGGGGAAGACGATTTCAATATCCTCGCTGAGTTGCGTGTCGAGCGAGAATCCATAGACCGAGGAACTCGATGCCACCACGACCATCGGGCGGTTTTTGGAGCGGGCGACGGCATCCAACAGGCGGTCGGTTCCCTGGACATTGACCCGGGTGACTTCCACCGGCTGTTGCAATACCCGGAACATCCCCACCACCGCGGCCATGTGGTAAATGCGATCCGCTGCCCCGACCGCATCTTCCAGGCCATCCCAATTGAGGATGTCCCCTTTTTCAAAACGGCAGCGGGGATCGGCCATGAATGGCCTGATGTTCAGGCTGTTGCCGGTGGTGAGATCATCGAGTACCAGAACCTGGTCGCCTCTTTCCATGTGGTATTCCACCAGATGGGATCCGATGAATCCGGCACCCCCGGTGATGAAGATATTCATAGATGGCGAGATGATGGGCCGTGGTTAGTGCACGGATAGTGCTCCCTATTTTGATTATTTAACCATTCCCGTCCAGAAAAATGGGCGGGGATAAACGGCCCTGGCCATTCCGGTGGGCAGCATTTGAGACTGTAAGTTCCACCGTGGGAAGGCTGTTCATTTCAATCAAAGAAGAAATGCTCTAAGCCGCCCAATGGGGGAGTTTGAACCCCGAATCCCAACCGGCAGGGCGGGTAAATCCCATCGCCTTGGGCGGACCAAATCCCAAGGTTTTAATACTTAATTCTGCCGTCCCAATTGTGACGGGTTTATGGAGTTGCCAAAGGGGGGGTAAATTGATTATTTAGCAGAGTGCATGCGGCGGAACGACCCTCCGGGCACACGGCCTCAACCAGGGACAAGGGTTTATGAATCGCATGCATATCGGAGTTTCCCGGGCACTGTCCGCCTTGGGCTTTTGTCTGTTTATTAACTTGGGACATTTACAGGCCCAGACGCTTACCGTGAGTAATACGGGCCCGGTCAGTGGCGAGTCGGATTTCGGTATTTCCCTTTTTTCCACCTACGGCGGTGGGGTGGCATTGACGGTTCCTCAGGACGCGTATTCACTCCAAAGCGTTGCCTTCCAGGTCCGGCAAAAAAACAGCGGGGAGATTTCACTGGTGCAAGCTTATGCGGTGGATGCCTACGGTACTTCAGGACCCCCTTGGAACACCGTAACCGCGGCAACTTCCCCGGCCCTGTCGATCAGCAACACGAGTTTCGCCCTGACTTCTTTCAGCTTTGATCTCAAGGTCTACGCCAACGAAACCCTGATCCTCTATACCCTGGTAGCCGCCTATGACGGGAATGTGGCTTCTCCCAATGCTTTGATTGCGTTCACCAGCAATACCCAGCCCGGCCAGCAGGGCGGATTTGCCGTTGGCAGCACCACTACTTTGGATGCTTTTTTTGTGGGGTTTGACGGGATCATTTTTGAGGCAGTGTTCAATGTGAAGCTTCCCTCGGCCGGGTTGAACGACAACCAGCGGTCGATCCTGGACCCGATCAATACCGCGTTGGTTGCGGGTGGGGGCAGCCCTGCAATGGACGACCTGATCACGGCCCTGTTCAACCAGGGCTCCAATCTTGGTTCTGCCCTCGACCAGCTTTCGCCGCAGAAACTCCAGATCTGGGACCGCATCGCCTTCGACAACTTCGGATTCGCCGTTTCCCAACTCGACAACCACCTGGCTTCTGTCCGTGGCGGCCAGGGCGGGATCGACACCTCGGGCCTTCAGGTCATGGACCCCTCGATGCTCCGGGATCTTTCGCAGATCAGGCATTCGCTGCTGGCCTGGAATCCGCCGGGAAAATCCGACAGCCAGAGTGATTCGATCACCCCTTTATTCAGCGACAAGTACCGTGAAAACGAACCCTCCAGCCGCAGCAGCCTGTTTGTCAGCGGTCAGGCGGTGTTGGCGGATGCCGGGCATGACGACAACCTGGCCCATGCCGATTACACCAGTTCCGGGATCACCATCGGGGGCGACTACCGCCTCGACCGCAACTGGACGGTGGGCGGTCTCTTTTCCTTCAACCACACCGACGCGACCCTGGACCACGACGGCAGCACGAGCCGGGTCGACAGTTATTCGCCGGGCGTTTACGCCAGTTATGTGAACAGCGGCTGGTTTGCCAATGCGTTGGCGGCCTACGGACGCAACGAGTACTCGTCCGACCGCAAGATCGCCTTCCTCGGCAGCACGGCCAGCGGGACCACCGAAGGCGACCAGATTGGCGCGAACTTGGACGGGGGTTACGAATTCCGCCATGGGCGGCTGACCTTCGGCCCGACCGCGGGCGTGCAGTATGTCCACTGGGAGGCGGATGGCTTCGAGGAGGGCGGGGCGGGCATCGCCAATCTGACCATCGGGGACCAGAGTTCGGAATCGCTGCGCAGCCGGCTGGGCGGGCGGGTGAGTTACCGGGCGTCGTGGTATGACGGCAAAGTCACGGCCACGCCCCACTTTGGGGCCTCCTGGCAGCATGAATATCTGGATGACAGCCGCGGCATCACCAGCCAGTTTGCTGGGTCCTCATTCACGGTGGCCACCTCCGTTCCGCAGCGCGATTCCGCCCTGTTGGATTTCGGTTTGGAGACCCAGTGGAATGAGACCTTCAACCTGTTCATCGGCTACCAGGCGCAGGTGGGCCAGGAGGATTATTTTGCCCAATCCGCCCAGGGCGGGATGAAGTTCAGTTTTTAACTTGAACGGAAATGGCAACTTTTTAACCGCTGATGACGATGATGGGCGCTGATAAGGGGACAAGGAAAATTCAGCGGTGTGGCCGCGATCGTTTTTCGCGGAGGGGCGTAATTCCGACCCGCTATTGCGGGTAAATTCCAGAAAAAATCCCAAATCCCCAATCCCGGAATCGAGGATGGGTTCCGGTCTGCATCCGGATTGCAACTTCGTGGAAATACTCCACCATGGCACCGTGAAATTTCGGCCTTGGTTCGTTTCCGGTTTGCTTGGATTTTTGTTTGTTTCCCCGGCCTCAGCCGGGGAGTCGGCTGCACCGGCGCCCAAGGGGGTGGAGCACGTGTTCATCGTCAGTTTCGACGGGGGTGGCGGACTGCCTGCGGTGGTTTCCGGGCGCAATAACATGCCGGTGTTCAAGCAGATGGCGGAGGAAGGGGCGGTCAGTTGGTCGGCGCAGACAATTTTTCCCAGCATCACCCTCCCTTCGCACACCTCGATGCTGACCGGGGTGGGGCCGGAGAAGCACCAGATATCATGGAATGACTGGATCCCGGAGAAAGGGCTGGTGAAGGTGCCGACGGTTTTCTCCCTGGCCAAGGCCCAAGGGTTGAAAACGGGGATGTTTGTCGGCAAATCCAAGTTCCACCACCTGGAATTGCCGGGGACGGTTGACGTGTTTGTCTGGCCGGAGCCGAAGGCCGGTGCCCGTGAAGTCGCCGCCGCCTTTGTCGCGAAGGTGGGCACGCTGAAACCCGGCGTGTGTTTCATCCACTTCGCCGACCCCGACACAACAGGCCACAAGTTCGGCTGGGGTTCGCCGGAACAAACCGCGGCGTTGACAGATTGCGACCAGGCCTTGAAATCGGTCTGCCAGGCGGTCACCGATGCGGGCTTGCTGGATTCGAGTGTGATCCTGTTGACGGCCGACCACGGGGGACATGAAAAGACGCACGGGTCGGACATGCCCGAGGACATGACGATTCCCTGGGTCGCGTGGGGCAGGGGGGTGAAGAAACATTTTGCGCTGACCCAGCCGGTCCATACCGTTGATACAGCGGCCACAGCCCTCTGGCTCCTGGGCATACCGCTTCCCCCGGAGATGGATGGCAAGCCGGTGATGGAAGCATTCGGACCCTGAAGTGGAGAAACTTATGATGCACATGATGAACCGCAGGGATGTCCTCCGTTCGCTCGGGGTGCTGTTTTTGCCCTTTATACCGGCGCGGTGGACGCGGGCAGAATCCGCAGCGGAAGACTTCCGCTTTGTGGCCATCAATGATCTGCATTACCAGGACGAGGCCTGTACCCCGTGGTTTGCCGCCGTGGTGGAGTCGGTGAAAAAACTCAGCCCCGCCCCTGACTTCTGTCTGCTGTGCGGGGATCTGACCGAACTCGCCACGCCGGAGGAAATGGCCGGGATCCGCGATGTCTTCGGCAAGCTGGGCATTCCGGTTTACGCGGTACCGGGGAACCACGACAACGATTTCAAAGGCGGTCGGACGGTTTACGACAAATTTTTCCCGGGCCAGACCAACCAGTACTTCAAGCACAAGGGTTGGCAGATCATCGGACTCGATACCACCGAGGCCCGGAAATGGAATGAGACGACCATTGCACAGTCGACCCTCGACTGGCTGGACGGGGCGCTGAAGGAATTGGATGCGGGCAAACCGACCATTGTGTTCACCCATTTCCCCCTGGGGGAGGGGGTCAAGCACCGGCCGTTGAATGCGGATTCCCTGCTGGGCCGTTTCAAGACATGGAATTTGCAGGCGGCCTTTTCCGGCCATTGGCACGGATACAGCGAACGGGTATCGGGTGCGGCGACGCTGACGACCGGCCGCTGCTGTGCGCGTTTGCGCGCAAATCACGATGGTTCGAAGCAAAAAGGATGGTTTCTCTGCGAAGCAACCGGGGGCCGGGTGACCCGGACCTTCGTGGAAACGAACGGCTGATTCGTAAATTCGAAATTGGGAATTTGGAATGGAGAAGGCCGCGGACAGGCTCTTCCCGCAAGGAGTGGTGATTTTCCAACCGCCGTGTCTTCCCTCTCCGGAAACACGCTCTCTTTAACGCGCACCCGGTTTGAACTTCAGGCCTGCGGGTGTGGCGGCGAGTCCGCCTTCGGCGGTTTCCTTGTACATCCGGGGCATTTTGTGTCCGACTTCGCGCATGGCGCCCACGACCTGGTCGAAGGGCACGATGCTTTCCACCCCGCTCATTGACACCGCGGCGGCTCCGAAGGCGTGCAGTCCGAACAATCCATTGCGCATCATGCAGGGGGCTTCGACGTAGCCGCCGATGGGGTCGCAAATCAGGCCGAGTGTATTTTGCAATGCGAGTGCGGCGGCGTTCACGGCCTGGGCGGGGGTTCCCCCGTCAAGTTCGCAGAGGGCGGCGGCGGCCATGGCGCTGGCACTGCCGACCTCGGCCTGGCACCCTCCCTGTGCGCCCGAGAAGCAGGCCCCGTAGCCGATGATCCTTCCGATGCCCGCGGCGGTGAAGAGCGCGTGGCTGGCGGTTTCGTCATCCGCCCCGCGCTCTTCCTGCCAGGTCAGGAGGCAGGCCGGGCAGATGCCGGCGCTTCCCGCGGTGGGTGTGGCGACGATCCGGCCGAAGGAGGCATTGGTCTCCAGCACCGCCAGGGCATAGGCGATGGTTCTTTCAAAGACCGGTCCGAGCACGCCCACCGACGGTCCTTGGCTGTGGGCCAGCACACGACGGGAATCCCCTCCGGAAAGACCGCTGCGGCTGCGTTCGGTGATCTGCAATCCGCGGTGGACGGATTCCTTCATCCGGCGGTAGTAATCCAGCATCTTGCCGGCAATTTCCTCCCCGGTGCTTGAACTGCTTTCCGCTTCGACCTGCAGGGTGGCCCGGGCGATGGACAGGGAATGTTCCCGGCAGAGACCGAGCAATTCCACCGCGGTGCGGAAGGGAGGGAGCGGGTTCATTTCAGAATCCCGGCAGGATCGGGAGGGTGGTTAGGCGGGAAATGGCCGGCATGCTTTTCAGCAGGGCCAGGACTTCCGCGGGAAAGCGGCCGTCGATTTCGATGACTGTGAGGGCCCCGGCCCCCCGGTCCCTGCGGCTGGTGCGGATGCCGGCCACATTGATTTCCACGCAGGACAGCAGCGCAGTCACGTGGGCGAGAAATCCCGGTGCGTCCCGGTGCCACAGGATCAGCGTGGAGAGGGTGCCGGAAATTTCGACGGGAAAACCGTCCAGTTCCCCGATGCGGACCGATCCTCCGCCGACCGACGAGGCGGTGAGTGATAGTTGCGCGGATGCGCCGGCCAGGTCGATACAGACCGAATTCGGGTGCGCCTGCGGGCCGAGGTCGATGTCGCCGAAGGTGATTTCCATCCCGTTCTGTGGGGCCAGCCCGATGGCGTCTTTCAGTTTTTCGCAGTCCGGTGCGAATCCCAGCAGGCCGGCGGTGAGCGCCTCGCGGGTTCCGTGTCCTTCACCCGTGGCGAGGAAGGAGCCGTGCAGGCGGATGTGGGCGCGAAGCGGGGGTTCCCCCAGAATGGCCCGGGCCGCCCACCCGATGCGGCAGGCGCCGGCGGTATGCGAACTGGAGGGCCCCACCATGGGTGGGCCGATGATTTCGAAAACGGAAAGACCGGCCATGGGTTCAGCCCTCCAACCATCCGCGGAGACGGGCGGCGACAAAGTCGTCATCCCTCAGCCAGGGATAGGCTGCGGAGACCCGGGAGATCTCCTCCGCCTGTCCGGGCGAGAGGACTTCCCCGGGGTTCAGGCAAAGCGTGGTCGGCAGCAATCCTTGACGGCGCAGGACCTCGTGGATCCCGGGCAGGCAGCCATGGAAACCGTTGGCCGCATCGAAGATGGCGGCATTCGCGTCGGTGAGGGCGGTGTTCCTGGCCAACCAGCCGATGTCGGGATGGGTCTGGGTGCGGGCCTTTTTGATGGATTCCAGAAGTTCGACGGCCTTTTGCGTCCAGACGCCGAACTGTCCCAGCAGGCCGCCGACAATGAACCGCTTCCGGCCGGAAAATTCCCAGGGCGTCAGCAGATCCATGATGATGTTGTCGTCATTGCCGGTATAGAGTGCGACGTCCTCGCGGCCGGATTCGAGCACGGCCCGCACGACGTCGATGGTCTGGTAGCGGTTGAACGGGGCCATCTTGATGGCCACCACGTTGGGGATTTCGACGAACTTCCTCCAGAAGGCATGGGGGAGCAGGCATCCGCCCACGGCGGGCTGGAGGTAGAATCCGACGAGGGGAATTTCCGCGGAGACCTCGCGGCAGTGGGCAATGATCGTATCGGTGCTTTCCCCCTTCCAGGCCGCGAGGCTGAGCAAGCCGGCGGCGTATCCCAGTCCGCGTGCTGTGCGGGCTTCATCGAGGGCCTGCGGCGTCCGTCCGCAGATGCCGGAAATGAGCGCAAAGGGGCGGCGGTGTTTCGTGCGCAGGGCGTCCGCCTCTTCCGCGGCCAGTTGGAGGATGGGCTTGAAGAGCGCGTGACGGGGTTCCCGGATCTCGAACTGGGTGGAGTGGACGGCCACAGCGAGTCCCCCCGAACCGGCTTCGAAATAGTACCGCACCAGTGCCCGCTGGTGTTGCCGGCTCCACTGGCGGTTTGCGTCGAGGGCCAGGGGCAAGGCCGGGATGACGCGGCCTTCCAACAGGTGGGAGCGCAGATCAGAAGTTTCCATCGCGTTTCTCGAATCCGGTTGGTTTTCCGTGGGTGGGTTGGCCGCGGCGCAGCCACGCCGCGATCCAGGAAATCATTTCGTCCACGCTTGTTTCCGGGGGGCCGAACAGCTGCCGGGCCAGCGAGGAATCGCTCAGCCAGGCCGTGGGGGCCTCCTTGGACGTGAAGACCGGTTCGCGGCCCAGGATGTCCCCGAAGCGTTTCGCGAGATCGCGCACCCGGAGGATTTCCGAACCGGCGATATTGATGACGAAGGGGGCCGGGCTGGCGTGTTCGTGGGCGAGCAAAGTCTGGGCCACCGCGTCCCGCTGCCAGATGACATTGACGTGCCCGCAACTCACATCCACGGGTTCGCCCTTGAGCACTCTGGTGGCGATGTCCACCAGCACTCCGTAGCGGAATTCGACGGAATAATTGAGGCGGATCAGGGCCAGGCGGGTTTGGAATTCACGGGCTGAACGGGTGAAGGCCTGCTCCCGGCCCAGGCAGGACCTGGCGTAGTCGCCCACCGGGGCGGTTTCCGAGCCCTCGGAGGATCCGGGCGAGTCCACGGGAACAAAGGAATACACACAGCCGGTGGAAAACGCGGTCACGCGGGAATTGCGGAAGTGGTGGGCGACTCTTTCCGGCATTTCCACATTCATGCGCCTGAGCAAATCCGGCTGGCCGGAGGTTCCGAATTTCGCCCCGGCCATGAACACGACATTTTCCGCCGGTGCGAGGGCGGCCAACTCCTCCGGGTTGCAGAGATCACAGGCTTGCGTGACCACACCCCCCCGCTCGAAGAGATCGCGGTCGTGCACGCTGCCGAACCGGGATACGGCGGTCACGCGTCCGCCAACCCCTGCTTTTTGCACGGCTTTTCGGAGCATCAGGCAAAGGTGGAGCCCCATTTTCCCCCCCGCTCCCAGGACCATGAAATCCCCCCCGGTTCTCTGTACCATTCCGACCACGGCGTCGGGCGGTTCGCCCAGGAAGTCGTCCACGCGCGCGGGATCGCAGGGAAGGGCGGGTTGGATGGCCTCAAACATATAACTAGATGGTTACTTTAATGGGGCCCGGTGTCAACCCGTCATTTTGCCAGCACAAATTAGGCTTCCCAGCATATGGCAAGCTGCGATAGCGTCTCAAATATAACCCATGACTCCGACCAAAAAAACCGCTCCCGTGAAACAAACCCGCAATCCCGACCGGACCCGGAAACGCCTTTTGGTGGCCGCCACGCGGCAGTTTTCGCAGCGCGGCTATGACGGGGTGTCGGTGGATGATATTGTCGAATCGGCCCGGGTGAACAAGCGCATGGTTTACCATTATTATGGGAACAAGGAGGGTTTGTATTCGGAGGTATTGCGTGATGTATTCCAGCGCCTGTCCGACCTGGAGATCAAGGCTGTCGAGGCCTCGCCCGCGCCCGGGGAAGCCATCACCCAGATTCTGAAGTCCTATTTTGCCTTCCTGGATGAAAACCCGGAGTTTGTCGCCCTGTTGTCGTGGGAGAACCTGAACGGTGGACGCTTCATCAAAAAACATCCCGATCTGCTGAACAAGAACCCCGTGCTGCGGCTGTTGGACAAGAGCGTGAAGCAGGGAATCGACCAGGGGGTTTTTGAGAAGGGGATCAAGGTGAAGCACCTGCTGATCAACCTGATCAGCCTGTGTTTTGTCTATCATGCCAACCGGTACACGCTTTCGCAGAGCGTCGGCCTCGATTTGCAATCACGCCGGGTACAGGAAGAGGGATTGGCGCATGCCATCCATTTGGTGATGAATGGATTGAGAAGGCGCTGAGGTGGACTGGCCAACTATTCGGGAAATTGCCCGCGACACACACGAAAGACGCTAAAATTAAAGGGCGTCAGGAAAAGGTGGCGGTTTGCATTCTCAACCACCCGAAAGTGAACCGCGGCAAATTTGCTTTTCAGCCTTTTATCGTACTCCGCCCCCTTGTTTTTGGGGTGTTTAGCGTGTATTCCGTCCGATTTGCCGCTCGTTCTCATACTCGTGCTCATTCTCGCGCTCTCTGGGGTCGAGAGAACGAGCACGAGTGCGAGTATGAGAAACGAGAGGAGCCTGCCGCCCATCAAACAGAAAATGCTTGGCGGGCAGTCAACTACATCGTTCCGGATCAGCCCCATTCAAAGCCGGTGGCGCAACGCAATTCCGGTCCGCACAGGCAGTCCGCAGTCGCCGGCAGGGTCATCCGTTTCAGGTGCCGCAGGGGAACCAGTCCGCGGTTGCGGAGGACGGAACCCGTGGCCCCGGACAAGGCATCGCAGATCATTTCCCCGCCTTGGAGCCGCGAGGAGGCCGCGTTGAGCAGCCGTGCCAGGTCATCCCCCGTGGAAGCGACAACCGGACCGAGATGTGAGGCGGTGCGTCCGGGCCGGATCACGGCGAAGCCCGTTGTTTTTCCATCCCGGACGCTGCTGATCAGGGTTCCGTCCGAGGCTGCAAGGTCGGCAAGAAGGGCTGACCGGTCCATTCCGCTGCAGCGTGCATCCAGTTCCAGGATGCCCCCGTGCAGTCCGGTTTGTACAACGTCTTTCGGGGCCGGTTCATCCGTGGTGAGAACACCGCCCCAGCGCACCACCGGGCAGATAGCCTCGAACCCCCTTTTGACATAGATGGGCTCGCCGAGGTCGGTCGCATCGAGGCCGAGGACCCGGCAACCCGAGTCGCGGGCGTGGTCGAGGGCCGCCTGGAAGGCGGCCTTGCCGAGTCCGCCGTTGCGGTATTCCGGATCCACCAAAATCATGCCGATCCAGGCGGCTTCCCGTCCGTAGGTGGTGACGGAAAAACTTGCCCGAACTTCCCCCTTGTCCACCCAGACGCCTGTGCCGGCGGAATTGATGCGCAGCAACCGGTGCCAATCCCCGTTTGTCTGGTTCCATCCTGCGAGCGAGGACAGGCGGAAGGCGGATTCAAGCAGGCAGTCATCAAGCGGCTGGAACGGGGTTGCCGCGGATTCCAAGGAGCCTGGCTTCATGGGATCCAGACTACGATCCGGGGGCAGCGTGGCAATTCCATCGTCCGGGCGGGGATGTGGGGTTCTTGTGCCCGTGGGGATCGCCCATATACTGGGGGTGTGGCGGTGCAAACCCCATTCTTTGACCGAGTGGTGGCCGGCAGGCTCCTCGCGGACAAATTGGCAGGCCGGGCCGGGCAACCGGATTTGATCGTGCTCGCCCTTCCGCGCGGAGGTGTGCCCGTGGCGGCGGAGGTGGCGTGGAGATTGCATTCGCCGCTGGATGTGTTTGTCGTCCGGAAGCTCGGGGTGCCGGGCCAGAAGGAGCTGGCCATGGGTGCGATCGCATCAGGCGGTGTCCGGGTGATTCACCAGGAGGTTGTAGATTTGCTCGGCATTCCGCCGGAAGTGATGGAGGAAGTGGCCGGGGAGGAGCAGCGCGAACTGGAGCGGCGGGAACGGGCTTACCGCAAGGGGCTCCCCGCGCCCGGCGTCGTGGGGAAAACAATCATTGTGGTCGACGACGGAGTGGCCACCGGTTCAACCATGCTGGCCGCGGTGGCCGCGCTGCGCAAACAGGGGGCGGACCGCATCGCAGTGGCCGCACCGGTCATGTCACCGGCGGCATTTATCGAAATGGGGAAGGCGGCGGACGAGGTGGCGGCCTTGGTGGTTCCCGGGCGGTTCGGTTCGGTTGGCCAGTGGTATGGGGATTTTGCGCAGACGACGGACGGGGAAGTCCGCCGGATTCTGGCGCAGGCCGGCGTGAAGTTCCGCAAATGGGACGGTTGATTCCCGGCTTCTGATTTCCGGCAAAGGCCTTGAGTTGCCTCCCTGCAGGGTTAAACTCGTTCTGCATGTCTTCCTGCTGCAACACCCCGGTTTCCGCCCCCGATGGCCGGACCCCGGTCGAGAACCGGGAAACGGCCCGGCACTGGCTCCGCCTGGGGCTGGCGGCTTTCATTGCGGGGCAGTCGATGGTTTTCAGTTTTGCGGTCAACCTGGACACGCCGGAGCCCTCTTCTTATTGGGTGCTCCACGGATTGCTGGCCGCGGCGGCGGTGGCGGTGTTTGTGTTGGTGGGAGGCCCCATGGCCCGGTCGGCCTGGGCGCAGGCCCGCGCACGCCGGTTCAGCGTCGAACAATTTTTTCTCGTCGGGGTGCTGGGGGCCTTCGCCGCTTCGTTGACCAGTTCGCTCACGCATGAGGGCAGTGTCTATTACGAGGTCGTTTCCGTGTTGCTGGCGATTTACAGCCTGGGCCGGATTGTGGGCGAGCGCCAGCGGCGCATGGCGCTGGATTCGGCCACGGCCCTCAGGCGGGAATTCGAGACTTGTCTACGATTGACATGTTGTGGAAATGAGGAGGCGGTTCCGGTTTCCGAAATCCGGGCCGGGGACCGTGTCCGGGTACTGGCCGGGTCGGGGATTCCCGTGGATGGGGTGGTGACCGTGGGCACGGCACTGGTCAGCGAAACACCATTGAACGGCGAGCCCTTTCCCGTGGTGAGGCGGCCGGGCGACCGGGTGCGGGCCGGGAGCCATGTGCTGGACGCGGCCCTGAGCGTGGAGGCCACGCATGCGGGGTGTGCGCGTGAAATCGACCGTTTGCTGGCTTCCGTGGAAGCCTCCGTGCGGGGTGAATCGCCCCTGCAACGGGAAGCCGACCGGATCGTGTCCTGGTTTCTGCCGGTGGTGCTGGTGCTTTCATTGCTCACGACCCTGGGATGGACCTGGCATGGGGGATGGGCGGTGGGGTTGTTCCGCGGTCTGGCCGTTTTGGTGGTGGCCTGTCCCTGTGCCATGGGGCTGGCCACACCCATCGCACTTTGGAGCGCGGCGAATGCCCTTGCCCGGCGCGGCCTGGTTCCCCGGCGCGGGGATTTTGTGGAACGCCTGGCCGCGGTGGACACGGTGGTTTTTGACAAGACCGGAACACTCAGCGAGGAACACCTTCAGGTTATCGACTGGGTGGAGGCCCCCGGGATGGACCGCCGGGCCCTCGAGGCGGAAGTCGCGGCCGTGCAGGCCCAGATGGCCCATCCGGTGGCGAGGGCTTTCCGGGCCTGGCAACCCTCCGAGGGGGTGACGCTGGAAGGCGGGGTGGAAACGGTCGCGGCCATCGGCATTGCCGCCCGCGTGAAATCCACCACGGGTATCCACCGGATCGAACTGGGCAACGAGGATATGGTGCCAACCGCGGACCGGCCGGCTGTGGAGTCCCTGAAAGCCCGGCTGCTGTCCACGGGAACCGGGCCGTCACGTTGGGTGGTGATCTATCGTGAGGGTATTCTGGCGGGGGTGGCGTTGCTCAGGGAGAACCTGCGGGCTTCCGCCCCGGCGGTCATGGAGGCCCTGCGCGGACTCGGGATGCAGGTGGGCGTGATGACAGGCGACCGTGCGGAGCAGGCGGAGGCTTTGGCGTTGCCGTCGGTGAGGGCGGGATTGGCCGCGGTGGACAAGGCGGACGGGGTACGGGACCTGCAGGAAGCCGGGCGGAAGGTGTTGTTCGTCGGCGACGGGGTGAATGATGCCCCGGCCATGGCCTGCGCCCACGCCAGCGTGGCCCTGGTTTCCGGGGCGGCCCTGAGCCGCGAGGCGGCCGATGCCCAGTTGTTCGGCAACGACCTGGGCCAATTGGCCGAAGCGGTCCGGCTTTCGCGGGCCACGGTGCGCCGCATCCGGCAGAACCTGGGCATTGCCGCCGCCTACAATTTTGCCGGCATCAGCCTGGCCATGTCGGGATATTTGCATCCCATCGCCGCCGCGGTGCTGATGCTTCTGTCGAGCGTGACCGTCTCGGTTCGGGCCCTGCGCGGAGCGAAGGAAGAGAACAAAATCCCCCCGGTCCGCGAAATCCCGGCGGCTTCCGTGCCGGCAGGATCATCCTGGATGGGGGCGCTGGCTGCGGTGGCGCTCGGGATCCAGGGGTTGGCGATGGTTTATCTGGGGGGATATTCAGGTGTGGTTGCGGCAGCCCTGGCCGGATGTTTTGCGGTTCTGGGTTGTCTCTTGTGGAGCCTCCGCCGTCATTGGCTGGGGTATACGTACCGGACTTCTTTCATTGTCATGGTCACCCTCGGCAATGCCGGGATGATGATCGGATGGTGGGGGGACGCGGGGTGGGGGCCGGCGGTTCGTGAGGGAATGTGTCTCTGTGGATGTTCCGCGGGTCATTTCGTCAATGCCCTGAAAAGCGGCACCGGATGGATGCACTGGGGAATGATGGTGGGGGCGCTTCCCGGATTTTGGTGGGATGGCCGCCACCGGCCCGGACCGCGGGTGTGGGATTGGCGCTGGCTCGTTTGCCTGGCCTTCATGTGGCTGGGCATGCAGGGCGGGGCGTGGGCGGTCATGGGATGGTTCCCCGGCCAGCCCCAGGTCCAGTTGATGGTAACCTTCATCGCCATGACCGCGGGCATGCTGGTCGCCATGTTGGGGGTCTGCGGGCCCCGCCTGCTGGAAGAATCCCGGGATCGAAAACTTCACAGGAGGTAACGGAGGCAACAGAGCAAGGCAAGTTCGGTATTCAATTCATACGGATCCGTCCCTGAAAATACCCGCCTTGCTCTGTTGCCTCCGTTACCTCCTGTTCAATCCGGTCTCTGGTACCAAAACGCGCAGGCCTCGCGGTTTTTCCATGCGCCGGGGCGCAGGGCCAGGGGGATGAGTTTCAGCAACTGCCAGTCGGTGTTCCATTCGATCTTTCGGGCCGAGGTGGGCACCGGCGTGGTGAGGATGGCAAAGCGCCGCCCCTGCCGGGCCAGTTCCCTTTTCAATTTCGCACTGAAGTTGATTTCTTCCCCGGCGTAGAAGGTTTCGTCAAACCCGCCCACGGTTTCCCAGTCGGCCCGGCGGCAGAAGATGAAGGACCCGGCGGCCAGTTTGGAAATGCGCGAGACCACATTCCACAGGGCCACGACCAGTGACGGTCCCCAGCGAAGCCGCGCGGTGTCGAATCGTACCGGGGCCCCGCCGCCATGGCAGCGGCCGGCCGAGGTGCCTTCGAGCATCTCCAGCAGCAAAGCCGCGGGAAGCTGGCTGTCGGCATCCAGGAAGATCAGCCATTCCCCACGGGCTTCGCGGGCCCCGGTATTCCGGGCGCGGGAGATCTGGTTGTGGGGTTCGAAGACCACCCGGGTGTCCAGCGACGCCGCGACCGCGCCCGTGCCGTCGGTGGAGTTGTTGTCGCAGACCACAATTTCGAAAGGGGTGCCGGGGGAGGCTGAGGCAAAGGCGCGACGCACACCGGCGATGGTCGGGGGCAGGTGTGCGGATTCGTTGTAGGCGGGGATGACGATGCTGATCATGCGTGGAATTGGGGATGTTGGCGGACAGCCGCAAGATACACCGGCTCGATGATTTGTCGCGTGAAGGGCGGAGAAATCAGCGGCTGGCCCTGCGTGGAGCGGGCCAGGGTGTCGAGCCACGCGGTGTCGAGGGGACGGGAAAGGATGCCGGGTTCCATGCAGGCGAGCGTGGTTTCTTCTTTTTTCCCGAGTGCCCGGCCTTTCCCGACATAAAATCCGGCGAGCAGGAGGGTGGCTCTCACGGAGGTTGAGCGGGTGTGGAAGAGGAACAGACCCGGCTTTCCGGTGCTGTGGCGGTGGACATTCTGCCAGAAAGCCAGGGTCCACAATTCCGGCTGCGACTCGGGGGAGTGCAAATCGACCACGGCCAGATCCGGGAGGGGAAGGGAGCCCGGGGGGGTGTTTTCCATGAGGTCCGGCAGATCGCCCGGGTGCATCGTCCAGCGGCGGGTCATTCCCTTTTCCAGCCATTCCGTTTTTCCGTCCCGGCGCAGCGGGTCGCAGGGCAGGCCGGAGAGATGCGGCATGGAGGATTCCCGGGCGAGGTCGAAGGCATCCCAGCGTATGTCGAAACTGTGCACATCGACCTCGCACGGCCAGGAAGCGGTATGGCGCAGGATTCCCGCAGCCATGCCCCCCGCGCCCAGGCCCAGATCCCAAACGACCCACTTGGGAGCGGCCGGTGGGGCGACCTCGGCCTGGTCCAGAAGAAGGCGAATTTCCTCAGCCATCCCGAGTTCCGGATGGAAGGTTTCGTTCAGCCGGGTGTCGCGGAGGGTGGTGGAACCGTCGCGGGCGGCGACCAGTGAGTAGCGGGTGGCGGGTTCACCCGTGGTAGTGGATGCGGACCCGGGTATGGGGGTGGAAGAGTTCAAAACCCGATCTGGATATTCCACCCGCCGCCATGGCCGGGTGTATGGCAGCCCGGATTCCACGGATAAAATGGGCTGGAGTAATAATAGACAGGCGAGTAGCTGTAGCCCCACGGATAAGTATCCCGGGTTGCCCAGTTGGAGTAACGCGAAGCATCATAACGCTCGAGAGATTCGCGCAGGCGGTCCCGGGTGGCATCGATGCCGGTCTGTTCCCGGGATGGGGTGGAAGTGACGGGGAGTGATTTGGCCGCGGGGATGACTTCCGGAAGGCCGAGGCTCTTCCGGCTTGCGACGGACAGGTCTTGGAAGGCAATCATCCGGTTGAATCCCGCCCGGACCAGTTGCAGGCGGTCGGACTGGACGTCGATGATCCGCCCGGTTACTGTGCTGCCATTGGACAATTCCAGCGAAACGAGCCTGTCCGGGTCATAGTCGATAATGGCCGCCGGCAGGGGGGCCCAAGCCAGCACCCAGACCAGAAAAACGCCCATGTTCGGTATCCTGAGCACAATGACAGTATATCATCCGGTGGCCACTTCCACAAGCCGGACAGGAATCCCCGCAACTTTGGTCCGTGGAAGGAGTTATTCACCCTCATGAAGTTCAACCGTTTGCATGTGCTGGCTGCGGCTGCGGGGCTGGCTGTGGCGGTCTGGGGGATCTGGTGGTTCGGGGTCCGCGATATCTCCCTCAGCGCAAACTTCAAAAAGGAACGCCTCGACAAGGTGATTGCGTTTTTTGAGAAAAAAACCGGCCTTCAGATCGAAACCAATCTGGATCCGGCAACACCAGTGACCCTGTTCCTGCAGGACGCCGGGGTGGGGGATGCCCTGGATACACTGGCCGTGGCCGTGGATGGCCGGTGCAACCTTTATGCGGTGGTGGCGGCGACCCAGTCCGAAGTCAAAAACTACATCAGTGGACTGGTCACCTCCACGCCCGTTCCGGATTGGACCATCCACCGGGTTCCGGTTCCCGGCCTTGCCATGGTGACCGATGTCGCAGTCCAGCCGGATCCGCGAACCCTGAAGCTGGCCGTTCCCGATGCGTGGCCCAAGGGGGGGCTCCAGGTTCATTTGAAGACATTGGCCGAATCCTCCGACGCCATCTGGGCGGCCCCAACCTCCTGGGATCCGGCATTGAAATACAACCCGGGGAAGGTGAGCGTGGACGAGGCATTTTCCAAGTTGGTTGGTTCCGCCAAGGCGAAGGGACAGATGTTTGTTTTCCTGCGGAGCGGCTTCCGCGGGGGCGAAGGAGGCCCGCCGATGGCGGGCGGCATGGGTGGGGAGGGCGGTTCCGGCGGTGAAGGACGCCGCACGCGCGAAATGCCGGACACCGCCGTGATCACCCGCCGGGTGGAACAGCAGATCGCCGCCCTCCCGCAGGCGGAACAGGCCACGGCCCGTGCCGAGTGGAACAAGGAACGTGCCTTTTGGGAAGAACTCCGGAACTTGTCGCCCGAGGAACGCCGGGCCAGGATGCAGGAACGGATGAATGATCCCGCCATGCAGGAAAAAATGGAGAATGCCCAAGCCAACCGGGATGCCAAAACATCCCCTGATAAACGGCGCGACCGTTACCGCAGCTACCTCAGCCGCAAAGGACAGGCCAAGGGCGGATGAAGACCACCTTGCTCAACCGGGGACAGGCCGGCGGTTTCACCCTGATCGAGCTGCTTTGCGTGCTTGTCGTTATCGCCGTTCTGCTGGGTCTGACCGCCCCCGCCTACCAGAAGGTTTTGCGCAAGGCGGACAGCACCAAGTGCGCCTCCAATCTCCGCCAGATTGGAATCGCGGTGAACCTGGCCACGATCGACAACGACGGCAAGTATCCGATCATCGAAACCGACCCGACCTACATGGTTTATTCCCCGGATCTCCAGGTCAAAAGTCTTCTGGATGCGCTCAGCCCGTACGGGGTGGACGCCAACGTGGTCCAGTGTCCCGCCGACCTGAGGAACAACAACCGGTATGCGGAAAAGGGGGCCAGTTACGAGTGGCGCCCGATGCTGGATGACGAGCTGGTGACTGCGCCCAAAATAATCACCCGTTCCGGGGATATCCGTACGGTGCGGCCGACGTATTTCCGCCTGGTGTTCGATGTGGATCCGGTCCATGGCGGCCGGCAGAACCGGCTGTACGCCGACGGGCATGTGAAATCCTATTGAGGAGAACCTCCGCGCGGCGATTGCCCGAGCGTCCATGCCAGCCAGGGCAGCAGCAGCAGGCCGGAGTAAGGCCATCCCCATAACAATCCGGAAATCGATAACAATCCCGCCAGCCAGAGCAGGAAGAGCGGGCCCGTCTGCGGCCCGCGGCCTGCGACCGGACCCTGCGCCGCCATCATCCAGGGGAGGAGGAGCAGGTAATCGTAATGACAGACATAGGGCGAAAACACCTGGCAAACCGCGGTTCCCAGTGCGAGGGCGGATGCGGCTGCGGATGATGCCGTGCCGGACAAGCGGCGGTGCCGCCATGCGACCCAGACGAGTCCGGCCAGGCCGGCCGCGAGGGCTGTTCCCCCGGCCCAGGTTCCCCCGCCCGTGTAATACTCCAGCATGCCGCGAAGTGAAAGATTGACCCCGGGCCGGGTGAATTGGATGCCTTCGGCCATGTCACGGAGGCAGGCCAGCCAGTCGAGATGGGCCTGGACTCCGGCCAGGGCCACGCCTGCGCCCAGCCAAAAAAGCGATCCGGCGGCGGCGGCGGCCACAAACCTCCAGGAACCCGCAAGCAGCATGAAAAGCCCCAGCCAGGGAAGAAGCTGCGGTTTGTAGAAGAGCAGACTGGCGGCGCATCCGGCCAGGATGGGCCGGTTGCGGGCCAGCAGCCAGCAAGCACCCGCCACAATCATCCAGGTCAGGGGGGTCAATTGCCCGATATAAAGCGCATAGTGCAGCGGGGGGAAAGCGATCACCGCCAAAAGCACCAGGGGATTTTTCAGGGCGTCCGGGAAGGCCCGCACCGAGAAAACAAAGGCGGCCGCGCAGGCAGCCAGGCTGAAACCCAGCCAGGCCCAGGCCCATGTTCCGAAAGAAATACCCGCCGCCGACGCGGCCAGCACGGCGCACAAAGGGGGATAGAGGTAGTTGAAGCGGCTTCGAGGTTCTAGAGAATTGTCAGGAAATCGGGCCTTCTGCCAGGCGTCCACGCGCACGCCGAGGGTGCTGTCGCGGTAGAGGCCGCGGGTATCACCGGCAGCCCACATCTCCCCGGCGGCATGGTGTTGGTAGAGGTCGCCGGAGCTGATGTCCCCCTTGTAGATGTACCCACCCGTCGCAAGCAGGGCGAAGGCGGCCAGGATTCCGAAGAGAACCAGGCCGGGCCGCGGGGCCGGATGGATCGGATCGTTCATGCGCGGGAATGGGCGGGCGTGGGCCGGGAAAGGCGGAAGATCGTCCAGGAGAACCAGGCCGCGAGGAAAGGCAGGGCGGGTGTGATGGGGAGATTTCCCGGGTTGATCGAGAGCAGGCTGGCGAGCCAGAAGGCCGACGCCGCAAGGAAGCCCCCGGTGCGGACCCACTTGGGGGAGGCTGATGCCAGATCCTGTTTCAGGTTCCACCACCACCAGGGAACGGCCAGAAGGATGTCGTAGTGCATGACATAGGGGGAGAACAGCACCCAGGCCGCGAGGGACAGGAACACCAGCCATTCCGGGGAACGGGGATGTCGCCGGTTCATCCATCCCGCCACAAGCGCGGTGGCGGCGAAAACCAACATACCCGCGAGGCTGACCAGGATCGAAACAAGGGGAGGGGCGTTCCGGCCCAGGAGGACCTTGAGGGTTCCCGGGAGGGACTGGTGGAGTTCGGGTATCTGGTTTTGGGAGCCGCCGAGCATGTGCTGGAGGACTTCAAACCAGGCGAGGGTGGCGGTCCGGCCACAAAGCCCCCAACCGAGGGCCAGCCAGGCGAGGGAGCCGAAGCCGAAGGCGAAGGCACAGGACCACTGGCCGGAAAGGAAGAGGAAGCCGGCGACAGCCAGGCCGATTTGGGGTTTGTAGAAGAGGCATGAGAGCACGAAACCGGCCGCCCACGGACGTCCCCGGGCGAGCAGCAGGGCCGAGGAGGAAACCACCAGCAGGCTCAGGCTGCTGTTCTGGGCCAGGATGACCCCGTAGTAAAAAACCGGCAATCCCATGGCCACTATCCAATTGATGCCGCTTACCGGCCTCCAAGGGGCGAGGATGTGGTGGGAAAGGATATAAAACAGGAGAATGGCCAGTTGCCAGCACGCCACCCACGCCAGGTAATCCCGGCCGGCGAACAGGCTTCCCACCCAGGCCACCAAGGGGGGATACACATAGTCGAATTGCCCGGCCACGCGGATTTCCCCGGAATGGGTCCTGGCATAAAGGGCCTGTCCCAGATTGGAATCCCGGTAGAGTTCCTTCCATGAACCCTCGTGCGCGAACCGCGCGGCCTCGTGGTGTTGGAGCAGGTCCGCTCCCATGGGCACACCCATGGGGCTCATGATGCCCGTCCGGTTCATCCACGTGAACACCAGGCCGATGAAGAAAACGCAGCACGAGGCCAGGCATATCACCGTCAGGAACCGGCGCGGCAGGCGTGAAAAATCCATGAAGGGGAGTGTACCGAAGCGGACCGGCAAGGAAATGCCGGATATCGGCTTGCCAACACCCTTCCCGGAGTTTTCACTCATGGGCCATGACCGAATGGAACATCCAATCCCGCTCGACGGTTTGCCAGGTGACCGGGCGCCCCTTTGTCGAGAAAGAGGAATTTTATACGCTGCTTTTTGAGACCACCGGGGAAGATCCCTATATCCGCCAGGATCTCTCCCTCGAGGCCTGGAACCAGAGGGATCCCTCGGTCAAGCCGCTGTCCTTCTGGAAAAGCGAATTCGAGCCCGCCCCGCCCCCGGCGGCGGATGCGGTGGACAAGAACGATGCCGAGACCGAATTGCGCCGTCTGATCGAGGAGAAGGATCCCGGCCAGGCCAAGCTTTGTTACCTGCTGGCGCTCCTTCTCGAGCGGAAACGCATCCTCAAGGCGCGCGAGAAAATCGCGACCCCGCAGGGGCGGTTGATCGTTTACGAACACTCGGCCACCCAGGAAAGCTTCATGGTCCCCGAGGTGGAATTCAAATTGAGCGAACTCGACGCCCTGAGGGAGGAAATCTCCGGCGGGACCAGCCGCATCTTCGCCATGGTCGCAAAAATCCCCGAAGCCCCGGTTCCCGAAACGCCCGCCTCCTGACCGGGAGGGGGATTTATCGCAGAGGCGCGGGAGACGCAGAGGGGGAAAATTGCAAAGCCGCCTGGCTGATGCGGCAGCCGATCCCCTCTATCAAGAGGGGCCGACGAGGTGAAACCTCGCGGGGGTGTGTTGTTTTGCCTGTGAGTACACTTCCCCCTCTGCGGTTCAAGACCTTTGGTATTCAACGTACCACGCGGAAGACGAGGAATTCCCCAAGATTTTCCGGAACGGGTATCTTTTGCAGGGTATCCGGAATTTTCCCGGCAGTGAGATCCTGGTACAGCGTGCCGCGGGGATTTTCCTGGTTGTAAAACCCGGCCTCATGGGATGTGGGGCAGAGAATGACCAGGGTGATGTTTTTCCGGTCCAGCCACTGCCGAGATTCCGAAGCCGGGGCATTCATCGTGTCGTAGAGGAAAAGCATGCCGTCGGCGTTCCGGTGGTTGGGGGTGGCGATCAAATTATGGCGGGTGCGGTAGAGCAGTTCCGGGCCGAAATCGAGCAGGGTGAGGATGGTTTCGGGCGTGGTGGCCTGGAAATCCGGGCCGTTCAGCCATGCGGCGAGGGCGCGCAGGTCGGGTTCCATTTCGTGGGCTGCCCGGCCGGCCGCCTGCCCCGGGGCCGGGGAGGGGGTGGCGATGGAGCGTCCGATGAAACCCAGCAGCGGGAACCCGAAGAGAAAACCCAGCACAATCGCCATCCGGGCGGCCGGAATGCGGGTGCCCTCCCGGCCCCAGCGGTTTTCCGCATGCTGCAGGCAGGCACCCAAAAGCAGGGCCCAGGGAATGACGACATAGACCTCGAAGTAGGTGCACCAGCGGATTTGCAGGAGGTTCAGGGTGGTGAAGAGCAGGCATCCAGCGAGAAGATAGGCCATGGGCAGTTTCGTGCCGGGGGTGTGACGTTCCACCCATACCGTGCGGATCATCCACGGAATAACCACCAGGGCGGGTCCCATCCAGATCAGGACGGTCCACGGCCAGTCCGCCAGGCGGTCGGCCAGCGGGTGGTATTCCTGGATGGAAAAGAGCCACAGCCCACCGATCCGGGGATCCCAGGACAGTTGGGGATGATGGAGCAGGGTGGGGGCGAGGGACAGGGTTGCGCCCAGACACGCGGCCGCCCCGATTGCGGAAAGCATGAAACGCCCGCGGGTTTGGACTGCCGGGCGCAGGAATCCGGCAGCCAGCCAGAACAGCGCCACGGTGGCCAGGGCGAGAAGATAGGCGGGGGCCAGCCGGTCGGTTTCAGCGAGGGTCCATGCCCGCCAGGAAATGGTTGTTGCCACACCCACAAACGAAGTGGCCAGGAGCGCAAGGATGTGGTGGCGGGCGACGCGGAGGCCGCCGGGGCGTCCCAGCAGCCAGACAAAGCCGGTGGCCAACAGCCCCAACAAACAGGCAATCAAGGCCTCGATGCTGACTGTTAGCGCCAGTCCCTGGAAAATCCCGGCGGCGGCGGCCCACCGGGCCGCGTGCGGGCCTTCCGAGAAGGCCCGCAAGAGGCATCCCACCACCAGGATGAGGAAAAGCAGGAGCACGCCGTGGTGGTCGGGTCGTCCCGCGGCAAGGTAAACCAGGACACCTGGCTGGACGAAGAACAAAACCACGGCGGCCAGCCGGGCCCTCGCACCGAGCAGGGGCGCGGGACACCAGGCCATGGCCACCCCACACAGCGCGAGCAGGAGCGGGCTGAACAACACCCCCCAAGCGAACAATCCTTTCTGTGCGCCCAGGAACAAACCGAAGAGATTTCCTCCCGCGAGAAGCACCAGGTCGATCCAGCGGCACCACTGGTTGGTTTCCGGGACGAGGGGATTGCTGCGGGGGACCGTGGTGTCGAACCAAGCGCCGGTATCAGCCAGATGTTGCACCCGCAAAAGCCGCGAATAGCCGTCGGCATCCACCAATTTTCCCGGGGGAACAACCACGCCCGCGAAATAACACCCGGTTTGCAGGAGGAACAGCCCCGCAGCCAAAAGACACACCGCCATCCACATCTTGCCCGGAAGACGGCTTCCCGGTATTTCGGCAGGTTGCGTCGACATGGTTGGGGGATTTCAGGGTTGAAGCCGGGCCACCACGGTCAGGCCGGCGATCCGGTTGAAAGGGGCGAGGCGGGATTCCAAACGGCCCATGAGATAGAGGAACGTGTTGAGCCAGCGGGGAACCTGGCACATGTCCGACTTCAGGTCCCGCCGCATCATGCGGCGCCGGACCAGGGCGGGGAGGAGCAGGTGGGTGAAAAGATAATGGCTGTGGCGCACCTGGAATCCGGCTCCCCTGGCCTGTTCAACCAACTGGCCGAGCGTATAACGGCGGTGGTGGCCGAGATATTCGTCGTGGCCTGACCAAAGGGACCGGAAGGCGGGGACGGTGACAAAGACTTCGGTTCCGGAGTGGCAGCAGGAGAGGACTTCTTCCAGGAGGGCATGGGGATCGGGCACGTGTTCCAGCACATCCATGAGCAGAACCACGTCGAATTTTCCCTCCGGCAGGCGGTTGGTGAATTGCACCCCGTCCTCGCGGGTTTCCGGGCCGTTGGGGTCGTAGGCGGTGATCTCCAGATGGGGGTGCTGTTTTTTGAGAAGGTGGGAGAAGACCCCGCGCCCGCACCCGAAATCCAGCACGCTCCGCAGGCGGGTCCACGGCAGCGCGTTCCCGAGTGCGGAAAACTTGGACCGGTAATACCAGTGATCCAGCGCGTCCGGAAGGGGCATGTATTCCCTAAGATCCATGCAGGCTCCGTTGCAATTCCCGCAGGTCCCGCCACATGGCCCAGCTGTCCCGCAACAAGCGGACCTTGCTCCCGCTTTTTTCCTGCCAGTCGACCGGCTCTTCCCGGACCGCGAAACCCTTGCGCAGTACCCGCACGATCAATTCGGCATCGAAGGCAAAACGGTCGATGACCAGCCCGGGTGCGACAGCATCATAAGCCGCCCGCCGGATCCACTTGCAACCGCACTGGGTGTCGTAGGCGGGAAGATCGAGCATGAGGGATGCGAGGGTGGCGTAAATGCGCCCGATGTAGTGGCGTGAGGGGTGGCGCTCGACGTTGCGGCCCAGCATGCGGATACGGCTTCCGATGAGCAGTCCGGCATCGGAGGCGGTGAAGAGACCGAGCAGCCGCTGAATTTCACCGGCCGGGACCGCGCCGTCGGCATCGCAGAAACCGAGTATGTCGACCCCGGGGTGGTTTTCGGTGGCCCAATTCCACCCGTGGCGGACTGCGAAGCCTTTTCCCCGGTTGGTGGGGTAGGAGAGGCAGACCCACCGGGGATGGTCCGAAGGACCCAGCGGGGAGGCACTGCCGTCGTCGACGGTGATCACGAGGACCTCCGGGCAGGCCTCCAGCACTTCGTGGATAAAACCCTCCGCCCGCCCGCGTTCATTCAGGCAGGGGATGATGAGGGCGGTGTGTGGGGGCATGGTGTAGCTGAGGTTTGCCATGGATGACGTGCCGCTTCAAGGCCGATTGAAAAATCCCTTTTGTCGGCAAACGCGGGGTGGTTTGATGTGGGGCATGGAGTTGAAGCCCGCACCCTCTGCCCAATGGCTTCCGCCGTTGGCGCTTTTGCTCCTGCTTTTGCATCTGGGCTTCACGCTGCTGGATCCTTCCGGCTGCCTGACCGACCCCGGGGTGGGCTGGCACCTCAAGTCGGGCGAATTGATGGTTTCGTCGCAGTCCCTCCCCGTGGAAGACCTTTTTTCCTACACTCTGCCGGGTCATCGCTGGATCAATTACCAATGGGGATTCCATGTTTTCCTCGGATTGCTCCAGCTTGCGGGTGGATTGCCGCTCGTGGTGTCGGCCTGTGTGCTTCTGTATGCGCTGCCCCCCTTTTGGACCATGCTCCGCATGATGCGCGAGGGGGCGGACTTCCTGGCCTCGTTTCTTCTCGGTCTGCTGGTCTGGATGGTGATGGCCCAGCATGCCTATGCCCGGCCTCATTTGTTTTCCTACCTCTTCTTCGCGGTATTCCTGGACCGCCTGGCGCGCCATGAGAAGGCGGGCGGGAGCGGTGCCTGGCGGATCCTGGTGCCGCTGCCGTTTCTCATGGTCCTCTGGTGCAATCTCCATGGGGGATTTACGGCAGGCCTCGCCCTCCTGGGCATCCATGCGGGGATGAACCTTTTGGGTGCCCTTTTGCCCAAGGGCGGCGTCACTTGGGACAGGACGTTCCGCTTGTGGGTGCTGTTTCTCGCCTGCACGCTGGCCAGCCTGGCCAATCCCTACGGATGGAATCTCCACCGGCACATTGTTTCTTTTTTGCAGGTCGAAGGAATCCAGAAATACCACGAATTCCTGCCCGCCTGGCAGATTCATTCCGCGTCGACCGTCGCCTTCGCCCTGCTGGCTTTGGCGTGGATCTGGGTATTGCTGAGATCCCGTGAAAAATCCAGCCGGGCTGAACAGGCCGCGGCGCTGTTTTTTCTATTTTATGGGATCTCCGCGGTGCGGCACATCGTGCTCTTCGCCCTGCTGGCGGCCCCGCTCATCGCCCGTTCCGTGCCGGCCCTTTCGCCCCGCCTGAAAACGATGGCGGTGGAACAGGCCGGCAACCGCAAGGGGATGTGGTTCTGGGGCCTGCTGGTTTCGGTGGTTTGGCTGGCCCTTCCCTGGGCCAAGCCGGATCTCTGGCCCAAGAACCTGCTGGGACTCAATCTGGGAATCCCGGCCGCGGAAAAGATCCGCGAACTCGGCCCCGGGCTGACGCCGGTTTTCAATTCGGAAAATCTCGGGGGTGCCCTGATCCATGAATTTTATCCGCAGATGAAGGTGTTCGCGGATGACCGTATGGATTTTTACGGAGGCGATTTTGTGTTCCGAACCTACCTGCCCGTCATCGAGGGGAGGGAAGGATGGGAGGAAACCCTCGACCGCTATGGCGTGCGGGGAGTGGTGATCAAACCGGGCACGGGACTCGGGGCCAGGCTGCGAGCGGATGCCGGTTGGCGCCTGGTGGTGGAGGATCCAAAGACCGAAGTGTTCCAGCGGATCGATCCGTTGAAATAAGCGGATTAACCACGGAATAGACGGAACACACGGAAGGCGGCCTGAAGAACGGACTGCCGTAAGTAGGCAGTTAAAAAATGTAGCACAGACATTCTTGTCCGTGTTCTCCGCGTGTTTCCGCCTCAGGCGGATGAACTGCAATTTTCCGGCCAAGACCAAATTCGCACTTGCCCGTGCTTGTTGCCTGACTACAGGCTGGGTGGGTGCAAGGTCCGGTCCGCTTTCTGCCCGCATTCGCGGTTTTTCTTTTCCTGATCCACCTGGGCTGGGTGCTGGCGGATCCTGACAAACCGTTATGCGATCCCGGGACGGGCTGGCATGTCAAGCTGGGGCAATTGATGGTGGAGGAGGGGAGACTGCCCGATACCGACCCCCTGTCCTACACGCTGCCCGGGCGTCCCTGGATCGATTACCAATGGTTGAGCCATGTCCTGATGGGTTTGCTGCACCATGCCGGGGGGCTTCCCCTGGTGACGGCGGGCTGGTCGATCCTGTTCGGATTGATCCCGGTGTTGATGGCCCGCCGGTTGATGCGGGATGGGGTTCCGGTGTTGGTTGCGTGGTTCCTCGGTTTTCTGGGATATCTGATCCTGACCATGCATGCGCAAGTGCGGCCGCATGTGGTGACCTATCTGTTCCTCCTGGTCCAGATGGCGGTGCTGGTGCGGGGTGGAAGGGGACGCTGGGTCCTGCCCGTTCTTTTTGTTTTGTGGGCCAATTTTCATGCGGGATTTGTCGCGGGGCTGGTGGTGCTGGCGGGTTATGCGGCGGGCGAGTGCCTTTCCGAACTGTGGCAAACCCGGCGGATTCCCCGGGCGTCTTTGAAATCCTGGCTGTTGTTGGGGGCGTCGTGCGGACTGGCCACGGCCATCAATCCCTGGGGCTTCGGATTGCACCACCACATCCTCGACCTCATGGGCATGCAATCCGTCGCCCTGTGGCACGAATACCAGCCGGTCTGGCATCTGGATGGGGCCAATGTGGGGCTGTTTTATCTGCTGGCGGCCGGCTGGATAGGGATGGTCGCCACCCGGTTCCGTTCACTCCGGGGTGGGGAAGTCATTGCCGGGGCCGTCCTGCTTTTCTTTGCCGCGGGTTCGGCACGGCACGTGAATCTCTTTGTGATTGTCGCGCTTCCCGTGGTGGGGGCCGGCCTGCGGGATCTGGTGCAACGGCTGCATCCGGCCGGCATGGAAGCGTCGGGGAGGCTTCTTGCCGGCCAGTTGCGCCGGTGGACCACGTGGGGATATGTGGCCTTGTTTTCCGCCGGATTCGCCGCGTTATCGTTGCGGGCCCCGGGTTTCTTCCGGCAGGATCTACGCGGGATGCAGGTGGGGGCCGGTGCCCTCGGGGTGATTGAAGGCCTTCCAGTTTCCGAGCGGATCTTCCACCCGGAAAGCCTGGGCGGGGTCCTGGCCTACACTTTCGGTCCGGAACGGAAGATTTTCATCGACGACCGCTTGGATTACTACGGTGACGATTTTTTCATGGGGACCTATTTTCCCCTGATGAGTGGTGGCGGCAAATGGAGGGAGATTTTGTCCGCCCACGGGGTCGGGACGGCGCTGGTTCCGGAAAAATCCGGGCTGGCAAGGGTGATGGCCGGTTCGCCCGATTGGGAGGTGCTTTGGTCGGACGGGGAGTTCAACGTTTTCCGGAGGCGACGGCCGTGAATGCCGCGTGGTGGAGAAATCGCGATGCCCGCTGGATGGCCCTGCTGGCGGCCTTGTTGACCTGGGCCGTGCTCCAGGGCGTGCGGACTCGGTTTTTTCTGACCGATGATTCGTTCACGCTATTTTTCCCCGTGTGGGTGGACTTCGGCCGGAAGTGGTTCGAGGGCGGGAATCCCTGGGTGTGCGAGTGGTTGTTCGGGGGAAATTATCCCCTGAGGCAGGATGCGGTGTTTCTGTTCCTGCTGCATCCCTTTTGCCTGCTGGTTTCCCTGCTGGCGGTGACACCCCTTCAGTCATGGATGGTGGATTTGGTCTGTCTCCTGCACCTGATGCTGGCGGTCTGGGGTTTTGAGGAGATGTTGGAACGGTTGCGGGGCAGGGGATGGG
>Ga0075012_10000289_pt1 | contig 54676 bp, 50 predicted proteins | sample All_14_2_FD_71474 | JGI IMG/M metagenome (GOLD analysis project Ga0075012, IMG submission 71474) | Freshwater microbial communities in response to fracking from Pennsylvania, USA - Allegheny Zone_MetaG_DW_15 | ecosystem: Environmental > Aquatic > Deep subsurface > Groundwater > Drilled... | reverse complement strand
GGTGAGGGGGATGAATTGATGAGGAGAGGGAGAATTGCGAGGGAGATCATTTGGTTCACCGTTGAAAAAGAGACGGTTTAGTATACCGATATACTTATTTTGTTTCGCTTCATATTGTTCTCTGGGGGAAGCGGCGTAACAGGCTATAATATGGACTTGGCTGGACGTCCCCGAGGTACTCAAAAGACGATGGCAGTTACATTACGCGATGTTGCTGCACATGCGGGCGTTTCGCCGGTGGTTGTCTCCCACGTTTTACACAATAAAGCGCAAGCAATTCGGGTGAGTCAACCGACGGCAGAGCGGGTTAAAAAGTCGGCGGAGATCCTTGGCTATAAATGTAATATTTGGGCGCGGAATTTCCGAACAGGGAATTCGATGCAGATTGGGGTGATTCATGGTTTGGGATTTTCCCGCCCGAGCTTTAGTCACGGATCGCGCTATTTTGCAGATTTGATGGAGGGGTTGATTGATGGGGCGTTTGAGCATGATTATGCGGTGACGCTTTGTCCGACGCTATTGGGGAGTAGTCCGGGGGCGGCTTTGGCGGATGGTCGATTTGACGGATTGATTTGGTACAGCTCGTTGCCGAATGAAGAGCATCACGAGATGATTGCGAATAGCACGGTGCCGATGGTGATTTTGCACTCGACTTCGGAATCGGTGAATGGTCGGTGGCCAACGGTGCTTTGCGATAATGAGCAGGGAATCCAGTTGGCGATTGATCACTTGATGGATTTGGGTCATGAGCGGATTGCATTTTTGACAGAGTTTGGTTGGGGGATTGGGGAAGCGACTTTGCGGCTCGAGGCGTTTAAGAAACTGATGGCGGAGCGGGGTTTGCCGGTGGAGGAAGGGGATATTCTTGATCTTTCGAAGGATGATGATGTGGTTCGGAAGTGGCTGGCATCGAATCCGCCTCATACGGCATTGGTTTGCCATAACGATGGTTTGGCGGAATTAGCGATCACCCAGGCTCAGGATGCGGGGATTGACATTCCGGGTCAGATTTCGATTGTGGGATTCGACTCGACGGGATATTGTAATCAGTTGAGACCGCGTTTGAGTTCGGTGAATCAGCCGCTGGTTGATGTTGGGCGGACGGGGGCCAGGGAGCTTGTGAGCTTGATTCAGGGGAAATCGGAACCGGGGCGAACGGTGATGTTGCCGTGTACTTTTGATGTACGTGAATCGACGAAAAAGTTGAAATAGAGAAGATTGACGAACGTTTAGTATATCGGTATACTAAATTTGTTCGGGAGTTGTTGAAATGCACGACAAAGTTGTTGAGTATGACGTTGCGATTATTGGGGGTGGGCCTTCGGGTTCGACTCTGGGGGCGTTGCTTAAGATTTATAAACCTGATTTGAAAGTAGCGATTTTTGAGCGCGAGGTTTTTCCGCGCGATCATATTGGTGAGAGTTTGCTTCCGCCGATATCTCCGATTTTGGTGGAGATGGGGTGCTGGGATGCGGTTGAGGCCGCGGAATTCCCGATTAAGATTGGGGCAACTTTGAAGTGGGGGAAGCGGCCGGAGTTATGGAATTTCGAGTTCTTTCCGGCGGATCGATTTGTTGATGAGCCGCGACCAGCAGCGTTTGAGGGTCAGCGCAGGTTAACGGCGTTTCAGGTGGATCGGTCGATCTATGACAAGATTTTGCTGGATCGGGCGGAGGAGTTGGGGTGTGAGGTTCGGCAGAACTGCAAGGTTTCGCGCATTTTTTGTGACGGGGATCGGGTTGAGGGGCTCGAGTTAGAGACAGGCGAACTCATTGAGGCGCGACATTATGTGGATGCTTCGGGGAATAGTGGGATATTGCGCCGGGCGTTGGGGATTGAGGTTAATGCGCCTTCGATATTGCAGAATATTGCGATTTATGATTATTGGCAGAATGCGGATTGGGCGGTGAATATTGGGGTGGGGGCGACTCGGATTCAGGTTCGGAGTTTGGGATATGGGTGGATTTGGTTTATTCCGATTGGGCCGACCCGAACGAGTATTGGGTTGGTGATTCCGGCGGCACACTATAAGAAAATGGGCATGAGCCCGGAAGAGCTTTATAAAAAGGCTCTTAGCGATGAAAAGGACGTGGCGGCATTGCTGACGAATGCGGAGTCGGAAGGGAAGTTGCAGACGACGAAGGATTGGTCTTATTTGGCGGAGCGACAGGCGGGCGAGAACTGGTTTTTGGTCGGGGAATGTGCGGGTTTTGCGGATCCGATTTTGTCGGCAGGGGTGACGATGGCGCAGATTGGGGCTCAGCAGGCGGCTTATACAATTTTGGAGATTGAGAAAGGGAAACTTGATCCGGTTTGGCTTAAGAAGATGTTTGAGGAGCGTCAGGTTCGGCGAATCAAGACACACATTAGCTTTGGAGAATATTGGTATACGGCGAATGCACAGTTTAAGGATTTGAAGGAGTTTACGGCGGAACTTGCGAAAACGAACGGTATTGAGCTTGAGCCAGATAAGGCTTGGGCTTGGCTGGCGCAGGGCGGATTTATTGATGAAGATTTGACAGTGGGGGTGGGTGGTTTTAGTTTGGTCGGGGTTCGCTCTTCGACGGAGTTTTTGATCGATTTGGAATCTGGTTCTCCGCTTGAGGAGAACAATATTTTGAAGCTTGATTTGGCGGGGGCGACTTGGCGCGATGCGGCGATTTATGTTCCGGGGGGAGTTAAGAAGGGCGGGTCATATATTCGCGATGGAAAGATATTGCCGGTCAACGGACACTTTGAGATATTAGTGAACTTTTTGCAGATTGAGGGCAGGTTGCCGGTGATTGTTCAGCAGATGGCGGCGATGGCTGAGACTCAGGGGAATGATCCTGAGGTGATGACATTCTTATCGATGTTGCCAGAGGCACTCGAGGGAATGATTCGGGATGGTTGGATCAAGGCGAGCTACGATGAGAGTTTGCCGCTAGCTCGCCTTGTTTCTGACCGTACGGGGTTCCACTTGAACACGGATACGCCGCAGGTTTTTTAAAGAGGGAGGCAGTTAGTTGCCGGAGGTGAATTCGACTTTTTTGCCTTTTTGCTTTTCGTTGTATTCGGCAATTGCTTGACCCATTTTTTCTTGGTCTTCTTTTGATGGGCCCTTGTAGTCGGCTTTGGCACCAGTTTTGTTTTTGATGGCTTCTTGTTTTTCGGCTGATATCGGTTCGCCGCCGCCGTCGCACCCGGTGAGCGCGATCATGATTCCGACGAGGCCGGTGAGCATAAGAGTGGTGGATTTTTTCATGGTGCGATTTGTTTTTGTTGGATAGATTTGAACCCTCTCTCCGAGGAGAGAGGGTGTGCATTTACTGATTGATCGATTGACCGCTTAGCGGTCCGCGTCCCACATATTCTCAAGTGGTTTTGCGATTGGGTCGGGGTTCGTTTGTCGGGGATCCATCGATTTGACGTGTCCGTCGGCGAATGCGAAATTCGCTTTATTGTCGGTGATCAGACTGACCGAACCGTTGGGTCCAGCAGGGAATGCGTTCGTTGCGGCAGCAGTTCCGTTGGGAATTGAGTTGCCGCCAAACCAGCCGTAATAGTCGATGCCGTTGTCGCCGGGAACACGGATTTGCATGAATGTTCCGGTGAACCAACTGCTGAGGTTTGTGAATCCGCAGCATCCGTTGGCAACTCTTTGTGAGCTGAACATATCGGCAAGGGCGACTGTTGATGCGGGTTGCGTTACGGCAGTTGTGGTTTTTGAAGGGCCCCAGACTTCGTCGGTGGAGGTTGGTGTTCCGTTGTTATTCGGGTTCATCAATCCACCGAGGGGGCAGGGTGCGGAGGCGGGGCAGGCGCCGGTGATTCCGGGCGAGCCTACTGAGTGGACGTAGCTGTTGGGGGAGTAGGAGATTCCGACCGCGTTGGCAAAGTTATCGGGCGAGAATGTCTGCGCCCAGTCGGCCACGGCGGCATCTTTGCGTGAATCGAGCGGACTTTGCAAGATTTGGAGATTCTTGATATAGGGGGCAGTTTTTTGCACCCATGTCCGGTTGAAGTTCAGTGCTTCGGCATCTGTACCGTTGGCGTCTGGGTAGGTATCGTCGTAGTCGCCTACGTAGATGAGAATTCCGAGGTTGAGTTGCTTGAGGTTCGAGATATCTGCACTTGCCTTTGCTGCCCGTTTTGCTTGAGCAAAAACGGGGAACAAGATAGCGGCAAGAATTGCGATGATCGCGATTACGACAAGGAGTTCGATAAGGGTGAATGCCCGCTTTAATTTCATGGCAATTTAGTGCTCCGTTGTACTAATCCGAGGCTTAGCGTTAAGCTCCGTTTGACCTTTGGGGAGGTGCGTTTCTTGTGGGTTGACCCTTTAGAAATGCGACTTTTCCCGGCTGGGTTTAAATATGATACAACGGTATACCAATGAAATGCAAGCATCAAAATGAATTTTTTCTGGACTTGTGAGGTTGGCGAACTTTGGATGGCTCGGTTGGGAGCTTTTTGAATTGGTATAAATTTTTTATGTTGATAAACTATCTATAAAAATAATTGCGGGGATTGCAGGAGTTTCGCATGTTGTGGCCATTTGAATTGAGTTAGAATGACAGTAATGTCTCAATCCACGTCTTCCTATGTTCCGGCAGAAAATCGTTATGAAAATCCTGAGGGATGGTTTCGCCGTTGTGGTCGATCGGGGATGAAATTGCCGTTGATTTCGATGGGGTGTTGGCACAATTTTGGGGATGTGGGGACGGATGCGGCGCATCATACGGATGAGGGGGCGTTCCATGAGAACGCGCAGGCGATGCTGTTCGCGGCGTTTGACAACGGGATTACGCACTTTGATTTGGCGAATAATTATGGGCCGGTTCCGGGGGCGGCGGAGACTCGGGTCGGGCGGATTTTGAAGGAGGATTTTTCCGGCTATCGAGATGAGCTGATTGTTTCTTCGAAGGCGGGATATTTAATGTGGCCGGGCCCTTATGGTGAGTGGGGAAGTCGGAAGTATTTGCTGTCGTCGCTGGATCAATCGCTTGAGCGGTTGCAACTGGATTATGTGGATATTTTCTATTCGCACCGGTTTGACCCGGAGACGCCGCTTGAAGAGACGATGGGGGCGCTGGATTCGGCAGTACGTCAAGGTAAGGCACTTTATGTGGGGATCTCGAGTTATTCCGCGGAGCAGACTCGGCGAGCGGTTGAGGTTTGCCAGGAGAATGGCTTTGTACGGCCGATTATTCATCAGCCTTCTTATTCGATGTTGAATCGGTGGATTGAGCCGGACTTGCTTGAAGCGACAGATGAGACGGGAATGGGTGTGATTGCGTTTTGTCCGCTGGCGCAGGGGATGCTGACGAATAAATATTTGAATGGGATCCCGGAAGATTCGCGGGCGAAGCAGGATGGGAGTTTTTTGAGTGAGGGAGCGGTTAAGCCGGAGCTGGTTGAGAAATTGAAAAAACTGGATACGGTAGCGGGGGATCGCGGTCAAACTTTGGCGCAGATGTCGCTTTCTTGGGTGCTGCGGGATGCGCGGGTTACTTCGGCGTTGATTGGGGCGAGTCGTCCGGCGCAGATTGTTGAGAACGTCAAGGCGGCGGAGAAGTGTGTGTTCTCGGAGTCGGAACTCGCGGCGATAGATGGGATATTGAGCGACTAGAGTTCTGGATTTTTAGCACCGTGATGGGTAATCTCAGGTTATGCGGTTGACATTGGTTCTGCCTTTGCTTTTGGTGTCTCTGGTCGGTTGCCAGAAGAGTCCGGACTTAAGTGGTCGTTGGAATATGGGAATGGGTGCAACGACCATGCAAATTGAGTTTGGTAAAGACGGTAACTATAGTGGGACCATGAATGGGATGGCGGGGGCGGGGCAGGTTTCAGGGAAATATTCTTTAAAGGGAAATATGTTGGAGATGGATCCGCCTACCGTGGTCGGACCGGGCGGTGCGACTTCACCGGGCGGTGGGAAGATGCGGGTGAAAATGATTAGCCGGGGGCCAAACATGTATGAACTTGATGCGGGTAACCAGAAATTCTCGTTGACACGCATGGGGCCGTAAGAACCTTCCGGTAAGAAATGACTTAGCTGCTTCATGTTCCTTAACAGGTATATGCTTCTGGAGGCATATTAAAATATGAGGGCGGCTTTGGAGGTTATTGCCTAGCCTAATCGGCGAGATATTGAATCTGCTAGCGGTGGGCGAGCATTCGGTTGAGGAGATTGAGAATGGATAAAACAGATTATCAAGCAGGTGCGGCCCACGGGGCGCATATAGAGAAGAACAGGAAGAAATAGACGCTGGCGTTGGTGAGAGAAGTAAAGCATTCGCCGGAGAAGGTTTGGCAGGCGTTAACTGACCCGGCGCAGATTCTGGAGAACGTGAAGGCGGCGGAGAAGTGCGTGTTCTCAGAGTCGGAACTCGCGGCGATCGATGAGATTTTGGCCGATGCCTAATTGTTAGGTGAATCGGGAATGGGCTCGTCGATGATAGTTGGAGATTGAAGCGGGGCGTCTTGGTTGGTCACGTCGGAGCCAGAATTTGTGGGTTCGATGACGTGGAGATAGCCTTCGGCGGTGGTCTCTTTGGTGAGGACAGATTGAACCCGGAGTTGGATAGGCATGCCTTTATAGTCGCCGAGGGTTTCTTGGAGTTCGGCAGTTTGGGCGGGGGTGATGGAGTTTGGGGTGCGGACGTAGGCGATGATGACGAGGCGGTCTTTTTGTTCGACATGACGGACTTCGGAGAGGAATGCGCCGGGAATTGGCTTGATGCCGATTTCTAATTTTGATTTGATTTCGCGCCGGAATTGATCTTGGACTACGGTGTTCTTCAGTTGGATATAGAGAAATATTGTGAGGGCGAGGAGGGCTACGATGTCGATGATGAGTCGGCGGATGTATCCGGGGTCGTCTTTTTTGCGCACGGTGATTCGGTGGAAACCAGCGATGTAGAGAACGAGCGAAGACGCGCACTGAATTGCGACGAGATTGGTGGCGAAGAGCACGAATGCGCCGAGTGCTTGGGGATAGAGACCACGGGTTAGGCAGATTCCACAGCTTGCAAGGGGCGGAACGAGGGCGGTTGAGATGGCGACACCGACGAGCCCGACGCTGACTTTGGGGGAGACGGTTGCGTAGGCTCCGGCGGCCCCGCCGAAGAGGGCAATGGCGAGATCGAGGAGGTTGGGTTTTGTGCGGGAGAGAATTTCGTTCGTGATTTGGAGGTCGAAGTGGATTTTGCCGATGATAGCGGCGATGGAGACGACCATGATGACGCCGACGACTTCGGCGATGACGGAATCGGTGAGGAGTTTTACGTCGCCATCAACGAGGGCGAGGGCGAGTCCCATGATGGGGCCGATGAGCATGGCGATGATCATTGCGCCGATGACGACTGCGGTGCTATCGGCGAGAAGTCCGTAGCTGGCGACGGCGGTGGCGAGGCCGTTCATGATGAGGTAGGAAACAGATAGCTTTGATCCGGCGACGATTTGCTCTCGTTTGTTGGCTTGGTCAAGGGTTTCTTCTTTGATCGCTCGACTGCCTTTTGGTGCCATGGGAGCTGAAAAGTATAGCTTGGGCGGGGTTTGGTTTTAGGTTAGAGGTGGGAAAGTTTGAGTTGAAAAATGAATTTTTATCAATATGCATTGACAGGTATATGCCTGTAGAAGTATATTTAGAATATGAGTTCGGCCTTTGAGATTGTTGCAGAGCCTAATCGGCGCGCGATATTGAATCTGCTAGCGGTGGGCGAGCATTCGGTAGGGGAGATTGAGCATGAGTTGAGCCTCTCTCAGACGAGTGTTTCGAAGCATCTCAGGGTCTTGCGAGAGTCGGGATTTGTTTATTCGACGGTTGATGCTCAGCGCAGGCTTTACCGGATTAATCCGGAGCCTTTGCGGGAGATCGATGTTTGGCTGGAGCAGTTTCGGCAGTTGTGGTCGGTTCATCTTGATGCGTTGGAGCGGCATCTTGATACGATGCCGGAGCCGGGAAGTGAGATGAAAGGAGATTGAGAATGGATAAAAAAGATTATCAAGCAGGGGCGGCCCACGGGGCGCACATAGAGAAGAGCGGAAAGAAGTGGACGCTGGCGTTGGTGAGAGAAGTGAAGCATTCGCCGGAGAAGGTTTGGCAAGCTTTGACGGATCCCGCGCATATTCGAGAATGGGCGCCGTTTGATGCGACGGAATCGCTGGATGCGCAGGGCAAGAAGGTGAAACTTAAGTGGTCGGGTGCACCGTTTGCGGCGAAGGTTTTGGTGATTCGGGCAGAAGCACCGCTGCACTTGGAACTTGAGGATTTGAAGTGGGAGCTTGAACGGCTGGAAGATGGCACACGGATCAAACTGTTTCACAATATTGGCAAGAACTACATTGCGATGGGCGCGGCGGGCTGGCATATCTGCATTGATGTTTTGGATATGCATTTGGCAGGGACGCCGATGAGCAGAATTGTGGGGAAGGAAGCGTGGAATTTTCCGGAATGGCAGAGGCTTTTGAAAGAATATGAGGCGCAGTTTAAGTGAAGGGTCGGTGGTCGCGGCAGGTGCACCGGTGGTTGGCGGGGGTCTTTATAGTTATGGTTTTGGTGAATATCGGGGCTACGGCGGCGATGGGGACACCTCCGGAGGTGCTGACTTATGCGCCGCTTTTGCCGTTGGGAATTTTGATGCTGACCGGGCTGCCGTTGCTGGCGGAGCCTTATCTGCGCAAACGTCGTTTGGGAGATGGGGAGTGAATACTGGCGGCAATGATTTGCAGAACTGATCTCTTCTATTTGGCGGCTGGACGAAGTCATTAACTGTGGTTTAACCGCGCCTGAATAGGATTCGGTTATGAATCGTAGAGAGTTTCTTGGTGGGACAGCCGCGACATTGGCATCTTTGGCGATGCCCCATTTTTCGTTTCCGTCGATGGGGGCGGGAGTTGAGGTGAATCGGCTGGGAACGGATCATTTTGAGATTATTTTCGATGAGGATCGACCTTTTAAGATTATGCAGTTGACGGACACCCATTTTGGGATTCCTGAGCAGGGGCATGATGTGACGGATGCTTTGACTTTTCAGATGATTAAGAAGCTGGTGGATCAGAATAAGCCGGACTTAGTTTTTCATACCGGCGACTTTATCAATAACGATAAAGTGAATCCGAGGATTAATCCGGCAATTTCGTTTATGAATGATTTGGGAGTGCCGTGGTCGCTGGTTTTTGGGAATCACGACCATTCGAGTGGACAGGAAGGCACGATATCTTTGGACACCTATCACGGCCGGATGGAGAACCATGTGATGGGATATTCGGTGGGGGCCGATCAGAAACGATCTTATTGCTTTAGGATTGATTTGAAGCGAAATAAGGAGACATTTGCTTCGATTGTTGGCTTTAATTGCGGAGGTGGTCCGACGCCGATGATCGTTTCGGCGGAGCAACGGGCTTGGTTTGAAGGTCAGTTAGAGGCGGATAAGAAGCGGGGGACAGCACACCCGATCTTAGTGATGCAACACATTCCGACGATTGAATATAAGCTGATGCATGACGCGAAGGAGGAGATTGGGCGATATGGAGAAGAGGTTTGTTCGGAATCAGATAAGGGTGAGATATTTTCGGTTTATCGGGATTCGAAGCGGGTTCATGGGGTTTTCTGTGGCCATGACCATGTGAACGATTATATTGGAGTTCACAAGGGGGTTCGGCTGGCTTATGGTCGGGTGACGGGTTGGTCAGGATATGGGGATTGGCAGCGGGGTTGCCGGATGATTGAGGTGAATCCGAAGACTTCGGTTTCGAAGACTCGGGTGGTTTTGCCGGTGGGAGCGGTGGAGAAACCCGAGTGGCGCGTGACGATGCAGGACAGTTAAGAAATAAGGAATGCCTCGTTAGGAAACCTAACGAGGCATTCGATTTGCACGGTTTGACTTTCGAAGAAGCGATTACGGCATTGCTTCGTATTTTTTGAGATTTTTGTCCAGCATGTCGCGGAATTCTTGGGTTGTTCGCGTTTCTTGCTTTGCCTTTTCGATTGCAACTTTGATTGATTTAATCGCGTTTGCTTTGTCGCCGAGGTGGAAGTAGATTTGGGCTTCGATTCCGTTGAGCATGATGTTCTCGGGGCTCTTTTCGATGCCTTTTTTGACCAGAGTGATGCCGAAGTTGTAGGCTTCTTTGGTGAGATCATCGTGGGAAGCGAAGATCGACGACATCATGTGGTAGGCGCCGGGAGCTTCGTCTGAATCTTTGAGAATCTTCTCGGAATACTCTTTGCCTTTTTGGAGATCGACGTGGAACAGGGCGACGAATCGATTGTAGGTGAGGGGGTATTCCAGTTCGGGTCGCTCGGCGATGGCTTGATCGATGGTTTTGAGAAGTGTTGCGTAATCTTTTTTGGCGAGGGCTTCATCGATGGGGCGGGTGAATTTGTGTTCGACCTCGCGGGCTTCGCGGGCAGCTTTGATATCGTAGGTGCCGTCGATGACCTTGGTGAGGGCCTCTTCCATTTTGGCGGGATGACCGATCCAGGCGATCACGCCCTCTCCGTTGACGATAAAGGAACAGGGGATGCCGCCTTCGTTTGCGGGTTTCATCCAGGTGTTGGCGATGGTGTCGCTTTTGTCATCGGCGGCGACAAAGTAGTCCATTTTGTTGCCTTGTGATTCGACAAAGTCTTGGACTTTCTTGAGGGGATTGGGGTCTTCGTTGTCGAGGTTTTCCCAGATGCTGATGCCAATGATTGAGACTTTGCCTTGGTATTTCTTTGCCAGCTCGGTGAGGTGGGGGATGTTTTCTTTGCAGGGGCCGCACCAGGTTGCCCAAAATTCGACGACATAGATTTCGCCTTTTTTGAATTTGTCGACTTTGTTGCCTTTGAGCCAATTCGCAGATTTAATGGTGGGAGCGGGGTCTCCGATGGTTAAAACGGGGGCGGGATTAGTATCGGAACTACCGATTGTGGCGAGGGCGATAATCGCGGTGACTAAGGATGTGGTGAGAAACTTTTTCATATCGATTGGGATTTAGCGGGTGGTTGGTTGATTGTTGTTGGCACCGGAATACTTTTGTTGGATTTCGGCCTGATTTGCTTGAACGTAGGCGGCGCGTTCTTCGGGGGTCATATTTTCAAGCTTATCTGTGAGCTCAGCTTTTTCGGGATTATCCGCTTTGATTGATGCGGGGGTTGATTTGGGGGCAGAGCTGCAGCCGGCCAGTATGAGAGTGAGGATTAGGATGAGGAAAGTGGTGGGTTTCATTGGAGTTTTGGTGTCGCCCCGAAATTTGAATTTCGGGGCGACTGAAGGAATCAGGGCTTGTCGATTCGGTAGTAGAAGTTTTCCCATTCGTGACCGTATGGGTAGCTGCCGTTCATGATGTCGCCCACTTTGTTTTGATCAGCAATCGGTTTGAGAGCGGGATCGGAGAAGTGGTCAAGGGGTCTTGAAGAGACATTCATGGTCTTTGCGTGACCGTCGGCCCAGGTGACGTTGGCTTTGCCGCCGTGGACGCCGTAGGTTCCTGGAATGAAGTTATCTACTTGTGCTACTCCGATGCCCATCAGAAGTTGACCGGTATTGGTCATTCGGACGGCGTCGGCAAGAAGAATTGTTTCGGCGACGGAGCTGATGGAGGTCATGCTGATGGCTTGACCGCCGCTTACCCACACGTTTTGGTTTGCACCGTATCCGAGGGGGACGCCGTTGAAGTTAACAACGGTGAAGGGTGGGGTGGGCCAGAGCGTGGAGTTGGCAACGGTGAGAGTTGAACCTGATTCGGCACATCCGGTGATCGGCTGGTTCTTCATGTAAGGGTAGAGTAGTCCGAGCTTGGGATCGAATGTCGCGGTGAGGGTCATGAAGTTGACGTTAAATCCACCGAACCAATAGCTTTGATCCATGATTGGACCGTTGAAATTGTTGACGAGGATCAGGGGAGCCATATCGTCGTAGTCAGCGGTGTAGATGTGGGAAGCCGTGCCAATTTGTTTAGCGTTGGACAGGCATGAGATTTTTTTGGCGGCGGCTTTTGCTTGGGCAAAAACAGGGAAGAGAATCGCGGCGAGAATTGCGATAATCGCAATGACCACGAGCAGTTCTATGAGCGTAAATGCTCGATTGAGGGCTTTCATAATGCGTGAGTCTTTTGAGAAAATGAGCCAACGGTTTGGCTACGTTAACCTTACCGACGAGGCGTCAACCAAACATCAACAACCTTAAGGCGATGCTTTTTCTGTGCACGTTTCGACGGCGAAATCGAAGGCTTCATCCATATTCATGGCGAGGCCACGGGCCCATGAATCTTCGAATTGGGTGGGTGTCAGAGTGGATTTAATGCGATCGAGAGTCTGGGCGGCGTCACGTCGGTCAGCGGCTTTTTCCATGCTTTCGATTCCAGTGCTGGCGGCAAGGAGCACGGTGGCGGCGGCTAGGTCGGACGCATCGCCCAGGATGTGGGCATGAGTGCGGATGACTTCGAGACACAACATGGATATGCCGACATTGCGAACTTTGATGAGGGCTTCGCGCGATGTGGCGATTGCGGCGGGAAGGTTTGATTTTGCGCGGTGGTATCGGGCGATCTGGGCGAGGCACGCGGAGACGCTGATATCGTCATCGCGTTTTCGTCCGATGCGTACGCCATCGCTCGCAACGGTCATGGCTTGGTCGAGGCGGCCCTGGTTGATATAGAGTCCGGCGAGGTGAGCAAGGATGAGAGCATCGGGTTCGCCATCACGAAATTCTTGGGAGATTGATCGGGCTTTGAGGAATGAGGATTCGGCGAGGGCGAATTCGTCGCGTGACCAGTGGGCGCTGCCGATGCTGACGTGGGTTCGTTCGAGCAAGACTCGATTGGTTGGCGGGGCATGCTCCAATACTTTTTGGCAGAGATCGATGCAGTTATCGATTTCGCCCAGGTATCCGGCGCAGAGGGACATGCCGAAGTAGCACTCAGCGATCATTCCGTCGTTTTTGATTTGTTTAGCGACTTCGAGGGCTTTTTGACAGGATTGATAGGCGGCGTTGAATTCGGAATTGCGGAGGTAGGTTGTCGCGTGGATTCGATAGAGTCGGATTCGGGTTGCGGGGGAGACGGATTCGGTTTCGGGGAGGTCGACGGTTTTGCGGATGTAGTGTTGTTCGATTTCTTTGGTTCCGCGGATATCCCAGGCGGTTGTGAGGGTGATGAGAAGTTGGATAAGAGGTTCGACTTTGCGGGTTCGGAAGAGGTAGTCGATGGCGGCGATGTAGTTGTTGTAATCGAGTTTTATCTGGGCGTGGAGGCGGGAGCGGGCATCGGCGTTTGCGGCTGTTTGCTCGGTGAGTTGGGTGCCGACAAAATAGTTTGCATGGCTTTGACGGAGTTCGTCGAATTGTTGTTTGGTGAGTTGCTCTTCGCCGAATTCTTGGAAGGTTTCGAGCATGCGGAATCGGAGAGGTGAATCGTCGCGGTCGTTTTGATCGATGTGAATAAGGGAGCGCTCTTGAAGTTCGAGAATTTGGTTGAGGCACGCGTCGAGTTCATCTCGGTGGGGTGATTCGGAATTCAGCTTTGAGGATTGGGGGATGCAGACGGCGAACGCTGATTCGACGGAGAATCCGCCTTTGAAAACGGAAAGGGACGCAAAGAGGGTGCGGAGATTTGGGGCGAGGGTGTGGAAACTGTATTCGACGGCGGCGCGGAGGCTTTGGTGGCGGGGGACAATGTCGCGGCGGCGGCTGGTGAGGGCGAGGAGGCGATTGTCTAGTTGCTTGACGATTTGGCTGGGAACGGAGGATTTGGAGAGTCCAGCAGCGAGTTCGATAGCGAGGGGGATGCCTTCAAGTTTTTCGCAGATGCTGACGAAGTACTTTGCATTTTGAAGAGTGATTTGCACATCGGGACGGATGGATTGGCATCGGTCAACGAGCATTTGGATGCTTGGGCATTCGGCGAGTTGTGCGAGTTGATCTCGGGTTTGAACGGGGCCGCTGAACGATTGCGTGGGGATGGGGAGGGGTTTGATATAGAGATGGGTTTCGGCTTCTAGGTTGAGGGTTTGGCGGGTGGTGACGATAATGACGACATTAGGGAGCTGAGGGATGAGCTGTTGGAGGATTTTGATGCCGTTTTCGAGCAGATGCTCGAAGTTATCGAGGATCAGCAGAGTTTTTTCTTTGTTGATTTGATTGCGGATTTGGTTGAGTTGGTTTGATTGGTCGCGTTGGGGTTTGATGACGTCGAGGATGTGGTCGAGGATTTGGCTTTCGGTGTTGATATCGGCGAGAGGGACGAACCAGACTTGCCAGTTTTGGCGGTTGAAAATGTGGGCGATTTCTATGGAGAGGCGGGTTTTGCCGGTTCCGGCGGGGCCGAGGATGGAGATGAGATTTGATTTGCGGTTATTGATGAGGTCTTGAACGAGGGTGAGTTCTTCTTGGCGGCCAAAGAATCTTGTGACGGGGATGGGGATAGTGCTTTGGGATTCGATGTTTGGGGTGGGGGGCGATTTTGAGGATGGCGGTGCGGGAGTGGTTCGTTGAGTTGGGGAGAGGGTGTTTCGACCGAGTTCTTTGCGGGCTTGCTGGGCGAGGAGTTCGATTTCTTGACTTGGGTTGCAGCTGAGTTCGGATTCGAGCAGTTGAGCGAGTTCTTGGAATTGTTCGAGGGCGCGGCGGGGACGATTTGATTTGAGATATTGCTGGATGAGGATTTGGTGGAGATTTTCGTCGAGGGGTTCTTTGGCGATGGCGAGGCGGAGAAATTGTATCGCTTCATCGGACTCGTTGCGGGCGAGGCATTCGTGGACGGCGGATTTGAGGGTGGACAGATAGAGGTCTTCCATGCGGAATCGCTCGTTCATAACCCAGATTTCATCGAATCCAGGGAGGAGATCACCTTTGTAGAGGGCGATGGCTTGTTTGAGGTGAGTGAGTTTGTTTTCGGCTGGAATTGCGGTGCGGGCGGTTTCGATGAGGGTTTCCATCTCTGCGATGTCGGTGGTGATGGAGTCGCGGTTGAGGCTGATGAGGGATTGTTCGACGCGGAGGACGGAACCGGCGGGGATTGTGGGGGGTTCGAGGACTTTTCGGAGGGTGTGGAGGGCTTGGCGTAGGTTTCGCCGGCTGGTTGATTCATCGGCTTCGGGCCAGAGGAGTTCGGCGATTTCGTCGCGGGTGTGGACTCTTTTTGGGTTGAGTGCGAGATAGGCGAGGAGGGCGGCGACGCGGCGGGTTCGGAATCTGGTGACGGCTCGGTCGCGGGTTTTGGCTTCGAAGGTGCCGAGCATCTCTACCCTCCAGATTGAAGCCATGGGGTTATTTTACTCGGGGTGTTGGATGCGGGTCAGCGCGCCCTTGCGGCGCATGTGATTGGGGGATTGCTTCGGTGATACGTCGTCTTATAGGGGTGGCAAAAGAGACCGGTTTAATTGGTGATTCGTGATGCGGTTGGAATCGAATGGTCAGTTATATTGGTCGTGACTATGAGGGCGAAGAAAGTCGACATGAATCACATGACAAAAGTTCTGATATTTCTGGCGGCGGTCGGATTTTGCGGGTGTGGCAGGTTCAATTCTGCTGGCGCAACTGCCATCGAAGCAACGAGTTCTGAGGTCTACAAAACGGTGGGCAAAGATAAGCTCAACCTTTATATATTTGCGCCAGATAAGGTGAAAGCGGACGAGCTTCGGCCGGCGATTGTATTCTTTTTTGGAGGGGGTTGGAGCACGGGTTCGCCGAAGCAGTTTGAGACTCAGGCTCGGTACTTTGCTTCGCGGGGGATGGTGGCGATCACGGTCGATTATCGTGTGAGAACGCGTCACAATGCGAAGGTTACGGACTGCGTTGCGGATGCGAGGTCGGCGGTTCGATGGGTTCGTGCGAACTCAAAAAGGCTTGGAATTGACCCTGATCGGATTGCGGCTTCGGGTGGTTCGGCGGGCGGTCACCTTGCGGCATCGACGGCTTTTATTGACGAATTTGACGAGGTAAGTGAAGACAAAAAGGTGAGTGCGGAGCCGAATGCTTTGATCCTTTTTAACCCGGCATTGATACTTGCGCCGTTGCCGGGTCACTCGTTGGTGGTTTCGGGGGCACAGCTTAAACCGGAGTTTTTGGGGGCAGAAGCTTCGCGTCTTTCCCCGGGGCATCATGTTCAATCGGGTGGACCGCCGACGATCATTTTTCATGGCCGGGCGGATGCAACGGTTCCTTATCAAGCCTCGGAGATTTTTACGGACGTGATGAAGTCTAAAGGTAATAGTTGTACTTTATATGGGTATGCCGATCAGGGGCATGGCTTTTTTAATCAGGATCCTTGGCGGTCGCGCACGCTGATTGAGGCGGACGAATTTTTGGGTTCGTTGGGGTGGATTGAAGGAAAACCGACCTTGAAAGATGGCGGCTGAGATTGATGTGGCCCTCATTTGGTGGCTAGAATTTATTGCTCTAGCGGTAGTGATTTGTGTGTGATATGGGGAGAGATCGTTCTGGACACATGGGTAACACGCTTGCCTATTCTGACGGTGATTTTGGATTTTTGTTTGGTTTGGGGGCGCGGAGGACGGGAGGTTTGGGGAGTTTTGGGGAGTTTTGAGGAGTTTTGGGGAGTTTTGGGGCAAAAAATGGGTGGGTTTGGTTCTGGGTGGTGTTTGGTTTGGACTTTGAGGAGTCGAATGCTTCTGTCCCGGAAATTGGTCAAATGACTTTTGCTAGGGGTTGTTGGGATTTCTGTTTTTGGGGCATAGATGATCCCGACCATATGGGTCACATACTTGAACGTTTCTGGGGCCCCGAAGAGAAGTGAACTCATGACAAAATTCGTTGGACTAAAAAAGGCATGAAGAACTTCGATTTGAATCTATCGAAGTCTCTGGGCTTCTCCCATTTTCGCCGGCTATTGTGAGACCAAGTCGGGAGCTTTTCCGGTAGTCAGTTGCGGTTGATCACGCCAAAAAGCGCTCAGGTTTTTTTCGGGAAAACAACCTGTTCGAGAGGCTTGCTCCGAGAAGGTTCTACTACGCTCGCCAACCCTGTTCATCGTGGCTCTATTCTCCGTTCGGACCACTCGAGTATTGCATCGAGAACGGGGCACAGATCCTGGCCAATTTCAGTGAGTCGATAATCTACTTTGGGAGGAACAACGGGATAGACAGTTCGCGCAACGATCCCATCAGCCTCAAGTTCCTTCAATCGTTGAATAAGCATCTTCTGGGATACACCAGTAACGAGACGCTCTAATTCGGAAAAGCGTAAAGTGCCTTTATCAAAAAGATGAAAGAGGATATTCATCTTCCATCGGCCCTCCAATATCCGAAGAGCGTTGTCTATTCCGGCTGCGGCTGCGTCAGCGGTGTATGACGGTCTCTCCCGGTGGCTTTGTATACTTACTTTTTTGTTCGTACTTGACATAATTGCAGTATGACTCCCAATATCTAATCATGTCAACACAAGTTAACAAAGAGTTCTCCGGTCTCAACGCCCTCGTAACCGGTGGCACAAAAGGAATCGGGAAGGCGACAGTCGAGCGACTTCGTTCAGCGGGTGCCCGCGTGGTCACTGCCGCCCGAAATGGCGAGGAAAGTGAAGACTTGATTATTGCTGATGTCAGCACCACGACGGGGGTTGAACACCTAGCAAATGAGACTCTACAAAGACTCGGAAAGATCGACGTTCTCGTACACGTTGTGGGGAGTTCGACAGCTCCGGGAGGCGGATTCTCGGTACTCGACGATACCGAATGGGATAAGGCATTAAGTGCGAATCTGCTCGCAGCGGTTCGATTGGATCGCGTTCTTGTTCCCACAATGGTCACCCAAGGCTCAGGTGCAGTCATTCATGTCACCTCAATCCAACGTGCGATGCCTCTGCACGAGGCGACTCTCGCTTATGCATCTGCCAAGGCTGCGCTGAACACCTATAGTAAGGGACTCTCGAACGAAGTTGGGCCGAAAGGAGTGCGGGTAGTGCGTGTTTCACCAGGCTGGGTATCGACCAAAGCAGTCAAGGATTTCGTCCAGTTGATCGCGACGAGTACGGGAACTGACTATTCAGCTGCCGAGAAGGGATTGATGGAATCTCTAGGAGGGATTCCCATCGGTCGCCCCGCCTTGCCCGAGGAAGTGGCCGACCTCATCGCTTTTGTCGCATCGCCGAGAGCCGCATCGATCAACGGGGTCGAGTACGTAATCGATGGTGGAACGATTCCAACCGTCTAACAAGGAAAAAAAATGAACACCAAATTACCAGAGACAATTGAGACCTATTTTCAACAGACAGCTGCTGAAGCCCATGCCGAAGTCGCTGCCCTCTTTGCGCCTGAAGCCGTCATCGTAGACGAGGGAGAAGACGAAGAGATAGTTGGTCGTGATGCGATCCATCAATGGATGATTGAACTGGCGGCTAAATATAAAACATCTATAGATGTGACCGCTTATGAGGAAGTGGGCGGGCAGGGAATTGTAACGACGCTGGTCTCTGGGAACTTTCCGGGGAGCCCAGCCGAGTTTGTTTACCGATTCGACCTCCAAGATGACGGTCAGATCGCTCGTCTTGTCATGGAATTTGCTGGCTTTAAGTAGGAAACTTCTGTCAGTCGCCGAACTGGTAGCACCTTGGGCGAGGGGACTAGGCTCGCCCAAGGTGCTACCAGTTCAAATCGGGAATGCACAGTCGCAACGAGTCCAGTCGCTCGGTGCCTTGCAAACGAACTGCAAATCGACAGGTGCGCAGTGCCAATGTGCTGATGAAGCACATACCTGGCGGCCCCGGAGGGAATTCCCGATTCGCGATGCCCATTTCTCTCGCTTATGCTCGGCGGGACAGACTTATCATCCACCCGATTCTAAAGAAGTAGAGATTGATCGGGCCTACGTTCCGGTCAATTTGCCTTACCCGACCTATGGGAACATGATTATCGTTTCGCGTCGTTTTGTGCGGACTTGAATACTTTGGAACTGACCCTATACCGTATCTTCCCGCGTGGTTCGCATTTGCAAGTCGGCAAGGTATTCTCCTCCCATTCTGTTTTTGAGCTGATCGTAATGGAGGCAATTGTTTCGTTTGAAGAGTGGTTTGAGGTTATCTCAACTCTGGACTCGTCTGAGGCACGGTGGGATGTGGATGATCGAATTAGCTGCCTGCCGCCTACCGTTGTAGCAGATTATCTCCGAAGGCTATTTCTTGATGCTCCGGTGCTTTGTAGGGGCATCACATCTGCTCGCCTTTGTCATATGATTTGGTTTTTTAACGGAGTATGCAGTTCTTATTGGCATGAGGTGAGAAGTAAGGATGTGCCCATTGAAATGCAGATTTCCACCGTTCTCGCATTGGGAAACTTTTATAGAGATTTTCTCGATCATTACCCCCTTGGGGATGATTTCGACGCAAGTGAAGCGGAGACAGCAGTGTATATGATGTGGGATATGGACTGCCTTGAAGGTGCGGCCATATTTCCGGGTGAGGAGCACTTGGTTAACCCAATTTTTGAGGTTTTAGGGACCGCGCTGAGATGCAAATCGTTTGGGTGCCAGCGGAGCGCACTTCACGGACTAGGGCATCAGGAACCGTATCATCCTGAACGAGTGCATGCCGAGATTGATTGGGTTCTTTCACAGGAGGGAAGGCTTCATCCGTTACTCATCAGTTATGCGCATGATGCGAGAACTGGAATGATCCAGTAGTAGCAAAAAGGAAACGAAAGGTTAGACACTGACAGAAAAACATTTTAACAGGAGAAGCTATGAGCGGGTTCTGGCGGCCCCGAAGGGAATCGAAGCTTCCGGATTGTCGTTGAAGAAATATAGTTGCCTCCGTGAGTTTAGGTGGATTGAGCGAAACTAGGAACATACGACAAGGCAGACCAAATGATTATATTTTCTAGGCAAATTCATTGAAATGTTTAAACAAATATGGCCAAGTTAGGGTAAGTTTGGGTGATGATCGCGTTGCTTGCGCTTGCTATGACAGCAAGTATGGATTCGCAGATGAATCACAGTTCAGAGGCTGAGCGGCTGACGGACAAAATTATCTCCACATTTTATGACCGAAAGGACAAGATTTGGAAGCCGCAAAAGGCTTCATCTGAGTCCGTAGGAATGCAAGGGTATACGCTTTGGACATCGCTGCTGGCGTGGCAGGCGATGATTGAAGGGGCAAAAGTTAATCCGGAGAAATGGAAGCCGAAGTTAGGGGAGTTTTACGACGTTCTGGAACAGTATTACAGTAAGGACGAACATGCTTATGCGGCGTGGCTCAATTTTCCAGGGATGGATGACTTCTACTACGACGATAACGTTTGGGCGGTCATTGCTTGTATGGAAGCTTACGAGATCACCGGCGAACAAAGATACAAAGCGAGAGCCCTGGATATTTTTGATCACTTCGTTGTGAAGGGTTGGGATGATTCGAATGCGCCAGGCGGAATGCGATGGGGAACCAAGCTAGGTTACGAGGATCGCGCCGATCGGACTGTATCGGCGACGGCGGGTGCGGCACTGGCAAACCTCCTTTTAGCAAAATTCGACGATCCCGCGGAAAGACGGGCTTGGTCGAAGCGCGCGCTTGATTGGATTAACTCCAAGGTGAGGGCAGATTCTGGATTGATCTACGACGGATTTAAAGCGCCGGGCTTTGAGCGGATGCCGACGATTTGGACATACAATACGGGCGTTCCTATTCGGGCGAGCGTTGAATACTATCGACAGACTGGAAACAAAAAATATCTAAACTGGGCGAAAAAAATGGGTGATGCGAGTATAGACCGGTCACTTTCGCCCATGTTTGACGGGGCAGTCAGCGATCACGAAAACCGCTATTGGTACGATTCGACTTTCTTCGTTCATTACTTAGTCGATGGCTTGCGTGAGTTGAGCCTTGTTACTAAAGATGACCGGTATACGAAAGAATCGCGTAGAGAAGCTCTCTATATTTACAAGTATATCAAAGACAGCGACGGGCTATATTTTCGGAGTATGAGGCTATGGCAGATTGATGAGAAACGGCTGAAACTATTCCATCAATTGACCGGGGAGAGCGACCGAAAACTATCTCCAGATAGTTCAGAAAGGTCATATGAGCCTTCAGAAATGGAAAAGCCCGTTGGTGAGCGAGAGACGGTCAAAACCCTGCTAGCAAATGCGGGTACGGCTCGTATGTTCTGGTTGCTATCCCACTAGCGGCCACCGAGTCCAGAGAGGGAAACTCCTTCGATGAAGTACTTTTGTGCGAAGAAGAATAGGGCGATCACGGGAATAATCGTGAGGGTTGCAAACGCCATCATGAGACCGGTTTCGCCCCCTCTTTCGGTTTGGAAGAGTTGTAATGCGTAGCTGAGGGGCATGTTCTCTGGTGTGTTGATATAGATAAGTGGCCCCATAAAGTTGTTCCACGCGCCCATAAATGTCCAGATTGAGATGACAGCAATGCCGGGTTTTACTTGGGGCATCATGACGAGCCAGAATGAGCCAAAAAGTCCGGCACCATCGATTTTGGCAGCGTCTTCGAGTTCCATTGGGATTTGGGAGAAGAACTGGCGAAGCAAGAAGACATTGAATGTACTTGCGAAAAAGGCGGGCACCCAGAGTGGGTAGAGAGTATCAATCCAGCCGAGGGATCTGAATAAAAGGAATTGCGGCATTAATGTGACTGCGCCGGGGAGCATCATTGTTCCGAGCAGGAGTTTGAACAGCCAGTCTTTTCCGGGAAAGCGTAGTCGTGCAAATGCATAGGCGACGATTGAAGAACTGAGTACGGTGCCGATCACGCTTAGCAGCACGATAATGACGGTGTTTTGGAGATATACGAGACCCTTGTGGGTTTCCACGGGCATTGCTTCTAGGGCATCCGAGTAGTTTTCAAATCTGAGGCCAATCTCACGAACCGGCTCAAGCTCGGACGCTAAGAATGTTTCTTCTTGTCCTTTACGATCGTCCGGTGAAAGGAATCGGACAACGCGCTCTCCATTGCTTTTTTCTTGGACGACAAATCCGGAAAAGCCTTCGCCTTGGACTACAGGTGCTTGCTTGGCTATATCGTGGAACGAAGATTTCGGGCCCTCGAACGAAATTCCTCGTAAACTAGATGGTCGATGAATTTCGACAATGTAGCCTCCATCAGATGTTCTGCCGATTGGGCTTGTAATGACATCTTCGCCCTCGTATTTAGCGGCTAATAAGGGGTCGATTTTATCGAAGTAGGGAACGGTTTTTTGGACTCGGGGAATCCATACGAGACCTGATGCGCTCGTTGTATCGCGACTTTCTTTAAAGCTTGTGACGATTAGCCATGCAAACGGCATTCCGAACAAAATACATCCGAGGAGAAGAACGGCGTGTGTGGTGATTATTTTTCCTTTCTTGCCGAACTTTGAAATCATTGCAATTGCGGCTATGGCAAAGGCAGCAATATATAAGCCGGAAGCGGATGTCATTGTTATTGACCCATGCAGGATTTCGAAGTGGAAACTGCCAATAGATTTGGAGATAGTTAAAAATGTAGCGGCACCAGCCAACCACGCGATGAGTGGTTTCAGGTTTGCCTTATCCCGCTCCAAGACTAGATTGAACACGAATCTGAGCATGCAAATGAAGCAGATGGCGGATAGCCACAGTTCGACGGGCATATCTGGCCAAATGAGAGGGATTCCGAACTGCGTTTGAAAGATTGGAGTGAGCGAAGAAGCAAGGAATAGGACTCCAGATCCTAAAGCATTGGGTAGTCGATTATCCTTGCGAATGACGGCGCAAAGCAAAAACCAACTCCCTAACCAAAACAGGATAGTGCCGATTGCAAACAGGAGGTTTATCGTCAAAGACTGGTCTCCTGGTAAACCCAGTGGCGGGCAATTCTGAATTGCAAAATTGTGACGATCATTACGACGGCAAAGATGACCCATGCAACGGCACTTGCGTAACCGAACTTGAAGTAGGCAAATGCGTTTGTAAAGACATATTTCGCGGGAACTAGGAGTGAATCACCGGGGCCATTTCCTCCGCCAGCCATGATGTAGATGCGGTCAAATTCCTGGAGAGCACCAATCATTCCCATAACCGCATTGAAAAATAGGATTGGGCTGAGCATGGGGAGGGTTATTTTCCGGAAGATTTGGGTTGCGGATGCACCGTCGATATCGGCGGCTTCGTAAAGGCTTTGTGGTACTCCTTTTAGTCCGGCGAGCCACAGGATCATGCCGCTTCCTGCGCCCCATATTCCCATGAGGATCAGTGAAGGTTTTGCCCAGTTTTCAGCGGTTAACCAACCGGGGATTGGCCAGTTCATCCACGTTCCTATCGTCGACTGCCACGCCACACTGACCAACCCTTGATTTGGATCGGGACTGAGTAACCAAATCCAGAGAACGGCACTTGCGGCAACGGGAACGATTGCAGGGAGATAGTAGATGGTTCGGTAGATCCGCATTCCCTTGACGCCTGTGTTGAGCAATACAGCTATTGCGAGGCCCGAGACCATTCCCAATGGAATTCCAAATCCTGCTAAATACGCAGCATTGGCAAATGCCTTTGTTACTTCGGTTCGATTGGGCCCGATGATGTCGAGATAGTTATTAACGCCAATCCAGCGAGGAGGTGACATTACGTCATAGCTCGTGAAACTCATGAAGAATGAGGAGATCATTGGGTCGGCAGTAAACAGAAGGAGCCCGATTATCCAAGGCGAGATCATGAGGTACGCCCCCCATGCATCTTTTTTTGCGAGTGTGGTCAGGCGCGCTTTTTTCCAGACGTAGATCCAGCAGGCAGCACAACCAATGAGTAGGAGCAAGGCGAGTGCTTCCACGATGCCTGTTGGAACAATGGGAAGGAGGTTCTTTGAGGTGATCCGGTCTAACTCACGCTGTACTGTGGCTTCACCAACTTGCAAGGCGCGCTTCGGTTCTAATTTGCCGAGCATTACGGTTTCAGTCGCTTTCACGTGCTCATCCCAGAGGAGTTGCCCGACAATGGTTGGGGGGCGGAATCGCGCCTGATTCATCAGATCAAAATGGGTTCGGAGACCATCGCGAAACTTGGGGTCGGCTGGTTCGAATTCTTGAAGGAGAGCTTCGTTAGCTTTTTTGAGGGCCTGGATTCTTGGGAGGAATAATCGGCCCTGAACGCGGTCGGCGGTTGCGCGAGCGCGATTATCAATCATTCGCCCTTCGAGGCTGGAAGCGAACTTGATGAACTCCCACGCTAACTCTTGATTCTTTGCGCCTTTTGGAATAACGTAACAGAAGCCTCCGGTCCAGGTTATAAATTTATCTTTTTCGTCTTTGAATGCGCCCACTCCGTTGTAACGATCATCGGGGACAGGGGGCGGTGCTACTCCAAAATCGAGGTTTGGGCCGTATCGGGCAATTCCTGGCAGTGACCAGTCGCCATCGATTTTCATGGCGACTTGACCAGTTAGAAAAGGATCATTTTCGTTGGGGCGGAATGAAGATTGAAATGCATTTGCGGCTTCGTAACCGCCGGCTACATCGTATCCTTTCTTCATAAGTTCAAGAGCTTCGACGGCTTGCGGAGAGTCTAACGTGCAAGTGGTTCCATCGGGAGACATGAAGCTGGCATTGTTTTGAAATGCGTAGAGATAGAGCCAGGAGTTGCCGAAATTGGGGAGGAAACCTACTCTTTTCCCAGGGATGGTTAAGACTTTTGAGTAGCTGATTATTTCTGACCAGGTGCGAGGAGGGCGAGTTGGGTCGAGTCCAGCAGCGCGGAGTTTTTTGGCTTCTTGTTTGAAGAGTCCTCGATTCCAGTAGAGGGCCCGATCATCGGCTTCGGTTGGGATGCCGTAAACCGCATTTTGATAAGTGGATTCGAGCCAGGCGCTTGAGTAATAGTCTTTGGGATGGGGGGCAGATTGGTCTAAGCGATCCCTTTCTAGGTATGGGTCGAGGGGAATGAAAGCGCCTCTGCTTGCCCAGTCGCTAATTGTAAAACGGGATTGACGAACAACATCGGGAGGAGAGCCGCCAACGATCGCGGTCAGCAGTTTTTGTGGGTTCATGTCGCCCGCACCTAAGCCGAGCATTCTGACGTGGACACCGGGGTGCTTTTTTTCGAATGCGTCGGCGACGGCGAGAGCACCAGCAATCGTGTCGGGAGATAACTCGGCACCCCAAACGGAAATCGTCTCGGCGGTTGCGAACGATGCCAGTAAGAAGGTGACAGCGAGCGCAGTCGTTTTCATCTTCGAACAAATGCCTTTATTGTTGCTAAGGGCTCTGAGGGATTTTCCTCAAGGGGACGAATCGTATAATTTCCCACCGATGCAGGCACGATAAAGGTTTCGGCGTAATGAACAATGAAGGGCTCAAATTTTTGAGTTGGACTCTCCACAATCGCGGCATTTCCTTGAACCAAATTCAGAACATTTACGGTTCCTTCAGTATCGTGATGGACAATTTTGCTAAACCAGTGTCGTCTCGTTTCAATGAATTCAAGACTATGAAGGCCAGTTTTTTCTTCTATCCAGCCTTCGCCTACTCCGACAATGGTGACTTGGTTGATGAGGTTTTCTTTCACCCAGGTGGCTCTGCGGCTCCAGTCGATGACTTCTTTTCCGCGCTCGAGGTTGATGGGGCGCGGCTTGCCATCGAGGCCAAGACGTCCCCAGTCCCAAAGTTTGAACGTGAAGATGTAGGGAGTGGCTGAAATTTCGAGAACCATTGCTCCTGCCCCTGAGCAATGGACTGTCCCCGCAGGGATCAGAAAGTGGTCATGTTTTACAGCGGGCCACTGCTTGCTAAACTTATCAGCCTGAAACGGCTCTCCGTCATCCTGTGCGGTTTCGAGAGCTTTTATCATTTCGTCTGGTTCGACGTTTTCTTGGAGGCCGAGGTAGACAGTAGCGTTTGGTTCTGCGTCAAGAATGTAGTAGCTTTCGTCTTGGGTGTAATCCATGCCGAAGGCTTGGCGAATGTACTCGGTCGTGGGATGCACTTGGAATGAAAGATTTCCTCCTTCAATAGTGTCTAGGAAATCAAAGCGAATCGGAAACTCAGCTCCGAATTGCTCAACGATGGAAGTACCTAATAGTTCCTCTGGATGCATGAGGACTAGATTGATGGATGGGATTTCTAGCTTGGTATCACCAAAGCCGAGAAGCAAACTGTTTTCCTCTGGAACACAATCGAAGCACCAACCGTAGTTTTGTGCTTTCGGATCCAAGTTACAGGCTTTTTTCATCCATTGCCCTCCCCAGGGCGCAGGATCGAAGAAGGGTACGACCCTGAATGGTCGCGAAAGGCAGTCCGATAATCCGGCACGAACGGCTTCAGCTTCGGCAAGCTTGGGGGTAGTGGAATCGTTTGTGTCGAGATGGTAATCACAGTTGCGCAAAATCTCGACCTTCCACCGATCCGCAACCCGCCAATCGATAAAGTAGGCTCGTTTATATTGCAAGGGCCATTCTTCAAGTCGATTGTTTGCCCCTAAATTGTCAGACTCGTTTCGGCGGAAGCGCAACTGAGCCTCCCACCTAGCTAGATCAGCATAGACATTGATGTCGCCTTGGTGGATCAATCTTGCCCCGACCCCGACTACAATCACTAGTCCTGACTTTTGTCTGATGGTTTTTTGCGCATTTGCGACGGCATCTGAATCGAAAAAAGCAGTGAGTTCTAAATCGCAAAGGTAGCCAAAAATTCTGTCATCGCCGCCTAAGAATCTTTCGATCAGTTGGTCGATTTTTTCTTCCGAAAGGAAGATATCCGTGGTGTCTATCACTATTTCAGGATTGAGTCGGGCTTCAAGTTCTTGCTTGACTGAAGCGACATCGACGCCAGGGTAACAGTCAACGGTTAGGATTCCCTTACTCTTCTTCAACTTTCCTGAAATGGCATCCCACCCCGACACACATCGCTCGTCGGTTGAGTCAACTTGTACATATGGAAATTTGTCGTATTCGGTTGATGTGTGCTTCATGATTCTTCGGTTATTTAGAGTGGCGAACGAGCCATTCGCATGCGAGGAGTGCGCTTTGGTCGGGAATTGGAGAGGCAACGATTCGCACGTCTTTGCCGAACCATGCGTGGTTGCGAACCCACTTTCGAATAGGCTCTAAAATTTGCTCTCCGCTCGACAGCACGCCTCCCCCGAAGACAACGATTTCGGGATCGTAGGCGTGGATCAGGCTTACGACGAGGGCGGCCCATACTTTGAGGCTATCTTCTTTCAATCTGATCGCTAGAGAATCCCCGGACGATGCGGCTGAAAATATTGCCTGGTAGTCCAGCACCCCATCTCGCAATTGACTCTGTGCGATTTCCTCGGTCGTGCACATTTTTTTGAGCCAAGCCGTTGAAGCAAGTGTCTCCCAACATCCGACGTTTCCGCAAGAACATTGAGCACCGTCTATGTCGGCGGTCATGTGCCCGCCTAATATTCCGGCGGCATTGTTGCTTCCATACAATGGTGAGCCGTTTACGATCACGCCAGTGCCGATTCCTGTGCCCAACGTGACCGCAACGATGTTGTCATAGCCTTTCCCGGCCCCGAACTGCCATTCACCGATCGCGGCCAGCCGTGCATCGTTTTCAATCCGACAGGGAACACAAAATTCTCGTTCAGACCATTGACAAAAATCGATGTTTTCAGCATCGGTGAACTTTCCCACATCGCCAAATATTCGGTTTCCCTTAACGATACTGGGGAAACCCATTCCGAGACCTTCTAGCTTCGCAGCGGAGGGCAGGAGGGACTGGAGGGCATCTTTGATTTCTGGCAACCGAGGTTGCAAAGGCTCGCTCGAGCGAGACTCAAGGGATGTGCGATTGAGGATGACACCATTTTCTATTGCGGCGAGTTTGATTCTTGTGCCGCCAGCATCAATCGCGAGAACAGCCATTATCCTTTGCGTAGATCCATACGCAGGGAGTGGACGTCAGATCGATACCAGTTCACATTGAACTCAACGGGTTCATCATTTGCATCAAAGGTTGTCCGCTTTCGAAGCAAGAGCGCTGATCCTATGGGGACACAAAGGGCTTCGGCTTCTTCTTTTTCAGCGAGGCATGCCGTTATTTCTTCAAGCGAGCGCACAAGAACGACGCCTGTCGCCTCTTCGATCACTTCGTAAAGCGGTTTTTCAAAATCCTCATCACCGCGCATCCCTAATCTGGGGTGTAACCATGAGACGGTAAGAACTACGCGCTCATCCATCCATCCTCGCAATCTTCGGACTCGAATTACATGCTTGCTATTTTTCAACTGAAGGGCATTGCATACTTCTTCATCTGGCTCGCTCAATGTGACATCAAGCGAATAGTTGTGCACGTTGATTCCGTATCCCAACATTTCTCTCGTCAGGCTGTGCCATTCAGAGAGACCGGACTGTAAAGGTGGGTGGGCAACCCTTGTGCCATGTCCTTGGCGTCGTTCAACGAGTCCTTCGAAAATGAGCTTTTGCATGCCAGCTCTCAAGGTGCTTCTGCTTACGCCGAGATGCCTGGCCAAACTGACTTCGTCTGGAAGGAGCGCACCGCCGGAATACTGTGGTTGACGAATCAAATCTCTGAGCAAAGAATCGATTTGGGAATGGAGGGGCATATCGCTCCTCCGGTCGATTCTCATAACAGTTTGTGTTGGATTCTTGGTACCCATATGTGCCCTGATCTTAAACAAGTGGACTACTTAAGTCCATTTTCTTGCTTTATTTTTTTGATCATTTCATCTTTTGCAGCTTGTGGCATGGGCCCCTTTTCGATACGGGCAATCTGCTCCTCTGGAGTCTGGTTATTTAACTCATCAACCAACTTCTGTTCGTCTGCCGTGTGCTTTGGCGCACTATCAGGGCTACCGCACCCTCCAACGAAGAGTGCGGTTATCGATAGTGCGAACAGGGCCACGAGTAATCGCGGCCAACGCATTACAGGCCTTGCCCCCATTCCGGAATTGCAGCAACGTCGGACAGGAACTGGGCTGTATAACCCGGAGTCACGGACTCGTTATATTTCATCGATCCCCACATGTCGCTGGACACCGTAGCGGCGGCAGAAACGTTTTTCGCATGAGTATCGAAGAAGGCGACAGTTGTAGCGCGATTTTTTGTGCCGACAACACAAGATGTTCGTTGACCCCCGGCCGGGATACCGTTTTGTGTGCACATGTAGCGAAGGTCGTCAGCAATCGCATCTGTGAAGTAGAGCCTGGTATTTACAATCAGGATTGTGCCAGCAGAATTTTCTAGTTGTGTAACCGAGCCTGGAGTTCCTGAAAGCTGAGTCACTTGCCATTGGGCAATGATAGATCGACCGCCGGTTTCGTTAACGCCCGCACTATTGTTGAGTGCATAGCCTCTTGGGAATCGGGTTGTTTCATCTCCGGGGCCCTGGGCAGCTGGCCATCCCCAGTAGATGGGTGATAAGTCAGACCAAGCAGCATCGTTGACGGAAGATTGGAAGATGCCTCCATTGCCCGCAGTTGTGTAGGGAGTACCGCTATTGTACGGTCGTCCGCCATTTCTTACGTAGGGGGCGGTTGAATCTTTCCAGCTATACATTCTAGCTGTCCACCAATCAGCGCCATTTTCAACGGTTCTTGAAAGTGGTTGAATGTCGTCGTAGTCCGCAGTATAGATTGCGTTGCTCGTTGCGAGCTGTTTGATGTTAGAAAGATCTTGCGTCTTCTTTGCAGCATACTTTGCTTGTGCAAAAACGGGGAACAAGATTGCCGCGAGAATTGCGATGATGGCAATAACGACCAGCAGTTCGATAAGAGTGAAAGCCTGTTTCTTCATTGATGGCTCCAAATGGTGCAAGCACCAAAACCATATTCATTATGCACCAAACATTTAAATGTTCAAACAAATTTTTGAGAAATTCGGGTGAAATAGAAGGAGAGCAGCATGATCAAGGAAATTCATCTCATACACCACAGTCATACCGACATTGGCTATACGCATCCACAGCCTGTCATTTTTGAGCTTCACCGTCGCTTCATTGATCAAGCTTTAGATCTCGCTGACTTGCGCTCTGAAGGCGACGCGCTATCCATGTTTAAATGGACTTGTGAGGTTACGGGAACCACCAAGATTTGGTGGGACAGAGCTTCCAATGAAAGTCGCGATCGATTTCTGGCAGCAGTCAAAAGAGGGCACATTGAACTGGCAGCTATGCAATGGCATTTCACGCCGCTCGCTGACGTTCGAATGCTGATTAAGAGTTTGGAGAACGTCACGTTCTTCCGCGATTTGGGCGTTCCAATCCGATCTGCAATGAACACTGATGTTAATGGCGTTCCATGGGGACTGATAGAAATTTTGCTCGATCATGACATTGACGGTTTCTCAATGTCGGCTAACTCTCACTTCGGGGGACCAGTTACCCCACGCCCCGGTGCATTTCGATGGGCTTCGCCAAGTGGTCGCGAAATTACGGTGTGGAATGGATTCCAGTACTGGCATGTCGCAAACGGGCTGATGAAGCTCCCTAGCTCGATAGCAGAAGCGACTGTTGCAGTCGCTCAGGTGCTTCAGGAAGCCGAAGACCGGGGATACCCTCATGAATTCCTGCCCATTCAAATCACTTGTCCAAGTCATCCTGACAATGCAGGGCCCGATCCGCGACTCACACACTTTGTGAGAGAGTGGAATGAAACGGGAAATGCGGTCAAGCTAAAAACTGCTTTATTGAGCGAAGAATTTGATTTGCTTCGGCTTGAAGATTTACCTTCCATGTCCGGTGACTGGACTGACTATTGGAATTTCGGGGCGGGAAGTTCTGCCCGCGAAACAGTTGCTTTCTTTGGCGGACTGGCGGATGTTCGTGCTGCTCATTCACTTACGGCCTGGACAGCATCTGAATCGCTATCAGCGGAGGAAAATCTCGATTCTGCCAGCCAAGCTTTGGCGCTTTTTGCCGAACACACTTGGGGAGCGGACTGCTCAGTATCGTCTCCCGAGGCGAACGAAACCTATCTGCAATGGTCTAAAAAATCAGGATATGCCTACGAAGGAGTTGCGCATGCGCGAATTGCTCTCAACGATGGTTTGCATGCATTAGCCGAACGAGCGGGCGGCGATGATGAGACCTTGTTGCTTTACAATTCCTTATCTGTTCCGGTCAAAACAGCCATGAAACTTCCCAATCAAGATCTTGGTTGGGCACTCATTCCAGCAATGCCGCATCGTTTAAGACTTGATAGCGCCTTGGCAAATTTGCCGGAGACTTCAAAACAATGGTGTCAGGTGGAGATCCCACCACTTGGTTATCGAGCATATAGCGTTTCTCAATTGCCCCGAGCTGAGTCAGCAGGATTGCTTGCGGGAGAGTTTTCGATTGCCTCAGATCGTGTTCGGATTGAGTTTCTTGAAGGGGGAGGGGTTCGCTCACTTCAGTCCGATGGTGTCGAGGTTGTCGGCACGGATCAAGATTACGTTTTTGGTGTGCCCGTGTTGGAACGCCCAGAAAGTGGCGTTCGGAGTGAGATTATGAAGCTAGATTTTTCTCAGTTTGAACCCGCTGATGGCTGGAATCCTTCGTGGAAGCGAGTTGAATTTCGAGGTGTTCTGGTTGAAAGTGGTTCGCTAGATGAGGATGGCGCAGTTAGCCACTGGCAGGAATTTTTGATGGACAACGGTGACTCGGTCATTGTCACTTATCGCCTCTTTGCCGGAGACTCAACCGTTGATGTTGAGGTGGTATTGAGCAGTGCTGGAGATTCCACACCCTATTCTCTTGGATTACCTTTCGTTTCAAGCTTAGATGGATTAAGTTCTTGGCACTTTGATACAGCCGGTGCGGTCGTGGCATTTGATCATGAACAATTACCAAATGCTTGTCGCCACTACGTTACTTCTCAGCACTTTGTAAGGCATCAGGGTCAAACCAGGGGCCTGACGATTGCATCGCAGAATTTGGCGCTTTGGCGATTTGGCGCGCTGCCTATGAACTATTCAGCAAATTTGGATCTTTCAAAGATGCGACCTGTGACGATGGCTTGGCTTTCGAACAACTATTGGGAAGTCAACTTTCTTGCCAACCAAAAAGGTGAAACGCGTTACCGAATGAGATTGATTCCCCACACTGCGGAGAAAGTTGAGGACTCAGTTATGAGAGCTTTGCCTTACTCGGTAGAGCCGGCGCTTTTTGCTTACCGCGAGCTTGGCAAACTAAAACAAGAATCTGAAAGCTTGTTGACATTTAGTGGCTCGAATTGCAAACTGGAGTCAATGACTCGGCATGGGAACGATCTGCTTCTTGTCGTACAAAATCTTAGTTCCAGTGAGTCAGTTCTTTCGCTTGGGCCCGGATTATTAAAGTGGGAGCGTTCATCATTCGCGAGGCTGGACGGAGCGGCACTTGGTGAGCCAACGGATAACAATACGTTCAAAATTGGTTCGCGGGGCCTTGTCGCCATCAGACTTTTCAACTGTTCGGAGCGGGAAACCTAACGCGTGTTTGGTCAACTCAGAAATTAATTCATTGGAAAGAATGAGATCAGAAGTTGCCTGAGGGAGTTGATGGTTTATTCGCCTGAATTTCTTGAGTGAATCGGGCGAACTGTAATCTGAACTTGACTGACCTGACAGATGGGTAACAGATCGTTCCGGACACATAGGTAACACATTCGTTTGGCGGCCCCGGAGGGAATCGAACCCCCGACGCCCTCCTTAGGACGCAAATTTTTTAGGTTCGCTGAACTAGAGCCAAAGTCTCACGTTGAACCTAAGCATCTCCCTCAGTTTCTTGTATCTGAGAGACCATTGAGAGACTAACTCAGGCTTTCGAATTGGATGTAGCTTTGAATTCTTCGGAATATCCGAACGGTTCATTAACCGTCCGCAATCGCAACCTAGTTCAGTGTGGCCGTGGCACTTTTATATCTTGGATTGCGTCATACTTATAGTACGTGGAATTATTCGGCGCGATGAGATCAGTTGTGGGGCGAGCTTTGCTCGCCTTGGTTCTCGTGCTGACTCAGCTCCACTTTTGCGAATCGACCTACGTTCGGGGAACCGGCTCAGTTTGCCTAGAGTGCCTCGCGATTGAAGATCACGGCTTATGTGTCGGAGAAAATGCTGGGTCGCATGGTGACTGTCATGACTGTTGCGAGATTCAGGCGTGCGAGACGCCGCAGACTTTTGAGACCCCCGCACCCAGCCACCAGTTCGCTTTCGACTTCGCTATTCTGGCAGACCTCATAGTACTGCCTCAAGTCGCCGAAATCAGCGCCCCGTGGAACGCCTTCCCGTTTTCATGTGGGGCTCGGGCGACCGGTCCTCCTTCCGTTTACCCTTCTCGTGGGCCGCCTGCTCATCTTTTCGTTCATCTGTCTGCTGGACGCATAGTTGAGTTCTTGGCGTAGCCACTCGTTCTCTGCTCCAGCCATAAAACGCTTTGGAGTAAACATTGAAGAGAACACTTATCATTCCCGCATTGCTGGCAGCATCTTTTTGCCAAGCACAAGCCCAAATCTCAGCTACAGACGCCCTTAGACTGGCGTCGCAAAACCGACCTGCCCTTGCGGCATCGCGCCTCGGCGTCGAGCAAGCACGCCTGTCCGCGCGAGCTCTGGGCGCACTTCCTCCTCTCAACCTCGCTGTTGGAGCGAGTTCGCGAAGCGAAGTTGGTGCTACAGATCAAGACTTCGCCCTTACTCAGGAAATCGACCTATTTGGCAGGAGGCGCGCTTCAGGACGGATTGGAGAAGCTGAAATACAGCATGCGCTCGCCACCTACCGGCGAGAGGCTAGTTTGCTTCAGTCAGAAGTGCTCACAGCGTTTGCAACAGCAGTGTCAGCAAACCACCAGAGTGAAGTGGCAAAGGAACTACTTGTAGTTTCTGAGGGTCTTCTCAACGCCACCAATCGGCGATTTGATGAGGGAAAAGTGGCTGAGCTGCAAGTTACAAGGGCAACTATTGAATATGAGAGAGCGAAACAAACTAGAGAACTCAAAGATGCTGATTACAGGGCCGCAATCACACGGCTAGCAAGTTTGCTAGGAGTACCTCCTGATGATCTAAGTGTTGTTCCGGATGCTTCTATCGAACCAGTGGAGAACCCTAGCCTCATGGATCGTCCCGACATTCTCGAAATTAAAGCGGAAGTGGCTAAGGCAACGGCTGAAGCAGGTTTAGCCAGGACTGCTTCTCGACCTGAATTCAGCTTGCAAGTCGTCAGGTCTCCTTGGGCGAACGATCGAGGGTACTTCGTAGGTCGCGCGCAACTCTCTTGGAATCTGTGGGATCACGGGCGGATCCGACACGAGGTCAAAGCCGCAAGCCTCAGGGCGGATGCGGCAACCAAAACACTTGCGGATGCGACAGCCAGGGCCGAGCAAGAACTTGCCGCCGTCCAGATTGAGTTAAGGTCCCGTCAAGCACGAATCGAAAGTTATGAAGCGATACTTGCATCAGCTAAAGACCTTGTTGGGAAATCGCAGAAGGGATTTTCCGAAGGCTTTGGAACGCAGGTGGACGTACTTGAAGCGACGCGAGCATTACGGGAAGTTGAGCAGGAACTCGTTGAAGCACGGCAGCAACTTGCACTTGCAGTGATCAAGCAATACGAAGCTGTTGGCTACTTGGTCGAGGTGCTCAAGTGAAAAGGGTAGCGATCTATATCATCGCACTGCTTCTCCTATCAGGATGCGGCAGCAAGACAGAAGCTCCCAAGGTGGATGAACATGGTCACGAATCTGAAACAGCAAAGGCCGATGAGCACGGACATGAAGAGGAAGAACATTCAGAAAATGAAGTCAAACTGAGCGACGATGCCAAAGCCATCGCGGGAATCGAGACCACGGTTGCTCGGGTCGAAGACTTCCAGCAGATGCTCCAAGTACCGGGTACGGTCACTAGCACTGACAAAGGTAAAGCGGTAGTGACGCCTCCCGTGGCAGGACGAGTTGTCTCAATCTCGGCTCGTCTTGGCGATAGTGTTCGTCGAGGTCAGACATTGGCGGTTATCGAATCACCAGAGCTTTCTCAAGCTTTGTCTACCATTGCGGACTCCACGAGGCTCCGCGATGCTGCCGCCTCAGACGTTCAGCAAGCGCGATCTGAAGTAGAACTGTCGCTAGCAAAACTCAGTGCGACCAGAACCAATCTCACTCGCCAGCGACAACTAGCCCAAGCGGGTGCGTTTAGCCAAGCTCCGGTCCAGCAAGCACAAAGCGAACTTAATGACGCACAAAGCGAATTGCTGAGCATCCAAAAGGAACAAGCAAGCCACGCCGAACAGCTCAGGCGGCTTGAAAACCTTTTCCGCGACGGAATTGTCTCTAAATCTGAACTCGAAGCAGCGCGGCTCGAACTCCAGCAGGATCAGATTAGGCACGATCGCGCGAAGGCCCGGATTGAGAATGCCAAGGCGACCTACGAGCGAGAAAAAAACATCGCGGCTCGGGGCTTACTCAATGCCAAGGAACTTCAAGCCGCTGAAGCTGATGTTAAGTCTAGTGAGCTTGAGTTAGAGCGATCAAAACTGAGAGTCCGCGCGGCAGAGTCTGCTCTTGCCAATGCAAATCGCGCCATCAGCAACGCTCAAGCTGTGTATCGTGCCAATTCTGGCTCGGGCAGAGCATCGGACGGTCGCGTATCCTTGGTCTCTCCAATCTCCGGCGTAGTAACTCATTTGGATGTCACCATAGGTCAAGCAGTAGATCGAACGCAAGTTTTACTGGAGGTTGAGAACCTCAGCTCGGTTTGGGTAACGGCGAACGTCCCCGAATCTGACCTCGACAAAGTTCGCAAAGGAGCAAGAGTCTTATTAACTGCGGCCTCTCTTCCAAACCGCGAATTCGAAGGAATCGTACAGGTTGTTGGCAACAGAGTTGACCCCAAAACACGATCGATACCAATACAGTGCCTCGTAACCGAAAGTAGGGGACAGTTGAAGCCGGATATGTTTGCAAAGGTCTTTATTGGCATTGGTCAGTCATTACCGAAACTCGTGATTCCCAAAACGGCCCTGGTCATTGAGGGTGGCAAGTCATTTGTCTTTGCGAAGCACGGTGACACGTTTGAAAAGCACGAGGTCGTGCTCGGTGAGCAAAGTGGTAACCGAGTCGTTGTGATGTCCGGGATCGAAGAAGGTGAGACTATAGCGTCCAAGGGCGCGTTCATACTCGCAAGCGAGCAGAAGAAGGCTGAACTAAAGGGGCACGAACACTAATGCTGGAACGTGCACTTGAATTTAGTCTCCGCCAACGCTTTGTCGTCGTTCTGGGCGCAATCTTGCTCGTCATTCTCGGCGTCTTGGCTTGGCCCCAAGTTAACCTTGATGCCGTTCCCGACATCACAACCAACCAGATTTCGATCAACACCGAAACCGGAGGAATGAGCCCGGAGGAAGTCGAAAAACTGGTGACGTTCCCTATCGAAACCGCAATGGGAGGGATTCCGGGCGTCGAGCAAGTGCGGAGTCTGAGCCAATTTGGGCTTTCGCAAGTTAACGTCGTTTTTCGCGACGACAAAGATATCTACTTCGCCCGGCAGCTTGTGTCTGAACGATTGAGCGGCGTGAAAGAGGAGTTGCCTGATGGGGTTGGAGCTCCGACAATGGGGCCAGTTTCGACCGGGCTCGGCGACATTTACATGTATGCGATTGAAAGCCCTGATCGGACCCCGGCTCAACTTCGTGAACTCCAAGATTGGGTTATTGCCCCGCAACTTAGGACTGTTCCTGGCGTTGCCGAAGTGAATGCCACGGACGGCAGTGTGAAGCAGTACCAAGTGGTTGTTTCGCCTCAATCCATGCTTGCACGAGGAGTTTCGGTCGATGATGTCGTGACCGCACTCCAAGAAAACAATGAGAATGCCGGAGGTGGTCTCCTTGAGCGAAACGGCGAACGGGTGCTCATCCGTAGTGTTGGACTTGCCCAGACGACGTCGGACATTGAGCAGATTGTCGTCAAGTCTGAGGATGGGATTCCAATCCTTATTCGTGACGTCGCCAGTGTGGAACTTGGAGTTCCGGTACTGACCGGTATTTCTACAAAGGACGGCAAAGAGAGCCTTATGGTCATTGTTATGATGCTCAAAGGGGCGAATGGGCAGACGGTTGCCCAAGCAGTGAACCGACGGATCGATGAGATCAAAGAGCAACTGCCCGAAGACGTCACTCTCACGACAACCTACGACCGTGCCGAGTTCGTAGGTGAGGTGTTACATACCGTGGAGAAAAGTCTCTTGGAAGGGGCAGCCCTTGTCATTATCGTCCTCGTAGTCCTACTTGGGAATTTCCGAGGCGCATTCATCGCTGCAATTGCGATTCCGCTTGCAATGCTATTCGCCGTTCTGGGAATGAGACAGTTTGGGATTAGTGGCAATCTGATGAGCCTTGGAGCAATCGACTTTGGGATCATTGTCGACGGCGCGGTCATTATGGTAGAAAACTGCGTCCGGAGACTCTCAGAAGCCCGCACCTTGCTCGGTCGAACGCTTACGAAGGAGGAACATGCTGGAGTTGTCAAACAAGCCACGGCTGAAGTCAGAAAAGTCACGCAGTTTGGCGAAATGATCATCATCGCGACGTTCATCCCTATTCTTGCGCTGGAAGGCGTGGAGGGCAAGATGTTCAGGCCGATGGCCCTTGTGTTTATTCTGGCACTGGTTGGGGCGCTGATTTTGTCTCTCACGCTGATCCCCGCCCTGTGCTCGCTTTTCCTGAGCCGGGACACCCAGGAAAAGCATAGTCGAATCTTAGGGTTTTTTGAAAAGCTCTACGCCCCGACACTCGCATTCGCTCTCAAACGTAGGTCGTGGGTAATTGGAGCCGCTTGCGGATTGCTTATCGGATGCGCGTTTCTATTCACACGGATCGGATCGGAGTTCGTCCCGAAACTCGACGAGGGTTCGCTGGTTATCCAGCCGATTCGCGTTCGGACGGTTGATATGGAGCAGACTTTGAAACTCGTCACGGCCTACGAAAAGAAGGCACTTGAAGTACCGGAGGTATTAACGGTGGTATCGCGAACAGGAACGCCCGAAATTGCTACCGACCCAATGCCCCTTAGCCTTACGGATAGCTTCCTAACCCTCAAGCCAAAGTCAGAGTGGCGTCCTGGCATGACAAAGGAGAAACTGATCGCAGAACTTCAATCCAAGATTCAGCAAGTACCGGGTCAGGGTTATAACTTTAGTCAGCCAATTGAACTCAGGTTTGCCGAGATTGTGTCGGGCGTCAAAGCTGACGTCGGGATCAAAGTGTTCGGCGAAAATCTAGGTGAGCTCAAGGCCAAGGCAGATGAAATTGCCGCTCTGATGCGAGATATTCCCGGTGCGACCGACATCGAAGTCGAGCAAGTGGATGACGTTCCAGTGTTCCAGATCGACATTGACCGAGAAGCAATCGCACGGCTTGGGGTCAGCGTCGCTGATATCCAGCAAATTATATCGGTTGCTCTGGGTGGCGAAGAGGTGGGACAAATAGTCGAAGGAGACCGTCGGTTTGGGCTGGCAGTTCGTTTGCCGGAAGACATTCGGAACGACACAGAGGCGATCAAGAATCTGAGGGTCGAGACTCCCGCTGGAGGCGCAGTGCCCTTATCAAGTCTGGCGACTATCGGCGACAAAGTTGCCCCGGCCCAGATATCAAGGGAAATGGGCAAAAGAAGAGTGGTCGTTACACTGAATGTTCGAGGCCGCGATCTTGGCTCATTCATCGCCGAAGCGCAGCGCAAAGTGAAATCCGATCTGGTATTAGGCGAAGGCTACTACGTAACTTGGGGTGGACAGTTTGAGAACCTTCAAAGAGCATCTCAACGCCTCATTATTGTTGTGCCGGTTGCCCTTGGTCTGATCTTCGTCCTTTTGTTCTCGACCTTTGGTTCGGTGAAGCAGGCCGCACTCATCTTTACTGGCGTGCCGCTCGCAGTGACTGGTGGCATCATTGGCCTCGCCGCTCGTGGAATGCCTTTCAGCATCACGGCCGGAGTAGGATTCATTGCCCTATCAGGTGTTGCGGTACTCAATGGTGTTGTGATGGTTTCCGCAATCAACCGCTTGAGGAGCGAGTCGGGAATGTCGGTGATGGAGGCGGTTAAAACTGGCGCTTCTCAACGCTTAAGACCCGTTCTCATGACGGCTCTTGTTGCCGCTCTTGGATTTATCCCAATGGCACTTAACACCGGAATTGGTGCTGAAGTTCAGCGACCCTTGGCGACCGTTGTGATTAGTGGAATCCTCTCAGCTACCCTGCTGACACTTGTTGTGCTCCCGGCTCTCTACACTCTGTTTGAAAGGGATTCCCAGCCCGAGGAGAGCAAGTGAAGAAGAGTAAGTTCCGAATTGACGCTATGGATTGCCCAACCGAAGAGGGAATCATCCGCAATCGATTGCGCAAGATTGCGGAGATTCAGAGAATCGAGTTCGACTTGATGAACCGGGTCTTAACCGTCGTTCATGAATTTCCGGACGAGACTCCGATTGTGAAAGCCCTTACTGAAGTGGGGATGAAGCCAGCGGTTGACTGCGAGGTTGGATGTGAGCCGAACTTGGTCAAGTCAAGCCAAATTGTAAACGTGCTCCTTGGCATTGCTCTCGCCTTGGCTATTGCCAGCGAGTTAGTCGCTTGGACAACGGGTCAGGAGAAATCTTGGCCCGTGATCGGGCTCGCAGCCCTTGCAATGATTCTTGGCGGTAAGGAAACCTTTACTAAAGGAGTTATTGCCATCAAGACATTCACGCTCAACATCAACTTCTTAATGTGTCTCGCGGTGGTTGGGGCGATTATTATCGGTTCTTGGCCAGAAGCGGCCATGGTCACGGTTCTCTTCGCGATTGCGGAGCGGATTGAGTCCTACTCACTGGATAGAGCAAGGAACGCGGTCAGAGCACTCATGGAACTTGCACCAGAAAGAGCCTGGGTTCAAGACAAAACAGGACAATGGAGCGAGGTGGATGCTTCATTAATACAATTGGGTCAACGGGTTCGTGTTAAGCCGGGCGAACGTATCCCCCTCGATGGAGAGGTTGTGCTTGGGCAAAGTGCGGTCAACCAGGCCCCTATCACTGGCGAGAGCATCCCAGTTGATAAGGTGGTCGGCGACCAGCTCTTTGCTGGAACCATCAACGAACAAGGTGTCTTAGAATTCACGGTGACTGGGAAGCGTGGAAACACAACCCTCGACCGAATTATTAAGACTGTGCAGGAGGCGCAGGGTACGCGTGCACCGACCCAACGATTTGTTGATAACTTCGCCAAGTACTACACCCCAGGAGTTGTGATCTTTGCAATTCTTGTAGCGACGGTTCCGCTAGCGTTTGGGCAACCGTTTTGGCCTTGGCTTTACAAGGCCCTAGTCATGCTCGTCATCGCATGTCCGTGCGCCCTGGTTATTTCGACACCAGTCACGGTCGTTAGTGGGCTTGCGGCAGCGGCCCGTCAAGGCATTTTGATTAAGGGCGGAGTCCACCTTGAGTCCGGTCGTAATCTGAAAATGATTGCGCTTGATAAGACTGGCACGCTTACTCATGGTAAGCCGGTCGTCACCGATGTTATCGCGATGCACAACTATGACCGCGATCAAGCTCTTCAAATTGCAGCCAGCCTCGATCATTTGAGCGGGCATCCTGTGGCGAAAGCCATCGAAGATCAGTGGAAGGGCGAGATTAAGGAAGTCACTGGATTTGAGTCTATTACAGGTCGAGGGGTTGCGGGAACTATCGATGGAGTTTCTTACATGATAGGCAATCATCGGCTTATCGAGGAGCGTGGAGCCTGTTGCGAACATGTCCACTCAGAACTTGACCGCCTGCAAGCCGAGGGCAAAACCACAGTTGTGCTCGCCAACGCAAAGGAGGCACTTGCAATCTTCGGGGTTGCGGACACTTTGCGTTCTGAAAGCGTTCAGGCGATTCAAGAACTACACTTACTTGGGGTCAAGGTTGCGATGCTCACGGGTGACAATGTATCCACAGCTAAGGCCATCGGAGCGCAAGCTGGCATTGATGATGTTCAGGCCGATCTGCTGCCCGAGGACAAATTGAAAGTCGTAGAAAAGTTGCTTGAAGATCACCAAAGTGTTGGGATGGTTGGGGATGGAGTCAACGATGCGCCCGCGCTTGCTCGCGCAACCGTGGGATTCGCCATGGGAGCTGCCGGAACCGATACAGCTCTTGAAACTGCCGACGTCGCCTTAATGAAAGATGACCTTCGAAAGTTGCCTGCTTACATCAAGCTAAGTAAGAATACCGCAGCGATCTTAACGCAAAACATCTCGATTGCAATCGGTATCAAAGTAGTTTTCTTTGTTCTTGCGCTAACAGGACACGCGACCCTTTGGATGGCTGTATTCGCCGACATGGGAGGCAGCCTTTTGGTTGTTGGAAACGGCTTACGCATTCTGAGGGCCGGGAAAGAATAGTTCAGGGTTGCCAATTTTGGCTGAAACGAATCAAGGTAAAATTAACGCTCTCCGTATTAGGTGAGCAACTTTTGAGAGACTAAATGAAAGACTCTACTAGACATCATATCCCCAAGGAGTCATGGCACACCGACGCGCTCCGCAGATCAAGCACTGGCAATTAGCCTGGTTCAGCTTGGTATGAGGGCAGTCAATAAGTATCGGAGTCAGTCCAAGACTAGCGCGGTCAAAGTGGACTTTAGGAGAGATGACATTGAGCTTTTCGAGCGTAAAGCGCAGAGAGATCACGGCCCGGTAATGGTTTGAGCCGTGGTTTACGTTTTCCGAAAATTCGAGTGATACAGTTCCATTTCCTAGCTGATTCAGATTTGCAATGAACTCATATTGAAAGGAGGCAACTGGGGCTGGCGCGGGAGGGCCCCGAAATACGTCAAGGAAGCTCGTCTTGACTGACCACAAAGGTTTCGTGTCTCCGAACTTTGAATGCAACTGAGTGTCAAATAGCATCTTGGGAGGTTCGGGATTCTCAGAATTCAGGTTGGCTTTCATAGCTTGAAACCCGCCGTGTTGTGCATATCCCTTAGTCCGAAGGCCATCATCAATATGGTTCAGGATAAGCTCAATGAGCCTATCCAAATTCTCTGCCGCTGTCTTTGACACTGCTCATATTATGGACACTGACACCTCACACAAAGAAGCAGCCTTCACTCGAAAGGCTGCTGAAATTAGTAGTCCTCTGGCAAGAGGACGGTAGTGACCGAGCGATCCCACTCAGTAATGATCCAGAACGTGATCTCACCTTTTGATGAGTAGACCGACATGAGCCGAGAGTAGTGGATCAATGCCTCTTCGTTTGACTCTCGATCTTCATCACTGACGTCGCCCCAATCGCCATTGGCATGGCGTTGAAGAGCCGAGAATACTTCCTCTGGAGGAATCGTGGCGACAAGATTTGCTGTCGCAACCAAGCGACCAAGCGGGAATTTAGTTTGAGTAATCAATGTGGCACCTCTCAGGGCCTGCGTCGCGCCCCTGTGTATTAGTCAGGGAGGCCGTTGAGCCGCAGGCCCAATCGAAGTGCCACAAAATCACCATACAAAAATTCAGTATCAAGCCTCAAATTTGAACTCGTTGATGCAACTTCTTTAGCCGGGACTGCATTCTGCACAATTCCTCGCGAAATTCAAAAACGTCAAGTTACTATGGAAGCATGAGCCATATGCGTCTGGAAAAGCTCGCGTACACTGTCGAAGATGTAGCCGAACTTCTCTCGATCAGCCGTGCGCACGTTTACCGGTTACTTGACAGAAGAGAACTCGGCTCAATTAGTATCGGGAGGTCGCGACGGATTACTCGCGACCAACTGAAGGAATTCCTGCGATTCACCGAGCGCGAATCGAACATCTTCGGGAAACCGTCTATATAGGCGAACGATCAGATCCAGAGTGGACTGCTGATAGTCATTTCACAGAACAATTGCTACAATGACGACAAACTAGTAATTCAAAGACAAAGGGACGTATCTGATGGCATACCGTAATAAGACTTTCGTTAGCTTCGCAAGCGAAGACCTGACTTCATACCGCTTGATGCAAGCGTGGAAAGCAAATCAGCATATCGATTTTGACTTTTTGGACGCACACGACATCAACACTGCTCTGGACTCTAGTCAGCCTGCGACAATCGAGCGGAGACTTACTGATCGTTTAGCAAATACAAAGCAGGTTGTTATGCTGATTGGAGATGCAACGAGGCGAAAAGCAGGAGATGGGGTTAGCTTTCTCCATCATGAGGCAACAGTGATCAAAAAACTGAAGCTGCCTGTAATATTCGCGAATCTTAACGGCTCTCGCGTTGTTGAATCTTCGAGATTGCCATTTTCTTTGTCAGAGCAATATACTATATCTGTTTCGTTTCAACCGGCAATTATCAAGTATGCCCTTGATGACTTTGTCGATGGCTTCGTTTACTCACCTGATAAAGGTCCGCATCACTACAAGTCTCATGTATATTCAAATCTTGGCATATGACCTCGCATTCCTATGGACTTAACTAAAATTGCTGGAAGTCGTGCGTTCTGGAGTTCATTTGGCAAGTGGTTCTTTGGTGCTTTCGGTTTAATTTGGCTTTGTATTGAACCGATCGGCTTATTTATGCCAGATTCGGTTCAAAAAGGCTGGGGCTTCTATTTCACACTTGTTGTCCTATCTGTCTTTGCAGCTATCTACAAAGCATGGCCCCGAACCAAAGTCTCTGCAACAATCCCAGGGGCCGATGTTGAAGTTGAGGTTAGAGTTGGCGACTTATTTGATGCGCAAGATAATGTCGTTATAGGAATAAATGACGTCTTTGATACCCATGTCGGTGACGATGTTATTAGCAGCCGGAGTATTCAGGGCCAATTCACTCATATAAGATTTGATGGAAGTGTCCCGGCATTAGATAAAGTGATTGAGGAGCTAATTGCTGATTTGCCTTCTGAAACTGATCCTTCAAAAACCAAAGGGAAAAATAAGCGATACGCAATTGGGACATGTTTGGAAGTGAGCGCAAAAGGAATCCGTCACTACCTTTCTGCATATTGTCGAATGTCTGCTGCATGTAAGGCTGAAACTGATGTTTGTGCCTTACTTACATCACTTGAAGAATGCTGGGCAAAGATTCGAAACACAGGACAACAAAACGGAGTGTCCATGTCTGTTCTTGGTTCAGATTTTGGACGAATTGGCTTAACTCATACGCAGTTGATCCAATTGATCGTGCTTTCATTCGTTAATGCAAATCGAGTTCAGCATGTGGCACCAAAGCTTACTATTTACGTTTACAAAGGTAATGCTGGGAAGGTTGATTTCGCTGCCTTGAGACTTTGGCTCCGAGGGGTATTGTGGGCATAGGATCACTAAATTTCATCTGTATTATTAGCTGATAGCTCATCAGAAATTCCCTTAGCATATCGAAATTCCATCGGAACGATTACCTTATCAGCATTAGACTTTCGTAGTGCCTCTTCCCGTTGAACTAGGGCGACTAGATTTACTACTGTCCCTTTGACCATCATTAGCATTTGGCGACCATACTCATGAGCATCGACCGTAATAGTCATCCCATGGAGTTTAACTGTCGGTTTCACGGAATTCTCGATAATTAAGTAATCGTGCGTAACTTTATTCCGAACATTCTTTGACGGTGCAGGATAGAAGTTCAGATTCTCGGCAACGTCCTTGATTCCTCTCAGCCAACCACTTTGTGGCATAAGTTGGCTCAGGAAAATACTTTCGGTTCTCTTCTTGGTATCGGTGATTCCTTTTTCATACCAAACACTAAAGAAGCTGACTTTTTTGTCAGGAATTCCCAGTTTGAAATATCGATTCATGAAGTTGGCAATCTTATCAAAAATGTCCACTGAAGTTCGTATTGATGACTTCAACATTCCGCTTGAAAGTCCAAAGTCCGCGTAATCCAATGTATCGGCGAACTGAGTGACAGAGCTGAGTGAATTTGATTTCTCCGGATTGGAACTCTCATGCAAGAGATATCGAGCAAGGGCATAGTCTTCTTTAATCTGATTGAGTGTATGAGCCAATTCGGTGAACCGCTTTCTGCCAGCTTCATTTGGTTCTGTAAAAAGTCCGTCAAAATAGAGGTCATCCTTGAGGGTGTCAGGACACCATTCTGGGTAAGGATTGGTTGTCAGCAATAACCTTGACCTCGCCCATTCCAGATGAATTTTGTCGGGCTCCCATCCTACATGGTGTGTTCGCAACAACTGAATTCTCTGTTCGAACTCTGAATATGACATTGCAAGCTTGGCTCCAGCGTCCTTGGCATCTTGCAAACTCCTTTCGTAGCTTTCAAGCGTTCCCAACGCCGCATGTATCTCGATTAGCTTTGGATCGGAGACTGCTAGTTCCAAATTCGCTCTTGATGCCTCTATCAATCGAATAGAATGCTTCGGTTGAATGCCAAGTAGGCGAAAATAGGCTTGGCCCATACTTCCAAGTGCAACTGGATGATTAGGATCGATTTCAAGGACTTGATTCCACATGTCAATCGCTTCGATCCCTCGGCCCAACTCGTCCAAAACGTTGCCAAAGTTTGTCAATACCTCTGTGATTAAGTTAGCGGGAATTGATTTGCGATCAAGAACTAACTTCTGAAGCTCATCTCGTTGAAGTCTCCAATTCTTTAGTCGACCATCCTTGTCATCAGAATTCTCGCAGACGAAGGCAAGTGCGGCGTATCCATTGGAGAAATTGTATCTAGCCTTCGCTGTTAATGAAGGATCAGAATTTGGATCGCTAATAAATCTTTCTGCGGCTTCCATTCCTTGCAGAATTAGTCCTCGATCAACTCTATGATTGCCAAAGTCAATCAGAATGCCCGAAGAATTAAAGGAAAATGTGTCCGGTGTAAACGGGTCTGAAATGCTCAGTTGAGCAATGCGAATTGCCTCGTCAAACTCGTTGCGATTGAGCGCGTCAATTTGTTGTTGTGCGAGTTTGTCTCTATCCATAACAGTCTTCTCAAAGTTCGCCACGGAAAGCTTTGGCGAGCACGGCTTGAGTGGTTCGTTCGACTTTCGTGTTAGCGTCGGCGGGGCGGGATTCGAGCACGCTCAATTGAGCTTCAGCGGCAAAATCAGCCACAGTCCAGCCTTGAGCCGCCAACTTGGGATCAATCCGCTTTCTTCTTGTTTGAGCCTCAGATTCCTGGTACTTTGCCATTTTGATTTTTAGCTATGTGACTCCCTTATTCCCACTGATTTTAGCAGAACCGAGTCTACCTGGCACTACCCTGTGAGTTGGATTCGTATACGTACGTGCGCGCCAAGTGGAATCTTTGACGACCAACCAGAACTTGGAGAATCTAGGTGAATGAACTGCTACCACTGTGGATCAAAAATCCCTCAGACTACTCGTCAAAATCGCCGTCGTGTTCAGACCGGTGACCGCTTTGTTCGTCGCAACGGTCGGATTTCGAACCGCAATTTTACCTTTGGGATGCGGGTGGTGTGTTCTGCGTGTGCTCGAAGAATGGATCGAAAGCGCGATGCGGATCAGCTCATCCGAAATCTTGGCGCAATCGGGCTCCTGGTTCTCCTTGCGCTTCTCCTTGGCTCCAACTAAAAAGACCCCGCGTTGCGCGAGGTCAGGAATTAGGAGTACGTAACTCCTCGGATATAGTCGGCGGCCTTTTGGGCCTGAGCTGCGGCAATCACCACTGCTTTGGGGTCACTCTTTAGAACCTTGAGCCAGCCGTCGATATAGCTAGCGGCATTGCCAATGAGTGAATTGTCCAGCCCCACGGTGGCGCAACAGAAAGCTGACGTGAGTTCGGCCACAAGTTCCTCTTTGCTGTAGTCACCTGAACCAAACCGAGTGTTTCCGGTGACTTCCTTTCGATTGAGCCGAGATTCGTGTCCTGTGCTGTGCCCAAGTTCGTGCATGAGGGTCGCGTAGTAGGAATCTGAACTCTCGAATGTATTCAAGGCAGGCATTTGAACGTGGTCGTCGCTCGGTCGATACCAAGCCGACTGTCCGCCTTCGGCAATCGAAGGAGGGTTGGGCATCGATTGCACCAAGAGTTCAGCCCGTTCTATCCGTTGGGGCTCATTGAGCGGTTGGGGTCGATATAACTCCGGTACGTGCAGTCCTTCACACTGCTCAACGTTGAACACGTGGAAGTAGCGGAGAACCGGAATTCGCTTCTTTGCTTCGTCTGACTCCGAGGGCGGTTCCCAGTGTTTCCAAAACACCACCATCGTTGATTTCTCTCCCTTTTTGACCTGACCTCCACGTTCTTGCACTTGCTTGAACGTGAGCCAGCGGTGATCGGAGTAAGGAGTGATTCCAAGGAGGAACGAATTGATGCCACGGTACAGTTTGCCTGTGGCAAGGCTAGTCGGGAGTGCGGCGTCGATATGCCAAGGCTTTCGCCATGGAACAACTCCGGCTTTGAGGGAATTTAGGATTGTCAAAGTGACTGATTCGTAGATCGTGAGTTTCATGGTGACCTCGGCGGTGTGCCGCTAAGGTCAATTTCTCACTCGAAAGTTAATCTCACAACTTATTCCGAATTGGTGCAATGAGGAGAATATCCGTGAAAAAAGTAGCAATTCAAAAGGCCGAATCGCTACAATGCCTCCATGAACAAGGGGGCCCTCGCTACTTTGACCATACTTCTGGGGATACTGGTAGTCCCCGGCTGTGGAGGTGGTGGCGGCTCAAGCGCACCTCCGGCTCCAACATTTACTGAAGCCACGGCCATTATTGGAACCGACGGCGGAACCATTACAGTTAGTAACATATCCGTCGAATTCGCTCCTGACACCAGTCGTCAAGCTGGCGAAGTGGTGTTGCGAATTCGGTCTGAGCCATTTGTCAAAAGTGCAAAGAACACAACGTTTCAGAACGGAATTCAAATTATTGCAGAAGATTCTACAATTACAACCCGTGGTTTTAGATTACAAGTGCCGACTGCATCAGCCGCTCCATTTGAAGACTACTACTTTGCATTCGGAGACATCAAGGATTGGACATCGGATTTCCTTGAGATAGACAGGATCAATTCTCAATATATTAATGTTTCAATATCTGCTGAAATATACTTCAAGCACAGAAAGGCCGTGTCTCGAAATAATTCTGGCCTTTCAATTTCACTGGCAGTCGTCAGACAAAATAAGGCTGGAACTACAAAGATATACAAACCGACGATAAGTGTTTTTGATTCAGAGACGCAGCTATCACTTCTGGAAACGACTGATACGCTCTCAGAGAAGCGAACCGCTATCGTTATCCACGGATTGAACAACTCTGCCGTTGACATGTTCGATACAGCCCAAGTTGCGATGAGAGCATCGATGAACGTTTCTAACCAGCAATATGATCAAATTTGGTTTGTTGACTATCATGACATGAGAAAAGGTATTGCTGATTCAGCCAAAGAATTCGCGACATTATTGAAGCAACGAAATCCAGACAGTGCGCACAGTATAGACATTTATGGTCATTCGATGGGCGGGTTAATAGCACGATGGGCCATTGAAAAAGAAGGTCTTGGCGAATATACGAATAGGTTATTTACGTTTGGCACTCCACATCTTGGAGTGCCAAGCCGTGTACTGCTTCGAGCGTTTTTCGACTTTCCTTTGATCCCAGGTGTGAGAGATTTAGCTTCGGATGGCTATTTTACTACATTTATTGATGATCTCAAAGAATCGCCCTCTCCCTACAAAGATCGTATATTGTACTGCACCTTTGCGGGTACTAGCTGGAAGGGGTATCTATTCGGTCTAGGCAGCCTAGCGAAATTAGACTACCTTTTCCTCGGCTATCAAGGTGATATAGATGGAATCGTCGCGATCAACAGTGCTGTGCCAAGCAATCTATCAAATTTCGGTGTATGTGATTTGGGAAGCGGGAGCACTGTTGTAGTGTTAAATCTTGACCACTCAGATATTGGAGGTTCGCTTGGTAGTCAGGATGTGCAAAATCAGCTAATTGAAAGGTTGATAATACTTATGAACAGCAATGTTTCAGTTGGTGGAGGATAAATTGCATTCTAATTTTTTCCATCGCATTAGTGACACAGTGCATATCAACAACGAGGACAGCACAACAGGCACAATCTCTTCCCAACCTGTAGATCCAATTCCAAAAGCTAAGAAAACAATTGATATGATTATAACTTGCCCTGAACTTAGAAGTAGCTTGCTAAGACTTCTGAATAGCACCATAAAGCTTATACCCCTGCGACTGATAAATATCCTTGCAATTTCTGGTAAAGCGAGAACAATTGTGCTCATGAAGAACCATAAAAGGAACGCAAACAACCCGAAGTATCTTTCGGCGAATGGCGCAATAAAAATCAGAAGATACATGATGTATGATAGCAACTTCATATACGAAACTCATAAAACTTGGAGTTCACATACTTCAAATATACCTGATTTTGGTCGTGAGGACAAGTCAAGGAGTAGATGCTGGGCACGTATTGTGAATTCGGAGATGCTGCAATGACCTCTAAAAGGATAATCATCTTGATCCTTAGTGCACTAGCGCTCTGCATTCTAATAGTTGGGTGTGGAGGATCAACGCATACCCATCCGGTGCAGGCAAAATCAAGCTCTTTAAATATCATAATACACTGGCCAGAGGAAAGCAGATTCATTCACACGAAGGCAAACAAAGTTGTAGCGCTTGTGGTCGCTCCGAACGGCGATGAATTTCATCCAGTTCTTGGGGAAGTAGAGCGTCCTCAAGGCGGAGGAACCTCCACGCTCACCATCTCACCACCCAGTGGACCAGTAATCCTTCGGCTCAAAGCCATTCACCTAGAAAGTGGAACCCCAACTGTACTGAGCCAGGGACAAAAGTTCATTGTCCTTTTGCCGGGGGTGAACGATCCACTATCAATCGATCTTGACTCAATGACTGCGACTATTGAAGTCGCCCGAGTTCCGCAGAAAGACACCTATTTCGTTGGCGACACCTTCCAGCTCGTCCCAACTGCATACAATGCGGAGGGAAGCATTGTTCTCAATGAAGGTCAAGATTTTAATTACTCATCCGAGATGGCGAACATTGCTTCGGTTAGTTCAGCTGGACTGGTGACAATACTCGAAGTAGGAACCACACAATTGACAGTCTCTGAGGCTGGATCAGGAGTTGGTGGAAAATCTGTTTCGATTTCCGCCACATCAACGGAGCCTACATGGCAGTCGTTCGAATTGCACCCAGGCGACTCCTACACAGTCTCTGACACCGTTGGAATCAGTGGTGGTCGGATCGGTGGAAGTGTTGGGAATGAATCAAGTTCGGTTGTTGGTTATTGGACTCTTGATCCAGTGCGATGGATCGAGCTGGAGTCCATGGCTAAAGCAACAAGTATATCCAGTTCGGCCATTTCAGGGTTCAAAGTCATTCCTGGACAAATGGATACTCCGGCAGGATTCACATTTTTTTCTCCAGGTACTTGGAAATCACTTGCTTTGCAAAATCCTGGAATGAATGAAGTCCTCGGATCGCATGGCTTGGAGTTCGTCGGGAATGCAGCAACTGGCAATACTACACTTGCTGCGCTAGCGGACGCAAATGGAAATGTTACATTACTAGGATCATCAGCAGACATGTGGTCAAGTGCATCTGGAACAGACGGAGTCCAACAAGTTGGTATGACTAATTACAACTTCAGTGGCTATAGAGCCACAGTGTGGACTGGTAGTTTGGCAAGTAGAGTTGACCTCCATCCCTCGTCTGCCAGTGGTAACTCGAGAGCCTTTGCGGTTCAGAACGGAAAGCAAGTTGGATTTGCGGAATTTGGGGGCACGTCGATCCATGCACTGCTCTGGTCTAGCGGCCCAAACAACTACATCGATCTACACCCAACACATTTGAGTGTCGGTCAGTCTAGTGCCGTAGCGATGGATGGAGGGTGGCAGGCGGGATGGATTGGGGAGTTCGCTGGACCAAGACGAGCTGTCATCTGGCAAGGGACTGCTATGAGTTGTCTGGATCTTCACCAATACCTCGATGAGAAATATTCGAGATCCGAGGCGACAGGAATATGGGTGAGTGGAAATGCTACCTATGTTTCAGGAGGAGCTCTAAACGCAGAAACAAACCGCTGGGAGGCCATGGCTTGGAAAAAGCAGTAATGGAAGTGCCTGACTAAAGCAATTTTAGCTGTAACCTTTCTCAATATGCAAGAGGTGCTCTCGTGCAATGGTTCGAGCTTGGTAGCATCGGGTGTACTACGATTTTGTGTGGAGGTTAGAGGTTCGAGCTTCCTCCCATATCCCCTGCCAAACCAAATTTGAGTTCGCATGAACACGGTATTCGTAGCTTCCAGAGCTTTCAACTGGTGGTTCGAATGCCGTGATTTTTTTGATCAGCGGATCAAGGCTCAAATCAAGGTTTCCTTGAGTGAGAGTGTGGTTTTGACCAACTGAGCGAAGACACCCTTTGAGCATCTCTCGTGGCAACTGTCGAGGCTGTGCAAGTTTCATTGCTGAATCAAGTTTTTGCATGATAAAGTCGATCACCGTCTGCTTCGACCCATTTGCCCCTGAAAGTTGTTGGTGAATCTTCTCGTGCTCATCATCGAGTCTTGATTTGAACTGATGGAATTCATCTGCGGTGAGCTCTCCATCTAGGCGCAAGGCGATCAGCTTCTCTCGTCGATCAGCAACTTGGTTCAGGCGCACCTGAAGGGCTCCAAGCTTGGATTCAATCGAATCTTGATCGTGCTTCAAGCAATTCTCCAGGCTTTGACGACACCAGGTTAAGAATCTCTCAGATAGGTTGAGGCCGCCATAAAAGTCCTCCACCTCAGTCCAAATGTGCTCCTCAGTCGCGCTATGTTTGGGACACCCTTTGGCTCCCGAGCAGTGGTAATAGGTGTAGTGAGTAACGATTCCAGTCGTACGTGAAGTCTTTTGCTTGGCGTCCCCTACAACTGAGCATCCACACTCTCCGCAGCGAAACACTCCGGCAAAGAAGTGCTGTTTGGTTTTCGGTCGCTCGACTTGGCGACGACCCATGAGTGACTGAACCTGGGCAAATTCGGCAGGTGTGATCATGGCTTGGTGTTTGCCTGGATACTTCACTCCGTTATAGATGAACTCTCCAGAGTAGAAGGGGGTGGTAAAAATTCGGTAGATAGTTGAGATTGGAACCTCCTTGTCCCGATTTGCCTTCTGCGCCCCTTTCAGCCCCATTCGAACCAGCTCGCGGTGAACGTCCGCTGCTGAATATCCCCCGCTCAACATCATTCGCCAACCGTGGGAGACAATTGGGAACTTCACTGGATCGATTTCAATCTCATGCGTTTCAAAATTGTTCTTATAGCCAATGGGAGCAGCTCCTGGATACCATCCCCGCTCACATTTGCCTTTCATCCCGCGTTTCACGTTCCGGCTCAGGTCTTGTACGAAACTTGTTGCCATGCCGTTCTCAATCGACATGATGAGGACGTTGTCTTCGGGAAGATACACGCGCTCGGGCGTCCGAATGAACTTTAGTTGCCCGGTTTGAAGTAAATGGGCGACCAATCCGCCATCAACGAGGTTTCTGCTAAGACGGTTGATTGACCATGTTAGAATCCCCTCGATGGAACCTTCTTGTACCAGCCGGATCAGACGGTCGAACTCTGGTCGAGCATTTGGTGCTTTGGCTGAACGGGCTTCCTGGATGACCCCGTCAACGATGAGGTTATTGTTTTTGGCGACTGCTTTGAGTGCTTGAACTTGATCCTCCAGGCTTTGCACCTGACGGTCTTCGCTTTCCGACGATTTCCTGGCGTAGATAGCTATTCCCATAGTATTTGAAGAAATATAGTTGTAGCAATTTGGTCGCGCCGTCGTGAGCTTCCTTCTCACTTAACTCTATCGAAAACTGCTCCTGGACCATAGTCCGGAATTTTTTGACATCGGCGGATGTAGGTGTTGGGAGCCACATATTGGAAAGTATCGAGAAAGTCACTCTGGTAGTCGAAATCTGCTTAAGGCAAGCAACATTTGCATAAATGTTGTGACAGACACAAATTGAAGCTGCTCAAAATCAACGACAGAAAACACAATCCATCCAATATTAAAATAAACCTGAAGTAGTTTTGTTCGAGTTGTGCAACGATTGCATCCGGGGTCAAGTGGTTGAGCGGTTTTTGTTCGGCATGGTCCAATAGATGCATGACAAAAACACCCCCTAAGCAGGCCTTCGGGCCGACCATCAATCGCATTGCCGATGTGATGGCTCATACAAATCGGTTCGCCTTTTGTGGCGTGGCTCGCCTAGCTAAAGACGCGAGGGTAAGTGCATCCTCCGTCTCCCGTCTGATCAACGGGAAAATGAACCCATCGTTTGCGATGGTGGCACGAGTGACTTCGGCTCTCGAAGCAGCTGTCGGCTACAGAATCGATCCACGGGACTTAGTAGCCGAACTGGGCAGGTTCCTTACAACGAACACCTGTGACCTCATGGGATGCCAAGGGTGCCTCCCTGAAAACGCCACGGACGAGTTTGGCGACATCAAACCGGCCTTTGCCAAGATCAAACCTGGTCGGTGGGTCACCTCTCGCCATCCAAGCGGCTATCAATCAATAAAGAAAGGAGGTTCGCGATGAACCAAAGTGAACTCACTTCCGTATTGCAAGCCTGCTCGCTCCACAGTTTGCTCCTGGTTACGTCTAAGATGCTTGCCCGTTCCGGCTATGGAGACGTGCAAATCCTGGACCGGCGTCAAACGAAGCAGAAATCACGGTTCGGCGGACACGAACTGCTCTGTGAGTCGACGCTTGGAACCGTTCCGATCAAGGTGATTGTGAAGGTGATCAGTGACTCAATTCGACTCAGGATGCTTGACGAACTTGCTGGAGCCGTTCTGCGCACAAATTCTGACCTTGGGATCATTGTCTCGCCCTATCCACTCTCAAACACTGTCGCGCGGCACAAGGAGTCATACAACGCCGCTCGGATCGCTGTGATCGATGGTGACGGACTGGCAACTCGTCTCTCAACGCTTGGGATCGGTGTTCGGCCATGGGGTGGAGTGGACTACCAGTTCTTTGCCCACCTTGAAGATATAGGTAGTCGGGCTCGGACATTCATTCAAATGGAAGGAGCCCGATGACCATGCAAAAGAAAATCGAGCTCGCCAAGCGGCTTCACTTGATCGGTGTATCCAAAGACGGTGTGGTCGAGCTCCTCTGGAAATTTCCATTGGAGCAGATAGAGGCTCAGCTTGAGTACCTCCCATTCCGGAAGGCAAAACGACCAGAAGCCATGATTATTGAGTCAATCCGGAAAAACTATTCACCCCCAAAGGAGTTTTACTATGCCCGTTCTAAAAGCGAACTTACCGAAGCCTTCGAGTCGCTGGACGAAGGTTCCTAACCACCTGCTGGACCAGCTCATGCCGAATCTCAAGGACACGGAGTTGAGGGTGCTCTTAATCTTGATCCGTCAGACGAGCGGCTGGCAAAAGGAGGGCAAGGCAACGCTTCTGACCTACCGGACTTTGACCCGACGATCCGGTAGAGGTCACGATGCGATTGCCAAGGCTCTCGCGTCCCTCAAACGCCAAGGACTTATCCACAACCTCCGATCAGAAGCGCAACGAAGGAAATGGAAATCGGAGAACAAACATACTGAAATGCGGAGAGCAACAATATACAAAGAAAGAGAATAAAGACACACCCGCCCCCGCCTGTTATGCACAGGGTTCTTTGGAATGGAGATTGAAGGTTACAGTGAATGTGAATGTGAACTGAGAGATCCAGAACAAAGGAAGTTAGGCGCAAAACTAGGCCATTCAAGTTCAAATGGGGCGGTCAGGGCTAGTCGGGGTGCAAACTGGGGTTATGACCGGAGCCAAGCGGAGACAGAAACCGGCTGATTCAGGAAAAGCAAACGTGCAACAGTTGCAACATCCAGTGAAACAACAGGGT
>Ga0075012_10000287_pt1 | contig 54738 bp, 27 predicted proteins | sample All_14_2_FD_71474 | JGI IMG/M metagenome (GOLD analysis project Ga0075012, IMG submission 71474) | Freshwater microbial communities in response to fracking from Pennsylvania, USA - Allegheny Zone_MetaG_DW_15 | ecosystem: Environmental > Aquatic > Deep subsurface > Groundwater > Drilled... | reverse complement strand
TCGGGGACGTCCCCGACGACATCGATCTCTCGGTCGAGGATTTTTCCGTCGAATCGCGCTGGGAAAGCATCAACCCGACCACGCAGAAGGCCGGGGACTTCCTCGAAACCCTGGTCTCCTACCTGAGCGGGGATCTGGGCGTCTCCAACGTGTTCAGCAACACCTGGACCCAGGCCACGGCCTCCGGCAAGGACCTGGCCCTGGCCGGGGCCGTCACCTTCCTCGAACTGGAGAACACGGCCACGGCCGTCATCGGCAGCGGCGCCCGGATCAACCAGCGCCTTGACACCGGGGACCAGGACGTCGTCGTCACGGCCCTGAGCCTGAACGAGTCGGTCAATTTCATCGGCAACATCAACCTGCCCTCGGTTTCCCTGGCGGCCGACAACCCGCACATGGTCAAGGGCGTGAAGTTCAACACCCTGAGCTTCGACAAGTCGGCCCTGCTGCCCAGCGCGGGGTCCGAAGGCAAGTCGTCCGTGGGCGTCTCCCTCATCGGCGTCGATTATGCCGGCCGCGTGACGGCCAGGATCGAGGACGGCGTGGTCCTGGACGCCGACACCCTGACCGTGGCGGCGGAGAACACCGTCTTCGGCCTCAATGTCGGCGCCTCTGGCGGTTCGTCGCAGAATTTCGGCCTCAACGGGACCGTCGGCGTCAACGTGGTGCGCAACTCGACCACCGCCCAGATAGAAAACGGGGCCGTCATCGACGTCGGCTCCGGGCACATCCTCGACCCGGCCTCGACGGCGGCTGAGGACAACGGCTCCATTTTCGTCACGGCCACGGACAACGCCTGGCTCTTCAACGTCCTGGGCGGCGTGGCCGTCGGCGAAGGGGTCGGGGTCGGCGCGAGCGTGGGCATGAACATCCTGGTGCGCGACACCCATGCGGTCATCGGCGACCTGGCCTCCGACTCCGTTTCCGGCGCCCGCGGCTCCGTGACCTCGGGCGGCAACGTGCGGGTCGGCGCGGAGAACGGCGGCGTCGTGGCCAATCTCGTCGTGTCCGCCGGCGTGGCCAAGGGCCAGGGATCCTCCGAAGCCCAGGGCGGAGGCTCCTTCAACCCCGGCACCGGCGGCACCCAGGGCTCCGACGGATCCGCCCAGGGCAACAAGGATCTCTCCACCTGGCAGTCCGCCTGGGGCGACGTGCTCAAGGAGGCCAAGGCGGGCGGCAAGTTCACGGCCAACAGCGACATCGCCGCCGCGGCCGACGGGGTTTCGGACACCGCCGACACGACGTCCCGGAACAAGAGCGGGGTGGGCGTGTCCGCCTCGGTGGCCGTGAACTGGGCCGACGAGGACGCCCGGGCGTACATACTCAACACGGGCGACATCACGCTGCTCGGTTCGACCCTGACCGTGGAGGCCGCCAATGGCACCGGCACCATCTCCCTGGCCGGCGGCGCGGCCTTCGCCGCCAGCAGCGGCACCGGCACGGGCGTCGGTTTCGGCGGGGCCTTCGCCATCAACGTGCTCAAAGGCACCACCGACGCGTTCATCGAGGACGCGGCCGGTCTCGAAGCGGCCGGCCTGGTCCTGTCGGCGGACAGGACGGGGTGGGTCGTGTCCCTGGCCGCCGGCTTCGGCGGGGCCACCGGGTCCAAGGGCGTCGGCGTGGGCGGGTCCGTGGGCGTCAACGTCGCGGCCTACAGAGTCGAGACGGCTCTGCGCGACATCACGGGCGACATCCGCATCACGGACGACGTGTCCCTGGACGCCGAAGACGCCACGGTCATAGTGGCCGTGGGCGGTTCGGCCGGGTTCGGCGGAAAGGCCGGCGTGGGAGTGGCCATCGGCGTCAACGTCATCGCCGACACCATCCGCTCCGAAATCGACGGGGTTTCGGACTTCCGGCATGGCGGCGACCTGGGCGTGGGCGCGCAGAGCACCGGCATCATCGTGTCCGCCACGGGCTCGGCCGGCATCGCCGCCGGCAAGGAGGCCGGCTACGGCGGGGCCGGCACGGCATCGGTCAACGTCGTCGCCAACACCGTGGAGGCCAGGGTCGTCGACACCGTCGAAACGGCGCAGTCCACCGGCGACTACAACCTGTCGGCAAGCGATTTCACGGGCATCTTCAGCTTCGCCGGCGCCTTGGGCGTGGGCAAGACCTTCGGCGGCGGCGTGTCCATCGCCGTCAACAGCGTCGCCAATACCGTCCGGACCAGGACCGAACGCTCGACCCTGAACACCGGCGGCGCGTTCACGGCCGAAGCCGCCGAAGGCGCGGTCGTCGTCGGCGTGACCGTGGCCGGCGCCGGGGCGGAAAAATTCGCCCTGGCCGGCTCCGCGGCCCTGAACCTGTTCATCAACACCGTCGAGTCCACCATCGTCGACAGCGTCATCGACGCGGGCGGGGTCGTGGGCATTTCGGCCACGGACACGGAAGTCTGCGTGGCCGTGTCCGGGGGCGTGGCCGTGTCCACGGGGCAGGCGGCCGTCGGCGCGGCCCTCGGGCTGAACCTGGCCTTCAATTCCGTGGCCACTCTGGTGGACGGCTCGGACATCGACTCCGGCTCGACCATCGACCTGGGTTCCTCGGCGGACGAAACGCTGGTCGGCGTGACCCTCGGCGGGGCAGGGGGAGAGAAGTTCGCTCTGGGCGGCTCGGTCTCCGGATCCATCGTTATGGACACGGTCACGTCCCGGGTGACGGGCGGATCGTCTTTGACCGCGGTCGGCGACATATCAATAGAAGCAGCGGACGCCACCACCGTGGTCATGGTGGCAGGGGGCTTCGCGGCATCCTCCCAGGCCGCCGTGGGCGCGGCCCTGTCCACGGTCTATGTGGGCAGCACCATCCTGGCAGGCATCGACGCCTCCGACGTGACGTCCACGGGCGGAGCGGTCAGCCTCACTGCCGGCATCGAGCCGCCCGACGAGACCGACCCGTCCAATCTTCCTTTGGGCGTCTCGGGCCTCGCCATGCCCTCGGCGACGAGCTCCGGGATAGTCAGCGTGACCGTGGGCGGAGCCGCCTCCGGCAAGAACGCCGGCGGCCTGGGTATTTCGGTCAACGTTGTTGAAAATGACCTCGAAGCGAGCATAACCGGTGGTTCCGACGTCAGCGCCCTGACCGGCGTGACCCTGTCGGCCATCGACGCATCCGTCATCGACGCCCTGGCCTTCGGCGGGGCGGGCGCCGGGCAGACGGCGGGCGGCGGGGCCGTTTCGGCCAACGTCATCGCCAATTCCATCACCACCTCCATTTCCGGCTCCACGGTCAGCGCGGGCCTGAACGCCGCAGGTACGGCCGTGACGGGCGACGACGCGACGGTGACCCTGGACGCAACGTCCTCGTCCATCATCCGCGCCCTGGGTCTCGGCGTGTCCGGCGGCGGCAAGGGCGCCGTCTCGGTCTCGGCCCTGGGCAACGCCGTGGCCAACACGGTCACGGCCACGGTCGACGGCGCGACGGTCCGCGCGGCTGGCGACGTTACGATTCTGGCGCGAGACGTCGCGCCGACGGCCGTGCCGACCTGGATGCTTCCGGCGGACAAGGTTGCGGCCGTCGACGACGCCCTCGACGGGTCGCCCCTCGACCTGGACGCCAACATCCTGGCCGTCAACGTCAGCGTGGCCGGCTCCGGCCAGACCGCCGTCAGCGGGGCGGTCATGGGCAACGTCGTGACCAACGCCGTGGAAGCCTCCATCACGAACGGCTCCACCGTGCTGGCGGGCGTCGATGCGGTCGACGGCGATGTGCTCGACGCCGCGTCCGACGTCCTCGTCTCGGGCCGGACCGACGCGGGCATCATCGCCTTCAGCGTGGGCGTGGGCGCTTCGGGACAGACGGCGGTCCAGGCCAGCGGTTTCGGCAACGTGATCACCAACCGCACCTCGGCCATGATGGAGGATTCCATCGTGGCCAGCGGCGGCAATGCCGGCGTCAGCGCCGAAGACCAGTCGCAGATCCGCTCCCTGGCCCTGAGCGTGGCGGGCTCCGGCAGCACGGCCGTGGGCGTGCTCGTGGGCGCCAACGTCATCGTCAACGACGTGAACGCCGTCATCTCCGGTTCCACGGCCACCAGCCACGGGGCGCTCTCCGTCGTAGCGGAGAACGACTCGGACATCCTGGCCTTCACCGGCGGCGTGGCCGCCTCTGGCTCCACGGCCGTCATGGTCTCCCTGTCGGGCAACGTCATCACCAACCGCACCACGGCGGCCATCGAGGAATCGTCGACGGTCATCGTCGACGGGGCCATCGCCCTGGAGGCGGCCGACGCCTCGGTCATCGACGCCCTGGCCTTCGGCGTGGCCGGTTCGGGCAGCGCGGCCGTGGGCGTGGGCGCGGCGGTCAACGTCATCGCCAATGACATCACCGCCTCCGTGAGCGACTCCCAGGTCACGGGCGGCTCGACCCTGGACCTCGACGCCGTCTCGTCCGCGGCCATCCACGCCCTGGCCGTGGGCGTGGCCGGGTCCGGCTCCGTGGCCGTGCAGGCCACGGCCCTGGGCAACGCGGTGTCCAACCGCACCAGGGCCTCCATCGACGGTTCCACCGCGGTCGCGGCCGACGACATCACCCTGACCGCCTCCGACCGTGACCCGAGCCTCATCCCCGACTGGCTGGTCCCGAACGGCTACGAAAGCGATTTCAACGACGCCCTGGACGGCAGCCCCATCGATCTGGGCGCCAACATCCTGGCCGTGAACGTCGGCGTGGCCGCTTCGGGCGCCGTGGCGGTCAATGCGGCCCTGACGGGCAACGTGGTTGCCAATTCCGTGGCTGCGGAAATCGACGATTCCACGGTCACGTCCACCGCGGGGGACATCGTTCTCGACAGCGACCTCAGTTCCGGCATCATCGCCCTGACCGTGGGCGTGGCCGGGTCGGGTTCCGTGGCCGTGAACGCCACGGGCTTCGGCAACGTCATCGCCAACTCCACCACGGCGTCCATCACCGGGGGCTCCACGGTGACGGCCACGGCAGGGGCCGTGGACCTGGACGCCGAGACTTCGGGGCTCATCCGCTCGGCCGCCGTCAGCGTGGCCGGGTCCGGTGCGGTGTCGGTGGGGGCTCTCATCGGCGCCAACGTGGTGACCAACACCACGGCCAGCGACATCGTCTCCTCGACAGTCGTGACCGGCTCCACCCTGGACGTTCAGGCGCGCAATTCGTCCGAAATCCTGGGCCTGAGCGTGGGCGTGGCCGGTTCGGGCGCCGCGGCCGTGCTCCTGTCCCTGTCGGCCAACGTCATCACCGACACGACCCGCGCCTCCATCCAGGGCACCGACGCCGACCGCAGCAGCATAGACGCGGGAGGGGCCGTGACCCTGGACGCCGCCGACTCCTCCGAGATCAACACCATCGCCGTGGGCGTTTCCGGAACGGGCGGCGGGGCAGTGGGCGTGGCCATGGCGGCCAACGTCATCGCCAACTCCGTTGAATCCTCCGTGGGCGACACGGATCTCGTCACCGACGCGGCCCTGTCCCTGACGGCCGACTCCGAGGCCGTCATCCGCGCCCTGTCCGTCGGGGTCTCGGGCTCCGGCGGCTTCGCCGTGCAGCTCACGGCCATGGGCAACACCATCGCCAACACCACCGCTTCCGAAATCGTCGACGCCGACGTCACGGCCGCAGACGTCAGCCTGGCGGCGCGCGAAGTCGCGCCGAGCGCAACGCCCTTCATGGACGCCGTGGGGTCATCCGTCGAGGACGCCGCAACCCGAACCTCCCTGAGCGACGCGCTGGCCGCCTCGCCCGTGGACCCGTCGGCCAACATCATGGCCGTGAACGTCAGCGTGGCCGGTACGGGCGGCGTGGCGGTCAACGGGGTGGTCACCGGCAACGTCATCACCAACGAAACTTCAACCAAAATCTTAGATTCTTTCGTGACCGCCACGGGCGAGGTCGGGCTCCAGTCCGTTTCCGACTCGGGCATCGTGTCCCTGACCGCGGGGGTGGCCGCCTCGGGCGTGGCGTCCGTCAATGCCACGGGGTTCGGCAACGTCATCGTCAACGACGTCACGGCCCTTGTCGAGGAGTCGGATGTCGACGCCGGGACGCTCTCCCTTGCGGCCACGGACAGCGCCGACATCGTCGCGGCCGGCATCGGAGTGGCCGCCTCGGGGTCCGGTTCGTTCAACGTCCTGGTGGCGGCCAACGTCATCACCGACACGGTGCGGGCCGACATCACGGGATCCGTCGTGGACGCCGACACCGCCCTGAACCAGACGGCCGTGGCCGGCGCGGGCATCCTGTCCTTCGTGGGCGGGGTGGCGGCCGACGCGGCCGCGGCGGCCAACGTGACCTTCGCGGCCAACGTCATCACCAACACGGCCGAGGCCGTCATCGACGGCGGCTCCTCCGTGACCGGCGGCGGGGCCATCACCCAGCGCGCCGAAAACTCCGCCGCCATCGACGGCATCTCCTTCGGCGTGTCCGCCGCGGGCGGCGGCGCCGGCGGGGCCGCGGCCGCGGCCAACGTCATCGTCAACACCACGACCAGCGGCGTCTTCGACTCCACCGTGACCGACGCGGCCGGCTTCATCGCCGAGTCGCGATCCGAGGCCGTCATTCGCGCCCTGAACCTCGGCGTGTCAGGGGCGGGCGGATTCTCCCTGCAGCTGACCGCCATGGGCAACGACATCACCAACTCGGTGACGTCGGAAATTTCCGGTTCCACGGTCACCGCAGCCGGGGGCATCTCCCTGTCCGCTACCGACGAGGCTCCTTCCATCGTACCCGACTGGGCCCTGTCGGCAGAGAACCAAGACGCCCTCGACGCGGCTCTCGCGGATTCCCCGCTCAGCGATCTCACCCGCACCAACATCCTGGCCATGAACATCAGCGCGGCCGGGTCCGGCTCCATGGCCTTCAACATCGGCCTCATGGGCAACGCGGTCACGAACACGGTGCGGGCCGGCATCGTCGACTCCACGGTGACGAGCACCGGCGGCGCCGTTTCCGCCGCGGCCCTGTCCGATGCGGGCATCGTGTCGCTCTCGGCCGGCGTGGGCGTCAGCGGCGACGTGGCGGCGAACATCACCGGATTCGGCAATGTCATCGCCAACACGGTGACGGCGTCCATCGAAGCCGAGTCGGCGGTGTCGGCTTCGCAGGCCGTCACCCTGTCGGCGACTGACGCCGCGTCCGTAAGTTCCATCGGCCTGGGGCTGGCGGCCAGCGGTGGCGCGGCCCTGTCCGGGACCGTGGGCTACAACGAGATCGGCAACACCATCCGCGCCCGGGTTTCCGGCTCCGAGGTCGGTGCGGGCAGCGTCAGCCTGGAGGCCCTGTCCGATGCCGACATCCTGAGCTTTGTCGGGGGCGTGTCCGCTTCGGGCATCGCCGCGGCCCAGCTGTCCCTGAGCGTCAACTCCATCGGCAACACCGTGGACGCCTCCATTGTCGGCAACGATGACGGCATCGCTTCCGACATCAATTCAACGGGCGACGTCCTGCTCTCCGCCACGGATTCCTCGACCACGGATTCCATCGCCATCGGCCTGTCCGGCGGCGGCGCCATCGGGGCGGGCGCGGCGATTTCCAGAAACGTCATCGCCAACGGGACCGGCACGTCCATCAGCGGCTCCACGGTGGATTCCCTGGCCGGCGCCGTAAGGCTCAAGTCCCTGTCGGGCTCTGCCATCCGGACCCTGGCCGCAGGCCTGTCCGGAGCCGGAGGGCTGGCCGGGCAAGCCTCGGTGACCCTCAACGACCTGCAGAACCTGACCACCGCCACGATAACCGATTCGACGGTCAACGCTTTCGGCCAGGTCCTGGTGTCCGCGTCCGAGGAGGCGCCCTCCCTCGGCGACTTCCTGTCCGGCGGTTTTCTCCCGGACATGGTCGAAGACAGCCTGCGGGCTTCGCTGTCCGGCAACTCGTCAGGGTTGACCGCCAACATCCTTTCCCTGGCCGGGAGCATCGGTGTCGGGCTCGCCGGCGCGGGCAGCGCCGCAGCCTCGGACAACGACATCGACAACACCGTCGCGGCGGGCGTCGTCGATGCCGCGGTCACGTCGCGGGACGGGGATATCGAGGTTCTGGCAGGATCGGACGCGAAAATCGCGGCCCTGACCCTGGGCGTCGGCGCGGCTGTCGGGGTGGCCGCCAATGCGTCCATCGCCTCCAACACCATAGGCAACACCGTCACGGCCTCCGTCTCCGGGAATTCCACCCTGGACGCCGCCGCGGATATCACCATCGCCGCCGAAGACGGCGCTTCCGTGAACAGCCTGTCCATCAGCCTGTCCGGGGCCATCGGCGCGGCGGTGGGCGCGGTCGTGGTCAGCAACACCGTCGACAATGAGGTCAAGGCCTGGCTGGAAGGTGCGGACACGGACACGGCCATGATCATCGGTGCGCAGGATGTGACCATCAGGGCTCACTCCGCCGTGAACATCTCCGGGAAGAGCCTCGGTGCGGCCGTGGGCCTCGTGGCGGCGGGCGCGTCCCTGGCCTCGGCCTCTGCGGGAGGTTCCGTCGAGGCCTGGCTGGGCCGCAACGGCGTGGTGCAGGGCGTCGAAACCGTGAGCATCGAAGCGGTCTCCGATGCCGAGGCCTCCGCGGATGTCACGGCGCTGTCCGCGGGACTGCTTTCCGGCAGCTACAACAGCGCTCGGGTGACCATCGATCCCACGGTCTCGACGACTGTCGACGACGATGCGTCCATCGGCGCCTCCGGACTGGTCTCCATCTCCTCCGCGTCCTATGTGGCCGCAGATGCCGACGTGACGGGCGTCAATGTCGGCGCGGCCACGGCGGGCATGTCCACGGCGGCGACCACCCTTGCATCCGCCGTCGGCACGACGGTGGGGGGCGGCGTCGCTGCGGGAGAATTGCGGATCAGCGCCACCCACGCGACCCTGGCGGGCTCGGCGCATGCCGCCGAGGCCACGGCGTCGGGATCGGCCGGCTCCCTCTTCGTCGGCGTGGACGCGACGCGCAGCACCAACGTGAATTCCGGCACGGTCCGCACGGACATCGCCGACGGCGCGCAGCTGGCCGCCACGGGCGATGTCGCCATCGGCGCCTCGAACGGCATCAGCCAGCATGCGGACGCCGACAGCGCCTCCGGCGGCCTTCTGATAGCGGTGGGATTCGCCCGGGCCGACAGTTCTTCCGACACCTCCGTGACAACGACGGTGGGGGCATCGGCGACCATCGCGGGAGCCAACGTCTCCGTTTCGGCAACCGGGCATGACGCCAACCTCGCCACGGCCACGGCCGGCAGCGGCGGCCTCATCTCCGGCGCCGCCGCCCAGGCGTCCACGTCCAATGCCAGTCAGACGCGGATCGTGATCGGTTCCGGGGCGGACCTGGATGCGGACGAGAATCTGATTGTTCGTGCCGGGCATACTGCGGTCTTCGACAGCACCACCGACAGCACCAACGCGGCGCTGGTCGGGGCCAGCGGGGCGTTCGCGACCAACACCGTCGTGACCGGCGTCGACGTGACCGTCGGGGCGGCCGCGCTGAGCGCAGACAGCATGGAGATCGGCAGCCGCAACGTCATCGGCAAGAACGTGAACGGCGTCAACGGCTACAATGTCGACGCCGGCTCCGGCGGCGTGGTGGATCTCCCAGCCGCTTCCAGTGCGACGACCATCGCCAATTTCTCCACCATCGGGATCGGCGACGGGGCGACCCTGGCCACGGACGGTACGGAGGGCGTGTTGCGCCTCTCGGCCGAGAACGACCTGAGGGTCCTGGACAAGGTCAAGCTCGACGCCGGGGGCGCCATCGCCGTGGCCAAGGCCGGCTCGTCCATCGTCAACACGAGCAACGTGAACCGCATCACCGTGGGCGACGCGGATCTGGACAGCGTCGGCGATCTGGAAATCTCGACGCTGACGAATGTCACGATGCAGGCCAATGCGGCGGTCAAGACATACGGCGCGGCCGGTGCCGCCCAGGGCGACTCGAAGGCCTACGTCAATGCCGAAAACAGCGTCGTCATCGGTTCCGGCGCGGTACTGACGGCCGACGGCGTGGTCGCGCTCATGGCCGGCCAGGAACGCGACGGCACCGTCAGCCGGTACGACATCCTCGCCCGGACCGATCTCTGGAACCGGACGGTGCTGCCCATCGAGACCGATCCCCGGGCCGACGGCGAACTGGTTCAGAACAGCACGCTGACCGTGGAGGACGGGGCGTACAGCGGCAGCGGCAAGAACACCTATCTGCTGGCCGAGATGGGGTCCATCCATGTGGACGGCATCGGGTCCGGAACGGACCTGTACCGCGAGGCACTGGAGGCGCTGGGCGAAATCTTCGGCGGCGACACGTCCCTGGCCATCGAGGGCGGGAACGGCGGCGCCCGGAGCGGCAGCGCCGACGTGGTCGTCGGCGGCACCGTGGAAACGGGCATCAACAACAAGCAGACCCTGCTGATCATCGACAAGGACGCGTCCTGGCCGGCCGGGTACGATTTGGACGGCCTGACGATTTACGACTATTCCGCGCAGTACGGCATCAAGATCGCCGTGTCCGCCGGCATCGACTATTCCATCGACAGCGGCAGTTCGCTGATCGACGTCCTCAACGAACGCATCGACGCCATCAACGCCCTCATCAGTTCGTACGCCGGCACCGACGAGATCGCCAAATTCGAGATGCAGCTGGCCATCCTGAACACGCTGAAAGCGGACCTGATCCAGGGCGGGGAAGCGGTCGGATACGTCAACGTCGAGCCCTTGAGCATCTCCTCCGGCGACATCGTCATCAAGGGCAACACGTTCACCGGCGACGGCACGGGCCGTCTTGTCGCCAGAAGCGACAGCGCCGTGTCCATCGTCAACGACAGCGATTATTACCTGCGGACCAGCGATGTCGTCATTTCCGCATATACCGGCGGGTATGTACGCTTGAACTACCGCAAGCTCACGGACGGCGAGCTGGCCTCCCTGGCCGGGTACACGACCATCGAGAGCGGCGTCACGGACGACCCGCGCATTCGCATCGAGAGCACCCGGGACACGAGCATCGAGGTCACCGGCGATGTCAGCAACTACAACGGCAGCGTCTCCATCTCCACAGAGGGCAGTCTGTACTTGTGGAGCGATATCGATGATCTGGAGAACAGTGTTTCCATTCTCGGGGACACCGTCACCTTGTACGCCGGCAGGGATTTCGTGCAGGCGAGCCTCCCGGTGACCCAGGACGTCGGTTCGACGCCGGAAAGCACATGGGGGGGCGTGGCCGGTGCGGCGCTGGCCGAATCGGACCCCGGGGACAGCATCGTCATCACGGACGCCAACGGGACTGCGGTCATCAGCAGTTCCAGCGGCGTCTCGGCAGAGAACGCGAACGCGGTGCTGACCGCGGTTACCGGCCTGGACATCGGCGAGAGCGGTTCGGTCGTCGCCGGCAACAAGGTCTTCATCAGCGCCTCGCATCTGAACATCAACGGGCTGGTGCAGAGCGGATTCGCGGACAAGACCATCGTCATCCCGGCTGCCGGGACCACGGCGGGCGATCAGCTTCTCGCCGACATCGCCGGTTACCGGCTCGACTACCAGACGAAGGTCTCCTCCGGCGTCGAGGCCGGCCCGTATTACCGCCTGGATCTCGGGGCCAATGCGTCCGGAGTCGGCAACGTGGTCTATTACAACGCCCAGGCCAACGCGATCGAAATTCTGGATATGACGATCCAGGGCGGGTACATCCAGCTCTACGGCGGCATCGTCAACACGGGCTCCGGGACCTTGCGCGCCCTGGACGGGTACGGCCGGATCTCCATCGAGAACAACAGCGGATTCGATCTCGTGATCAACAATCTGCATGCCGGCGAGGAAATCGACGGGGTGATCAGGATCATCGACACGACCGACAAGGTCATCGACGGCACGAGCTTCACCACAACCACGACCACCTACACCCGGACCCTCGATGATTCCGGCGACAGCGTCATCAATACGACGATCGAAAGGACGGCCGTCGACGGGACGACGGTGACGGAAGCAGCCTCCGCAGCAGGCGACAGGACATCGTATCGGCCGAACGAAGGCTACCTGTACACCTGGGTGACCGGCCAGTCCAAGACCATGATCGATGTCCGCTACGACCACGACAAGTCCCTGAACCTGTGGCTGTGGAAGGTCGACAGCCTGATCGCGGATTCGGTCAACTGGAATCACTTCTCTTTCGACATCGACATCATTCCCCTGCTCGAGGGCTCCTACTACACGGCAGCGGCCCCCTCGGACCTGATCTACAGCTACTCGGTCTACCAGAAGGAACTCAGTTCCTGGGGCCTGGTCGACAACTCGGAACTGGACGAGATCGAGGACGCGATCAGTCACGATCTCAAGGACACGAACCCGTTCCAGCAGGACCTGACCTACTGGCAATGGCAGGATTTCGGCTTCAACATCAGGATTCCGTTCGTCGGCTCCGTGCATATTCCCATCTGGCTCTATGTGCCGATCTACGAATCCTACAGCGAACTGGTGTTCAGCAAGGACGTCAAGATCGTCCGCACCAACACCATTTCCGCGGACAATCCCATCACCGTCGAATTCAGCGGGCACGACTCCGCCTCGGTCTCCATTTCGTCCACCGAGGACGTGACGCTCAAAGGGTCGATTCTCAACGACAACGGCGTGACCACCATCACCTCCGGCGGTTCCATCGAGCGCGCCGAGGGCGCGGACAACGCGATCATCAACTCCCCGGACGTCCGTCTGTACGCCGGCACCGGCATCGGCGACGAGGAGTCGATTCTGGTCAGCCTGGAGGGCGGAATCCTGTCCGCGGCCACGGACAGCGGAGATGTCTTCATCGAGGAAGTGCTTGGGGACATGACCGTGAACACCATCTCGGTGCCGCATTTCGATCCGTTCGCCGAGCCGTCCGACGTCCTCGGGTTCTCGAATTCCGATGTGACCGACTCCGTCTGGACCATCGAGTTCGCACAGGCCCACGGCCTGCGCACCGGGGACCAGGTGGTCTACTCCAGCGACGGCAGCGCGCTGACCGGCCTGATCTCCGGTCAGACCTACCAGGTGCTGGTCGTGAACACGACCACGGTCATGCTGGCCGACGCCTCGACGGACCTGACCGGAGCGGAGGCGTCCCTGCGGACCGGCGGGGCCGGCGCCGTCGGCGGTCTGGTCCTCCATCTCGAAGGCACGTCAGCCGAGGCGGCCCACTCCCTGACCAAGGTCGCGGGCCGGACCTCCACGGTCACGGCCGACCTGTCGGGGGCGGCGTCGGTCAACGCGAACACCATCACCTTCGCCGCCGCGCACGGGCTGCGCGACGGCCAGGCCGTGACCTACCACTGTGCGGGCGGTCCCGTCATTCCCGGCCTGGAAGAAGGCGGCGTGTACTATGTCTCCGTGGTCGACGCATACAGCATCCGCCTGGCCGACGAGCGCGACAACATCATCTCCTACCTGCCGGAGCTGATCGACCTCGACGCCGGGGAAGCCAGCGGCTTCGAGCATTCCTTCACGTCGTCCGACGGCGCCGTCATCGCCGTCAACCGCTTCACGCTGGAGCAGAATCCCGGCGCGGTGGCCGAGACCTTCCCCTTCGACCCGGTGACGGCCATCGACAGCTACAAGTCGGCATTCACGCTGCCTTCGGCCCACGGGCTGAGCGACGGACAGACCGTGATCTACAGGGACAGCGGGGACGGCGATTCCATCACCGGCCTGTCCGACGGGACGAGCTACACGGTGGAGGTGCTCGACGCCTCTTCCTTCCGCCTCCTGGACGGCTCGGGCAATGTCGTGGCCATCGGCGTCCCGGAGACGCCGGCCGCCTCCTACCGGTTTGACTACAGCACCACTCTGGAAGCCACGCTCGACGAGGCCGTTCCCCTGGAGCGCGAATTCTCGTTCCAGAATTCCCCGGACGCGGGAACGGGATGGATCCATCTCGGAAACGGCCACGGGTTCGCGGCCGGCGACAGGGTGACCTGCCTGCTCGACAGCGAGGCGGGCGTGACCGTTCAGGGCATAACCTCCGGGACCGCCTATTATGTCCGGGCGGTCACGGCCACGTCCGTGCAGCTCGCGACATCGGCCGGCGGCTCCATCCTGTCGGTCTCGGTGACCGGCACGCCCGTTTCGTCCAGCCACACCATCTACCGGCTTTCCGCCAACGACAGCACGTTCGGCTATTCCGGCCTGGTCACGCTGGAGACGGGGGACAATGCCGCAACCGTCTCCATCGGCAGCCAGACCGACGGGACATCGATCAGCGGCACGGGCGGCACCTTCAGCGACGGGCAGGCCGTGGTCTATGACAGCGGCGTCAACGACGCAGTGGGCGGTCTCGGCGACGGTACGTCATTCACGGTCTCGCAGATCGGCACCTACACCCTCCAGCTCCGCTACGCCGGCAGCGGCAGCGCCGTTTCCCTCGATTTCAGCGGCAACACCGGGGACGAACAGCACGTGCTGTCCACTGCGGACGGCACGGAATACGGATTCGTCACCTCGCACCAGAAGTACTATCTCGCCTTCAATGCCGCCCACGGCCTGTCCGACGGCGCCACCATCACCTACAAGGGAGCGACGGGCGGAGGTCTGGTTCAGGACGCCGTGTACAAGGTCGAAGTGCTGGACAACCGGACCGTCAGTCTCGCCCTGAACGGGACGAGCACTCCCGTATCCCTTGATTTCAGCGGCCTGAGCGGCACGCGCAGTTTCGAGAGCGGGTCCGGCGCAAACCTCACGACGTATTCCTTCGATGCCGGAGTGCAGGAGACCTACCTGTTCCTGATCGACACGGGCGGAGCAGTCAGCCTGAACGGCGCCACCGTGACCTATGACGGCAATGACTGGGCGGACATCCCGGCTCTGGCGGATGTCGGGACGTGCACGGCAAGCGTCGTCTCCTCCAGAACCCTGAGCCTGCAGCGTGCCGACGGCAGCACCGTCAGGCTGGATTTTTCCGCGGCCACCGGGACCGGCCACGGCCTGGGCTCCGCGGCGTTCGATCCTTCGGCGCAGAGCACATACCTGGTTTTCGGCGCCGCCCATGGCCTGACCGAGGGGCTCGAAGTGACCTACAACGCCGCTGTAGGCGGCGCGGTAGGCGGCCTGACGGACGGAGCGGCATATCGCGTCCATGTCGTCGACGACCACACGATCACGCTCTCGGCGGCTTCGGGCGGCCCGGCCATCGCCATGGGCTGGGCTTCCGCGAGCCAGAGCGGCCACCTTCTCGAATACGACAACGGCGGCACCCCGGATTCCGTCGCCTTTGATCCCACCGTGCAGGACACCTTTGTCGTCTGCACGACCGCACACGGCTTGGCCGACGGTCAGTCCGTCAGCTATGATCCCGGTTCCGCGGCGGCCATCGGCGGCCTGACCGACGGCGGCACCTACCATGTCGTCAGGAACGGCGACGGCACGATCTCGCTCAGCGCCTCGTCCGGCGGGCCGGCGCTGACGCTTGCCTTCAGCCAGGCGGTCACGGATGCGCACGCGCTGACGTCCGCAACGGCCATCGCCGGTGACGGCGAGTTCGTCAGCGGCCAGAAGGTGGTCTTCCATTCGCAGAGCGCAACGGGCGTGGAAGACAGCCCCGACGCCACGTTCTTCGGCGGCCTCGTAGCCGGTGCGACGTACACGGTGCAGGTGCAGGGCGATGGCGGCTACGTGCTCTACGACAGCGGCAACCACGTGGTCGCGCTGAACATCGACGCGTTCCGGTCCGGCGACGGCACCTCCTATTACCTGAGTTCGGCCTTTGCCCTGACGATCGATGCGGGCTCGACGCTGACCGCGGGCGAGACGGTCCGTTTTGAAAGCGGGTCCGGCAACGCCATCGACGGCCTTGCGGACGGGCACGAATATACCGTCGGCACTGTCAACGGGCAGGTGGTGACGCTGCTGGACGGGTCCGGCAACCCGGTCGGTGCGGACATGTTCTCGGCCATTGCCGCGAGCACGCAGACGGACAGCCTGGACAAGGTCTTTCATCTGGTGTCCCTCAACAAGCTGGATCTCGGCGTGGAACACGGTTTCAGCGACGGCGACGCCGTTGTCTACCATCAGCTCGGCAGCACCGGGATCGGGCTGGTCGAGGGGGCGTCCTACACCGTCGAGAAGGTCGACGCGACCACGATCATGCTCCGTGATGCCGACGGCAATCTCGTGGACATCGACGTCGACGACTTCGACGGCAGCGAGCACGGCTTCGAATCCGCCCGGGCCCTGTCCGTTGACCCCGCCGCGATCGTCTCCAGCCTGACGACACTGAATCTCGGGACCGCGCACGAGCTGAATTCGGGCGATCTGGTCACATACCACGCAGGCGGCGACGGGGACTTCATCACCGGCCTGACCGACGGCGCCGACTATTACGTCGACGTGGTCAACGGGACGACCATCCGCCTTGCGGCTTCTCTCGAAGACCTGACGACGGGCGTGTTCATCGCCCTCGACACGACAACGGTCGGCGCCGCGACCCCCGGCCATCGGTTCACCGTCGTCGATACCGGCTCCCTGAACACCGCGGCCGACGTCGTCGACGGCTTCACCATCGAACTCGGATACGCGCACGGCCTGACCACGGGGGACACCGTGGTCTACGACAGCGGCACCGGGCACGCCATCGGCGGCCTCACGGATGGGCAGACGTACTCCGTCGTGGTGGTCACGCCCACGTCCTTCCAGCTCACGGCATCCCTCGACGGCATCCTGGTAGACAGCCCGCTCGTGCTCAGTCTCGGCGACACGGAGTCCGGCTCGCACGATTTCACCGTCACCGAAGTGGCGGACAGCGGCATGGGCGACGTCACGCTGACGGCCAACGGGGCCATCCTGGCGGCGGGCGGCGGGTCCCTGATTTCCGGCGGGTCGGTCTTCCTGACTGCGGGCACGACCATCGGCAGCGCGGCGCAGGCGCTCCGTCTCGACACGGCGACGTCATCGAGTTCCGGCCTGACCGGTGTGGCCAACGGCGACATCCATGTCCAGGAAGTCAGCGGCAACCTGAACCTCGTGCGGCTCGAATCCCGGACCGGCGATGTCGCCCTGATCGCGGACGGCACCATTCGCGACGCCAACCGGACCGACGAGGAGGACTCCCGGACGGCAGACGAACTGCTGGACCTGTGGGACGACATGAACCTGACCGGCGCCGCGGCCGAAGCCGCCGCCCAGGAATCCATCGACGCCTATCTGGCCATGCGCGACCGTGAATACGCCACCTACTGGGAATATCGGGACCGGCAGGACGATCCGTCCGTTTACGATCCTCAGTTCAATTTCACCTTCACGGACGGCGAACGAACCCTGTACGAGGCCTACTTCACGGAATTGGGCGTCAGACAGGGCAAGACCGGCGAGGAACTGGCCGGCTTCGTCGACGACGCCCTCACCACCCTGGAGAACAAGCGAACCGACGAATACCGTGAACTGCACAGCCGCTATGGCGTCCTCGGCGACACCAGGATCGACGGCTGGAGCTACGCGACCTCCGTGGCCTACGAGCCTTCGTTCGACGCGGCTTCGGACGTGGATGCGAACGCCGATTCCATCGTCATCGGCACGCACCTCTTCAGCACGGGCCAGGCGGTTCTCTACAGGGCCGACGGCGGCACGGCCATTGCCGGCCTGGAAGACAACACCGTCTACTTCGTGATCGTCGTCGACGCGACCACGATCCAGCTAGCCGCGTCCGAAGCCGACGCCCTGGCCCCCGCGCCGGTTGCCGTCGATCTGGCGGGGGGCGGCAGCGGGGTCCAGAACGTTTCCGACACGCAGGCCATGCGCCAGGGTTCCGTCTGGACGGAGTCGGAACTGAAATACGCCCTGGGCGGCGGCTGGCTCAAGGAGACGAGCGACACGACGGTGCGCGTGGAGGACCCCAACGTCGTCGGCGCGAACATCACCCTGGATGCGGCGGGGCTCGGGTCGCAGACGGACCAGCTCGTCATCGACCTCAGCAACGGTCTGACCGATCTGAGCGACGAGCAGAAACTGATCCTGGTTTCGGCCGAACGCAGGGACATGGTCATCGTCAACCCCGACGAGAACAGCATCACCTTCGGCACGGTGCACGAACTGACCACCGGCCAGACGGTAAACCTTTCGGAACGGTGGCAGCTGTACGGCATCAGCGGCCTGACCGACGGAGCGACCTATCATGCCGTCGTCGTCGACGACTTCACGTTCCAGCTGGCCGCCTCGTACGACGCGGCCGTGAGCGGCGACGTGCTCGACATCACGGCCAGGGAAGTCCGCATCTTCTCGCACGAGGATCTGGACGTGGCCGCATCGGGCACGCTGTCGGCCACGGTCACGGGCGATGCGTATCTCGGATCGGAACAGAGCCTGGCCATAGGCAGGATCGTCGCCGGTGGGTTGGTGCAGATCAAGGTCGACGGCTCCATCACCGACGGCAGCGCCGGCGACGGGGTCGGCAACGTCGAGGCCAAGGACCTGCTGCTCGAAGCCGGGCGGGGCGCCCTTGGCGCGGGAGGCGACGAGGCGGACGTCGATATCATCCTGACCGGGGGCGTGCTGACGGCCCGGGCCGAAGGCTCGATCTTCCTGACGTCCCTGACGGGCGACGTGCGCGTCGACACGATCTACGCCGAGCAGGACGTGACGCTGCGCACGGAAGGCGGCTCCATCGTCGACGCCTACGACACGGACAACCAGAACATCGCCGCCGTGAATCTGACCCTCGTCAGCCAGGGCGGCATCGGTACCGCAGCCAACGCCCTGGAAACCAACCTGACTCGGGAAGGCGTGCTGACGGCGGACGCCGCGGGAGACATCGCCCTGACCGAGAGGGCCGGCGACATGAACATCAACCGGGTCTTTTCGACCACGGGCGATGTGTATCTGGTTGCGGCGGTGTCCATGCTCGGCCGCGAGAACGACATCGACGCCGACATCATCGGAAACGGCATCTCCCTGACGGCCCGGGCCGGGTCGCTTGGGGCGCCCAACGGCGAGGACATCAACATCGACAGCGCGTGGTCGGACGCGGGCGCGCTGACGTCGTCAAGCCACGGCAACAGCTACATCCACGAGACCGCCGGCGATCTGACCCTCTTCACGGTGGGTAGCACCCTCGGCACGGCCTTCATCGACAGTTCGGGCGCCATCCTGAACGGCAACCCCGGCGGCGGCAATGTCACGTCCGGAAAGACCAGGCTCTATGCGTCCGGGGATATCGGCGCCGCGGACAACCGGCTGGAAACCGAGGTCGGCCATCTGGAAGGGCGTTCCACGTCTGGGAGCGTGTACATCCACAACACCGGTCATCTGACCGTCGGCGGCGTCAGCGAAGGCGCCGAGGGCATTCTGGCGACGGGCGCCGTGACCCTGACGGCGTCCAGCCCGGTCACCGTTTCCGAAAACATCCAGGCCGCGTCCATAACCGCCACAGCCTCGGAAGGCGGCGTCGACAACGACGACAACCTTGTCGTCGAAGCCGGCGTGACGGTCTGGTCCACGGCCGGCGACGTCACCCTGCGCGCCGGGGACGACCTGACCATCGCCGTCGGGGCCACGGTCAGGGCGGCGGGCGGAGTGTTCCTGTACGGAGATTTCGGCAACAGCGACGCCGAGGGCAGCGTCATGGACCTGCACGGCGTCATCGAGGCGGAGACCGGCTCCGTTCAGGTCTTCGGCGACTCGGACGACGACACCGTGATCGTGCCGGGGATACTCTCCGCGACCGTGATCCGGACCGGCGGCGGCGACGACGTCATCTACACCGGCAGCAACGCCGACGCGTCGGGCAGCACGGGCGGGACCATGGACGGCATCACGGCCATGCTCGACATATACGGCGGCGACCATTCAAGCGGCGACACCCTCGTGATCGACGACTCGGGCAATACGGCCGGCGGCAGCTGCATTCTCGACGGAACCTCGCTGACCATGACCGGCATGTCCGGGTCCATCCGGTATGCGGAGATCGAGAACCTGAACGTCTCCTTCGGCAGCGGCGACATCGTCGTCAACGTGCGCGGCACCGCGGCCGGCTCGACCACGCGGCTGATCACCCAGGACGGCGACGACACCTTCAACGTCTCCTCCGACGCGCCGGCCAACCAGGGCAACCTGGACGGCATCCGGGGCGATCTGGTCCTGGGCGGAGGCGGGGGGACGAACACCCTGAACGTCAGCGACCGGGGCAACGCCGCGGGCCGCACCGGCGTGGTCGTCACCGACCGCGACATCTCCGGCATGACCGGCGACGTCGGCGGTTCCGGGACCATCGCCTTCGACGGCAGCTTCAACGGCGGCTTCAACCTTCTCTTCGGGTCCGGGGCGGACGAGATCACCGTCGAGGGCGTCCTGCCCGGCAGGGTGCTCGCGCTCAGGGCCGGCGCCGGCGACGACACGGTCACGGCGGTCGACGCCTCGGCCGGCGACGACGGGCTGCTGCTGGCCTTCGGCGAGAGCGGCTCCGACACGCTTGACGCCTCGGCCTGGAACAGCGGCGTCGTCCTCTTCGGCGACGGCGGCGAGGAAACGGTACGAGGGACGAAGACCCCCGAAACCCTGGAGTCCGTGGAGTCCACGGCCCCCGACGGCGACGGGGACGACGTCCTGCTGGGCGGTACCGGCGACGACATCCTTGTCGGCGGCGGCGGCGACGACCGGTTGGAGGGCGGCGACGGAAACGACGTCCTCATCGGCGACGCGGGCAGGGTGGTCTTCAGGGGCGGCGTCCTGCGCGAGGCCGGGACCCTGGGCCGGTACGGCTCGTCGGCCGGCGACGACACCCTCGTCGGCGGTGCGGGCAACGACTTCATGTTCGGCGGTGCGGGGCACGACCTGCTCCACGGCGACCTGTCCGAGGACGTGATGGCCGGCGAGTTCGGCAAGGTCACCCTGAGCGGCGGCAAGGTCGACGAGGTCATCGCCATTGGCGATCTCATCAGCATGACCATGCAGGATCTCTACACCGGCGGGGAAACGCATGGCGGAACCGGGGCGCGCCCGCTCGGTCAGGGCCCGTCTCTCATCCCGGAACCCGCGGCCGACGCCCTGGAGATCGAACAGTGGCGGTCCGAGTCGAACTATGCCCGCCGTGTGAGCCATCATGGCGGACCGGCCGTTCCGGCGGCCCGGACGCAGCCCGGGGAAAAGGCCGTCCCGGCCCCGGGCCGGCAGCAGGAGCCGGGCGTTCCGGCCGGGGAGGCTGTTGCGCAGCAGGCCGCAGTTTCCGACCCGCGGGCGGCGGGAGACGGCCTGTCCGCACCGGCCGATGCCCGGGAGGGTTCCGGCGCGGCCCCGGACGCTGCGGGGACGACGGGCCTCCAGGGCGCCGTGGCCGGCCTGACCTGCCTGGGCGCGCTGTCGGCCCGCGGCAGGGAGGAAAAGCGCCGGCTGGCCGCGGATGAGCTGGAGGGTTTCGGCAGACCCGGAACACGCAGCTGGAGCTGGGACGGGGAAACGTTGCGCGACGGGGAGTCGGAAGACTCTTCCCCCGCCCGGCTGGTCAATGTATCGGGATTCACGTTCGAGAAGAAACGTCAGGCCGCGGACGCATAGTCCGGCCTCATTCATACGGAGACTGCAACACACAAGGAGTGCACACGTGACGAAGGAAGACAAGACGCCCAAGGACAAGACGGACGAACAGGCGGCCCAGATCCGCTGGGACGGGAGCCGGATGCGGACCACGTACGCCAACGTCTGCAACGTATCGAGCACGCGCGAGGAAGTGGCGCTCATGTTCGGCGTCAACAAGAACTGGCACCCGTCGCAGAAGGATCTGGTCATCGAGCTTTCCGACCGCGTCATCATCAACCCCTACGCGGCCAAGCGCCTGGCCATCCTCCTGGCCAACACCATGAACGAGTACGAGAAGCGTTTCGGCGTGATCAATCTCGAGATGCCCGACGTCACGCCGCAATAAGGGCGGGACGCGGACCTTCGCATCAGGCCCGGCACGACTGCGTGTCGGGCCCGACGCGCATCGGATTCCCGATTTCCCCTTGTTTTTTGACCAGATAGCTGGTTAACTGCGTACGTAATAAATCGACAGGGTATTCTTCCTGCGCGGTAATCGCCGTTGCAGTCGGTCAGGTTTCATCATCATGAACAGCATCAATACCGTCCAGGACTCCGAACCGGCCGGCGCAGGCCAGGTCCCGTCGTGGGCCGAGTTCGCCTCGGCCTCGGGCACGCGGGAATATTGCCAGGGCTGGATCGGGCTGCAGACTGCCATGATCCCGGGCGTGATCCAGGGGGTCCTGGTCATCGAGGGGGAGGGCGGCCGGTTCGCCCCCGTGGCGGCGTGGCCGCGCGGCGGCGCCGACCCTGCCCGGCTGACCGGGGCCCTGGAGCGGGTCATCGGAGACGGGCGCGGGCTGGTGCTGGAACTGGAGACGGCGGGCCGATATGCCATGGCCTACCCGGTCCGGGTGGACGACAGGCTGTTCGCCGTCGTGGCCATGGAGCTGGCGGCGGACAGCGAGGCCGGCCTGAGCCGGGCCATGGAGCAGCTGCAGTGGGGCTCGTCCTGGCTGGAACTGCTCCTGCGCCGCCGGGAGGCCGACGAGGACAAGGCCCGTCTCCTGCGCCTCGGGACGGCCGTGGACATGCTGGCCCTGACCCTGGACCGTCCGACCTGCGGCGAGGCGGCCATGACCTTCGTCACCGAACTGGCAGCGGCCTCGGGCTGCGAGCGCGTCAGTCTGGGGCTGGTGCACGGGCGGTCCGTGGCCCTGGAGGCCGTTTCGCACAGCGCCGAGGTCAACCTGAAGATGAACCTGACCCGGGCCATCGAGCGGGTCATGGACGAGGCCCTGCTCCAGCGCCGCGAGATCGTCCATCCCTCGGACGACGCGACCCTCATCAGCCGCGAGCACGAGGCCCTGTCCAGACAGCAGGGCATGGCCTCGGTCGTCACGCTGCCCCTGTACGGCCAGGGCCGCTACTACGGCGCCCTGACCGCGGAGAGGGGCGCGGACCGGCCCTTCACCGAACGTGACGTCGAGTTTTTCCGGGCCGTGGCGGCCCTGGCCGGCCCCATTCTGGAAGCCAGGCGGCAGGCCGGCCTTTCCCTGGCGGAGCACCTGCGCGCCAGCCTGCGCCGGACCGCGGGCCGGCTGTTCGGACCCCTGCACTACGGCCGCAAGCTCGCCCTGGGGGGGATCGTCTGTCTGGCGCTGTTCCTGTTCTTCGCCGAGGGCCGGTACCGGCTGCGGGCCGACCTCGCCCTGGAGGGGGCCGTGCGGCGGGCGGTGACCGTGCCCTTCGACGGGTTCATCCAGCAGGCGCAGCGCCGCGCCGGGGATATGGTGGGGGAGGGGGACCTGCTCTGCCGGCTCGACGACCGCGACCTGCGCCTGGACCGCATGGTGACGGCCAGCCGGTACCGGCAGCTGGAGCGGCAGTACCAGGAGGCCGTATCCGTGCACGACCGGGCCCAGTCGAGCATCGTCCGGGCGCAGCTGGAGCAGGTCCAGGCCGAGCTGGACCTGGCCGACGCCAAGCTGGCGCGGACAAGCCTCACGGCGCCGTTTCCCGGTCTCATCGTCAGCGGCGACCTCAGCCAGCGCCTCGGCAGCGCGGTTCGGCAGGGGGACGTGCTCTTCGAACTCACCCCCCTCGACTCCTACCGGGTCATCCTCAAGGTCGACGAGCGTCGCATCGCCGACGTGCGGGAAGGGCAGCGCGGGGACCTGGTCCTTTTCTCCCTGCCCGGCCAGGAATACCGCTTCACGGTCACCAAGGTCACGCCCATCGCCAAGGCCGAGGAGGGGCGCAATTTCTTCCGCGTCGAGGCGGCCCTCGACAGCGTCGACGCGACGCTGCGGCCCGGCATGGAGGGCGTCGCCAAGGTCGACGTCGACCGCCGCAGGCTGGCCGGGATCTGGGTCCGGGACATGCGGGAGTGGCTGACCCTCTTCTTCTGGAAGTGGCTGCCTTGAGGCGCCTGGGCGGGTAGGATGAGCGTTTCGCTGCTGAGTCCGTCCTGGTACCGGGTCGCGCCCCTCGCGCCGCGCCTGCGCAGCCACGTGCACATCGACCGCCACGAGTACCGCGGCCAGGACTGGTACGTGATCCAGGACAGGTTCACGGGCCGTCACCACCGCTTTTCCGCCGAGGCCTACCAGCTGGTGGGCATGATGGACGGCCGCAGGACCCTGGACCAGATCTGGGAGGCGGCCTGCGCCCGCCTGGGCGACCACATGCCGACGCAGGACGAGGTCATCGACCTCCTGGCCAGGCTCCATCAGGCCGACCTGCTGCAGACCGGCGCGAACCTGGACTTCTCGGACCTGCACCGGCGCAGCGTCAGCGGCAGACGTCACCGCCTGCTCACGCTTCTGGCCTCGCCGCTTTCCCTGCGCATCCCGCTCCTCGACCCGGACCGTTTCCTGGAACGGACCCTGCCGTACGTGCGTCCGCTTCTCGGCTGGCAGGCCTTTGCCGTGTGGGCGGTGGTGGTGGGCTGGGCCGCCGTTCTGGCCGTGCTGCATTGGGACGGGCTGCGCGGCGATTTCTCCGACGCGCTGCTGGGCATGGAAAACCTGGCGCTGATCAGCCTCATCTACCCCGTCCTCAAGGTCCTGCACGAACTCGGCCACGCCTATCTGGTCCGGAAGGAGGGCGGCGAGGTGCATGAAATGGGCGTCATGTTCCTGGTCTTCATGCCCCTGCCCTATGTCGACGCGTCCTCGTCGGCCGCGTTCAGGGACAAGCACCGGCGCATGCTCGTCGGCGCCGCCGGCATCATCGTGGAGCTCTTCGTGGCCGCGGTCATGCTTTTCGTGTGGCTGAACGTCGAGCCCGGGGCCGTGCGGGCCCTGGCCTACAAGACCATGCTCGTGGCCGGCGTGTCGACGATCCTGTTCAACGGCAACCCGCTGCTGCGCTTTGACGCGTATTACGTACTGTCGGACTGGCTGGAGATACCGAACCTCGCCCAGCGCAGCACGGCATATCTGGGGTATGTCCTGAAGCGCCGCCTGCTCGGCGTGAGCGAGGCCGAGCCGCCGACCCTCGACCCGGGTGAGGCGCGCTGGCTGCTGGCCTACGCCGTCGCCTCCTTCTGCTACCGCATCGTCATCTCGCTGCAGATCGTGATCTTCGTCGCCGGCCGGTTCTTCTTCATCGGCATGATCCTGGCCCTGTGGGCCCTGGCGATGATGCTCGTCATGCCCACGTGGCGCGTGGGCCTTTTTCTCCTCAAGGATGTGCATATGCAACGCAGACGCATGCGCGTGGCGATGGTGGTCCTTGTCCCGCTCCTGCTGCTGGCGGCCGGCCTGACGGCGGTGCCCGTGCCGCTCTACACGAGCTGCCAGGGCGTGGTCTGGGTGTCCGACGATGCGCGGGTCTTCGCCTCGGCCGCCGGGTTCGTGGAGGCCGTCGTCGCGCCGGGAGGGTCCGTCGTCGCGCCCGGCGACCCGCTCGTGCGCAGTTCCGACCCGCTGCTGGAGACGCAGATCAGGGGGCTGCTGGCCCGTCGCGAGGAGTACCGGGCCCGCCGCCAGCTGAGCATGAACAGGGACCGGACCGAGACGGCCATGCTGGACGAGGAACTCGGGAGCATCGAGACGGAACTGTCCCACGCCCTGGAACGCCGGGCCGCCCTGGTCACGCGCAGCCCCGCGGCCGGGTCCTTCGCGCTGCAGGACGAGGCGGACCTGCCCGGGCGCTACCTGCGGCGCGGCGAGCCCGTGGGCTACATCGTCGATCCGGGGCGCATGCGGATCAGAGTGCTGGTCGCCCAGGCCGACATAGAGCGCGTGCGGACGGATGTGCGGGGCGTCGAGGTGCGCCTGGCCGAGAGCATCGGACGGGTCATGGGCGCCCGCGTGGAGCGGGAGGTGCCTGCGGCCAGCCGGGTGCTGCCGAGCCTGGCCTTCAGCCTGGACGGCGGCGGGCAGTTCGCGCTGGACCCGCGTGAAAAGGACGCTCCGCAGGTGCTGGAGCGCCTCTTCCAGTTCGATCTGGTAGCCGACGAACCCGTCGTGGCCCGCGTCGAGGAACGCGTCTTCGTCCGGTTCGAGCACAGTCCCGAGCCGTTGGCGTGGCGGGCGTACCGGGCCCTGAGGCGGCTCTTGCTCAGCCGTTTCGCCTGGTGATCGGGGACATCGGGAAACACCCATGCTCTATCTGACCCATCCCCCAGCCAGCCGCGACGTGCGGGCCGAGAGGCCCGACCGGGTGGAGACGTGGCTCGAACGGCAGGTGCACCGGCTGCACGGGTGCATCGGACGGATGTCCGGGAGCGGGTGGGTGCGGCGCGAAACGGAGGCTGTCGAGCAGGCCGGGAGGCGTCTGGCCGGCATGACGGACGACGGGCTGCGGGAGGAGAGGCTGGGCCTGCGGGTGCGGCTTCTGACCGACGGGCTGCTGCCCGCGCATGTGGCCGACAGCTTCGCCCTGATCCGCGAAACGTCCCGGCGCGTGCTGGGCATGAGGCATCACGACAGCCAGGTCATGGGCGCTCTCGTCATGCTGCGCGGCATGGTCGCCGAGATGGAGACCGGCGAGGGCAAGACCCTGACCGCGACCCTCGCCGCGGCGACGGCGGCCATGGCCGGACTGCCCGTGCACGTCGTCAGTGTCAACGACTACCTGACCGCCCGCGACGCCGAGGGCTTGAAGCCCCTGTACGAGGCCCTGGGGCTGCGCGCGGGCTGCGCCGTGCACGGCCAGAGCCAGGACGAGCGGCGGCAGGCCTACGGCTGCGACATCGCCTACGCCACGAACAAGGAGCTGGTCTTCGACTATCTGCGGGACCGCCTGACCCTGGCCGAGCGGCCGGATCCCGTCATGGTCCAGGCCGAGGTGCTGCGGGGCCGGGGTGGCCGGACGGATCGCCTGCTCCTGCGCGGCCTGCACTTTGCCGTCATCGACGAGGCCGACAGCGTGCTCGTCGACGAGGCCCGGACCCCGCTCATCATCTCCGGCTCCTCCGGCATCAGGGAGGAGCGGGAGTTTCTCGGGCAGGCCCTGGCCTTGGCCGGGGATTTCGTGCGCGACGAGGATTTCCTGCTGGACGAGGCGCGCCGTCAGATCCTCCTCACCGCCTGCGGGCGCGGGCGGATCGAGGACGCGGGCCGGCGCCTGGGCGCCCTGTGGAGCGGCATGGTGCGCCGCGAGGGCGTCGTGCACCAGGCCCTGACGGCTCTGCACCTGTTCCGGCGCGACGAGCAGTATCTGGTGCGCGACGGCAAGGTGCAGATCATCGACGAGTTCACGGGCCGCGTCATGCCGGACCGTTCCTGGGAGCAGGGCCTGCATCAGCTGATCGAGCTCAAGGAGGGCTGCGAACCGACCCAGCGGCGCGAACCCCTGGCCAAGATCAGCTACCAGCGCTTTTTCCGGCGCTACCTGCGCCTGGCCGGCATGACCGGGACGGCGCGCGAGGTGCGGGACGAACTCTGGGATGTCTACGGGCTGGCCACGATGCGTCTGCCGACGCACCGTCCGGTCATCCGCCGCCGCCTTCAGGACAGGATTTTCGCAACCCGCCCGGAGAAGTGGGACGCCGTGGTGGAGAGGGTCGGGGAGCTGCGCAGCCAGGGGCGGGCCGTGCTCGTCGGGACGCGCACCGTGGCCGCCGCCGAGGAACTGGCCGCGCGGGCGCGGGAAGCCGGGGTCCCGCATCGGGTGCTGAGCGCCCGGCAGGACGCCGCCGAGGCCGAGGTCATCGCGGGCGCGGGCCGGGCCGGAAGCGTCACCATCGCCACCAACATGGCCGGGCGCGGCACGGACATCGCCCTGGCCCCGGAGGTGCGCGCGGCCGGGGGGCTGCACGTCATCCTCACCGAATACCACGAGGCGGCGCGCATCGACAGGCAGCTGGCCGGCCGCTGCGGGCGCCAGGGGGACCCCGGCAGCTTCGAGGGCATCCTCTCGCTGGAGGACTTCCTCTTCCAGGGCAAATGGGGAGACCCGTTCATCCGCCTGCTCCGAATCCTGGTGGTCCGGTCCGGGACGCCTCAGCGCGCCGCCAGGTGGCTGCTGCGGCTCATGCAGCGGAAGGTCGAGAGGCATCACGCCCGCATCCGCCGTGATCTTTTCCGGCGGGACCAGGCCCAGGGGAGCCTGATGTCGTTCGCGGGGCGTTTCGAATAGGGCCGGTCGTCTGGACCGCGGCATACGGCCGCGGCCGGGGACGGCGCAACACTGCAAGGAGCGGACAATGAGACTGGCTTTCGTGCTCGTGCTGTTTTTCCTGCTGGCCCCGGCGGTCCACGCCGGCGAGATGCCGGCTTTCGAGGGGCTCATCGAACCCCGGGAGGTCGTCAATTTCGGCAGCCAGGTGCCGGGGATCCTGGAGAAGGTCTATGTCGAGCGCGGCGACAGGGTCTCGACAGGCCAGGTTCTGGCCAGGCTCAAGTCCGGCGTCGAGGCGGCGGCCCTCAGGTCGGCCGAGGCCAAGGTGGATTTCGGGCAGCGCAAGTCCCAGCGCAACGAGGAGCTGACGAAGAAGAAGCTCATCTCCGTGCACGAGAAGGACGAGATCGAGACGGAGCTGCAGCTGGCCAGGCTGCAGGTCAGCGAGGCCCGGGAGCAGCTTGAGCTGCGGGTCATCCGCAGCACCGTCGATGGGGTGGTGGTCAAGCGCACGGGCGCTCCGGGCGGGTATGTCGGCGAGGAACCCTTCCTGACCGTGGCCCGGATCGACCCCCTGAACGTCGAGCTGGTCATCCCGGTCCAGTTCATCGGGGCCATCAAGGAAGGCATGACGGCCAAGATCCTTCCGGATGAACCCGTGGGCGGCGAATACGAAGCCAGGGTCGTCATTGTCGACAAGGTCGTCGACGCGGCCAGCGGCACTTTCGGCGTGCGCCTCGAACTGCCCAACCCGAAACTGGCCCTGCCGGCGGGCCTCAAGTGTCGAGCGCTATTTTGAATGCATGATGTTTTGGAATTCAGGAGCTTGAGAGCTTCATCAGAACGAGGCCGGACACGATGAGTCCGGCCGCAAGGATTCGCACCACGTTGAACGGTTCGGCCAGAAACGTGACGCCGACGATGAACGCCCCGATCGAGCCTATGCCTGTCCAGACAGTGTAGGCGGTGCCGAGGGGGATTGCGCGCATGGCGATGGCCAGGAGCCAGAAGCTTCCTGCCATGGTGACCAGCGTGACGAGTGACGGGATCGGCCGGGTGAAGCCGTGGGACAGTTTCATCGAAGTGGCCCAGACCACTTCGAGAACTCCGGCAAGCAGCAGATACATCCAGGACATGAGCCCTCCTTGTTCCAAGGGCCAGGCCGTCCTGGGCATTCTTCCCGAAGCGGGGGAGGTCGTCCTCCTGCAAAAAATTCTAGTTCAAGTGCCCTGGCGAAGCAAGCTCTCGCCGTTTGCTCAATCAGGATTCTGATATCGTTCATAAATGGTCTTGGTCGGGTTGTGGAAGCCGACGCGAAATTCCATTGTTCCGATATTGGTTTATTTTTTTCAAAATGCTTATCATGGAAGAACTGGAATGGGTAAATCTGTTTTATGATGGCGACACACGTCAATGGAGTGAACAATGAGAAAAATCGCTGAGTCGGTGTATTGGGTCGGTGCGGTGCATTGGGACAGAAGGCTGTTCGATTCGCTTGTCCCGTTGCCGGACGGAACGACGTACAACGCATACGTGGTCAAGGGGTCTGAAAAGACGGTGCTCATCGACGCCGTCGACCCGGAATTCGTGCAGACGCTCATGACGTACCTGGGTGGCGTCGAGCGCGTCGACTATGTCGTGTCCCAGCATGCCGAGCAGGATCATTCGGGCTCCATCCCCCAGGTGCTGGCCCGCTTTCCCGAGGCCAAGGTCATGACCACCGCCAAGGCCAAGCCCATGCTCATGGACCTCCTCAACATCCCGGAAGACAAGTTCGTGGTCGTGGCCGACGGGGAAACCCTGTCCCTGGGCGACAAGACCCTCAAATTCATCCACACGCCCTGGGCGCACTGGCCCGAGACCATGTCCACCTATCTGGTCGAGGACAAAATCCTCTTCAGTTGCGACTTTCTGGGCTCGCACATCGCCAGCAGCGACCTCTTCGTCACGGACAAGTGCCGGGTGCACGAGGCGGCCAAGCGCTATTTCGCCGAGATCATGATGCCTTTCCGCAACATCCTCGCCAAGAATCTGGACAAGCTCGCGGACTACGACATCGTCATGGTGGCGCCAAGCCACGGGCAGATCTACGACAGTCCGGGGTGGATCATCGAGGCCTACCGCGAGTGGGTCTCGGCCCCGCCGCGCAATCTCGTGGCCCTGCCGTACGTATCCATGCACGGCAGCACGGCGCGCATGGTCGACCACCTGACCGCGGCGCTGGCCGAAAGGGGGGTGCAGGTCGAACTCTTCAATCTGGCGGTGACGGATATCGGCAAGCTGGCCATGGCCCTGGTCGATGCCGGCACCATCATCGTCGGCGCGCCCACGGTGCTGGCCGGACCGCACCCGCTGGCCGCGTACGCGGCCTTCCTGGCCAACGCCCTGCGGCCCAAGGCGCAGTACCTGTCCGTCATCGGTTCCTACGGATGGGGCGGCAAGACCGTCGAAACGCTGGCCGGCATGATCCCCAATCTCAAGGTCGAGGTGCTGGAGCCGGTGCTGTGCAAGGGGCTGCCGAAAGAGGAAACCCTCGAAGCGCTCAACAGAATGGCGGACGCCATTGCCGCGAAGCATCGTGAAAGCGGTTTCCGGGATTGAGCGGATGCGACGCTGACGGATGTGATACTGCGCCGGGCGCGTTGTCGTTCTTCCTGTTCCCTCCGATCAGACGGGCTTCCTGAAATAACTGAAGAAATGCATGAAGGGGCGAACGTGTCGCCCCTGCATGCGACCCGGGTGTTCGATATGGGCATCGCCATCAAAAGGGTATACGATCCGATCGGTGACGACGGTTCTCGAATTCTGGTGGACCGTCTTTGGCCGCGGGGCGTGAGCAAGGAAAATCTTCAAGGGGTCTGGGTCAGGGAGATTGCCCCGAGCGCCGAGTTGCGGAAGTGGTTCGGCCATCAGCCGGAGAAGTGGCTGGAGTTCAAGAGAAGATATTTTGCCGAATTGGATGGCCGCCCAGATGCAGTCGAAACGATTGTCGGATTGGCTCGGAGCGGAAATGTGACGCTCCTGTATGCAAGTACAAACAGGGAATTCAATCATGCGATAGCATTGCAGGAGTATTTGGAGAATGTTTCCCGCAAGTGACGCATGTTTGAGTTTTTTGGGGGGATGAGATGAAATCCACGCAAGAGCTGATGAATGAGCACGAAGGCATTCAGGTTATGCTTGGCATTCTGCAATCTGTAACGAATATGATTGCTACAGGCGAAAGTGTTCCAAAGAAAGAGCTCGAAGGCATCATGGAATTTTTGACGGTGTTTGTCGACACGTGCCATCACGGAAAGGAAGAGGATTTTCTGTTCCCGGCCCTTGAGGCGGCCGGGGTGGCCAGGGACGGCGGACCGATCGGCGTCATGCTGCACGAGCACGAACGCGGTCGCCGCCATGTCGCGGACATGAAAAACGCGCTCGGTGATTTCTCGGTGCATGGGATCAAGACCGATGCGTTCCGAAATGCCGTGGAAGAATATGTTTCCTTGCTGAATCAACACATCTTCAAGGAGAACAACGTATTGTTTCCGATGGCGGAGAAAATTTTGAGCGTCGACGATGACAACAAATTGTATGAAAATTTCGAGAAACTTGAGATTGAGCGTATCGGATTGGGCAAGCATGAGGAGTTTCATGCATTGATGGATGCACTGTCGAAGAAGTATAAAAACTGACACTGCGCGTGAAAAACGGGAAGCGTTCGGCCGCTGATCCCTTGCGGCCAATGGTCACGCACCGTCAGCCTTCCAGATCCGGCCAGAGACAGAGGGCGTTGTCGTGGTCCATGGAGGACATGAAGATTTTTATATTTATCTTGGCAACGAGCTGGAATTTTGTATCAAAATAATTTCGCCATCCCAGTTGATAACGCTTTGATGTGCGATTTGAATTTCTCAGTCGATTTTCAACGGAACATTTATAATTTTAACATGTCGTTGGGTTGAGTCTTCGCCTTCCTCACGTTGATTACATTTTGTAATTGACGCCTTCATTTTGAAATCCTTTCTTCGTGCGCAATGCGCTATCGACAACTCAACAATTTGAAATAATGTATTTTTTCTTGTCGTCATGCTTTGGCATGGCCTCTGCTTTTATCCGGTGAAATCGGCATTTCCAGTTTCATGATCGGAGGCATTGTGGAGACATACGACATCATCGGTTTGGGGGTAGCGGCGTGCCTGTTTGTGTACCTGCTCGTTGCTCTGTTTCGACCCGAGAAATTTTAGCGATCGGAAGGCGCACACATCATGACATCGTCAGATTTCATCCAACTCGGGCTTTTCCTGGGCATCCTGGCACTGTGCTGCCCGCCCCTCGGGCATTTCATTCACGCTGTTCTGGAAGGACAACGGACGATCCTGCATTCCGTGTTCGGACGCCTCGAAAAGGGGATGTACGCACTGTCCGGGATCAACCCGGAACTGAACCATACGTGGCAGCGCTATGCCGCCTGCCTGGCCGGCTTCAGCGCGGCCGGATTCGCGCTCACGTTCGGCGTCCTCATGTTTCAGGACGTCCTGCCCCTCAACCCGCGGGGGTTGCCGTCCCTGTCCTGGGATCTGGCCTTCAACACGGCGGTCAGCTTCGTGACCAACACCAACTGGCAGGCCTACGGCGGGGAGGCGACCATGAGCGTCTTTTCCCAGATGGTCGGGCTGACCTACCAGAACTTCGTCTCGGCGGCCGTGGGCATGGCCGCCTGCATGGCCGTCATCCGGGGTGTCGCCCGCCGGGAGGCGGCCGGGATCGGCAACTTCTGGGCCGATCTGGTCCGCTCGCTCCTATACGTGCTGCTGCCGCTGAGCTTCGTGTTCGCGCTCGTGCTCATCGGTCAGGGCGTCGTGCAGACGTTCTCGGCCGTGCGCGACGTCTCGACGCTCGAGGGCGGCGTGCAGTCCCTCCCGCTGGGGCCCGTGGCCTCGCAGGTCGCGATCAAGATGCTCGGGGTCAACGGGGGAGGGTTCTTCAACGCCAACGCCGCGCACCCTTTCGAAAACCCCACCGCGGTATCGAATTTCCTGCAGATGCTGAGCGTCTTCCTCATTCCGGGGGCCCTGGTCTTCACGCTCGGAAAGGCCGTGGGCCGTCCGCGGCATGCCTGGACCGTCTGGCTGGTCATGGCCGCGCTCTTCGCCGCATCCGTCGTCTGGACCGCGCATTTCGAGAGTCTGGGCACCCCGACGCTGCGTTCCCTGGTCGGGCAGGACGTCCCCAACATGGAAGGGAAAGAGGTACGGTTCGGGGCCTTCACCTCGGCCATGTTCGCCGCCGTGACCACGGACGCGTCCTGCGGGGCCGTCAACTCCATGCACGACAGCTTCACCCCCCTCGGGGGGCTGGCGACGATGGTCAACATGCTGCTGGGCGAGGTCGTCTTCGGAGGGGTGGGTTCGGGTCTGTACGGCATGATCCTCTTCATTCTGCTCACGGTCTTCCTGGCCGGGCTCATGATCGGGCGGACGCCCGACTACCTCGGCAAGCGGGTCGAGGGCCGGGAGATCACCTGGGCCGTGACCGCGCTGCTCTTGTCGGCCCTGCCCCTGCTGGGATTCACGGCGCTTGCCGCCGTCCAATGGGGTCCAGCCTCCCTCTCGAACGCGGGGGCGCATGGTTTCTCCCAACTCCTCTACGCCTACACCTCGGCGGCGCAGAACAACGGCAGCGCCTTCGCGGGCCTCGCTGCGAACACGCCGGCCTTCAACGTCACCCTGGCCCTGGCGATGCTTCTCGGACGATTCGGGGTCATGATCCCCATGCTCGTCGTAGCCGTTTCCCTGGCCTCCCGGAGAGCCCGGCCGATCACGGACGCCTCGTTTCCCGTCGAGGGCCCGACGTTCGCGGTGCTGCTCACGGCCGTCATCGTCATCGTCGGCGCCCTGACCTATCTGCCCGCACTGTCCCTGGGGCCCGTGGTGGAACACATGCACATGCTGGAAGGCCGGCTCTTCTGAGCCGGATCGGGAGATATAACATGAAAAGAAAACGCATCGCGGTTCACGATTCATCCGTCGTGCGCAAGGCGCTGCTTGGGGCCTTGACCAAGCTCGACCCGCGCACGCTGGCGAAAAACCCGGTCATGTTCGTCGTCGGCGTCGGCAGCCTGCTGACCACGGCCTCCTTTCTGACGGACCTGTTGCAGCACGGTCCGGACCGGGCGTCCTTCGCAGGGCAGATCAGCCTGTGGCTGTGGGCCACGGTCCTCTTCGCGAACTTCGCCGAGGCCCTGGCCGAAGGGCGAGGCAAGGCACAGGCGGACAGCCTGCGCAGCGCCCGCCGGGACACCCTGGCCGTCCGCCTGCGGGATGACGGCGGCACCGAGGAAATACCGGCCTCGACTCTGCGCCCGGGCGACAGCGTCGTGGTCGAAGCGGGCCAGATGATCCCGGCCGACGGCACGGTCACCCAGGGCGCGGCCGCCGTGGACGAGTCCGCCGTCACCGGCGAGTCGGCGCCCGTCGTGCGCGAGTCGGGCGGCGACCGGAGCGCGGTCACGGGCGGGACCACCGTGCTGTCCGACCGCCTGGTCATCCGCGTGACCCAGGAACCCGGCAAGTCCTTCCTGGACCGCATGATCGCCCTCGTCGAAGGCGCCGAGCGCCAGAAGACGCCCAACGAGATCGCCCTGAACATCCTCCTGGCCGGCCTGACCCTCATCTTCCTCCTGGCCGTGGTGACCCTCAAGCCCTTCGCCCTGCATCAGGGGGTGTCCGTGGAGATGCCGGTCCTCGTGGCACTGCTGGTCTGCCTCATCCCTACGACCATCGGGGGGCTGCTGGCGGCCATCGGCATCGCGGGCATGGACCGGCTGCTCCGGCGCAACGTCCTGGCCATGTCCGGCCGGGCCGTCGAAGCGGCCGGAGACGTCGACGTCCTGCTGCTGGACAAGACCGGCACCATCACCCTGGGCAACCGCATGGCGACCCGGCTCGCGCCCGTCGGGGGCGTCGACATGCAGGAACTCGGCGGCATGGCGCTTCTGGCCTCCGCGGGCGACGAAACGCCCGAGGGGCGGTCCATCGTCGAACTCGTCAAACGGCAGGGAATCAGGGCCGAAGCTCCGGAACATGCGCAGTCGGTCGCCTTCACGGCCGAGACACGCATGAGCGGGCTGGACTGGGACGCGGAACAGGTCCGCAAGGGCGCCGCCGACGCGGTGCTGGCCTGGGCCGCGGAGATGGCTCTGCCGGGCGGTTCCGAACGCGCCGAAGAGGCCAGGCGGCTGGCCGACGAGATCGCGGCCGCCGGAGGAACGCCGTTGGTGGTGGCTTCGCGGGCCAGGGGAATCCTCGGCGCGGTCCACCTGAAGGACATCGTCAAGCCGGGCATGCGCGACCGCTTCGAGCGCATCCGGGCCATGGGCATCCGCACGGTCATGATCACGGGCGACAACCGCCTCACGGCCCAGGCCATCGCCGCCGAAGCCGGGGTCGACGATTTCCTGGCCGAGGCCCGGCCGGAGGACAAGCTCCGGCTGATCGTGGAGATGCAGCAGGGCGGCCGCCTGGTGGCCATGTCGGGCGACGGGACCAACGACGCCCCGGCCCTGGCCCAATCGGACGTGGGGCTCGTCATGAACACCGGCACCCAGGCCGCCAGGGAGGCCGGCAACATGATCGATCTGGACTCCGACCCGACCAAGCTGATCGAGATCGTCGAGATCGGCAAGGAGCTCCTCATCACCCGCGGGGCCCTGACCACCTTCAGCGTCGCCAACGACGTGGCCAAGTATTTCGCCATCATCCCGGCCATCTTCGCGGCCTCGCTCCCCCAGCTCGGGGCCCTGGACGTCATGCGCCTGTCCAGCCCGCAGAGCGCCGTCCTCTCGGCCGTCATCTTCAACGCCCTGATCATCGTGGTCCTCATCCCGCTGGCCCTGCGCGGGGTGCGCTACAGGCCCCGCTCCACGGTGGCGGCGCTGCGCTCGAACCTGCTGGTCTACGGCCTGGGCGGCCTCGTCGCGCCCTTTGTCGGCATCAAGCTCATCGACATGCTCATCAGCGCGCTGGGCATGGCCTAGGAGGCATTCATGTACACGATCATGCGCCAGTCCATCGTTCTTACCGCGTTGCTCGCCCTTGTCCTGTGCGGGGCGTACCCCGTCGCGGTCACCGCCCTCGGCCGTGCGCTCTTCCCGGAACAGGTCGCGGGGTCCCTGCTGAACAGAGGGGACACGATCGTCGGCTCGAAACTCATCGGGCAGCCTTTTTCCGGGCCGCGTTCCTTTCACGGCCGTCCGTCGGCGGCGGGGCAGGGCTACGACGCCATGTCCTCGGGCGGCTCCAACCTCGGCCCGACCAGCGCGGCTCTGGCCGGACGCATGCAGGAGAGGGCGGCCCTCCTGCGCAGGGAGAACCCGGACGCCCCCCTGCCGGTGGATCTGCTGACCGCCTCGGGCAGCGGGCTGGACCCGCACATCAGCCCGGAGGCGGCCCGCTTCCAGGTCGGGCGCGTGGCAAGTGCCCGTGGCCTTTCGTCGCAATCGGTGTCAGAATTGGTCGAACGGCATGTCCGGAAACCCGAACTCGGCCTGTTCGGTTCGGACAGGGTCAATGTGCTCGAACTCAACCTCGCCCTGGACGGGATGCGCCCGTGATGCCCCGGGAGGCGGACATGGATGATTTTTCCGAACTTCTGGCCCGCAAGCGCCAGGGGTCCCTGAAGATATACCTCGGCTACGCCGCGGGCGTGGGCAAGACGTTCGCCATGCTGCAGGAGGCGCACCGCTTGCGCCAGGACGGTTTCGATGTGGTCGTCGGCTACGTGGAGCCCCACGGCCGCCCCGAAACCACCGCCCTCATGGAAAGTCTGGAGGTGCTGCCGCCCCGGCTGTGCAGGGAGGGGGAGGCCGTCTGGCCCGAGCTGGACGTCCAGGCCGTCCTGGCGCGCCGGCCGCAGATCGTCCTCGTGGACGAACTGGCGCACACCAACGCGAGCGGCTCCGCGCGGGAAAAGCGCTACAAGGACGTGCTCGAGATCCTCGAGGCCGGGATCAATGTCATCACCACCCTCAACGTGCAGCACGTGGAGTCCGTCGCCGCGAGGATCGAGGCCATGCTCGGGGTTCCGGTCAGGGAGCGGCTGCCGAACGGTATCCTGAACCGCGCCGACCAGGTGGTCAACGTCGACGTGACCATGGAGGAACTGCGGGAACGCCTGCGCCAGGGCAAGATATACCCCCCGGAGCAGGCCGAGCGGGCGCTGACCGCCTTCTTCACCTACCAGAACCTCTCGCTGCTGCGCGAGATGTGCCTGCGCGAGGCTTCCGGGGACCAGGTCCGCAAGATCGCCGAGATGGACCTTCTCTCCCGCCGGGACAGCGGGGACGTCGTCGAGGCGGTCATGGTCGGCGTCAGCTCCGACCCTACGGACGCGGAGACGCTCATCCGCAAGGGCATGCGCATCGCCGGCCAGTTCGGCTCCCCCTGTTTCGTGGTCTACGTGCGCCGGCCCAGCGAGAACCCGACGCGCATCGACGCTGGCCTGCAGAGGGTCCTGCAGAACAACCTCCGCCTGGCCGTGCTGCTGGGGGCGGAAGTGGTCCAGCTCGAAGGGCGCGACATCGCGGAGGTCCTGGTCAACTTCGCCAGCGAGCGCAACATCAGGCACGCCGTGTTCGGGAAATCCCGCCTGTCCCCCCTGCGCGAACGCCTGCGCGGCTCCTTTCTGCTTGATTTTCTCCACGATGCGGTGGGCGTGGACGTGCATATCATCAACACCACGCCCAGGGAGGCGCCATGATCGTTCTGCCAACCCTGCAGCGCCGCATCCGCGGTGAGTTCCTGAGGATCGTGGTGATCTTCGGCGTTCTCGGGCTCCTGCTCGTCGGGGCCATCTTCGTCGCCGGCCGGGTGCCGACGCTCCTGGTGAGCATGAACTACGACTCCATCGCCTGGGGCAGGGACATGGAGACGGCCATGAACGCGCTGCGCTTTCCGCAGCAGTACCCGGAAAAGGAGGCGGCGCAATGGCGAGGGCAGTTCGAGTCGGCGCTGACTAAGGCGAGGTCGAATGTCACGGAGGCGGGTGAGCCCAGGGTGCTGGACGCGTTGCAGGCATCGTGGACGCGCTTTCAGGGCGATATCGACTCGGGCCGTGATGCGGACGACGCCTTCAAGGAGCTGCGCATGGCCGTGGCGGAGCTGGTCAAGGTCAACGAGCAGGGCATGCTCGACCGGTTGCGCCGCTCGGCGCTCATCCGCGACGCCACCGTCCTGGGCGCGGCCTGCCTGTTCGTTCTCGGCACGATCCTGGCAGTTTTCATGGCCGACGGCATAGCCGGCAAGGTGTCCCACCCGCTGCGGCGCGCGGCCGAGGTTTTGAAGGCCAGGCCGAAGCTCGGCACCATTCTGCATCTGCCCGCCCCCCAGACGCTTGAGGTCAGAATCCTGTTCGACGAGCTGGGGCGGCTCTGGAACCGCCTGAGCGAACTGGACGCCCTGAACCTGGGCAGCCTCACCGCCGAGAAGAGCAAGCTGGAAGCCATCCTGGAGTCGGCCGAGGACGCCATCCTGGTGCTGGACGAAAGCATGCGTGTCGCGCATCTCAGTGTGCGGATGAGCGCGATCCTGCATGTCGGCGCCGAGGGTCGGGACCTGAACTGGCGTGACCTGCCCACGACCGACCCCAACTATATGGCGCTGCGCGAGCTGCTGAACGCGAACCTGCAGGGCAAGCGGGATATCGTGCTGCATGTCGACGGCGAGGAGCGGACTTTCTCCGCCCGGCGAAGAGAGCTGGTCACGCCTTCGGGGAAGCCCATCGGACAGATATTCCTCCTGTCCGACGTGACCGAGGGGCGACGGCGAGAGGGGTTGCGCTCGGAGATGATGGACTGGATTTCCCACGAGCTGAAGACCCCCATGCAGTCGTTGTGCCTGGCGGCGGACCTGCTCGACCGGCGCAAGGTCGAGTTCGACCGCGAAGTGTGCCTGCTGGTCGAGACTGTGCACGAGGACGCGGCCCGTCTGCGCATTTTGGCCCACCAGTTCCTCGACATCGCGCGGATGGCCCCCGGGGCCCTGCGCCTGAACCTGCAGCCGGCAAACCCCGGCCGCATGCTCGAACGCTGGCTGCGACCGTTCGAACTGCTCGCGCGGGAACGAGGCATAACCCTCAACGTGCTTGCCGCTCACGGCCTTCCGGACGTGTCCCTGGACGCCGACCGGTTTGCCTGGGTGGTTTCCAATCTCGTCTCCAACGCCGTCCAGGCTTCGACGAGCGGCGACGAGGTGTCCGTCCGACTCGAACTCCTCGGCGGGGCGTTGCGTCTGGACGTGGAGGACCAGGGGGCCGGGCTCCCGTCCGCCGTTCAGGCGCGTCTGTTCGAGCCGTTTTCACACGGCCGGGCGGCCGGGACCAGGGAAGGGCTGGTCGGGTTGGGCCTGGCCATCTCCCGGTCCATCGTCGAGGCGCACGGCGGCGTCATAGGCTATGCGGCGCGGAGCCCGCGCGGTTCCCGCTTCACGGTTTCCATTCCCGTTCACCCGGAGGAGAAGGATGCGGACCAGACTTGACGTGCTCGTCGTCGACGACGACCCGGCCATCGCAGCCACCCTGGCCGTGGGCCTCAGATCCCTGCGCTGCGACGTGCGGACTGCGCCCGGCGTCAGGGAGGCGCTGGCCGCTCTGGACGGGCGGCCCGCCGATCTGGTCCTGACGGACATGCGCATGGAGGGGGCGTCGGGCATCGACCTGATCCGGGAGGTGCGCGCCAGGCATCCGCACGCCCTGTGCGTGGTCATGACGGCCTTCGCCTCGTTCGACAACGCCGTCAGCTCCATCAAGGCCGGAGCCTTCGACTACCTCCCCAAACCGTTCTCCATGGAGCAGCTCGAACATCTTCTGGCCAAGGTCGAGACCATCGTCGACCTGCGCAGGGAGAACGAGAGGCTGCGCGCGGGGCTGGCCGAAGGGGACTGGTTCGAAGGCCTGAGCGCCCCGTCGGCGCTCGCGCTGCAGCCCTTCATCGAGCGCATCGCCCCCACGGAGGCCACGGTCCTGCTGACCGGGGAGACCGGCACGGGCAAGACCGAGCTGGCCCGGTCCATCCATCGCCGCTCCGCGCGGGCCGGAAAGCCGTTCGTCGAAGTCGTGTGCACCGCCCTGGCCGAGTCGCTCTTCGAGTCCGAGGTCTTCGGCCATGTCCGGGGGGCGTTCACCGGCGCCGTGCGCGACCATGTCGGCAAATTCGAGGCCGCCCACGGGGGCACGCTCTTCCTGGACGAGATAGGCGAGCTGTCGGCCGCGGCCCAGGCCAAGCTCCTGCGCTTCCTGGAGGACCGGGTCATCGAGCGCGTCGGCGACAACACGCCCCTGCGGCTCGACGTCCGGATCATCGCCGCCACCAACCGGGACCTGGCGCAGATGTGCCGGGACGGCAGTTTCAGGGAGGACCTGTATTACCGGCTGAACGTCTTCGAAAGCAGAATCCCGCCTCTGCGGGAACGGCTCGATGACGTGCCGGGCCTTGCGGTCAGGTTCTTCCGCGCCGCGACATTGCGGCTCGGCGAGGCCAGTCCCGTGGTCGAGATGCCGGCGTCCTTTCTGCACGCCCTGCAGGCCCATGCCTGGCCGGGGAACGTGCGGGAGCTGCGCAATGTCATGGAACGCGCGGCCCTGCTGGCGCTGGGCAGGTCGCCGACGGTTTCGGACCTGCCGTCAGCGCTGCAGGCATCCGGCAGCATGAAGGATGTTTCGATGGATGAGGGGCGCATCCCGACTCTCCGGGAAATGGAGGAAGAGCATATTCGCCGAGTTCTCGCCCTGGAACCCAATCAGGCGCGTGCCGCGGAAATCCTGGGGATCACGACCGTCACGCTGTGGAGGAAGCGCAAGGAGTACAAATTGGGTTGACAGCCGGTGTCATAACGGGGCTGCGCTGGATTTCGACGATCTGGTATCAGGCGTGGCGAAACGCCACGTCGGGCAAGTGCGGGTGTCTTTGAATCTGAAGTGGAGGAGCAAACTGCATTGCACAATATCATGGAGTCGCTGAAAAAAGTCGTCTTCCCCTTGGAAAAGGAAATGCTCCTGCTTTTGATGCATGGCACAAGGCAGGTTCGCAGCCGTCAGGCTTCCAGATCCGGCCAGAGATAGAGGGCGTTGTCGCGGTCCAGGGAGGCCATGAAGACGGCGAGGCGTTCTTCGTCGCTGAGGACGCACTCGTGGAAGCGGATGAACTTTCCGGACTTCGATTTGACCCCGAAATCCCCAACCTGCATCTCAACCGTCTCCAGTCGGACATGGCGCTGCGGCGCGAGGAGGATGTCGCGAATCTCCAGCAGGCATTTCTCCGGGTCCGACTTGGCCGAAAGGGTCGAAAGCCTCTCCAGCAACCCCTCCATTTCCCTGGCCCCCTGCGAAACCTTGGCGTGCAGTGGCGTCGGCGTGGCAAAGGGCCTGCTTTCCCGCAGGGCGTAATCGAGCGTTTTCATCTGCGCCTTGAGCAGTTCTTCGGAATGGTGAATTTCCGTCCGTACCGTTTCGTCCCGCCGCAGGCGTTCGGGCGCGAGGTCGGCCAGGAAGAGGACCACGTTTTCGGTCAGCAGGTCCCGCAGCTCCGCAAGTGACGGGGCGGCAGCGGAGAAATTGTGGTCCCTGAACTCCACGGCGTCCTGCATGACGTCCCGCCGGATCATCTCTCCCTCGATTTCCGTCCCGAAGATGACGTACTCCCTGCGGTGCATGGTCAGGAGAAAGACGCATTCGCGCACATGCGGGTCTGCGAACACTTTCCTGATTTTGGATGCATTGCGCAGGGCGTCCAAGGCGTCCTTGCGGTCGTCGAAGAGGATGGGGCCCAGGGTGCTGCCCGTGGCCCGCTTGCGGTCCAGGACGAAAGGCTCGCCCAGTTCGTCGACCATGGCGCGGGCGTAGGCGCAGGCCGCCTGCACCGCCTCGGTGAGCGCGGCGGCGCACTTCGCATCCGCCGCGATGTCGAAGGCGTTGTCTTCGGCGATGCGGTTGACGATGCGCGTTACGACCTGATCCGCATTCTGCGTACTCTTCCGGGTGAAAAATTTCATGGCGTGTCTCCAAGCCGCGAGCAGTTCCGGCCTTTTCGCGACGATGCCGTGTGCGGACGACTCAGTGTGTCCGGCACCCGGCTGGCTCGGGAGGTCAACACGTAGCATGTCCGGGTTCAAATGGGAACCGGATGACGAAGATGTGCGGCTTTTTCAAAGCGCCAGCTGTGGCGCGACCTTCGCGGGGCGTGGTTCGCTGTCGATGTTCAGTTCGGGTCCTGGCTCAGGGCGCGCAGGTTCGCCAGGGCCAGCAGGGCGATCCGGGTCGCGTTGTCCACGGCGTCCAGATAGTCATGGTCGAAGGTATTTGTCCGGCGGTTGGCCACGGCCGGGCAGATGGCTCCGGCCCTGTGGCCGAGGGCGCCCAGGAAGTGGCACAGGAAGCTCGTTTCCATTTCCATGTTTTCCATGCGCTGGCCGCCCAGGCGCGGGTCGAAGTCCGAGAAGATGCGGTCCAGGGCCGGAACGCTGGGCTGCAGGCGCGACACGTCGCGTCCCTGCGGGGCGAAGAAGCCGCTGTTCGAAACCGTCAGGCCCAGACGGGCGGGCAGGCCGAGGCTGGTGGCTGCCTGCATCAGGGCTTCGCGCACGGCCGGCCCGGAGCGGGAGACGTAGGGCCGGATGAGGCCGCGGAAGCGCGTGCCTGCGGGCATGGCTTCCCGCATGGCCGCGGCCAGCTCCAGTTCCAGACGCGCGCATGTTTCGTCCGGGCAGGGCGCCTCGTAGAACAGCCCGGTGTTGTCCATGCCCACGGCGTATGACGTGACGATGGGCGTGCCGAGCCGCGTCGAGGCCTGCAGTGCGCCGGAGGTGCCCACGCGGATGATGTTCAGGGTCGGATAGCGGTCTTTGCGCGTGCGCGTGGAGAAATCGATTTCGTGCAGGGCGACCAGTTCGTTCAGCACGATCTCAAGGGACGGCGTGCCCATGCCCGACGTGGCCACCGTGGTCCGCAGGGGAGAGATGACGGTCGTTCTGGCGCCCGTGATCTCCGCCGTTCCCGTCACCGTGATCAGGCCGCGATGCTCCCGGGCGACCTCCACCTCGCGCAGCAGGCACGACCCGATGAACTCCGCCCGGCCGGGATCTCCGACCAGCAGGATGTCCGGGGCAATCTGCCCCGGCTTCAACTGCAGGTGGTAGATGCGCCCGTCCGCGTCGATGGGCAGGTCCGCATCCGAAAAGGGACCGGTTGGACGGAGTGAGGCAGTGTCGGGCTCGTGGTCATCGTTCGTCATTGCGCATGGTTCCTGCGTAGGGGGATGGAAGGGACGCATCGGGGCGTTGCGCCTCGCGGCTGCATTCGCCCTTGGTCTGGGTGCTAGAGGCCGAGGGCGAGCCGCGCCGGCCGAGGGATCACATATCCCATCCGGGAGGACTCCGGCAAGACGAAGCCGTCGATTTTCAGGACGTGGGGGCGGCGTTGCGGGAGACCGCGCGAACTCTCGGCGCACGCCATGACGGTGAGAGGGGGAGGCGTTCCGGAAAACGAAAACCCCCCGCCGCTTTCGCGGGGAGGGGTTTTCAGGGGGTGGGAGCGGCCAGCTCCCTTGCATTCGTGGTGCGCCCGGCATGATTCGAACATGCGACCTACTGATTCGTAGTCAGGCACTCTATCCAACTGAGCTACGGGCGCATCGGGAAAACGCTTACTAGGCGCGGTCGTGTCCGAGGTCAAGCATTTTTTCGAACGTCCTGAAAGAATTGGGAATCATCACCGTTACAGACAGGTATGTACTTTTTTTCTTGACGTGTAATTAACTTGTGTTAATCGTAACCGCACGGAGCACGCATGAAATTCGACGATTTTTTCCAGAGAGTGGCCAGGACCACCGGCATCGGGACGCAGAAAGAGCTGGCGGCCCTCCTGGGCATCGACCCGGCGGCCATCACCCTGGCCAAATCGCGGGGGGTGCCCAAGTCCTGGGGGCTGAGCCTGGCCGCGAAGTTCGGTCTCAACCCCGAGTGGCTCCGTACGGGCGCCGGTCCCGTTCACCAGCACGAGCAGGGGCGGACAGCGCTCGTGCCCAAGGTCGCGGCCAGGGCCTGCGCCGGCGGGGGCTCCCTGGAACTCGGCGATGCCGTGATCGACGAACTGCCTTTCGAGCGCGCCTGGCTGGCCCGCAAGGGCAACCCGGCACGGATGGTGGCCATGGATGTCGTCGGCGACAGCATGTCCCCGGAAATCGAGCCCGGCGACACCATCCTCATCGACCAGAGCCAGAACCGCGTTTCCGACAACCGGCTCTACGTGATCGGGTTGGGCGACACCATTCAGGTCAAGCGGGTCCAGGTCCGTCCCGGGCTCGTCATTCTCTTCAGCACCAACCAGCGCTATTCGCCCGTCACCCTGCAGGGCGACGAGATGGACACCTTGCGGGTCATCGGCCGCGTGCTGTGGAGCAGCCGCAACTACGCGTAGTTTTTTTTGTCCGGGCGATTAACAAATGTTAATGTGTGATTTCAAGGAGGTATCCCATGCAACAGCGTTATTGTGAATGCGGTCATCCGGTCCTGGTGGCGTACGTGATCACGAAGCGGGGCATCCTGCACGTCTACAGCGTCAACGCCCGGTTCGGCGCCCCCATGCGCTGTCCGTGCTGCGGACGGCATGTGGACATCAACGAACTGCGCTAGACAGGCAGCCCGCAGCCATGCAGCCGCATCGCCGTCGGTTGCATGGCGGCACACCTTCTGACCGGCCTCCCCGCAGGGCGGCTCCCTCGGCCGACCGACACCGATGGTGTGCAACACGGTTGCGCTCCCCTTGACTGGATGCAAGTCTGTTGCATAAACATCGTTTCAAAATCATGGGGGAAAGTATGAAGAATCGCATCCTGGTGCTGACGTGGGCCTTTATGCTCCTTGCAGGAACGGCCCAGGCCGCGCCGCCGGTCTTCGTGACGGTCGCGCCGCAGAAGTATTTCGTGGACAAGGTCAGCGGCGGCAAGGCGCCCGTGTCGGTCATGGTCGAGCCCGGCGCCAACCCTCATGCCTACGAGCCGCGGCCCAGACAGATGGCCGAGCTTGCCAGGGCGTCCGTCTACTTCACCATCGGAGACTCCTTCGACCAGACCTGGCTGGGGCGCATCGTCGGCGCGAGCCCGGGGATCGCCGTCGTGCACACGGCCGAGGGCATCGCCAAGATACCCATGGCAGCCCATCATCACGAGGATGACGAGAGTCACGGACACGCCGGGGAGCATCATGACGACGCCGCGCCGGCCGGACGGACGGCGGTTGAGGATGCGGACGGGCACGGCTCCCTCGACCCGCACATCTGGCTGGACCCGGCCCTGGTCAAGATCCAGGTCGGCCACATCCGCGACGGGCTGTCCAAGGCCGATCCGGCCGGCGCGCAGGAGTACGCCGCCAACGCCGACGCCTTCATGCGGGAACTCGAGCAGCTCGACTCGCGGATACGTTCGATACTCTCGTCCCTGCCCGAGGACCGCCGCACGTTCCTCGTCTTCCATCCCTCCTGGGGCTATTTCGCCAAGGCCTACGGACTCAGGCAGGCGGCCATCGAAATCGAGGGCAAGGAACCGAGCCCCAAAGACATGCAGCGCATCATCGCCACGGGCAGGGAGGCGGGAGCGAAGGTCGTCTTCGTGCAGCCGCAGTTTTCCGAGAAGAGCGCATCCGTCATCGCGAAGCAGATCGGCGCGCGGGTCGTTCGTCTCGACCCCTTGGCTGAAGACTGGGCCGACAATATGCTCCGGGCCGCCCAGGCATTTGTCGACGCGCTGAAGTAGGCCGAATGGTGGTTCTCCCATACGGCCGTCCAGTCCATTCGGGCTTGATGTAACTGGCTTCGTGAGGGTGCCTATTCGGCGTGAGTTCCGTGCAGGCCGAAGGCCGGGTCGATGATGAATCCTGCGGAGATGTCCCGGATCACGGGTTCGAAGAGTTTTTTGAGGGGCGTCTCGTACGTGAGCTCGAAGGTGGCCAGTACCCCGTGAGCCAGGACCGACCGACGATAGAAGATTCTGCCCTCTGCGTGGCCGGAAAGCACGAAAAAATCCCTGCCCGCATGCGTGTAGGTCATCTGGCGGCCTGGCTCGGCCATGGCCCGGGTCATGGCCTGGGGGATGGTCTGCTGCGGGGCATTGACGAAACTCCCCCAGCAGCGCAGTTCGGCCCGGCCGTCCGGCGCCGCGAAAACCTGGCCGTCCCCGGCATCGGATTCGCCCAGGGGGTTGAGAAGCCTTTTCGGCCAGGCCAGGGCGTAGCCGTATTTATGGTTGACGTAACAGCCGTATTCGACCGCCCGTGCGCAGACGTCTTCAAATGCCTCAATTTTCTTCGCTGACGTGCTCCATGCCTCGGCGGGGCAGGCCGCAAGCAACATCAGAACGCCCAGCATGGTGATTGTGTCCTTCATCCGCCACCTTCCCGCTTACATGTTACGGCTCGGCGTTCAGCATATCGTGCGTCATGTCATTTGTTCACGAGGCCGTCCATGTCCACCTGAAGGGAAACGCGTGAGCGGGCAACCGAATGGACCGTGATCCCTGAATTATCCTTGAATTTTCACCCCCGCCTTGCCAAAGTGACTCGGCACGCCGTTATCCCGGCACCTTTCCGCACCATCAAGCCCACGGGGGAACCATGACCGACGACGCACTCAAAGCCTCCATCCTGCTGGAGGCGCTGCCCTATATCCGCGAGTTCTACGGCCAGACCATCGTCATCAAGTACGGCGGCCACGCCATGAAGGACGAGGCCCTGCGCCGAAGCTTCGCCCTGAACATCCAGCTCCTGCGCTACATCGGCGTGAACCCCGTCATCGTGCACGGCGGCGGGCCGCAGATCGGCAACATGCTCAAGCAATTGGGCATCCAGTCCGAGTTCCGCCAGGGCCTGCGCGTGACCGACGACGCGACCATGGACGTGGTCGAGATGGTGCTCGTCGGCAAGGTCAACAAGGAGATCGTCAACCTCATCAACACCCAGGGCGGCCGGGCCGTGGGCCTGTCGGGCAAGGACGGGCGGCTCATCTGGGCCCAGAAGCTGGAGATGGCCGTGGAGCGCGCCGACGCGCCGCCCGAGATCATCGACCTGGGCAAGGTCGGCGAGGTCGTGGCCGTGGACACATCGGTCATCACCTCCCTGCAGGCCGCCAACTTCGTGCCCGTCATCGCGCCAGTGGGCGTGGACGAGGACGGCAACACCTACAACATCAACGCCGACTCCGTGGCCAGCGCCGTGGCCGTGGCCGTGGGCGCCAAGAAGCTCATCCTGCTGACCGACGTGGCCGGCGTGCTCGACAAGAACGGGGAACTCATCTCCTCCATGACCCTGCATCAGGCCGCGCACGCCCTGGAGCAGGGCGTGGTCACGGGCGGCATGATCCCCAAGATCAAGTGCTGCCTGGAGGCCGTGGACGGCGGCGTGTCCAAGGCCCACATCCTCGACGGCCGCATCGAGAACGTCATTCTGCTCGAAATGTTCACCCAGGGCGGCATCGGCTCGGAGATCGTCAGCAAGTAGCCGTCCCGCGCGCGATATGCGGCCCGGTTTCCGCCAGCGCGGGGGCCGGGCCTTTTTCGTTTCGCCCCCTTGCCTTTGCGGCCGCTGCGCGGCAAAGCCTTGCAATGCGGCCACGGGGCTACCTCCGCGGCCGAATCCGTCAGCACCGGAGGCTTCCGTGCGCATCTTCCTCGTCATCCTGACCTTCATCGCTCTGGCCGGCGCCGCGGACACCTTCTGGCGCAGCCCCGTCCTCCTCGTCCTGCCGGTGCTCTGCGCCGTCTGTCTCGCGCTGGTGTCGCGCATCTCCTCCCTGGAGCGCAGGCTCCGCGAACTGGAGGGCCGGGCCGCAGCCGAGAGGGCGGGCGCGGCGAGAGCGGATGTCCAGGCCTGCGCTTCCCCGCCTGCGGATGACGGCGCAGGTGATTTCGTCTTTTCCGAGGAGGCGCCGGCCCGGCCGGCCGCGGCCCGGCCCGCCCCCGCTGAACGGCCTGCGCCGAAGGCGGCGTCGCCGGGCTTCGAGGTCAGGGTCCGGGAATGGGTCAGGACGGTGTGGGGCTGGTTCGCCGGCGGGAACCCCGTGGTCAAGGTCGGCATCGTCGTGCTCTTCTTCGGCGTGTCCTTCCTGCTCAAGTACGCCGCGGACCACAGCCTGGTGTCCGTGGAGCTGCGCATGGCCGGGGCCGGGCTGCTGGGCGTAGCCCTGCTGGTCCTGGGCTGGCGGCTGCGACACGGCAAGCCGGTCTACGCCCTGCTGGTCCAGGGCGGCGGCGTGGGCGTCCTGTACCTGACCATCTTCGCCGCGGCGCGCTACGTCGGGATGCTGCCGCCTGTGGGGGCGCTGGCGCTCATGACCGGCGTGGTGGTCTTCTCCGGCGTCCTGGCCGTGGCCCAGGACGCCATGTCCCTGGCACTTTTCGGCGCGGCGGGCGGCTTCCTGGCCCCGGTTCTGCTGTCCACCGGGCAGGGCAGCCACGTGCACCTCTTCGCCTACTACGCCCTGCTGAACACGGGCGTGCTGGGCATCGCCTGGCGCCGCACCTGGCGCCCCCTGAATCTCCTGGGCTTCGCCTGCACCTTCGGCATCGGTGCGGCCTGGGGCGCGCGCTACTACGCGCCGCAGCACTTCGCCACCACCGAGCCCTTCCTCATCCTCTTCTTCGTCATGTACGGCGTCGTCTCCATCCTTTTCGCCCGGGCCCCGCGCGAGAACCCGCGCCTGGACAGCGCCCTGGTCTTCGGCCTGCCCCTGGCCGCCTTCGCCCTGCAGATGGGGCTGGTGCGCGACACGGACATGGGCGGGGCCTTCAGCTGCCTGGGCCTGGCCCTGTGGTACCTGCTGACCCTGGTCGGCATCCGCCGCCTTTCCGTCGGGGGCGATGGAGCCGAGGCAGGCACGGCGGGAACGGGGCTGCGCCTGCTGGGCGAGGCCCACCTGGCCCTGGGCGTCATCTTCGTCTCCCTGGCCGTGCCCATGGCCCTGGACGCCACCTGGACCGCCTCGACCTGGGCCCTGGAGGGGGCGGGCATGGTCTGGCTCGGCCTGCGCCAGAAGCGCCTGGTCACGCGGATCTTCGGCGTCCTGCTGCAGTTCGGCGCGGCCGCGGCTTTCGCCGCAGGCATGTCCGGCGTCGAACCTGTCCTGGACGACGGGCAGCTGCTGGCCGGTCTTTTTCTCGGCGCGGGCGGGCTGGCCTCGTCCTGGGCGTGGTGGGCCTTTCCCGCCGCGCGCCTGCGGCAGGAGGAATTCATGCCGGCGGTCGCAGGACTGTGGGGTGCGGCGTGGTGGTACGGGGCCCTGTATCTGCGCTTTTCTCCCCACGACGGCCCGGCCCTGGTGGCGGCCCTCACGGCCAGCCTGGGCGTCTGGTTCCTGCTGCAACGCAGGACGGCGTGGCCCGCGGCGCGCCATCTGGCCCAGGCCTCGGCCGCGCTCACGCTCCCGGCGGCCATGGGCTGGGACGGGCACCCGTCGGCCGATGGCGGCTGGCTGGCCTGGCCCCTGGCTCTGGCCGCGCTCTTCGCCGCCCTGCGGGCTCTGGAAAACGAATGGACCCCCCGGGCCCGCGGCTGGGCGCATACGGCCGCCGGTCTGCTCGTCGCGGTGCTGGCGGCGCGCGAGGCCCATTGGCAGGCTTTCCAATTGCTGAAGACCGGCAGCTGGGCCGACGCAGCCCTGGCCGCCACGGGCGTCCTGCTCCTGCTGGCGGCCGTGGCCGCGCCCCTGGACTGGCCCCTGCGCCGCCACCGCGCGGCCTACCTGCGGGCCGGGGCCGTGCCGGCCGCGTTCCTGTGCCTGTGGTGGGCGATCATGAGCCTGTTTCGGGGCGACCCATACCCGCTGCCGTACATCCCGGTCCTGAGCCCCATGGACATGGCCCAGGCCCTGGTCCTGGCCGCCCTGGCCGTGTGGGCCCGGGCCGCGGGCCGGGAAAGGGCGCTCGGGTCCTTCGCGCCGGAGCGCGGGCTGCCGGCCTTCCTGGCGGCGGGCGGTTTCGCGTGGGCCAACGTGGTTCTGGCCCGCAGCGTCCATTTCCTTGGGGGCGTCCCCTATTCCGTGGAGGCCCTGTACCGTTCGGCGGTCATGCAGGCCTCGTGCTCGGTGCTGTGGTCCGTGGCCGCCCTGGCGGCCATGCTCCTGGGCTGGAGGCGCGCCAACCGGCGCGCCTGGCTGGCCGGGGCGGGGCTCCTGTCCGTGGTGGTCATCAAGCTGTTCCTGGTCGACCTCGACGGCATCGGCACGGTGGCGCGCATCGTCTCGTTCCTGGGCGTGGGCCTGCTCATGCTCGTCATGGGGTATTTCTGTCCGCTGCCCCCCAAGGAGGGAAAATGATCTTCGTCCTGCTGCTTTTCCTGCTGTTACCCGCGTCCGCCCTTGCTCTCACGCCTGTCGACTTCGCCGGCGGGTACGCCCTCGAGGTCGAACCGGGGTTCCCCTTGCAGCGCCTCGAACTGCCCCTGGAGGTCTACAACGCCAGCGCCCGCGCCGATCTGGGGGACCTGCGCGTCTTCAACGCCGCCGGGGAGGAAGTGCCCATGCACCTGCGCAGGATGGCCCCGGCGAGCGTCCCGCCTGTCAGCCTGCCGATGTTTCGTCTCGGTATTCCAGGCGAAGGGCGTGATTTCGACGTGCGTCTGCAGGTCCGCGTGTCCGAGCGCGGCTCCGTGGTCGAAACCCTGGTCCGCCCCCCGGACAAGGAGAACCGCCTGATCCTGCTGGACGCGACCGCAGCCCCGACGGGCCTCGGCGTGCTGCGCTTCGGCCTTGGCGACGGGTCCATGATGCTGCGCGTCGTCGTGCGCGGCAGCGACGACCTGTCCACATGGCACGATGCGGGCGACGGCGTTTTGGCGCGCATGGAGCACCGCAGCGGGCGCATCCTGCTGGACCGCATCGCCCTGTCCGGCCGCGCCTGGAAGTACTACACCGTCACCGGGACGCAGGATCTGTCGGCACTGGAGTCGGCAACGGGCGAACCCAGGGCGGCGCAGGCCGAACGCAGGTTCGCGCCCCTGGCCGGAACCCTCGTCGCGCCGGAGACGTACGAGTGCGTTCTGCCCGCCGGGCTGCCGGCGGATATGCTCGATCTCGGTGAAACGGACAACGCCGTGCTCGGGGTGGAGGTGCTGGCGCCCGAAGGCGACGGGTGGCGGCAGACGGCCCGCGGCGTCCTGTTCCGCATGACCGTGGAAGGTCATCGCCTGGAGGGGGAGGGGCTGCCCCTGCGTGTGAATCCGGGCAGGTTCCGCATCGTCCGGCAGGGCGCGTCCGTGCCTCTGCGCATAGGCTGGCTGCCGCATGAACTCGTCTTCATGGTGCAGGGGGATGGGCCGTTCACCCTGGCCGCCGGCAACCCGTCGGTGCAGCCCGGGCCGGCGCTGCTGGCGCGGATGCTCGATCACGGCGGCACTTCGACGCCCATGGGCAGCGCCGCGCTGGGGGCCTGGAGAACCCTTGGCGGCGAGGAGCGCCTCAAGACGCCGCGACCGTACACGAGGATCGCCCTGTGGGCGGTGCTGGGCCTGGGCGTGGCCCTGCTCGGGGCCATGGCCTGGCAGCTGGCCCGCGGCATGGACGGGTCCGGGCGCGTCTAGTTCAGGGACGCCTGCACCACCCGGAAGTTGGCCAGTATGTCGTCGATGAAACCCGGGCAGAGGAGGATCTCCCTGGCTTCGGCCTGGGAGAAGATCTCGCGGTAGCTGGGGTCCAGGCGGTCGAGCCGGTTCACGTCGTCGAGCAGAGTGCCGTCGGGGGAGATGAGCTTGGCCACCTGGTTGGCCAGGAAGAGGACGGTCAGGTACTTGGCGTGCTCGGCGTTGCAGTCCAGTTGCTGGACCGGGATCAGGGCCGGGAGGTGGTGGTCAAGGACCAGGGTCTTGAGCTGGCCCGGGATGCCGCCCGACTTGGCCATGACCCAGGCCGCCTGCAGGTGCGTGGCCGTGAGGCCTTCGTATTCGAGGTTCAGGTTCTGGGGGAAGTCGGCGTTCTCGTCCGGATTCTTCATGAGCAGAACGAGGACGAGCTTGCCGATGTCGTGCATGAGGCCTGCCGTGTAGAGGGTGCCGCTGTCCAGGTCCTGGCGCGCCCTGGCCATGTGCGCCGCGGTGATGGCCGTGGCGTTCATGTGCAGCCAGATGCCCTTGAACATGCGGCGGTGAACGGGGTGCTTGTAGAGGGAGTAGGGCAGGACGCCGAAGGCGATGAGATTCTTCAGGTTGACGAGGCCCAGGATGTTCACGGCCGTGTGTACGGATTTGACGTCCATGGCCGTGCGGAAGAACGGCGAATTGACGGTCTTGAGCACCCGCCCCGAGAGCAGGGGGTCGCGGGTCACGAGGTCGCCCAGGTCCTTCATGCTGGCGTCGGGGTTGTCCAGGGCCGACAGGGAGGAGTGCAGGGTGCCCACCTTCTCGAAGGCCTTGACCAGATCGGTTATGGCCGTGACGGTCAGGGTCGGCGGGGTTTCGTAGACATGGGTCATCTGCAGCGCAGTGGGGGCATGTGAACCGCCGTAGATGTGGTCCAGAGCGCGGGAAAGCACGAGTTCCCATTCCGAGAACGCATTTCGCGCTTCGAAGGACGGGGATGCGTGCGCCGGGACGTTGTCGCGGCCGGCAACTTCCTTAGGGGCAGAATTGCGCATCAGTAATACATATCCAAGGCCGGCAAGGGTCAGCAGGACTGGTAAGACAAGAGTGTATGACATGGAATACCCCAAATGCAGTTGGTCGGCGATGCAGGCGATTTATATCACTTCTTCTTGCGTTGCAACGTGTTTCGGGGCGAGTCCATCGCTGGTCGCGTTCTTCGATTTTTATTAATCCTTATTAAATTTGTCTGAATTAGATATTGAGAGCATATTGTATCGCTGAGTCGTATTGGATCGTATAATTGTTACGATATGTTAATTTTTGTATGTTAATTTGGAAAATTACAATTATATTGTGTCGTATTTTTTGTCTTTCGTGTTTTTGTTTTTCGTTTCGCCATGAAAAAAGCCCCGCTTTGCGGGGCTTTTTATTTGTGATGCATATTGAATTGGTGGATGTCTAAAGTCCTGCATCATCCACAAGTTCCATGCTGCGTGCGGCGCGTACTTCGTCGAGCCGCTGCACGGGCGTGGTCACGGGCGCGTCATGGATGGATTCCGGGTCCGTCTCCACGCGGCCGAGGATCTCGATGAGGTCGTCCACGAAGCCGTCAAGGGTTTCCTTGCTCTCGGTCTCGGTGGGCTCGAACATGAGGCATTCCTTGACGATGAGCGGGAAGTAGATGGTCGGCGCGTAGTGCCCCTTGTCCAGCAGGGCCTTGGCGATGTCCAGGGCGCGCACGCCCTTTTCGGCCTGCTTGGCGGCCGAGGCCACGAACTCGTGCATGCAGATGCGGTCGTGGGGTATTTCCAGGTGCGCCTCGATGCGCTTGCGGAGGTAGTTGGCGGCCAGCACGGCGTTCTCCGTGGCGCGCACGATGCCCTCGCGGCCCAGGCGCAGGATGTAGGCGTAGGCTTTGAGGATGACCCCGAAGTTGCCGTAGAAGGGCGCGATGTAGCCGATGGACTTGGGGTAGTCGTAGTTCAGGTAGTACTGGCCGTCCTCCAGCTTCACCACCCGCGAAATGGGCAGGTAGTCGACCAGGCGCTGGCTGACGCCTACGGGTCCGGAACCCGGCCCGCCGCCGCCGTGGGGCGTGGCGAAGGTCTTGTGCAGGTTCAGGTGCACGACGTCGAAGCCCACGTCGCCCACGCGCATCTTGCCCATGATGGCGTTCAGGTTCGCGCCGTCGTAGTAGAGCAGGCCGTCCACGCCGTGGACCAGCTTGACGATGCGCTCCAGGCCGCACTCGAACAGGCCCAGGGTGTTGGGGCAGGTCATCATCAGGCCCGCCACCTCGTCGTCCAGGACCTTCTCCAGTTCGTCGGGGTCGATCATGCCGTTCCTGGACTGGATGGAGACCACGTCGTAGCCGGCGATGGCCGCCGAGGCCGGGTTGGTGCCGTGGGCCGAGTCGGGCACGATGATCTTGGTCTTCTTGTTGCCCTTGTCGTTGTGGTAGGCGGCCATGAGCATGACGCCAGTCAGCTCTCCGTGGGCCCCGGCCATGGGCTGCAGGGTGAAGGCGCTCATGCCCGTGATCTCGCCCAGGAGCTGCTCGGTCTCGTAGAGGACCTCCAGGGCGCCCTGGGTCAGGTGCCCGGCCCCTTTCAGCTGCGGGATGAGCGGGTGCAGGTTCGTGAAGCCCGGCTGGGCGGCCACGGCTTCGGTGAACTTGGGGTTGTACTTCATGGTGCACGACCCCAGGGGATAGAAATTGCTGTCCACGCTGTAATTCAGGCGCGAGAGCCTGGTGAAGTGGCGGATGACGTCGATCTCCGACAGTTCGGGCAGCTTCGGCGCCGTGTCGCGCAGCAGGTAGGCGGGGATGTCGGCCTCGGTGTTGCCTTTGGGTTCCTTGGGCCACACGCCGGCGCGTCCCTTGGAGGAATCTTGGAAAAGGGTTTTCACAGGGCGCCTCCAATCAGTTCGGCCAGGATGCCGATGCACTGCTTCGTGGTTTTTTCGGTGCAGGCCACCAGGAGGTGGTTGTCCATGCCCTGGTAGTAGCGGCCCAGGGGGAAGCCCGGCACGAACTTCATGTCGAGGAGCTTGTCGATGACCTCGTAGGCGCGCACGGGCAGCTTGACCGTGAACTCGTTGCCGAAGGGGGCGTTGACCACGTGCACGCCGGGCAGCCGCTCCAGGCGGTTGGCCGCGTAGTGGGCGCG
>Ga0075012_10000284_pt1 | contig 54816 bp, 54 predicted proteins | sample All_14_2_FD_71474 | JGI IMG/M metagenome (GOLD analysis project Ga0075012, IMG submission 71474) | Freshwater microbial communities in response to fracking from Pennsylvania, USA - Allegheny Zone_MetaG_DW_15 | ecosystem: Environmental > Aquatic > Deep subsurface > Groundwater > Drilled... | reverse complement strand
GTTTATTTGCTTATCAGTGCTCCCCTTGGGGAGTGGACTGATATTAAGCGGCGTCAGCCAGCTTCAGCTGTGTCGCAGCAGTTTTGCCACGCTCTGTCGCCAGCTCGTAAGAAACGCGTTGGCCTTCGTTCAGGGTTTGCAGACCTGCGCTTTGAACAGCGGAGATGTGAACGAAAACGTCACTGCCGCCTTGCTCAGGCTGGATGAAACCGAAACCCTTGGTGGGGTTGAACCATTTAACAATACCGGTTGCCATGTAGAATATTCCTTCTCAAGTAGAACCGTTGCAGCCCTGCCACCTTGGCAAGACTTTTAGCAAGAGTTTTGTATCCACCCGACTTAGGGCGTCGAAACTCTCATCAAACACAACGAACTCTCGAAAAAGAAAATCGTTTCATATCCGTTGGGATATGGCTGCCGATAGTGCCCGGCAGCGATGCATAGGCGAAGAGTACTCACGAAACTCAAGTGCTTATAGACCACATCTGTTTGAAAAAAACAAGGGAATTATGAATAAAGAAGAAAATATCCACAAGAAGCCCAAATAGCTAACCGCAAAGCTTAGGGCACTTTGGGCCCTGTCTTGCGCGCACGGGCCTGCGGCGGCACAGGCTGGGCGGCCAGTCGCACCGGAAGCGGCGTGTGGAAAACCATTATATCTTTGATATCTTTTGATTTTAATCCACCATCCGCTGCCTGTAGCCCGGCAGATTGTAATTGATTGGCAAGGCCGGCTGACAAAACAACAGGTCCTTTTTCGGGCTGGCGGTTCAGCAGCAAGGAAACTTGCGCTGTCTTTTTTCCGGAATCTACATCGATATAATCAAAAGAAAGGCCGATCAGTTTGCCGTCTTCCAGCGTGACATGCTCTTTGAAGTCCACACGGCAGTTTTCGATTCCCAGATTCGCATGTAAATCGTTCAGCGCACGAATACGGGCGCGAATATCCAGCGCGCCCCCCGCACGACCTGATTCCAGTTTTTTGAAATCCTGCGGGCTGACCTGTCCCTTAAAAACGTGATTTTGCTTTTCGTTGCAAAATTCGTAACCCATCTGCATATACGAGGAATTGCCCGACAATACCGCGACCGCATAATCGCGCACCGATACATCGGCCACCACGGCATCTACATGGGCGGCATGGTTAAACGCCTTGCGCGCACTGCCGGCAATGGTGCTGTCGGTGTCGTGGTTATCGGGTGATCCGGCACCGCCGAATTTTGACATGCGTGTCACACGCGGCACTTCGGATTTCGGCAACCAATCATCGCGGAAGTTCCACCAGTAAATACCCAACATGCCCAGATCAAACGCGGGGCGCGCGTTGCCCTGCGCGTCTTTGATCTTTGCTTTTTCCATGCGGTCTACTTTTTCAACTTCCGTTGTCAGTGTCTCTGCCATAAAAACAGCATCCGGCTTTTTGGCATGGGCATGGTTAATCAATTCTTCCCAGCAATCCGGCGGAATTAAATAAGCGGCATCACACCGAAAATCGGTAAAGCCTGCACCCAGCGACCAGTCGATCACTTTTTTAAAATAGGCCTCTTCCTGTGCATCGCCGAAAATGAAAAAGCGCTTGGCTTCGGGCGATGAATAATTGATATGCGCAACATCGGACCACGGATCTTCGGCAGGGCCGCCGATTTGCAACGTGAAATCATCCTTGCGGCGGAATTTGAAATAGACTTCCTGATCCACGCCATCTTCGGACCACCGCAGGCCGATCAGCTTGCCTTTGCTGCCGCGGATATGGTCCAGCTCGCCACCTGTTTTTTGCACAATGTCGGCAATCATTTTATCTTCGGCCGCCACCAGCGGATGATCTGCCGCCACATGGTTGCACACAAGGTCTGCATACAAATGCACGCCCGCTTCTTTGGCCTTCGCCGCGAAGTGGCGCAGATGTGCCAGATCTTCCGCATCGCCCTTGCCGGCGGAGAATTCATCATCCAGCTTGAAATGATTGCGCACCGCGTAATAACTGCCGGCACGTTTTTCGCCGTGGGAGATTTTCTCGACCCCCGTCAACTCACCCATCGGGCTGAACCAGATGGCATTGAAACCAAGGTCCTTGACCTGATCGACCAGCCACGACGCGCCGTCTTTCTGGTCCCGTCCGGACCAGTCAGCAACACAGCCCACCATGCGGGGCGGCACGTAATAGATACGATGACCGGGCAATATTATTTCCCTAAGCAAGTGAATATTGGAGTTATAATACCAAACGGTCCCCTGATCTCAAGCGATTTTCCATGTTGCGGCGCAGCAGAAACAAGCATCACGCAAGCATCACGTATGACTTTCTTTGACCTCTAAAGCCTTCCCGTTTATAAGAATTTAGGGCTGCCGCCCGATGTCAATGAAGGGCAGCCATATCAGATTTATTTTTCAAGAAGGGTGTTTCATATGTCTCAAGGCAATGAATGGTGGCGGGGCGCGGTTATTTATCAAATCTATCCGCGCAGTTTTTCCGACAGCAACGGCGATGGCATTGGTGACCTGAAGGGCATCACGCAAAAGCTCGACTATATCGCCTCACTTGGTGTGGATGCTGTCTGGCTCTCGCCTTTCTTTACATCACCCATGGCCGATTTTGGTTATGATGTGTCGGATTACAAAAACGTTGACCCCATGTTCGGCACGCTGGAAGATTTCGACGAGATGCTGGCCGAAATGCACAAGCGCGGGCTGAAGCTCATCATCGATATCGTTATGAGCCATACTTCCGAAAAACACCCGTGGTTTATCGAGAGCCGTTCCAGCCGCGACAACCCCAAAGCCGACTGGTATGTCTGGGCGAACCCGAAAGAAGACGGCACACCGCCCAACAACTGGCTGTCCGTTTTCGGTGGGTCTTCCTGGCAATATGATACCAAGCGCGGACAGTATTTCTATCACCAGTTCCTGAAACAACAGCCCGACCTGAACGTGCGCAACCCCGAAGTGCAAGACGCATTGCTGGATGTGACACGCTGGTGGATGGAGCGCGGCGTGGACGGCTTCCGCCTCGATGCCTTGAACCATGCAATCCATGACGCACAATTGCGCGACAACCCGCCGCTGGAAGGTTTTAACCGCAACCAGCAAAGCGGCCGCCAGACGCATCCCTATTACTGGCAGCGCCACCTGTATGATAAAACACAGCCCGAGATGATCCCATTCATCAAACGTCTGCGCAAACTGACGGATGAATATCCGGACCGTTTCATGGTGGCCGAAATTGGCGATGACCACCAGATCGCCACCAGCGTTGCCTATACCAACGGGCCGGAAATGCTGCACACCGCCTATAACTTCGCGCTGCTGGGGCCGGATGTGTATAACACCAAAACCCTGCGTGCTGTGGTGGAAGAATATATCGCACAACCCGGCGACAGCTGGCCGTCATGGGCCTTTGGCAACCACGACACCGTGCGTGTGGCCAGCCGCTGGGCTGTGAATAACAAACCCGATACGCAGCAAGCCAAAATGCTGATCGCGCTTGTATCCTCCTTGCGCGGAACAGCCTTTATGTACCAAGGCGATGAACTGGGCCTGACGGAAGCAGATATTCCGTTTGAACTATTGCAAGATCCCTTTGGTATTTTTCTCTGGCCTGAAGACAAAGGCCGCGATGGTTGCCGCACGCCGTTTCCGTGGGACAGCAAAAAAGCCAATGCCGGTTTTTCAACTGCACAGCGCACATGGCTGCCGGTGCCGATTGAACATCTGGCAAAATCCGCCGCCGATGCGGAACATGACGGCCATTCATCCCTGCACTTCACGCGCCATTACATGAAGTGGCGCAAAAATATCCCCGCCCTGATGCGCGGTGATATCCGCTTCATCGACACGCCTGAAAACGTTTTGGGTTTTGTGCGCACACACGACAGTGGTGATGTGCTGTGCTGCTTCAACCTTGGCAGCGAAGGCATGACATTTGACCTGCCGTTCGACACAACCGAAATACAAGACCACGGCCTTTTAAGCGAACTCAACGGCAAATCCCTCTACCTGCCGCCGTTTGGTGCTTACTTTGGCAAGACGCACGGCTAATACACGTCTTAAAAAACAAAAAAAGCCCCGCAGCATTTGCGGGGCTTTTTTTATTTAGCCTATTTTCAATCCAGATACTTCAACCCCTCCAACCCCGGATAGGGGTGGGTGATGATGAAGACGGGCACGGGGCTGAGGTAATCTTCGAAGCGGCCTTTGGCGAGAAAGCTTTCGCGGAAGCGGGAATGGCGGAAATAATCACCAAGGCGCGGCACAATGCCGCCTGCGATATACACGCCACCAAAGGCACCATAAGTCAGCGCCAAGTTACCTGCGGCCACGCCCAGAAAGTGGCAGAACAGGTCCAGCACTTCTTCGCAGGTTTTGCAGGTTTTGTTCAAAGCGGCTTCGGTAATTTCGGCGGGTGTGCGCTCGGGCAACGTCAAACCATCCAGCCCGCACAAGGCATTATAAATGTTGACGATGCCCTTGCCGGAAATCACACGCTCGGCAGAAATATGGTGGTATTTCGTCTGTTTGAGCCATTCGAACATTTTAAATTCACGCTCGGTCGTGGCGGGCATGGTGACATGACCGCCCTCTGTTGTGATCGGCACGGCTTTGCCGTCCTGGCCAAAAACAACCGCGCCCACGCCAAGGCCGGTGCCGGGGCCAATAATGCCGATGGGCGCACCCTTCACGGGCTTGCTGCCGCCCAGTTGCGTGTAATCATCCGGCGTTAAATGCGGCACACCCAAGGCAAGGGCCGTAAAATCATTGATCACATCCAGCTTTTTTAACCCAATGGCGGTACAGGTATCTTTGATTGAAAAGGTCCAGTTGTTATTGGTCATGGCCACCTGGTCAGACCCGTTCAACGGAATGGCCACGGCAAAGGCCCCTTCGCTGGGTGCATTTTCGCCGTGACGTTTCAAGTATGTTTTGGCCGCTTCTGCCAAGGACGGATAATCATCACACGGCAGCACATCGATATGGCTGATGCCATCATCATTTGAAATTGCAAAGCGCGCATTTGTTGCGCCGATATCGGCTATCAATCTTGTCATGGCACACCCCGCCGTTTGATATTTGGTTTAAATCACGCCTTGCCAAGCGCGGAATCAAGATCCGCGATCAGATCTTCCACGCTTTCGATACCGACCGACAGGCGGATCAACCCGTCCGAAATGCCCAGTGCATCGCGCTGTTCTTTGGGCACGGAGGCATGGGTCATAATCGCCGGATGTTCAATCAGGCTTTCAACACCGCCCAGACTTTCCGCCAGCGTAAAGATTCTGCAAGCAGACAACATGCGGCGCGATGCATCCAGATCACCCTTCACCACGGCTGTGACCATACCACCGAAGCCGCGCATTTGCTTTTTGGCCAAATCATGTTGAGGGTGGGAGGCAAGACCCGGATACCAGATTTTTTCAATCTTCGGGTGATGGCTGAGCCATTCCGCGATTTTGCCCGCGCTATTGCAATGACGTTCCATGCGCACATCCAGCGTTTTCACACCGCGCAGTGCCAGAAAACTATCAAACGGGCCCAAGATACCGCCCGTGGCATTTTGGATAAATTTCATGCGATCCGACAGCTCTTGATCTTGGCCCACAACAGCAATGCCACCGATCACATCCGAATGACCGCCCAGATATTTGGTGGCCGAATGCACGACGATATCAATGCCCATGGTCAGCGGTTGCTGGATCCATGGCGTTGCAAAAGTGTTATCTACGACCGAGATTAAACCCTTGTCCTTGGCGATTTGCGCCATGGCGGAAATGTCCGTCAATTTCAGCAAAGGATTTGTCGGTGTTTCAATCCAGATCATTTTTGTATTGGGGCGAATGGCCGCCAGTACCTTTTCAGGGTCTGTCATATCAATGTATGAAACTTCCAGCCCTGTTGTTTGCTTACGCACACGTTCAAACAAGCGGAAACTGCCGCCGTATAAATCATCCGATGCAATCATATGCGAACCAGCGGGCAGCAAATCCAGCACCGCGCACATGGCGGCAATACCGGAGCCGAAAGCATAACCGCCAATGCCGCCTTCCAAATCCGCCAGCGCGCGTTCAAACGCGTGGCGTGTCGGATTGTGACCGCGCGCATAAACAAAGCCCTTGTGTTCACCGGGTGCAGATTGCGCGTAGGTAGATGTGGCGTAAATGGGCACGTTCACGGCACCTGTTGTCGGGTCATGTTCTTGCCCGCCATGAATGCAGCGGGTGGAAAAAGCGTGATTTTTGCGGTTGCTGGACATCAGGCGGCCTGACCTTTCAGATAAAAGTAGTTCAACATATCAATACGGGTCACGACACCCACAAACTTATCGCCATCGGCAATCATTACCGCAGACCCTTTTTGCAGCAAGGGGGCCGCATCTTCGATCAAGGTGGATTTTTGCAAAACAGGCGATGCCGGACGCATGACGGATGTGACCGCATCTTCCAGCGATACATCACGCACCCGTTCTTCCTGCGTCATTTTGTTCAACAGGGTTTTTTCATCAATGATGCCCAAAAGGTTGCCACCCTCGTCCAGCACCGGCAATTGCGATACATCGGCAAAGCGCATACGTTTATAAGCGGTGCGGATTGTGTCGCTCTTGCGCACCGTGACCGTATCGCCCGTGTCATGGCGACGCACGACCAGATCTTCTACCGTGCCGGTGGGGGTTCGTTCGGTAAAGCCCTGCTCCGTCATCCAGAAGCTGCTGAATGTTTTGGACAGGTACTTGTCGCCACGGTCGCAAATAATGGTCACCACACGTTTGGGTTCTGTCTGTTCACGGCAATAGCGCAACGCCGCTGCCGCCAGCGTGCCCGAAGACGGGCCCGCCAGAATGCCTTCTTGCAACAGCAGTTCACGCGCGGTTGCCAGGCTTTCCTCATCCGATACCGCATAAGCCTTTTTAACAAGCGAAAGGTCCAGAATATCCGGTACGAAATCTTCGCCAATCCCTTCAACCAGCCATGAACCGGGGGTAATCGTTTTACCCTCGTTGATCATGGGGGCCAGAATGGAGCCGACGGGATCTGCCAGAACCATTTCGGTTTTCGGGCTGACCTTTTTCATGTAATTGCCGATACCTGTCAGAGTGCCGCCGGAGCCCACACCGCAGACAACCGCATCGACATCTTGCTCCATCTGCGCGAAAATCTCGGGGCCCGTATATTCAAAATGGGCCGCCACATTGGCCGGGTTTGCAAATTGGTTGACAAAAAAACCTCCGGTTTCTTCGGCAATGCGGGCTGCGACATCCTGATAGTATTCCGGATGGCCGCGCACAACGTCGGAGCGTGCAACGCGCACATCCGCGCCCATGGCTTTGCAATGGAAAATTTTCTCGCGCGACATTTTGTCGGGCACGACCAGAATAACCTTATACCCCTTCAGTGCGCCCAAAAGCGTGAGGCCAAGGCCGGTATTGCCCGCCGTTGCTTCCACAATCGTGCCGCCCGGTTTCAGCTTGCCTTCTTTTTCGGCCACATCAATCATCTGCCGTGCGATGCGGTCCTTGATGGACCCGCCCGGGTTTTGTGATTCCATTTTGGCAAACAGCCGGCAGGGGCCGGTGTCAAAACGGGTGATTTCGATCAGTGGCGTATTTCCGATCAACTCAAGCACGCCAGGAGGCTGGTTTTTCATGGTTCTTCACTTATATTGAAATTGGGCAAATATTAGAAACCTTTACGGGAAAAGTAAAGCCTTCGCCCCCCTATCCCGCTGGCGCAAATTGCGCGTGACTTCCGTGTTATGAAAGGCTACACCTTGAATATGAAGCAAGAACAAGCCCCTGCCGCACCATCCGCCCCTTCCCGCTGGCCTGACCTGCAGGATGCAGCACGAAAACTTGCGCAAACAGAACCTGTTTTAGCGACATTGGCGCAAGATACAGTCCTTGGCGCAGAAAACCTGCCACAGGCCGTCGGCTTTTTGCTGTCACGCAAACTGGCGGATGCTTATTTGACCGAACAGGTCCTGCGCCAGCTTTTCGAAGATTTTTGCACCGCAACATCAACGCTCGATCATTTGATCAGCCGCGACATGGATGCCGTCATGGCGCATGATCCGGCAGCCGCCAGTGTTTTGTGCCCGTTTTTGTTTTTCAAAGGATTCCACGCGCTGCAATCCTATCGTCTGGCACATTACCTGTGGCAAGCCGGGCGCAAGCCTTTGGCGCTCTATGTGCAAAACCGCATATCTGATTTATTCGGCGTGGATATTCACCCAGGCGCCACACTTGGCTGCGGCATTATGATGGACCACGCAACCGGTATTGTGATTGGTGAAACGGCTGTGGTGGAAGACGACGTTCTGTTCTGGCATGGCGTGACACTGGGCGGGCGCAACTTCAAGCCCGAAGACCGCCACCCCAAAATCCGCAAAGGGGCTGCACTGGGTGCAGGCTCCACCCTGCTTGGCAATATCGAGATTGGCGCAGGTGCCAAAATTGCCGCAGGCAGCATTGTGGTCAACGATGTGCCTGCCGGCAAAACAGTGGCCGGCACACCTGCCAAAATTATCGGTGAATAAATTAAACTACACAGCCTGATTTTTGGGCAAACCCGCCACAATGCGCTGCAATTGTTTAAGATGAATCAGGTTGTGTTGCGCCAGCACCCAATGCCATTGCCGCGCGGTGAAGGGACCAAACCACGGGTGATCATAAACTGTTGTTGAATCCCGGTCTTGCACCGCCGCATCAATTTGCGGCATCAGCGTGGTGATAAACTGTTTATAGGACTCAATCACCTGTTCCGGCGGGCGGCCGCCAATGGGCTTCACACGTGCTGTATCTACTTTACCCGGCGGCACTTTCCCTTGTGACAGGCGCACAATAACATCGCGCATCCCCATGCCGACAATCATCAAATGTTCTGCCACCATCACTGCCGACCAATAACGGGAACTGTCTTCCAGACCTGTTTGCGGCGGCACCATGACGCGCTTTTGAACATGCCAGTCGTCAAGACTTTCCAGCAGTTTTAATATTTCCAGACTGCTTGTTGTAAAAACCTGCTGGTTTTTTTCCCAGCCGGATCGCCCCGCCACGAAGGGAGACAGAATATAGCGCATGATCATGCGCTGCGGCCAGGGCACACCGGCACCGGGGGGATCAAGTTTTGATATTGTTTGTTCAACAGTCTCGTTATCTGTTGCCATGATCTGCTCCGTTTTTCGGGCGTGACGGTACTTGTGGTGCCATATCTTCAGGCGGGCTGACAGGTGTTGTAGCGGCCTTAACCGCTGCCGCATCCCAGCCCCCGCCCAGCACACGCACCAGACGCACGGTTTCTTGCAAACGTGCGCCTTGCAGTTGAATCACATTCCGCTCCGCCGCCAAGGCATTGCGTCTGGCGGTAATGGCCTCCAGATACCCTGTATCGCCCGTTTCATAGCGCGCATTGGCCAGCTTTTCAGCACGGGAAGCAGCCGCCCGGGCAACGCCCTGTGCTTGTGCCTGATTGGACAGTGTCTTCAAACGCGACAGACTGTTTTCAACATCGCGGAAAGATTCCAAAACTGTCAGACGGTAGGTGGCAACCGCTTCTTCATAGACAGCCTTTTGGCGCTTCAGGGTATTGGTCGCCTCTCCGCCGCTGAAAATCGGGATGCTGATCAGCGGGCCAATCGCCCAGGTGCGGCTGGACCAATTGAACAGCTTGCTGAAAACATCAGATTCAGAACCACCGGAACCTGTCAGCGAAATGCTGGGGAAGAACGCTGCACGCGCCACGCCAATGCGGGCATTTTCAGCCATCAGCACGTATTGCGCGGCCGTAATATCAGGCCGGCGTTCCAGCAAGGCAGACGGCAGCCCCGCCGGAATAGATGGAATTTTCTTGGCAAGCGGCGCAGGTGAGAGTTTAAAATCAGACGGCGCGCGGCCCAGCAAAATGGCAAGTGCGTGTTCGGATTCTTTACGTTGCTGAACAACACCTTGATATTGCGTGCGCGTGGTTTCCAGATCGACCACAGCTTCGGAAATATCCAATTCGGTAATGGTGCCGATTTCCAGACGCTTTTTCAGGATGTTCAAGCCATCCTCGCGCAGCTTGACGGATTGCGCCAGCAGGGATTTTTCACGGTCCAAAGCACGCAAATTGAAATACAGCTCCGCCACATCTGCCTGCATGGCAAGGCGCGTACTTTCCAGCAGGGCTTCGGCGCTTTGTGCTTCGGCCTTGGCGGCGCGGTTACGGTTCAGCACACGGCCGAACAAATCCAGCTCATATCCTACCACCACATTGGTATTGAAGGTATTTTCAATCGGCACATTGGCACCGGGTGCCATGCCGCGCATACGGGCAGATGGTTTTTGCCGGTTGAACGATGCGCTGCCGTCAATATCAGGGAAGTAATCCGAACGTGCAATGCCGGCTGTAGCCCGCGCCTGTTGCACACGCGCCACCATTTTTTGCACCGTCAGATTTTTATCGGCAGCTTCCGCCTGCAAAGCGTTCAAGGCACTGTCTTCAAACACGCGCCACCATTCACCCCGCGGCACATGCGCGGTGGGTGTGCCGATTTTCCAGCTTCCCGTCTCGGTCAATTCCGCCGCTTCCTTGAAAGCCGCAGGCTCTGCCGTTTGCGGCATGTCAAATTTTGGTGCCAAAGAACAACCTGTCAAAGCCGTGGTCAGCAGAAGAATGGATAAATAACGTTTCATCTTAATGTACCTTGATAACCGGCACAGGATGCAAACTGGTCAGCTTGCGCCCCGAAATTGTCCGGAGGAAAACGTAGAAAACAGGTGTCAGAAACAAACCGAGGAATGTCACCCCCAGCATACCCGAGAACACCGTGATACCAATGGCCTGACGCATTTCTGCCCCCGCACCTGTGGACAGCACCAAAGGCACCACCCCCATGATAAAGGCAAAGGATGTCATCAAAATAGGGCGCAGGCGCAAACGGCAGGAAATCATGGCCGCGCGGATAATACTCTCACCCTGCAATTCCAGCTCGCGCGCGAACTCCACAATCAAAATCGCGTTTTTGCAAGCAAGGCCCAAGACCACCAGAATACCGATCTGTGTAAAGATGTTATTGTCCCCGCCTGTCAGATGCACACCCAGCACGGCAGAAAGCGTCACCGCCGGCGCAATCATAATAATCGTCAGCGGCAAAATCAGGCTTTCATACTGCGCGGCAAGCACCAGGAAAACAAGGAAGATACACAACGGGAAAATATACACAGCCGTATTGCCCGCCAGAATTTCCTGATACTTCAAATCCGTCCATTCAAAATCCATCCCCGGCGGCATGGCTTCTTTGAGCAGCTTTATAATATCCGCCTCTGCCTGACCGGATGACACACCAGGTGCAGGCCCGCCGTTCAGCTCCGCCGTGCGATAGAGGTTATAACGTGCAGAAGAATCCGGCCCGTAGCTTTGCGAGACGCTCAGCACACTGCCCAGCGGAATCATCTCTCCCGCCAGATTTCTGGTTTTCAGCTGTGCAATATCCGCAGCATCTGCCCTGAACTGTGCATCCGCCTGTGCAATCACCTGATAGGTGCGGCCAAAACGGTTGAAGTCATTGATATAGAGTGAACCCAGATAAATCTGCAAGGTTTGATAGATATTGTTCAAGGGAATGCCCAGTTGTTTGGCACGGTCGCGGTCAATATCCACAAACAATTGCGGCACGTTGATTTGATAGCTGGAGAAAACATTCGCAAGTGTCGGTGTCTGCCATGCCTTCATCATCACAGATTGAATAACACCATAGAGCGCTTCATCACCCAGATCACTGCGGTCTTCCACCTGCAGGCGGAAGCCGCCAATCGTGCCCAGACCATCCACCGCCGGCGGCGGGAAGACAGCAATGAAGGCATCTTCGATCTGGCCCAGTTGCTGGGTAATATTTTCGGCAATGGCGGCACCGTATAATTCGGGCGTGGTGCGTTCTTCAAATGGATCCAGCGTCAGGAACACAACGCCTGCACTGGAACTTGCCGTGAAACCATTAATGGAGAGCCCCGGAAAAGCAACCGCATTGGACACTCCTGGCGTCTTCATCGCAATATCGCTCATGCGGCGAATAACGCTTTCGGTGCGCTGCAGCGACGCACCCGAAGGCAATTGCGCAAACCCCACCAGATATTGCTTATCCTGCGCTGGCACATAGCCCTGCGGCACAATTTTGAACAGATAGGCAGATCCTGCAATCAAGATCAGATAGACCGTAAACATCGCCAGTTTATGCTGCACAATGCCGCCAACGGAGCGTTCATAGCGCGTGGAAGACGCTTTGAAAAAACGGTTAAACCCGCGGAAAAACCAGCCGAGCCCCCCGTCCAGAATTTTCGTCAGACGGTCAGGATCCGCATCCGGCGCCCGCAACAGCTTGGCTGCCATGGCGGGGCTGAGCGTGAGCGAGTTGAAAGCAGAAATAAAGGTGGAAATCGCAATCGTCAGCGCAAACTGGCGATAGAACTGCCCCGTCAAACCGCTTACAAAAGCTACGGGAATAAAGATCGCGCCCAGCGTCAGCGCAATCGCAATAATGGGGCCGGAGACTTCCTGCATGGCCTTATAGGCCGCTTCGCGCGGTGGCAGGCCTTCTTCAATATTCCGCTCCACGTTTTCCACGACCACGATCGCGTCATCCACCACGATACCGATGGACAGGACAAGACCAAAAAGCGTCAGGTTGTTGATGGAAAAGCCAAACAGCTTCATGAAAGCAAACGTCCCCACAACCGATACCGGTACGGCCAGCAACGGGATAATAGACGCACGCCACGTTTGCAAGAACACGATGACCACCAGTACCACAAGCAAAATAGCCTCGATCAATGTGCTGATCACAGCATCAATACTGGCCTGCACAAAGCGGGTCGGGTCATAAACGATGGTAAAATCAACGCCTTCAGGGAAAGATTTTTTCAAACGCGCCATGGTGGCACGCACATCATCAGACAACTGAATGGCATTTGATTCCGGCGCCTGAAAAATCGCAATGGCGGCCGCTTGTTTATTGTCCAGCAGCGAACCCATGGCATAGGTATTCGCACCCATTTCCACACGTCCCACATCTTTCAGGCGGGTGATACCGCCCGTGCCGGATGTTTTGAGGATAATATTTTCAAATTCTTCTTCAGACTGCAAACGGCCATGGGCATTGACCAGCAATTCAAACGCCCCCTGGTCCGCGCGCGGCTGGCCACCAATAATACCGGCAGCCACTTGTGCGTTCTGTTCGCGGATGGTTGCAATCACATCTTCCGCTGTCAGGCCAAGCGCTGCAACCTTGTTGGGATCCAGCCAGATACGCATGGCGTAATCACCGCCACCAAACAGCAAAACCTCCCCAATCCCGGGCAAACGAGAGATACTGTCTTTCACGTTCAAGGCGGCAAAATTGCGCAAATATGTTGTGTCATAGCGGCCATCCGGTGATGTAACGTGCACCACCATCGTCAGGTTGGATGAACTTTTAACAGTGGTCACGCCGAACTGGCGCACGATGTCGGGCAAACGCGGCAGGGCTTGCTGCACGCGGTTTTCAACCAGCTGCTGAGCTTTGTCCGGGTCTGTGCCTAATTTAAAGGTGACGGTCAGCGATACCTGACCGTCCGCCGTTGACTGGGATGACATATACAACATGCCTTCCACACCGTTGACTTGTTCTTCAATCGGGGTCGCAACCGTTTCGGCAATGGTGCGCGGGTTGGCACCCGGGTACTGCGCCCGCACAACGACAGACGGCGGCGCCACATCCGGATACTCGGACACGGGCAAGGTCGGCAGTGCCATGGCACCGGCAATGAAAATAAAGATCGACAAAACTGCCGCAAAAATCGGCCGGTCAATAAAAAAGCGTGAAATATCCATGAAACACCCCGGGTGTATGTAAGTGGTGCGGCGTTATTCCGCCGGCTGTTCTTGTTGGTCGGCCTGCTGTTGTTGATCAGCCTGCGGCAGGGCCTCTTCGGCTGGTGCGGCATCTTCTGTAACACCTTCTGCAGCAGGTTGCGCGGCTGGCTTCAATGTTTCCATCGATACCATCATCGGCATGACCTTCATGCCCGGATGCACGCGCTGCAAGCCGTTCACAATAATGTTTTCGCCGGCGGCAAGGCCGCTGTCCACAATGCGCATTCCGTCGGGTGACAGTTTACCGGTACTGATCGGGCGGTAATTAACATTGCCCTCCGTATCCACGGTATAAACAAATTTACGCGTCTGGTCGGTGCCCACAGCAGCATCATTAATCAAGACAGCGGCGGTTTTTTCAGCGCTGCCCAAACGGATACGTGCAAAAAGACCAGGGGTCAGCAAACCATCGGGATTGTCAAATTCCGCACGGACGCGCAACGTGCCGGAATCACCCAGCAGCTGGTTATCGAACGAGCGAATACGGCCCTGACGGTTGAATTCTGTTTCATCTGCCAGCGCCATATACACCGGCATGTCTGTGCCACCTTCACTGGTGCGCACATTCTTGATCAAACGCAGATATGTTTGCTCATCAATATCAAAATCAGCATAGACCGGATTGACCGACTGGATGGTTGTCAACACCGACTGACCGATTTGGACAATATTACCAACAGTAATTTCCGGACGGCCCACGCGGCCTGTAATGGGCGCGCGCACTTCGGCGTATTCCACATCCAGCGCGGCCAGCATTTGTTCTGCCTTGGCAGCCTGCACAGCGGCGGTGGCTTCTTGATGGGCGTTATTTTTTTCATCAAATTCGCGCTGGGAGATGGCCCGCTCTTCCAGCAGGGATTGCGCGCGTTTGATATCGCTGCCCGTCAGCTGCGCGCGGGCTTCGGCCCCCGCCAGTGCTGCCGTGGCACGGTCATAGGCCGCTTGATAGGGGCGCAAATCAATCGTGAAAAGCTTTGAATCTTTTTTGACAATATCGCCTTCACGGAAATGCACTTCATCAATCATACCGGAAACACGGGGACGCACCTGTACATCCTCCACCGCACGCAGACGGCCGGAAAATTCGCTCCAGCGCGTGATATCAATGCCCAGGCTGGTGGCCACGCTGACCGGCATGACTTGCGGCATCCCGCCGCCTTCTGGTGCTGCGGCTTCGGCCTTTGCCGGCATCAGCTTTTCGGGCAAGGGCAGCTTGCCCGACCACATCAGCCAGCCACCAAGCCCTGCGGCAATTACCAGTACTGCAAAATTCTTTATCATCACACGCTCCGTTTTTTAACGTCAGGCCCCGTCATCAGGGCCGTTTATTGAATGCAAAATTCGTTCCAGATCATCATTTTCCACATTGCTATCGACTATTCAGTCGGCACCTCGACCAACCGCAGCAGGCCGGGCAGCAATTGCTGCTTTAGCACTTCGGGGTCTTCCATGATCTTGGACTGGTACTTCACCCCCATCGCAAACGAGAACATGGCATAGGCATTTGCGTGCCGCTGTTCGGGCGTGCGGCCGGCATGTGCCGGCAGATCACGTAGGACGCTTTCGAAATAAGCACAGTGGTTGTCGAATGTTTCTTTGATTTTATTGCGCAGGCGTTCATCCTGCACATCGTTTTCCTGTCCCACACCCGAAATGGGGCAGCCACAAACAATGCCTTCTTTATCAAACATTTCTTTGTGAAAGGCATAGGTCGCTTCAGCGTATTTTTCCAGCCGTTCCAGCGGTTGCAGGGTGGGGGAAAAACATGGGTCCAGCTTGGTCCGGGCATAGGCCCACATAAAATCATACGTTGCCAGCGCCAGGTCGTTCTTGGAGGGGAAGTGATGATAAAAAGTGCCCTTTTTAATATCTGCGGCACGGCACAGATCATCCACGCTCACGGTATCAAAGCTGTGGCGCATAAAAAGCTCTGCCGCCGCCATAACAAGACGGTCGCGGGTGGACAGGGAATCGGCGTTTACATCGAACATAGCCCCAGAATAACCGACTAGTCGGTCGGGAGTCAATAACAGGCTTTGCCATACAGCTGCAAAATTCTGCTTTACATTATTCTATATTTCTAGAATAATAGAAATATGAACACAGAACACGCTCTCTCCGCCTTTTCCTCTCTTTCGCAGGAGACCCGCCTTGCGGCCTTCCGGTTATTGATGGAATACGGCCACAGCGGTGCCGCCGCAGGCACCCTTGGCGCGGCGCTGAATGTGCCTGCCAATACATTATCCTTTCACCTGTCACATATGGCGCAGGCCGGGCTTGTAACATCGGAACGCCAGGGCCGGTCTATTATCTACCGTGCCGATATGACTTTTTTCTCCGGCCTGATGCGCTTCATGGTCGAAAACTGCTGCCGCGCGGATGTGGCCACCATCCGGAATGACGATGCCAAGGGCTGCGCGGTCATTGAAATTATGAACGGTTGCGACAACACCTGCCCCACAGAAGGAACACAGACATGAAACGTTTGCATTTGCACATGGGCGTTGAAAAACTCGATGCCAGCATCAAATTTTATTCCGCCTTGTTTGGCGCAGAACCTGTAAAGGTTAAAGAAGACTACGCCAAGTGGATGCTGGATGACCCTTACATCAACTTCGCCATTTCCACCCGCAGCGGGAAACAGGGGCTGGATCATCTGGGCCTGCAAGTTGATGACAGCACCGCACTGGATGCCCTTCGCCAGCAGCTTTCCAGTGCCAACCTCAGCACCCACAGTGATGGGGAGACCACCTGCTGCTACGCCAAATCCGAAAAATCATGGGTCACAGACCCCGACGGCATTGCCTGGGAAGCCTACCACACCATGGACGATGCACAGATGTTTTCAAGCCCCGCCTGTGGCGTACCGGCGGAGCCCGAACTGACCACGCGCCCAAAATCCAGTTGCTGCTAATATCTTTTACATCAGGATCGCCTTTATGCCCTGCACCTCCCGCTTGTCCTTTCTGGACCGTTATCTGACGCTCTGGATTTTTATGGCCATGGGGGCGGGTGTGCTGGCGGGCACGGTTTTTCCGGCCCTGCCCGCAGGGTTGAACAGCCTGAGCATTGGCCATACGAACATACCCATTGCGCTTGGACTGATATGCATGATGTACCCACCGCTGGCGCGCGTAAAATACGAAGAACTTCCTGCTGTTTTTAATGACCGTAAAGTTTTGCTGTCATCGCTGATACAAAACTGGCTGATCGGCCCTGTGCTGATGTTTGTGCTGGCTGTTGTCTTTTTACAAGATGAGCCTGCGTATATGACAGGCCTTATTCTCATCGGCCTTGCACGCTGCATTGCGATGGTGATCGTCTGGAACCAGCTGGCAGAAGGCGATAACCAATATGCGGCAGGGCTTGTGGCCTTTAACAGTATTTTTCAGCTGGCCTTTTTTAGTTTATACGCATGGTTCTTTATTTCTGCTTTGCCCGCATGGCTGGGCATGGGAAACCAGACGCTGGATATTCCCTTTGCCACAGTATTCGAAAGTGTTGCGCTTTATCTCGGCGTGCCTTTTCTGGCGGGATATTTATCGCGCAAATACCTGCGGCCCTATAAAGGCGCTGCGTGGTATGACGATACATTCCTGCCCCGCATTGCGCCTGTTACGCTGATTGCCCTTTTGGCCACCATTGCCGCCATGTTCAGCCTCAAAGGCAATATGCTGCTGACACTGCCCCTGGATGCGCTGCGCATTGCCCTGCCGCTGTCGATTTATTTCGTCCTGATGTTTGGCATCAGCTTTGCTTGCAGTTATTGGACCAAAACCGATTATCCGCGCGCAACCGCTGTGGCCTTTACCGCTGCCAGCAATAATTTTGAGCTGGCGATTGCCGTGGCCATTGCAACCTTCGGACTTTCTTCCCCTGTGGCCTTTGCAACCGTTATCGGCCCGCTTGTCGAAGTGCCCGTGCTCATCGCACTGGTCGGCGTGGCGCTGCGCTGGCGCGCAAAATTTTTCAACCCAGAGAGGGCATAATGAAAACAAAAGTCTTATTCCTATGCACGGGTAATTCGTGCCGCTCGATCATGGCCGAAGCACTGCTGAACCATTTGGGGCACGGTCATTTTGAAGCTTACAGTGCAGGCAGCCGGCCAACGGGGCAAGTACACCCGGGCGCGCTGGAAACGCTGGCACGGCACGGCATTCCCACAGGCAGCCCCGAGAGCAAGTCATGGGACGATGTTAAAGACATGCCGTTTGATATTGTTGTAACCGTCTGCGACGCAGCCGCGGCGGAAAGCTGCCCTGTGTTTTTAGGACCGGCGGACAAGAAACACTGGTCCACGCCAGACCCCGCCCAGGCCACGGGGACACAAGCGGAAATAACCGCCGTTTTTGATCACGCCTTCAAAATGTTGGAAACACAGATCCGGGCGCTGTGCGGACAGCCCGCACAGCCTACGGCCAAGGCCCCAGAAGCATCGTAATCACCCGGTCTGGTGCCCATTTGCCGAGGGAGATTAAAACACCCCCCAGAAGCCCGCAGGCGGGCAATGCATGGGGTGGAAAGCCTTCTGGCATCAGGAATGCCCAAACCGCCAGAAGCCACATAAGGGCCCCCAAAAGGTACATAACAATGCGCCCGCGGCGGGCCAGATCTTTGGTGACGTTCGGGTCCAGATATACCTGCCTTGCATGGTGGGTGCTGATGAGCGTTCGTTTATTCCCGAACGGCCGTTCAGGCCGCCGCGATAAATTCGGGGTTCAAAAATTTGACGTCTTTTTTGCCGTATTGCAAATCTTTGCCATCCAGCTGAATAACACGGCCACCGGCCGCACGCAAAATCGCCTCGCCCGCTGCTGTATCCCATTCGCTGGTGGGGCCAAGGCGCGGATATAAATCTGCCTCGCCAGCCGCAATCACACAGAATTTAAGGGAACTGGAACGGTTGATCAGCGCGCCCACTTTTTTATCCTGCAGAAAATCCTGCAGGCGTTCGGGGTCGCCGTGGCGTTTGCTGGCAACAACGGTCAGGCCCTGGTCGGGCGCGGCACGTGTACGAATGGGGCGCGGCGCTTCGTCGCCCACGGCCATAAAGGCCTGATCACCCGCACCGTAATAAAGCGTGTTGGACACAGGCGCGAAAATCACCCCCATGACCGGTACGAAATCTTCCAAGAGGGCAATGTTGACCGTGAAATCGCCGCCACCTGTAATAAATTCGCGCGTGCCATCCAACGGATCGACCAGAAAAAACCGGCCACCGGAAATATCGGGGATGCAACCCGCCGCCACAGATTCTTCGCCCACCATCGGGATATGCGGCGCAATTTTTTGCAAAGCGGCGCTGATCAATTTTTCCGCTTCCTGATCGGCCAGCGTCACGGGGGAGCCATCCGCCTTGTCGATTACCTCCGCCCCTTCGCGGTAATATTTCAGCTCAATCTCTCCGGCCGCACGGGCAACGGGGATCAGGGATTCGGCCAGCTTCAACAAATCGATCATTCTTCACATCCTTTATTTATATGCTTCAGACTTAACGCATCACAGCAGCAAAGAAAAGGGCGACTGTTGCCAGCCGCCCTTTTCTTTCAAAACATTCCGCATTGATTACAATGACAGACCGCCTTGTTTTTTCTTGGCAGCCGGTGTGTTGTTGCTGTTCGCAACTGTTGCATCGTTGCTGTTCGCAACCGGCTTTTGGCCCTCGGGTGCTTTGACAGCATCAAAAGATGCGCCAAGGCCGATACCTTTGGACGGTTTTGCTTTCAGGCCTTCCAGATTGACGTTCTTCATATCTGCCAAAGTAATCGTGGTCAGGGCTTTTTTCAGTTCATCTGTGGAAAGGCCGTGGTTGTTGCCCAGCTTGTTTTCGTCTTCCAGGCGCATGGCCAGTTCTTTTTCAACTTTTTCGACAAGGTTACGCACCGTGCGGCCGTTACCGAAGTCTTTCTTGGCGCGCGCACGCTCTTCGTCGATCAGCTGGATGGCGTGATCACGCGCATCCGCGTCAACTTTGTAGCCGCGTTCCTTGAACATGAAATCCATGATGTCGGTCAGCTGCGGGGTACCGTAGTCTTCGAAGTTGATATAGGTCATAAAGCGTGATTTCAGGCCCGGGTTCGCCTCGATAAAGTTTTTCATCGGGTCGGTGTAACCTGCCACGATCACAATCAGGTCATCGCGCATGTTTTCCATCGCGGCCACCAAGGTGTCAATCGCTTCACGGCCAAAGTCTTTGCCATCACCGCCGCCGCCACCTTCGGAGCCACGCGACAAGGCATAGGCCTCATCGATGAACAAGATGCCGCCTTTGGCTTTGTCGATCTGCTCTTTGGTTTTGAGCGCTGTCTGGCCGACGAAACCTGCCACCAGATCTTCGCGTTTCACTTCATGCACTTCGGCTTTATCAATAAAGCCCAAGGCGTGATACACCTTGGCCACTTCGCGGGCAAAGGTGGTTTTACCTGTACCCGGGTTACCCGTGAAAACCATGTGACGGGAAATAGGGTTTGTTGAAACACCCAGTTCTTCTTTCGCACGGTTAAAGCGGGCAACCGCAATGTTTTGTTTAATGTCGCGCTTGGCGCCTTCCAGACCGATCATATCGTCGATGTTTTTCAGTGCTTTTTTCAAAGCAGCGTCATCATCAACGGCTGCGCCCTGTTCAACTTTCGCCATTGGCGCCACGCCGATTTTGACCAGATCATCCGGCAACGGGCGTTTGGCAACAGCCGGCAGAACGCCTTTGTCAGCATCTGCCTTTTTCGGCCAAACGATCGTGAAAACTTCACCCGGCTTGCCATCTTCGGACATTTCAACCGCGTAGGTCGTCTGGCCATAGGGCAATGTGGCGGGTTCTTTCAGGTTCATACCGCCGCCTTCCAACGGGCCGAATTTGCGAACCGGACGACCATCGAGGGACTCAATCACGGTATTGAGCGGTTGCACCGCTTTGCATTTGCCTTCTGCATCGAGCTTGATGCCATAGGCAAAACCGGTCTTGAGATCGACGATCAAATGCTTGGTCACTTCGTTGGACATGTGGACGGCCCCTTTCTGTATCTTTTTATAGGCTCGTAATATTGTTACGTAGCTGTCGGGTGCTAAGATATTTTCGATATGCTTGGTAACCCGAGAAGCTAATTTAATTCATTGAACACCTGTTCGCTATCCCTTTTTCAGCCATACTTTCCATAGACTTAAGGTTTTTTTTAGCTGTTTGGGCGATGTACTATAGGTAACGGAACCGCTTTCCCCTATAATTCGCTTCACCGATTCACCCCCCTTTTTGATGATTCCGGAGATATCCGATGCCGATTTCACCCGATGCCTTGCCGTTTATATTGTCCGGCGGCGCAGCGGGTCTGATTTTGGGACTGGGGCTTGGCTTTGTGCTTTTTCGCAAGGGCACATCGGAGCTGCAAACACACCTGAGCGAAAAAGCAAGCGCGCTTGATATACACGTGCAGGACCTTTTGCAAAAAAACGCCAAGCTGGAAAGCACGATTGAATCACTGCACGAACAAAAAGAACTGATCGATACGGCCAAGAAACAAATGTCTGATGACTTCAAGGCACTGAGCCTTGAGGCGCTTAATGCCAGCCGTGAAAATTTTCTGGCACTGGCGCAAGAACGTTTTGCGCTGTTGCACACCAATGCGCAGACCAGCATCAAAGAAGTCGTGACCCCAGTCGAACAAACATTAAAAGTCATGGACCAGAAAATCACCCTGCTGGAAAAAGAACGCCACAATGCCTATGGCGAGCTGCGCGAACATTTAAAAACAATGAAGCTGGACCAGGACAAGCTGCGCGGCGAAACATCATCGCTGGTGCAGGCACTGCGCTCCCCCTCCACCCGCGGGCAATGGGGCGAGATGCAATTGAAACGCACACTGGAAATGGCCGGCCTTGTAGAAGGTGTGCATTTCGACCAGCAAGTCAGCATCGACAGCCAGCGCCCCGATGTGGTCGTGCGCCTGCCGGGTGGTAAAAATATTGTGATTGACTCAAAGGCGCCCATCGAAGCCTATCTCGACAGCCTGAAAGATGGTATATCCGAGCAAGAACGCTTTACCCAGCTGGACCGCCACGCCCGCCATGTACGCGAGCACATCAAGGCACTGGGCAGCAAATCATATTGGGAAAAATTCGACACGCCCGAATTTGTGGTGATGTTCCTGCCCGGCGAAAGCTATTACAGCGCCGCACTGGAGCGTGACCCCGCCCTGCTGGAAGCCGGCGTTGACCAGAAAGTCATCCCCGCCACGCCGACCACACTCATTTCACTGCTCAAAGCCGTGGCCTATGGCTGGCGGCAGGAAAAGCTGGCGCAAAACGCGCAGGAAATTTCAGACCTTGGCCGCGACCTTTATAAACGCCTCAGTACCTATGGCGGGCATATGCAGCGCGTGGGCAAGGGCCTGGCCGGTGCCATTGGCAGTTATAATGATGCGGTTGGATCGCTGGAAAGATCCGTCATGCCCGCCGCCCGCCGCTTCCAGAGCCTGCAAGGTATTGGAAATGAAGATGATCTGCCCGATCTGGACGGGCTGGACCTGAACCCGCGCCAGCTGACCGCGCCCGAGCTTCTGGCCAGCAAAGAAGCCGATGATGCCGTGCCAGATGACACCCCCACCCCAAAACAGCAGCAAAAAGGCTGATACGCTTGACCTTTCCGGCTTTTGCTTCTAATTAAAATACCCAAGATAAAAGCCAGAATACCGGAAAATAAAGACCATGACCGTTCGCCAAATATATGTCGCCCCGCACCCCGTGCTGAAAACCGCTACCAAACCGGTTGAAGGTGGCGTAACAGATGAATTGCGCGCTTTGCTGGATGATATGCTGGACACCATGTATGCCGCCAAAGGCATCGGGCTTGCCGCACCGCAGATTGGCGAAACACGCCGCGTGATGGTGATTGATGTCGAGCAGGAAGAAAACGAAGAAGGCAGCAAGCGCGGCAATCCCCTTTGCTTTGTGAACCCCGACATTGTCTGGGCATCGGAAGAGCTGAACACCTACGAAGAGGGCTGCCTGTCTATTCCCGGTCAATACGCCGATGTGGACCGCCCTGAAAAAATACGCGTCAAATATCTGGACTACGATGGCAAAGAACAAGAACTGGAAGCAGACGGCATTCTGGCCACCTGTATCCAGCATGAAATTGACCATCTGGACGGTATTTTGTTCGTCGACCATATTTCCAAGCTGAAACGTGACATGCTGTTGCGCAAGCTGAAGAAATGGACCAAAGAAAACGCCGAAGACATCAAGGACACACATATACTGCTATGAAAACATCATCCACACGCTACAGCACCCATTTCGGGGTTTACGCCCTTGTTTATAACGACGCACGCGACAGCCTGCTGCTGATCAAAAAAGTGCGCGGCTGCTATGCCGGCATGTACGACCTGCCGGGTGGTGCGATGGAGCCGCACGAGCTGCTGGAAGAAACCCTGACACGCGAAGTGTTTGAAGAAACCGGCTGCTATATCACCAAAAGCCACCAACTGGGTGCCTTCAGTACTTTGTATCCCTTCATCGAAACCGACGGGCTGCCCAAAACACTGCGCCACCTGGCGGCGTTGTATGAAGCCGAAATTTCCGGTGACCCGCTGGCCTATGTTGAAAATGACCAGGCTTGCGTCTGGGTGCCGCTAAAAGACATCACCGCCAAAAACACGGTGCCGCTCGCCCTGCTCGCGCTCAAAAAAAATACCGGCAAAGCAGTCTGATGCCATGTTACGCGGGTTGATCGACAACTATACGCCTTTCAACGCCGAAGAAACGGCCATCACCCGACAATTGCGCCAGTTTCTGGATATGTCCGATAATACGCCCCGGAATGCTTATGACCGCAACAATCTGGTCGCCCATGTGGTGGCCGATGCCTGGATTGTCAATCCGGCACGCAGCCATGTTTTGTTGATCGAACACGCGCTCAACCATTTCTGGATGGCGCCGGGCGGGCACTGCGACGGGGACCCCGATGTCTATGCGGGTGCGCTGCGCGAAGTTGCCGAAGAAACAGGCGTGACCGACCTTAAGCCCTTATTGGGCGGCGGGTTGTTTGATCTGCATTCAGGCCATGTGTCCTTGCGCCACAAAGACTGGGGCATTGAACCCACGCATGTGCATTTTGATGTTTGCTTCGCCTTCGAAGCGGATGACCAGGTCCTGCTGACCGTCTCGCACGAAAGCACCGGATTGAAGTGGATGGCGATTGATACATTGTCACAGCAAAACTTTTTCCCCGGCCACCGGCGCCGCGTGGATAAAACGCTGGCCGGCTGGCTGGATGCCACAAAGGCACAACGCGCATGACACACCAAAAGCGCAAAGTTATTTTTATGGGCACGCCGGATTTTGCCGTGGCCGCGCTCAATGCTTTGTACGATGCAGGGCATGATGTTATTGCCGTTTATTCACAGCCGCCAAGACCTGCGGGCCGCGGGCACAAACTGCAGCTTTCCCCCGTGCACAAGCGCGCAGAAGAACTGGGCCTTAGCGTTTATCACCCGCAAAGCCTGAAAAAAGATGCACAAGCGCGCGCTGATTTTATGGTACTGAAGGCAGATGTGGCCGTTGTGGCCGCCTATGGTTTGATTTTACCGCAAGATGTTCTGGATGCCCCCGCCTTTGGCTGCATCAACATTCATGCATCGCTCCTGCCGCGCTGGCGCGGGGCGGCGCCCATCCAGCGCGCCATTATGGCGGGTGACACCGCCAGCGGCGTTTGCATCATGCAAATGGAAGCAGGTCTTGATACCGGCCCCGTCTTGCTGCAAGACAGCCTGCCGATTACGGACGACACAACCGCACAAAGCCTGCACGACGGCTTGGCTGGCATCGGGGCGACATTAATTGTGCAAACGCTGGACCAGCTTGAAACACTCACCCCCGCCCCGCAGCCTGAAGAAGGCGTGACCTATGCACATATGCTGTCCAAAGACGATGGCCGCATTGACTGGCAGAAAAGTGCTGTGGAGATTGAACGCCAGCTGCGCGCCCTCACCCCCTGGCCGGGTGTCTGGACCACCTGCAGAGGGGAGCGCCTGAAAGTACTGGCCGTTGCGATTGAAAGCCCCGACGGCACGCAAGGCAAACCCGGCCAGATTGTTGACCGCCATTTTGTGGTGGCCTGCGGCACGGGCAGTTTGAAACTTGTCACCGTCCAGCCCGAAAACCGCAAAGCGATGGAAGGGCTTTCCTATATCAACGGCAGCCACATCAATATTGGCGAGGCACTGCTATGACGCAACGTTGGAAACTAACCGTTGAATATGACGGCACAGATTTTTGCGGCTGGCAGCGGCAAAAAAACCTGCCCAGCGTACAAGGCACAATTGAAGATGCTATTTTTAAATTCTGCGGAGAGACCGTCACCGTCCACGCAGCGGGCCGCACAGATTCAGGCGTACATGCCTTTGGTCAGGTCATTCACATTGACCTTGAACGCAAGACAGATGTTAAATCTGTGCGCGATGCCATCAATGCCTATATGCGCCCTTTACCTGTTTCTATTTTGAATGCCGAACCGGTGCCGCAAAGTTTCCACGCGCGCTTTAGCGCCAAGAAGCGTACCTATTGCTACCGCATCCTGACCAACCGGCAGGCACCACCTGCAATTGACCGCCGATTTGTCTGGCACCACGGGCGCGAACTGGATCTGGCCGCCATGAACAAGGCCGCAAGGTTTTTGGTCGGCACACATGATTTCACCAGCTTCCGCGCGACAGATTGTCAGGCAAAATCACCCGTGCGCACACTGGAGCGTCTGGAATTTCTGGAAGACAAAAACACGCCCATGTTTGGCCGCCATCTGGTGCTGTGGGCCGAAGCACGGTCGTTTTTACATCACCAGATCCGCAATTTCGTCGGGTCACTTGCGCTGGTCGGCCTGGGCAGGTTGCAGCCCGAAGACATCAAAACCATACTGGAAGCCAAAGACCGCACAAAAGCAGGCCCCATGGCCCCTGCCACGGGTTTGTTTCTGACCCGCATCGATTACACAGAAAATGCCTTTCAGCGCGGTGTGGACAGCCTTTTGTAATACGTCCGCCCTATTGACATAAAGCCAAGCCTGGCCTAGACTGCTCTGATTGCCTTTTAACACCAAGGGATTTCCCCGCCATGTCTTCCCCCCGCGAGACATTTGACAAAGCTGCGGATAAAAACGCACCGCCGGATACGCCCCCACAGAAATTCAAACCGCTGTGGCACGATACCGATATAGCGCGCAATTTTGGCCAGGATCTGATCAAACAGCTGCGTAAACAATTCCCCGATGTGCAAGATGCGATGTGGCTGGTCAAAAACGGCGCGGCACTGGATGCCACCAGTACGATGAATGGTGAAACGCCGCTGCATGGCGCGCTGCGCAACGGTTTTCGTGACATGATCAGCGAAATGGTCAAACGCGGTGCCCCCGTGAATGCCGAAGCCAAGAACGGCCACACGCCTTTGAGCCTTGCCGCAAAAAGCGGCGATACGGAATCATTAAAGCTGCTGCTGGATGCCGGTGCGCTGCCGACAGAAAACGCGCTTGTGCGCAGCATCAGCAGTCTCAAGATCGAGAATGTCCAGATGTTGCTCGATGCCGGTCAGCCCGCACGGGAATATATGCTGGCCTATGTCCAAGGTTCTGACGCACGGGATGTTCGCGATTTACTTCAAAAAGACCTGCTGGACCGTAAAAAAAACGATCTCCACCGCGCAACCACCACTGTGCGTGACCTGACCGTCAACAAACCCATGCGCCTGAAGCCCCCGCAGCCAAAGCATTAAGCGCTGATTTTAAACAATAAATTTACCATACCGATAATATCTATCCATAACTTTTGACCCTGAAAAATCTTTGTGTTATTACAAGGGCCGAAGTTTCATCCACAATTTATTAAAAATAGAGGAGCACATACCATGGCTTTCAACTGGAAAGAAAAACTGCAAAAAGGCAAAGAAAAAGCAGCTGACGCCTTCGCCAAAGCCGCGATCAAAGGCGAAGAACTGCTGGACCAGGCTGAAAAAGCTGCCGCAGAATTTGGCAAAGACGTAAAAGCAAAAGTAGAAGAGCTGAAAAAGCCTGAAGCACCTGCTGCGAACACGGAAGCGCCGAAAAACGCTGCCCCGAAAAACGCACCGAAAAACGGCTAATCCTTTTTCGCCGATGCAATTAAAAAAAAACCGTCCGTGCAGAAATGCCGGACGGTTTTTTTGAGACTCTGCTTTTAAAAAATTACTGCGCGGTCCAGCCACCATCCACGGGCAGACTGGCCCCCGTGATCATCTTCGCCGCATCGCTGCACAAATAAACCGCAAGCTGGCCGATTTGCTCCGTCGTCACAAAATCCAATGCGGGTTGCTTTTCACCCAGCAATAATTTTGCTGCATCTTCCTTGGGCAAGCCGCCCGCTGCGGCGCGGTCATCAATTTGTTTTTGCACCAGCGGCGTTAAGACCCAGCCCGGACAAATGGCGTTGCAGGTGATTTTGCTGCCCTCGGCATTTTCCAGCGCGATGGTTTTGGTCAAGCCGATAATGCCATGTTTGGCCGCGACATAGGCCGCTTTTTCTTTGGATGCCACCAGCCCATGTACAGAGGCCACGTTGATAATACGGCCAAAGCCACGCTGCTGCATTCCGGCCAAAGCGGCCTTGGATGCGAAAAATGCAGCCGAGAGGTTGATGGAAATAATATCGTTCCAGCGTTCATCGGAAAAACCTTCGACCCGCGCGGTGTGTTGAATACCTGCATTGTTCACCAGCACATCCACCTTGCCGAATGATTTTTCGGCGGCCTGTACCATCGCGCGAATGTCATCGGGCTTGCGCATATCGGCACCGTGATAAAACACACGGGTGCCAAATTCACGCTCCAGCTCCAGCCGGGTTTTTTCAATCTCGGCCATATCGCCCAGCCCATTGAGCAAAATATCAGCCCCGGCCTTTGCCATCTGGCGGGCAATGCCCAGGCCGATCCCGCTGGTGGATCCTGTAATCACTGCCGCTAATCCCTGCATCGACATGCAAGCCCCCTTTTCTTTTTTTAACTCCGTCAAGTGAACCGATTTTATACAAAAGCCGCCGCCACATGCAAAGCCGCAAAGCCCTGATCTGCCTTTTGTGCCTCGCAAAAATGCCATAAAACGGCATAAGTATTGAAAACAAACAAAAAAATACCGCTCAAGCCCCGTTTTTGACATTACGGAAACTATTTTTGACTCGCGGCGGCTTTCCCGTATGTTATAAAGTCGCCTGTCTATCAATAATGGTAATCACGAGGTTGGCTTGGCCAAACAGCGTCACAATATTCTTGTTCTGAACGGCCCCAATTTAAATATGCTTGGGGTACGCGAGCCTGATGTCTATGGCTTCAAGAACCTGAGCGCGATTGCGCTGGAATGCGAAGAGCTGGCGGGCGAGCTGGGGCTGACGATTGATTTCCGCCAGACCAACAGCGAAGGCGAAATGGTGACCATCATCCAGCAGGCCCGCGAAGGCTTTTCCGGCATGATCATCAACGCCGCCGCTTATTCGCATACATCGATTGCCATCCATGACGCGCTGAAGCTTTTGGATATTCCAATCATCGAAGTCCATCTCAGCAATATCTACAAACGCGAAGCCTTCCGCCATCATTCCTATGTGTCCCCTGTGGCCGCAGGGGTTATTTGCGGTTTTGGCGGTCACGGCTATCTGCTGGCGCTGGAAGCAATGCGCGCGCAGCTGGACGATGACGCCTGACGTTCAAACATTTTTCCAAGGAATAACACCATGACAAAATCCAAAGACGCGCTGGCTGTGACCCGCCCCCAAGAACAAGACCGCCCAGAAAAAGAGAGGACCCCTGAAATGTCTGCCATGAAAATCGACCACGAGGCGATCAAGAACCTTGCCGGCCTGTTGAACGAAACCGGCCTGACCGAAATTGAAGTAGCCGATGGCGACAAACGCATCCGCGTCACCAAAAGCATGAGCCTGCAAGCAGCCCCCGTGGCCGCAGCCCCTGTGGCCGCCCCCCCCGCACTGGCCGCTCCTGCACAAGCCAGTAATGTCGCCGCGCTCAGCGCAGACAACCACCCAGGCGCCGTCAAATCCCCCATGGTGGGCACCGCCTATTTGCAGTCGGAACCCAATGCGCCCCGTTTTGTGACCAAAGGCGCCACCGTGAAAGCAGGTGACACGCTGCTGATCATCGAAGCCATGAAAGTTATGAATCCGATCAAAGCCGAAAAGTCCGGCACGGTCACCGATATCCTGATCGACGACGCAGCACCTGTCGAATTCGGCCAGACGATGCTGATTATCGAGTAGGGGCTGATCATCGAGCAACAGCTGATTATTGAATAAGAGAAAAACGCACGGCGCAATTTTTGCAGCAGTGCCGGTCAACAGAGGCTATTAAAAATGTTTAAAAAAATCCTGATCGCCAACCGTGGCGAAATTGCGCTGCGCATTGTACGCGCCTGCCGTGAAATGGGCATTGAAAGCGTGGTCGTCCATTCCACCGCCGACGAAGCCGCCATGGCCGTGCGTATGGCAGATGAAAGCGTGTGCATCGGCCCCGCCCCTTCGCGTCAGAGCTATTTGAACATTCCGTCCATCTTGTCTGCCGCCACTTTGACCGGCGCAGATGCCATTCACCCCGGTATCGGCTTTTTGTCCGAGAACGAAGAATTCTGCCGCATGGTCGAAGAACATGGCTTTACCTTCATCGGCCCGTCTGCCGAACACATCGCCAAAATGGGCGACAAGGCGGTGGCCAAAGACACCGTGCGCGAATTGGGCCTGCCGCTGATCCCGGGCTCCCCCGGTATTTTGAAAGATGCGGATGAAGGCCTGAAAATTGCCAAAGAAATCGGCTTCCCTGTCCTGATCAAGGCGGTCGCCGGTGGTGGTGGCAAAGGCATGAAGGTCGCCAGATCCGAAGATGAATTCAAAGCCTGCTACACAATGGCCTCTAGCGAAGCGAAGGCCGCCTTCGGCAATGGCGCGATGTATATGGAGAAATACCTCTCCCACCCGCGCCACATTGAAATTCAGGTGCTGGGTGATGGTCAGGGCAATGCGGTGCATCTGGGCGAGCGTGATTGCTCCATCCAGCGCCGCCACCAAAAAGTCATTGAGGAATGCCCCTCGCCCGCGCTCACACCGGAACAGCGCCATTTTATTGGCGAACTGGCCGCAGACTGCGTGCGCAAAATGAATTACCGTGGTGTAGGGACCATGGAATTTCTGTTTGAAGACGGCAAGTTCTACTTCCTTGAAATGAACACCCGCTTGCAGGTCGAACACCCCATCACCGAAATGATCACAGGCATTGACCTTGTGCGCGAACAAATCATGGTGGCAGCAGGCCACAAACTGCCCTTCACCCAAAAAGATATTAAATTCAATGGCCATGCCTTTGAATGCCGTATCAATGCGGAACATCCGGAAACATTTATTCCCTCTCCCGGTAAAATTACGCGTTATCACGCCCCCGGGGGGCTTGGCGTCCGTGTGGACAGCGCTATATATGATGGATATAGCGTCCCGCCGCATTATGACAGTCTGGTCGCAAAAATCATTGTTCACGCCAAAACGCGCGAAGAAGGTCTGATGCGGGTGGAACGCGCCTTGAGCGAAACCGTTATAGACGGGATCAACAGCAACATTCGCCTGCACGAGCGGATTTTGCAAGAACCCGAATTCCGCGCCGGTGATTTCAACATTCACTGGCTTGAAAAAATGCTGGCCCGTGAGGCCGAAAAACAAAAGAAAGCCGCATCATGAAAACCACCCTCTCCGCCTTTGCCCTTCTCGCCTTTGTCGCTTTTTCCCCGTTGTTATCCATCGGTGCCGAAGCGGCAGCCCCTGCTGACAAATACAGCTTTGATAAACTGCACACACAAATTTTCTTCTCGGTCAGCCATCTGGGCTTCTCCTATTCACAAGGCAAGTTTACGGACTTTGACGGGTCTTTCACTTTCAACCCTGAAAAACCCGAAAACGGCAGCGTGGATGTCACCATCAAGACGGACAGCCTGACGATGGACAGCGATGCATGGGAAAAACACCTTAAGAACGAAGATTTCTTCAATGTTGAAAAATTCCCGGCCATGACCTTCAAAAGCACCAAGGTTGAAAAAACCGGTGACAACACAGGAAAGCTGACCGGCGACCTGACTCTGCTGGGCGTGACCAAACCTGTCACACTCGATGTGATTTACAACAAATCCGGCATTCACCCGTACAGCAAAAAATTCGTCTCCGGCTTTTCCGCCACAGGCGCGTTGAACCGTTCCGATTACGGCATGACCTTTGGTCTGCCCGGCATCGGCGATGAAATCAACATCAGCATTGAAGTTGAAGGCATCCGCGAAGAACCCAGCGCCGGCAACGAATAACCACAAAAGGTTTGCGGCCCATGCAATGGCGTAATTCCGATACACAATTTGGCACGGTCACCAAAACCTTTCACTGGGTTATGGCCCTTTTGGTGATCGGCCTTTTGTGTGTGGGGCTTTGGATGGGGACAATCCCGGCATCCGAACTTGCCTTGAAAATCAAAGTCTATGGTCTGCATAAATCGATTGGCATTTCGGTGCTGCTGCTGGTTTTTGCCCGCATTTTCTGGCACCTCTATGCCAAAAAGCCTTCCTTTGTGGCGGGCATGAAACCCTGGGAAAAGCTGGCGGCTTCTGCGGCACATATCTTTTTGTATATCGCCATGCTGGTGATGCCGCTGTCCGGCTGGACCATGTCATCTGCCAAGGGGCGCAGCGTTGAATTCTTTAATCTATTCAAATTGCCCGATCTGGTTGCCAAAAACGAGGCACTGGGCAAAAACCTGGCCACACTACACTGGGCGTTGGCCTGGGCGCTGATCGCCGCCATTACCGTGCATGTGCTGGCGGCATTAAAACACCACTTCATCAACAAAGACATTACATTGAAGCGCATGTTACCCTTTGGTTAAGGAGACAGCCATGTTCAAGAAAATATACGCCCCATTGACCGCCCTTCTTTTCTTTACCGTGGCCGCCGTCGCTGCCGCCGCACCACAATGGCGCACCATTCCAGAGCAAAGCAGCGTCACGTTTTTAAACTCTGCTGCCTCAGCGCAGCCAATCCCGTCCAGCATTTCAAACGCCACCATCCAAACATCCGCCAGCGGCGATTTGCGCGGCGGAGCGTTTTTGATGGCCTTTGATGTAACCGGCCTTTATATCCCCGCTGGCATGATCAATGAAAAAGACCCGGAAAAGATTAAACAGTTCAACATTAAACCGCTGACGGCCACATTGTCTTCGACCAACATCAGCAGCGGCAGCGGCGGCTATACCCTGAACGGGGATTTGAAAATCGGCAATCGCGCCCACCCCGTCATCATTCCCGTGAAAGCGGAAGAAGGCGGCAATGCGCGCATCGGCCGTACCCTGCGCCTGACAGGCCGTTTCAACATCAATCGCCCCAGTTTTGCCGAGACGGGCATGACCTGGTTTGGGCCCGGCAATATCCCTGTTGAATTCAGCCTGCTGGCCGTCGCCGACCCCGTAGCAGAACCAACACCCAACGCACAACAGATACCCGCAACACAAACACCCGGCACACAAACACGTCCTGGCGTTGCGCGCCCTGTGGATACAGTTGTCCCCCCCAACCAGTTCCGCCCCCCGTCACCGCAAAATCAGACCCGTTAACATACAGCAGGAGCTTTGCCATGAACTGTTTACACAGCACTGTCTTGCTGGCCGGACCACTGGCTGCCTTACTGCTGGCAACACCTGCCGCCGCACAAACGGCCATTACACCCGTATCTGCGCCCACATCTACAATGGCGGCCCCGATGGCCACCGTCTGGCAGATGGACCCGGGTGCCAGTGTTATCATGTTCAGCGGTGAGCAAATGGGCAGCGCCTTCACCGGCCGCTTTGCCCGTTTTAATGCCGAAATTGTTTTTGATGAAAATGACCTTGCCCAATCCTACGTCAAAGTCAGCATTGACCCTGCCAGCGCCACCACAGGGGATACCGAGCGTGACGACACCATGAAGGATACGCTCTGGTTTGATGTGACAAAGTTTCCGGCCGCAACCTTCGAATCGACCGCCCTGCGCAAAACCGGCAACGGACATTTCGATGCGCAGGGGAATCTGACAATTCGCGATGTCTCGCAATCATTTACTTTTCCCTTTCTGCTGGACATCAAAACGGATGCGGACTCTGGTAAAAAAACGGCCACCATGCAGGCCACGTTCAAGCTCAACCGTTCCACTTTCGGGCTCGGTCAGGGGGATTGGCAAGACACCAGCTATGTTGCAGATAATGTCGATGTGACAATCACTGTCGTCGCTTATAACCAATCCGCCGCACCCGCGCCCGCAGACAATACGGAAATACCGCCCCTTGCGGAACCGACCCCCTAAGACCCGCCTGAAAAATACATGACATAGTCAATGAATTTGACAGTCCCCAAACACAGCTTCGCGCAAACTATTGATTTTATGTTTGGAATTTGGGGCCCGCTTACGTTAGATTCAACGTGATGAGAACCTTGTATCACCTATGGCTGCATCCTGCTTCACGGAAAGTGCGTATCGCCCTCGCCGAGAAGAAACTCGACTTCGACTTGAAGATCGAAAAAGTATGGGAACGCCGTACCGAATTTCTGGCGATCAACCCGGCCGGTGATGTGCCGGTCCTGATCGAACCCGACGGCACGATCCTGACCGACAGCCAGGTCATCTCGGAATACTTGAACGAAGTTTACAATACAATCGACCTCATGGGCCGCGAGCCTTTGCAGCGCGCGGAAACGCGCCGGCTTGTCGCATGGTTCGATCACAAGTTTAATGCCGAAGTGACCGAAAACCTTGTCGGCGAAAAAATGATGAAGCGCTTCTTGAAAAACGGGGAGCCGCACGGCCCCTCCATCCGCGCGGGTCATGCCAACATTCACTATCATCTGGATTACATCGGCTTTTTGACCGAACGCCGCCGCTGGTTGGCGGGGGATGATTTGTCGCTGGCAGATGTAACCGCCGCCGCTCATCTTTCCGCCATCGATTACATCGGTGATGTGCCGTGGGATGAGCACAAGGCCGCCAAAGATTGGTACGTGCGTATTAAATCCCGACCCTCGTTCAAGCCTTTGCTGGACGATGTTATTCCGGGCTTTGCGCCGCCGAGTCATTATCAGGATCTCGACTTTTAACGAAAAGGTATTGCCGCAATGCCTCATCGCCCTTGTCCTGTCACGCCGCCTGCCGGCCCCAAAAAACTTTTCTGTTTCGGCTATGGGTATACTGCCAGCTATCTGGCAGAAACACTGCGCCCGCATGGCTGGGACATTTCCGGCACCACCACAGACCCTTCAAAACAAGAACGCATGATTGAAAGCGGCGTTGATGCGCGTTTGTTTGATGCAGGACATCCGGTCGCTGATCCGTTTGAAGCTTTTAACGGTGTCACGCATCTTCTTTTTTCTATTCCGCCCGATGCAGAAGGTGACCCTGCATTTCAGATGCACGCGCATGACCTACTTGATATCCCCACGCTGGAATGGGCGGGATATTTATCGACAACCGGTGTCTACGGCAACCACGATGGCGGGTGGGTGGATGAAAACACCATGCCCGCCCCCAGCAGCAAACGCGGCAGCCAGCGCGCCAAGGCCGAACAGCAATGGCAGACGCTGCAGGTCAATGATGATTTTCCGCTGCATATCTTTCGCCTCTCCGGCATTTACGGCCCCGGGCGCAGCGCGCTTGATTCGGTTTTAAGCGGCACGGCCCGCCGGATTGAAAAAACCGGCCACGTTTTTAACCGTATTCATGTGGAAGATATCGTGCAAACGCTCATTGCTTCCATGAACGCCCCGCTGGCGGGGGCCATTTACAATCTGGCCGATGACCACCCCGCCCCCAGCCACGAAGTGATTGCCTTTGCCTGCAACCTGACCGGCCGCGACCTGCCGCCGCTGATCCCCTTCGAACAAGCCGACGTGGCCCCCATGGTGCGCAGTTTTTACAGCGACAACAAACGTGTCAAAAACGACCGCATCAAACAAGAGCTTGGCATCCAGCTCCTCTACCCCGATTACCGCGACGGCCTGCAAGCCTGTCTGGCGGTGGAAGAGGAAATGGCGGGGTTGCTGGGGGAATAACCCGCCTTCAACAAGACTGCAATTGCCGCAAAGACAGAAGCATGAACGCTACTTCCTGCCGTCTTTTTCCTGCGGCGGCATTGGCAAGAGCATGTGCTTGAGCGTCTCCGTCCTTACTGTGGCTTCAACCTCGCCACTGGCGTTCGTGACATTGGTCTTTGTTATCTTCGTCCGGCGGTGAATGTTTCCTGCAGGATCTGCTTCAAACACGACCGAAACCACGCCGGAAACCGCTTCTTTCTCACGCTGTGCCATCGCCTGCTCGAATGTTACAGGATTGTTCGTCATCTGGCCGAAGGTTACATCGTCTTCGGCCCGTGCGCGGCGCAGTGTATCGGGATCGAGCGGCATCTCGGCGGTGAATGTCGCGCCCTCCGGCCCGATCGTTTTTTGTGTCAGTTTCCCTGTGCCTTGCGCGGCTGCATCTTGAAAAGGAGCCCCCTCATAAAGGCGGGAAACCCCCATATCGAACCGGTCGATTGTCTTGCGCACGGATTGCGGGTCGCATTCAATGCGAAAAGCCACCCATGTGAAAACAGTACTGCCGCAAGCGGTACGCGGCAGCTTAAATTGCGTGAGCCAGTCCGCCACGCGTGCCTCGAGCTCCGGAACATTCAATAACTGCACCGGCCCCGCCCAGGGCTTGAAAACACGCACAGGGAATTCCCACTGGCGCTCCCTTTCTTTCTCCGTTGCCGATTCCGGCAAGTCATAGACCAGTTCCAGCCCATCTGCACGTATACCGACAACGCTTTTTATAAGGGTATTTCTGCTTTCCGAGCTGCCTGAAGAATTCGGGTCTTTATGCTCCCTTTCCGTGACCAAGGTCATCTTGTAGACATCACCAACCTTCGGCGCCAAAAGCGGCGCTTCGGCAAAAGCCGTTCTCACAGGAAAAAACAAAAGGCAAAAGAAAGTTAAAAACACGACATGCAACAAACCGATAGGAGACTTCATTTAAAACACTTCGCTGTCGCTCAAAATATGCCCCGCCAAATAAAGGGCCGCGTTTATCCCTTCATCGTCACGTTCTTGCTGTCCGGAATTTTGTCGGGGAGGAGGACGGTGACGATGGTGCCGACGCCGACTTCGCTGTCCATGTCCAGCGTGCCGCCGTGCAGTTCGATCAAATCCTTGGTGATGGCAAGGCCCAAGCCGGTGCCGTCGTGGTTGCGGGTATATTCCGCGCCCACTTGTTCAAACGGCAAGGTCACCAGCGCCAGTTTGTCTTTGGGAATGCCGATGCCTGTATCGCTGACGATAATCGCAACGCCGCCCAATTCGCGGTAGCAGCGGATATCAACCGTGCCACCGGGGTCGGTGAATTTGACGGCGTTTGACATGAGGTTCAGCAAAATCTGCATAATGGCGCGGCGGTCGGCCATGATCTGGATATCATCGGGGATATCATCCGATACCAGCCGCACCTGTTCTTCGTGGGCGCGGCCTTCGACCATGTGAATGGCAAGGCGGATGATTTTGCCGACGTTTAATTCTTCGACATACAATTCATATTTGCCGATTTCGATTTTCGACATATCGAGGATATCGTTGATCAGATCAAGCAAATGCTCGCCGGACTGGCGGATACCACCCACGTATTCCAGATAGCGCGCATTGCCCACAGGGCCCAGCAACTGCCGCTGGATCATCTCGGAAAAACCGATGATGGCGTTCAAGGGTGTGCGCAGCTCGTGGCTCATATTCGCCAAAAATCTGGTTTTGGAGGCATAGGCGCTTTCGGCGGCTTCTTTGGCTTCGCGCAATTGCTTTTCGTAGCGCGTGCGCTCGGTAATATCTTGCATGATACCGAACAGTGCATCAACCTTGCCTGTTTTCGGGTCCAGCTTGCAGCGGCCTTCGACGCGCACATAGCGCACATCACCGGTGGACCGGCGGATAGAGAATTCCAGATCGTAATCTTTTTTACGCACCATGGCGCGTTGGAAACTGCGGGAAATACGCCCCACATCACGTTTCATCAACATGGCGCTGACGGTATCGACCGTTGGGTTGAAAACACCTTTTTCCACACCAAAGATATTATAAATCTGGTCGGACCATTCCATGGTGTTGTTTTCAGTCTCCAAAAGCCAGTGGCCCATGCGGCCAATTTTCTGGGCTTCGGACAATTGCTGTTCGCGGCGTTGCAGGGCAACTTCGTGCTGTTTGATGTCGGTCACATCGCGGCCAACAATATATACAAATTCACCGGTCACCTTGTGCACCCATTCCACCCAGCGGAAGGTGCCGTCTTTGCAACGCACACGGCATTCGAAATCAATGCGGATTTCGCGGTTATCCGGCGCGTGGATGACACGTTGCATCAGCTGCAAAATATGGTCTTTTTCTTCCGGATGAATAAGATCGCTGAACGGGAATTTTTTCAGCTCCGCATCCGTATAGCCCATCACGCGGTTAAAGGCGGGGTTCACACGCACGAAAGACATATCGCGGCGGTACACACCCAGCAGGTCACTGGTGAGGTTCAGGAAGTGCCTGAGCTCGCTCTCGGTGGTCGAGATATAATCAAGGTCGGGCTTTTCCGAGTCTTCGACCAGACCGGCTTTTTGGCTGTTCTCGTTCACGAAGACGGCAAATTCGCGCGCGACTTCGGTGAAGTCATTTTGTTTTTGCCGCTTCAGACGGTTGTCGGGATCCAGCCAGAGGACCGTGTACTTGCGCCCCTCGCCCAGGTCCACCACATCGATACGGGCGGTCATAATAAGCGGGTCACGGTGTTGGCGCAGCAAGGCAACATCATAGAAATCTGATTCGGGCACAAAATTATTTTGTGCATCGCCGCAATTGATAATGTCGATCATGCTCGACAACGGGCGGCGCATCAAATCTGCCGCATCCTGCCCCAATGCCCAGCCCAGTGCAGGGCTGACAAAGACCACAGCACCCGTGGCATCGGCCACACAGCGCATGGTGTCATGGCTGGTCTCAAGCTCTGAAATGCGGCGTTTTGGCGACATGGCCCCTGCTTTGCTGTCGTTTAGCCCTGATATATCAAAGATAATCCAAAGTGCGCACCGGCACAAGAAAACAGCGCAGCCGCTGGCCCAGTTGCCCAAACAAAAGGCTCAAGGAGATCAAAGATTTATTACAAAAATATGTGAAATGTTTTCTTGATACCGGCCAGCTTGACGGGCCATTTTGCTTATGTTAACAAACATATCAGTTCCAAAAATACATTGCTGACTTATTTCATGCTGCGGCACTTTTGAAAGGATTCAAAACAGATGTTTCCCCAGATCAAACTCGCCCTTGTCTTTGCCAAACTTGCAAAACATCACGGCCCGAAAGTCCTCCATTCCAACAACGTCGATCTTTTGACCAAAGATTTGAACGATGCACTGGTTGAACAGAAAAACATCCTCTCCAGCCCGCGCAAGGGTTCTATCATGACAGCTTATGAAGTGCTGCCCGTGATTGCAGAAGTTAAAATTCTGTCCTTCACCGTTGCCCGCAAGCTGGACATTGAAACCAAAGGCAAGGCCGACATTCAAATTCTGGAAGAAATCATCCAGAAATGCGAAGAACGCAACAACGGCAAATACACCCAAGGTATCAAAGATACGCTGGACTGGACCCGTGCGCTGTTTTCCCATCCTGAAATTCAAGATGTGCTGAAAATGGAAATGACCGCGATTGAAACACCGGGCAGCCTGAAAGATGTCACCAAATTCATCCGCCAGCTGGCTGGCCGTTCACAGGACGAATTGACACGTATCAACGAATTCCTGAAACACGCCAAAGACCTGAAACCCATGCCGAAGCCAGAGCCGGAAGCAAAGGCCGAGCCCAAAGCCGCGCCGAAAACACCGAAAAAGCCGAACGGCCCCAACGCTTAAATAAAATCCGCCACGCGGGCGGGCACAGATATAAGGAGAAGGACGCGCGATGAAATATCACACGATCCAGAAACTGGAACAGGCGAAAGATGCCGCCTATGACCAATCAGTGCCCGCCCCATTGGTACAAGCCGTTGAAGGCCACGATCAGGGCCTGAGCCAGATTTTCGGCACCTCCGCCCGCAAACAACTCGAAGCTTTCCGTGATATGCGCGATACGCGCATTGTGCTGGCCTCACTGGCGGCAACAGCTGGCCGTGGCGAGATGACAAAATCCTATCCGGCCTTTATGGCGGGAAAATCTTTTATCCGCGACACGCAGGCTTTGCAAAAAAAGAACCTGCGCGATGTTTTCCCCGCCTTGAAATACGGCGAACTGCTGGAAGTTAAGCAAGAGCTGGAAAAAGCGGGCGTACACTTCAAAGGGTTTAACGTCAGCAAGTTCACACCGGGCAAACCGGCGGCCTGACGCCGATGCCTTCCACCCGTGCGGAAATTTCCACCAAACAAGCCAGCAGTTATCTGCTGAGACTCTGCAAGCTCTGGGCACAGCTGGGCACGGCAGATTACACCCCGCAATCCGCCCGCATTCATTTTGACGGCTGGACCATTGAAATGGATGCCACGCGTGACAAGCTGGAAATCACCATTGATGCCCTTCAAGAACGCACACTTTCCCGCCACACACAAATGGTGGCCGACCAGCTGCAAAGGTTTGCACGGCAGGAAACGCTGGAATTTCACTGGTATTAAAGCGGCTTAATCACCGCGCCCGACAGCACCTTCACTGAAGGCAAGTTCGGCCTGCTCCAGCTTTTTAATTTCATCACGCAGGCGGGCGGCTTCTTCAAATTCCAGGTCAGCGGCGGCAGCGCGCATTTTCTTGTCGAGATGCGCCAGATGGGTTTTAAGGTTATTGCCAACCATATGCGGAAGGTCATCCACAATCGGTACAGTCACGTGGTCAGATTTTTCAAACACACTTGAGAGAATATCCGATATTTTTTTCTTGATGCTTTCCGGCGTGATGCCGTTTTCGGCGTTATACAATTTTTGTTTTTCACGGCGGCGGCCTGTTTCATCCAAGGCTTGCTGCATACTGTTGGTTATTTTATCGGCATACAATATGGCGCGGCCTTCCACGTTGCGGGCCGCACGGCCAATGGTTTGAATAAGAGATGTACGGCTGCGCAAGAAGCCTTCTTTATCCGCATCCAAAATCGCCACCAGCGTGCATTCGGGAATATCCAGTCCTTCGCGCAGCAGGTTAATGCCGATCAGCACATCAAAAACCCCCAGACGCAAATCACGGATAATTTCGATACGTTCAATCGTATCCACATCGGAATGCAAATAGCGCACGCGAATGCCCGCATCGGTCATATATTCTGCCAAGGCCTCTGCCATTTTTTTTGTGAGCGTTGTGACAAGGGCGCGCTGGCCTTTTCCTGCCAGAATTTTACATTCGGCGAGCAAATCATCCACCTGACGCTCTGTCGGGCGGATGATCACCTCGGGGTCTGTCAACCCGGTCGGGCGTACGACCTGTTCGGTAAAAACACCGCCGGTTTGCTGCATTTCCCAATCGCTGGGCGTGGCCGAGACAAATACCGTTTGCGGGCGCATGGCGTCCCATTCCTCGAACATCAGCGGACGGTTGTCCATGCAGGCCGGCAGGCGGAAGCCGTATTCGGACAAGGTTTCCTTGCGCGCGCGGTCACCACGGTACATGCCGCGCAGCTGCGGAATCATCACATGGCTTTCATCGACAATCAAAAGCGCATCATCGGGCAGGTATTCAAACAAGGTCGGTGGCGGCGCACCAGAAGGCCTGCCCGTTAAATAGCGCGAATAGTTTTCAATGCCTGCGCACATGCCTGTTGCTTCCAGCATTTCAATATCAAACGATGTGCGTTGCGCCAGACGCTGTTCTTCCAGAAGTTTGTTCTGGCTGCGGAATTCATCCAGTCTTGCGTGCAAATCGATTTTGATCTGTTTAATTGCCTGCTGGATGGTGGGCTTGGGTGTGACGTAGTGGCTGTTGGCATAAATGCGCACACTGTCAAAAGTGCCGGATTTTTGCCCCGTCAGGGCATCAATCTCGGTAATGGCTTCAATTTCATCGCCGAAAAAAGAAAAGCGCCACGCATGATCATCCAAATGCGCCGGAAAAACTTCAACAATATCGCCGCGCACCCGAAAGCACCCGCGGGAAAAATCAATATCGTTTCGCAGATATTGTATATCGACCAGTTTTTTCAACAGTGCGTTGCGGTCCATTGTGTCGCCAACGGCAATGTCAAAGGCCATGCCCTGATAGGTTTCCACATCACCAATGCCATAGATGCAAGACACGCTCGCCACCACAATCACATCACGGCGCTCCAGCAGGGCACGGGTTGCGGCATGGCGCATCCGGTCAATCTGTTCGTTGATGGATGAATCTTTTTCAATAAAGGTATCCGTGCGCGGCACATAAGCTTCGGGCTGATAATAATCGTAATAGGATACGAAATATTCAACGGCATTGTCGGGAAAGAATTCTTTCATCTCGCCGTACAGCTGTGCGGCCAGTGTTTTATTGGGGGCCAGCACCAGCGTGGGGCGCGACAGGTTTTGGATCACATGCGCCATGGTAAATGTTTTGCCAGAGCCCGTGACACCAAGCAGCACCTGATTTTTTTCCAGCTGCTGCAAACCCGCCGTCAGTTCCGCAATGGCCGCAGGCTGGTCACCTGCGGGCGTGTATTCCGTATCCAGACGGAACAGTGCAGCGGGCGGTGTTTTACGGGCAGCCGGTTTTGACACGGTTATTTCTTTCGTTTGGGCGTCGGTTTTTTACACGGAAAAACTTTGTGCAGCGCCATAGGAATGGACGGCGCCGCAATAAACGCATCGTGCTGTGGCGCATTCTTCAAATAGGCCATAACCAGTATGGCGGCTTTTTCTTTGGTAATGCTCTCGGGCAGGCAAAAATCAATCGTGGGCGCGGTGCCGAAAGATTGCATGACGGTGTGATAGTCAATCACCCCTGCGATATAAAAAACGCAGCCGTAGATTTCTTCTTTCTTTTCGCTCAGGCAGGCGCGGGCCAGTTCCGAGGCCGATACATACATCGCCTGTGACGGGAACGGTTTGAGCGCCAGAAGCACACACAGCGAAAATGCCATAATGCATTTTCTCATCTCTTATCCTCCTATGGCCGCAAGCCTCCCCCAAGGTCCTTGCCGCCGAATACCCCTGTTGTATCCCTGTTTTATGTCTATTTCAACCACGTTTCGGCTGGAATACTAACGATTGCTTAAGAGTCTTCTTGCATAGTCATTATCGTGCTTTTATCACTATATAAATATATAGTTCTGTCTTTTATCACTGACGAGGGTGCCCTGTAACATGCAAAAAATTCTTATGGCCCTGATGGCCGTTTCCCTGATGGCGGCTCAACCTGCTGCCGTTTATGCCGCTTCTGTCGACGAAGCCGGTGCTGCCAAAGTTAAAACAATTGTAGAAGAAGCCATTGCCTTTCACCTCGATGTTGCCAAAAAAACTGGCGAAGGCTTTACCATTTCCGGCCCCGTCACCGTGACCCCCAAAGGCAGCTATTACGAAGTGGCGCTGCCGGATGCAAAGCTGACTTCCGCCTTGATGGGCGACTTGAAAATTGGCACCGTGCTTGTCAACGTATCGCCTGGTAAAACAGATAACGAATATCTGGCCAGCATGGCCCTGCCATCGCCCATGAGCTTTACAGGCAAAGACGGCTCCACCGCTGAAATCCGCATTGGCAAGCAACGCTTTGCCGGTGCCTGGAACGTGCCTCTGAAAACATTCACCCGTATGGATGCTGACTACAGCGACATGATCCTGACCGCAACAGGTGACGATGCTTTCGCACTGACCGTTGGCAACATGAAAACACTTCTGAACCTGCAGGAAAACGCAGACGGCACATGGTCTGGCCCCAATGATTTTGAGCTGGGGAACATTCGCCTGATTGTACCGGAAACGCAAAAATCCGGCGAAACCACGGTTAAAATTGACAGCATGTCGGCCAAAGCCGCCTATGACAGTTTCAATCTAGCCCGCGCCATGGAGATGGAAGCCGCTGTTAAAAAAGCCATTTCCAACGCAGAGGGCAGCGATTCCGCCGAAATGCAGGGCCTGACAGATTCTTTGCTGAAAGAAGGCGAAGGTTTCTTTAACGGCCTGCGCAACGAATTGCTGATTTCAAACATCAACATTGATGTGAAACCGGCACCGAACGCAACAGGTGACAAAGCCAATCCGCGTTTCTTCCGCATCAATACTGTTAAATCTCTGTTTGACCTGCAAGGCATCCGGACGGACAAAGGCAACGTGGCCTTCAACATGGGGATGGCAGGCTTGAGCATGTCCAACATGGCTCCCGCTGAAATCACAGGCTATATCCCGACAGACCTGAATGTTGAATTCTATCTCGACAGCCTGCCGATGCGCGACCTCAGCAAAACTGTCACAGGTCTTCTGGGCACGCTTATTGACACGATGGAGCAATCCGAAGCGGCCGTGGCCGCCGGCGAGCGCCCCATTGCCAAAGCAGAGGAAAGATCACAGATCATGGCCGCAGCCATGGCGGTACCGCAGATGCTGACGGCGGCCGGATCTTCTTTGTCCATCCGCAATACGTATCTGAAAGCACCGGATCTTGATTCCAAACTGGACGGCAACTTCACCGCCAATGCCGCAGCGAAATTCACCGCTGTCGGCTCCATGACGCTGGTGCTGAAAGGCCTGGATGAACTGGTTATTAAAACACAGGAAAACAAACACCCTCTCGCACAAAAAGCGCTGGGTGGCCTTAGCATGTTACAGATGATGGGCAAGGCCGATACGGAAGGTGGCAAAAGCACCCGCACGTATCAGCTGGAAGTCACACCGGAGGGGAAAGTCACCCTGAACGGCAGCGACTTTTCATCGATGACCGGAATGCTGCGTTAAGCACCAACCGCCTCTTTCAAAAAGCCGCCGGACATAACCCGGCGGCTTTTTTGTGCGCATTTAAAGCGTTTTATGGCATATTCTTGCCAGAATCGGCATTATTTGCTATAAAGTATACATAGAGTGCGTTGAAGCACGGTTCCCGATCTTCATCCTTTGCAAGGCTGTATCCCATGTCCGACCCACAAAATACCCTTCGTTTCCAGCAAGAGCGTTATCTGACGCTGGACAGCATTCTGGGCATGATTGAAAAACATACCAAAGAAACCAGCCCGATGCTGATCACGGATATTCACAGCCTCTCCCCTGGCGCGCTGAAACAAAGCGCTGACAAAGAAGCCTGGGAACTGATGGCCCGCGGCATCCGCCATTTAAAAGACGGCGCACCGGGCGGCAACCCCGGCTCTATGACGGAAGCCCTGTCAAGGGCCAGCCTGCGGTCTTCCGCGCTTGCCACATCGCTGGGTGTCAAACCACCGCAGTTTGAACAAATGTATTTCAATGTCGATTATTCGACCGGCCATGAAGCGGCTATTTTCTACACCCGCCGCCTGACAGAAGCGGCAGAGGGTGACCTTTCCAAAAGCCGCCAGATCATCCAGCAAAAGATTTACACCGAAAAGCCCTTCGGCGCGTTCGGGATTATGACGGATATGGATCCGGAGCTGCGCGATATTTTTGATGCCGTGCGCCAAGCCACAGGCGCAACACCGCCACAGCCCGCCCCCAAAAGCAGCGTGCCGGACGAAGACATCAACGCCATGCGCAAACAGATGATTACCTCTTTCAACATGCTGGTGGAAAGCTACGCGGAGGTTTGCAAAAAACTGCACGCCGATGTCACTGCTGTACCGGCCCCCGTTCTGCCCAACACGGGCGGCCCCAAGCCTGGCAGCAAAGGGCATTCCTTCGATTTTTAATCAGAACGAATTATTTTTAAATCAGATCAAGCCGGCGTTATGCCGGTTTTTCTGTGCCCGCCAGAATATACAGGCTGGAACGGCCCACAAATTCATACCCGATTTTGCGATAAATGGAATTGGACACCGGATTGCGCGCATCGGCATACAGACAACACATGGCACGCCCCTGATCCAGCAATTGCTGCGAGAGTTGTGCAACCACAGCGCTGGCATAGCCCTTGCCGCGTTCTTCCGGCGGGGTATAAACAAAATTCACGCGCGCGACATTCTCTGTGCCCGATACGGCAGCCTGTGACACAATACGGCCGCCCACATCCCAAACGGCAATGCTGCCTTGGGTAATGCGGTCTTCAGCTTTTTTTAAAGCCTCTGCGCGCGTCATATGTTCCGCCTTGGGCAGGGCATCTTGCGCAAAGGCCAGCATCCAGTCTGCAATCGGCTCTGCTTCTTCCGGCCGTGCCAGACGGAAGGTGCCCTCTACCGGAGAGGGAAAGTGGACAGATTTCAGCGAATAAATAATCTGATCCATATACTCAATTGTTTTTTGGCCTGTCAGCTGTGTCCAGCGTTCGGCAAAAAGCCCGGCCACATCACTGGGCCCGACAATGGCGGGAAAGGCCGGATTTTTCTCAGCCATTTTTTCGACCAGAAAATCAATCTGCTCGCCACTGGCACGGCTGAGCACCAGATTGTGCGGCGGCATTTGCACGGCAGAGACAACGGCCGCATCATCTTCAAACAAGGTTACGAAGCGAATATCAATCCCCTCGCCGCGCTGTTGCAGGCGTTCTGTCATCTGGCACATGGACAAAATAACATTGTGCTCCGCCGGATGCGCCTGCAGGCGCGCGCCGTGCTTTTGCAAAAAAGATTTCGGGCTATTTTCAAAATCGACTTGAAACATGTTATTCCATCTGGTGAAAGCAGGCTTTATGCGGAAAGCAGGAAGGACAGCAAGGCATTCAATTTCTGACGGCCGGACGGCGTCGCGGTGATGCGGTCTGCGGTGACGCACAGCAATCCCTCATCTTCCAGTATTGTGGCCTGTTTGGGGTTAACAAACTCTAAAAAATCCATGTTTGTTTCGGATTTAAAGCGCTTGCGGCATACGCCTTCGGCCAGACGCAGGCCCATCATCAACATTTCACGTGCACGTTTCGGAAAATCAATAATCTCGAAGGCATGGGCCCCGTGGCCGTGCTGCATGGTTTTTTCCAGCCAGACCTCCGGCGCGCGGTGCGCACGGGTTGCCTGTTTCACGCCATCCAGCGTCAAACGGCCATGGGCACCGGGGCCAATGCCCGCATAATCGGCATAGCGCCAATAGATCAGGTTATGCCGCGATTCATCACCAAAGCGCGCGTGGTTGGAAATTTCATAGGCAGGCATGTTGGCATCTGCCATCATGCTTTGCGTCAGTTCAAACATTTGTGCGGATGTTTCTTCATCCGGTATCACCAGATCGCCGCGCTGGTACAACGTGTGATACTGGGTGCCTTCTTCAATGGTCAATTGGTACAGCGACATATGGCCGTTGGCGTATTGCAGGGCCTCGGTCAGTTCGGCCTTCCAATCCGCAACGCTTTGTTCAGGTCTTGCATAGATCAGATCAAACGAAAAACGGTCAAATATTTTTGCCGCCATTTTAACAGCCGCCAAAGCTTCCACCGCAGAATGCTGGCGGCCCAGTTTTTGCAAATCGGCATCGCGCAAGGCCTGCACGCCCAGTGACACACGGTTAATACCTGCTGCACGAAACCCCTGCAATTTTGAATTTTCAACAGATGTCGGATTTGCTTCCAGCGTGACTTCCGTGCCCTGTGGCAAGCCCCAGAGGTTTGCAATCGTGTCCAGCACCAACCCTGCCGTTTGCGTTTCCATGAGCGACGGTGTGCCGCCGCCAAAAAATACCGACTGCACATGGCGCGGGCCTGTCAAACCCCGGTAATGCTCAAGTTCACGCACAAAGGCTTTGCGCCAGTCATCATGCGATACTTTTTCGCGCACATGGCTGTTGAAATCACAATACGGGCATTTGAATTTGCAAAACGGCCAATGCACATACACCGCAAGCGGCGCGGCATCAGCTGCTGTATCTGTGTTTTGTGTGCTTAAGGGAAGCATCTGCCAATCAGTTTCTTGAACGAATCCGCGCGGTGGTTCGTTTCTTTTTTCTGCTGCGGTGCCATTTCGCCATAGGTTTTGTCACCGTCTTTGGGCACAAACATCGGATCATAGCCAAAGCCCTGATCACCACGCGGCGGCCAGACGATGGTGCCGTGGGAATACCCCTCCACCACTTCCGCATGACCATCCGGCCAGGCCATGGCAAGGCAAGACACGAAGTATGCTTCTTTGGGTGCTGCATCAAAGCCACCCGGTTTTTTGTCAATCGCATCTTTGACTTTTTGCATGGCAGCACCAAAATCACGCGTGCCATCGGGCATTTCGGCCCAGTCTGCTGCATAAACACCGGGCTGGCCATCAACGGCCGCAATGCAAATACCGCTGTCATCCGCCAGTGCCACTTTGCCGGTCGCTTTGGCAACAAACTGCGCCTTGATCAAAGCATTTTCAACAAAAGTGGTGCCGGTTTCTTCGGGTGATTCCAGATTGTAATCAGATGCGGCTGTCAGCTTTTTAACACGGTCCCCGAACAATTCGCGAATTTCGCGCAGCTTGCCTTTGTTATGGGTGGCCACCACCAATTCATCACTGTTAAACGTGCGCGGGGGAACATCACTGTTATCGGCCTGCAAAATATGAATCGCCATAAAAAATACCTTTCCGTTCTGAACGTCTGCCCGTGATTTACGGGCGCGGGGGGTTGATGACTGCCTGCGGTGCGGGCTTGTCTTCCGCGGCCACCAGGGCCTGTAGTGCCGCAATGATTTTGTCATCATTCGGGCTTTTTTCCCAAGACTGTTTGGGGCGCTGCGCTGTTTCCAGCGCCGTTTGTGGCTGGGCACCAAATTTCAGGCACAACTGCACCGCTTCATCTGCACGCGGAGACAATACAGCCGTAATCAGCAAGGCCCCTTGGCGCTCTTGCACATTCACGCCACGCTCAAGCATCATTTCCGCCGCCGTCAAATTATCGGCATACAGGGCGCGCTGCACCATATCTGTGTTCGGGCGCAATCCACGGTCAAACAACTTGCGCATCAACGGCAAACCTTCTTCTTTGGCATTCACCAAATTCAACAATGTTTCCATGTTCGATTTATCGGTCTCGGGCGTGGCGCCTTTTTCCAGCAGGTATTCTGCCAGATCAAAGCGTTTGTATTTCACGGCCTGCAAAAACGGTGTCCAAAAACCTTCTGCACCGTAATTGACATCCGCCCCTTTGCGCAGCAGCAAATCCACCATCTTGCGGCTTTTCGCATCTGTGCTGATCGCCTGTACCAGCATGTGCGATGCGTCGGCACCTTTATCGACCAGATAGGCAATCTTTTTCAGATCTGCTTCTTTCACAGCCCAGGCGCTGGCAGGCGTTGTACGGTCGCCGGAATCCAGATCGGGATGCGCACCGCATTTCTCGCTCAAAAAATCTGCCACCTTGTAATGCCCGTGCAAAACAGCAACCTGAAAGGCCGCAATCACAGGACGGTCACCATGACGATTTTTGTCTTCAAGAAAGCCAAAAAAATCTGCCAGATTTTGCGTGGTCTGCAAACGACCGAACATAGCGGCCTGCTTCATAACGTTGTTCTGGTTGATATACTGCATATCCGCACGGTTCGCCTTGAGGGCTTCCAGCACAGCATCCATGCGCCATTGCGTACCCTTGGAAATTTCCTTGATCAGCGCCGCTTCTTTGACATAGGCGGGGCGGTGTTTCAATTGCGCCACGTAATTTTTATAGCGCAAAGTTTCGTGCATCGGTTTTTTAGACGGTGTCATGGTTCAAATACTCTTTTTTAAAAAAATCAGGTGCCCAGTGTGGTTTTTTGGTGGACTGTCAGGGCGGCAATGCCTTCGCGGGCCAGTGCCATAAGTTGTAAAAACTGCTCTTCGGTAAACGCGCGGTGTTCGGCAGTGCCTTGCACCTCGACCAGACCGCCCTTACCTGTCATCACAAAGTTCGCATCGGCTTCAGCGTTTGAATCTTCAGCGTAATCCAGATCCAGAACAGCGGTCCCTTTATACAGGCCGCAAGAAACGGCAGCAACCGTATCCACCAGCGGGTTTTCTTTCAACGCGCCAATGCGCATCAAATGCGCAATCGCCTGCGCCAAGGCCACATAAGCACCGGTAATAGCCGCCGTACGTGTGCCTCCATCTGCTTGTATCACATCGCAATCCAGCACAATCTGGATTTCGCCCAGTTTTTGCAAATCCACCACCGCGCGCAGAGCACGGCCGATAAGACGCTGGATTTCCTGTGTGCGGCCGGATTGTTTACCACGGGCCGCTTCACGGTCGGTGCGCGAACCGGTGGAACGTGGCAACATGCCGTATTCCGCAGTCACCCAGCCCCGGCCTTTGCCTTTCAGCCACGGCGGTACGCGTTCATCAACACTGGCGGTGCAAAGCACATGCGTATCACCGAATTTAATAAGGCATGAACCTTCCGCGTGTTTGGAAAAACCGGATTCAATAGAGATGCTGCGCAGCGCATCAGGGGTACGGCCGGAGGGACGCATGGGAAAGTCCTTTCTGTTGTTCAACCACCGATGGACGGTGGCGGTACCGGAAACGGCGGCAGCATGAACGCCACCGCCGTCTAAAAACTGCCTTGCGGCTGTATCCGGTAATTAACGATTATACCCGTTTTTCGGGGATTTTTTGGCCTGCGCGATGGCGGTATCCACTTCTTGCATGAAGTCTTGCAGGTTGTCGCGGAATGCTTCGAGTTTATCAAGCGGAATAGAAACACCGTTCTGGTTGGCACTGCGCATTTTATCTGCGGCATCGCCCACGTTTTGTACAGCCTGCTGAAAATCAGCCTGCGGCGCGGCGGGCGTGGAAGAACCGGAGGACACGTTATCTCCCCCGCCACGGCGGTTGCGGCGGCGTTCTTCACGGGCGCGTTCACGGCGCTGTTCTGCGGTCAAGCCATCATCAGGGGTGTTACCGGCACTGTTGCGGTTGCGGTCGGCAATTTTATCAAAGAAGCTCATGGTGTCTTCTTCGTCATAGACTTTGGGCTTCACAGGGCCCGCTGCATCGGCCCAGCTTTGGCCTGTGCCACTGCTTTTGCCATTGGCCAGATTTTCAAGACCTTTGTGGCCGTAATTGTCGTAGGTGGTGCGTTTGGTGGAATCCGTCAGGATCTTTTCGGCTTCGGTTGCGTATTTAAAACGCTCCAGCGCCTTTTCCTTTTCCGGCTCGCTCAGCTTGGTGCTGTGCTTCACACGGTCAGGGTGGCAGGTCATCACGACCTTTTGATAGGCTTTCTTGATGTCGGCTTCTGTCGCCGTACGCTCAATGCCAAGCACTTCATAATAATCGGGTTTCTGGGCCATGTCGGATGCTCAAAACTTGTTGCGGATTCGTGTTTTTATATTTTTTAACACCCCCGACTATAAGGATTTTTTACGTTATGTCAATCAGTTATAATCACGTTGAATTCATTGGTTTTTTGCAATTTTGGTCCTTATATTAAACACATGATCATGGAACTGAATGACAGAACCCGCCGGATTCTGAAACTGGTTGTGGATGCCTATGTCGAAACGGGGGAGCCGGTCGGCTCGCGCGCCATTTCAGAAAAACTGGGCATGAAGCTTTCCCCCGCCACCATCCGCCATGCGATGGCGGAGCTGGAGGAGCGTGGGCTTTTATACGCCCCGCACACTTCCGCCGGACGCCTGCCCACCGATAGTGGCCTGACCGTTTTTGTCGAGGGCCTGCTGGAGCTGGACCGCCTGACCCCGGACGAACAACACCAGATCGAAACCAAAATGAACGCCGTGCGCGGCCAGTCACTGACCGATGTGCTGGAACAGACGAGCCGTTTTTTATCCGGCCTGTCGTCTTGCGCGGGGCTTGTCTTTGCGCCCAAATCCGAAGACCCTGTGCGGCAGATAGAATTTGTACTGCTGGGCCCGGGCCGTGGCCTTGCTGTTTTGGTGACAAGCTCCGGCACGGTTGAAAACCGCTTGCTGGATATGCCACCCGACATCACAGCATCGGCACTGAGCCGTGCGGCCAATTACCTCAATTCCCGCATTGCCGATAAAACGCTGGTGCAGGCGGCCGAACAAATCCGCGCCGACCTTGCCAGTGACCGCACCCAGCTGGATGCCCTGACCGCGCGCATGGTGGAAGCCGGCATTGCAAGCCTCGCCCCTGATGCGGCGGGCGGGCATTTGTTTATTAAAGGACAGGCCAATTTGCTGGATGATGTCACGGCACTGGCTGATCTGGAGCGTATCCGCAGCCTGTTCGATGCGCTCGAGACCAAAGAAAGCATGTTGAAAGTCCTGCAAGCCACCACGCAAGGGGACGGCGTAAAGATTTACATTGGTGCGGAGAATAAACTTTTCAGCCATTCGGGTTGCTCCCTCATCGTCTCCCCCTATCGCAGCCCCGATGCCCGTGTGACAGGCGCGATTGGCGTGATCGGCCCCACCCGCTTGAATTACGGGCGGATTATTCCGGTCATCAACTATACCTCCCAGATCATCGGGCGGCTTTTGGGGTAAGATTTTCTCAAGGCCAGAACAAAAGCCTGCGATTTCAGCAAACACTTGATAATCATATGAAAAAATCCGTTGACTCTCTGCTGTTGATGCTTTAACAATATGACAATCAAATTACCCATAGAATCCACGCATTTTAAAGACAGAAGAGGATGCCGGCATGTCCGATAATCTTGGCCCCAAAAAAGATACAAAAAACGCAGAGCCCAAGGCAGAGCCTAAAAATGCCAGCCCTGCCGCCGCGCCCAAGGAAATGTCTGCCGAAGACAAAGCCCATGCCGATAAAATGAAAGCGCTTTTCGGTGATCTGGACGATGAAGATGACGCGCCGGAAACCATGGAATCCCTGCGCGAAGAACGCGATGCACTGCTGCAGCAAGTGGCAGACCTGACATCCCGCCTGGGCCGCTCGCAAAACGAAAACCTGACGCTGTTCCAAAAAGCGGAAGAAGCCAAAAAAGTGCTGGGCCGCGCGGAAGAAAAATTTGAAAACGACAAGCAATTTGCTGTCGAAAAATTCGTGAAAGAAATCCTGCCTGTTGTAGATACGCTGGAACTGGGCCTGCAATCCATTTCCGCCAAAGACCGCGCAGAAGATCCGAAATTCGGCAAACTGGCAGAAGGTGTTGAGAAAACACTGGGCCAATTGACAGCTGTTTTCAACAAATTCGGCATCAAGCAGATCAACCCGATCAACGAAGAGTTCGATGCCAACAAGCACGAAGCGCTGGCCACACAGCCCAAAGCCGATACCGATCCGGAAACCGTGATCCACGTCGCGCAAAAGGGGTATGAAGTCAACGGTCGCCTGATCCGTCCGGCCAAAGTGATTGTGACCCCCGCCGATTAAGCCTTTGAATACGGGGGTTTCCCCGGGCCTTGAAACACAACATGAAAACAGCCATATTACAGTGGCTGTTTTCATGCATTTCAAAACCAGATAAACAAGCCAGTTGAACGAGGACGAAATGACACATCCCCATCCTGCAGATAAAGACCACGCAGACACACCGCAAACAGAAGCCGATACCGCCGCAGATACGCCCGCGGACGAGCCTTTGCTGTCTGATGACATTTCGCTGGATGCCGGCGGGCACGACGCCCCTTCCGATGCCTTGGCAGCGGCCAATGCCCGCATTGCGGAGCTGCAAGAAAAGCTGGCAGAAGTCACCGATAAAACCCTGCGCGCACTGGCCGAAGCCGAAAACACACGCAAGCGCATGGAAAAAGAACGCCAAGACACAGCAAAATTCGCCGTATCGTCTTTTGCGCGCGATCTGCTGAGCGTGTCCGACAATCTGGGCCGCGCCCTGTCTGCCATCACACCGGAACAGCGCGAGCAGAACGAACAGCTGAAAAATATTTTTATCGGCGTGGAAGCGACCGAGCGCGAGATGATGCGCCTGATGGAAAACAACGGCATCAAAAAAATTGACGCGCTTGGCAAACCATTTGACCCCAACATACACGAAGTAATGTTTGAAGCCGATGCACCGGATAAAACCCCCGGTATCATCATTCAAGTACTGGATCATGGTTATATGATTCACGAACGTCTGCTGCGCCCGGCCCGTGTGGGCGTGGCCAAAGGCGGCAAAGCCAATGAAGGCGGCCATGTGGACGAAAGCGTCTAAAACAGTCTACCTTTGTTTTTAAAAGAATTTGCGGTCATCCAAACCGCCCGCTGCCCCGTATAAATATAGTAAAAAGCCTTCACTTCGGGGATGAACGGGTGTATTTTGCAGCCGCAAGCACCACTTCAGATGACTGAAGTATATGGAAATAGTGGAGAAGTGCTTCCTGGCAAGGCTTCTCCCAAACATTTGCCGCGAAAGGAAAACATCATGAGCAAAATTATCGGTATCGATCTTGGCACCACCAACTCCTGCGTTGCGATCATGGAGGGCGATAAACCCAAAGTCATCGAAAACGTGGAAGGATCACGCACAACACCTTCCATGGTGGCCTTTACAAAAGATTCAGAACGTCTTGTCGGCCAGCCCGCCAAGCGTCAGGGTGTCACCAACCCCGACAAAACCCTCTATGCCATCAAACGCCTGATCGGCCGCCGCTTTAACGAGCCGGAAGTCAAAAAGATGCGCGATATGGCGCCTTTCAAAATCATTGAAGGTGACGGCGGCGCGGCATGGGTGGAAATTGACGGCGAGCAAATGGCTCCGTCGCAAATCTCCGCCATGGTTTTGCAAAAAATGAAAGAGACCGCCGAGAATTATCTGGGCGAAAAAGTAACCAAAGCCGTCATCACGGTGCCTGCTTACTTCAACGACAGCCAGCGTCAGGCAACAAAAGACGCCGGCAAAATCGCAGGCCTTGACGTTTTGCGCATCATCAACGAGCCCACGGCCGCGGCCCTTGCCTATGGCCTCGACAAAAAACAATCCGGCACCATCGCTGTCTATGACCTGGGTGGCGGTACGTTTGATGTGTCCATCCTTGAAATCGGCGACGGCGTTTTCGAAGTCAAATCCACCAATGGCGATACCTTCCTGGGTGGTGAAGACTTTGACCTGCGCGTGATCGATTATCTTGCAGAAGAATTCAAAAAAGAGCATGGCATTGACCTGCGCTCCGACAAACTGGCCCTGCAGCGTTTGAAAGAAGCTGCGGAAAAAGCGAAAAAAGAGCTGTCATCTTCCATGCAGACCGAAATCAACGAGCCGTTCATCACGGCCGATGCCAACGGCCCGAAACACCTGAACATCAAACTTTCCCGCGCGAAGCTTGAATCGCTGGTGGAAGATATGATCCTGAAAACACTGGAGCCTTGCAAAGCCGCGTTGAAAGACGCAGGCCTGAAAGCTGCTGACATCAGCGAAGTGGTTCTGGTCGGCGGGATGACCCGTATGCCCAAGGTGATCGAAACCGTCAAAGAATTCTTTGGCAAAGAACCGCACCGCGGCGTCAACCCCGATGAAGTTGTGGCCGACGGCGCTGCCATTCAAGGTGGCGTTTTGGCCGGCGACGTGAAAGACGTTTTGCTGCTGGATGTGACCCCGCTGTCACTCGGTATCGAAACACTGGGTGGCGTGTTCACCCGCTTGATCGAGCGCAACACGACAATCCCCACCAAAAAATCGCAAGTCTTCTCGACCGCAGAAGACAACCAGAATGCGGTGACGATCCGTGTGTTCCAGGGCGAACGTGAAATGGCGGCGGATAACAAATTGCTGGGTCAGTTTGATCTGGTTGGCATCCCGCCTGCACAGCGCGGCATTCCGCAGATCGAAGTCACGTTTGACATCGATGCCAACGGTATCGTGCATGTGTCTGCCAAAGACAAGGCCACCGGCAAAGAACAGCAGATCCGCATTCAGGCCTCCGGCGGCTTGACCGATGAAGACATCAAACGCATGGTGAAAGAAGCGGAAGAAAATGCCTCCTCTGACAAAGAACGCCGCGAGATG